>JABAOH010004743.1_pt3 | contig 23498 bp, 25 predicted proteins | sample 7062181 | NCBI WGS metagenome assembly JABAOH01 (sample SAMN14538630, study PRJNA623070) | marine sediment metagenome | biome: marine biome [ENVO:00000428]; feature: marine pelagic biome [ENVO:01000023]; material: deep marine sediment [ENVO:00002113]; isolation source: pool of 5 deep marine... | reverse complement strand
TGTGTGGCCCATATTGAAATTGGAAAACTCACCACAGGTGCTGTAGATCCAGTCACATTGTACGTTTCTGGCGGGAACACAATAGTCTCAGCTTTTGAAGCTGGGTGCTATCGCGTTTTCGGGGAAACCTTGGACATAGCTGTAGGCAACTGTTTAGATGTTTTCGCCAGGGAAGCTGGGCTTCATCAAAGTGGAGGTATGCCTTATGGCGCTATAGTGGAAAAGCTTGCAAACGGAGGAAGGGAGCTGGTTGACTTACCTTATAGTGTGAAGGGTATGGACTTGTCTTTCAGCGGGCTTCTCACAGCAACTGTCAAACTTCTTAAAAGTGGAAAGTATGAGCTTGAAGATTTGTGCTACAGCTTGCAAGAAGTGGCGTTTTCCATGCTTACTGAAGTCACTGAACGTGCACTGGCCCACACTGAAAAAAGCGAGATTCTTCTAACCGGAGGGGTAGGGGCAAACAAGCGATTGCAAGCCATGCTTAACATTATAGCTAAGGAGCATAATAGTCGCTTTTGCGCAGTTCCAAAACAGTATGCTTTAGACAATGGCGCTATGATCGGCTGGACGGGCATTCTTGCCTTCAAACATGGGTTAACTACGCCTGTTGGAAGAAGTTATGTCCGGTTAAAGTGGAGACTCGATGCCGCAAGTGCTCCATGGGTTGAAGAGTAACATGCTGATTAAAAAGGGAGCCGAAGCAAGCCTTTTTCTCGAAGACTGGCAAGGTCGAAAGGTAGTTATGAAGCGGCGGCTTCCCAAGAAATATAGGCTTTCAGAAATAGATGAAAAAATCCGCACATATCGAACCATCCACGAGTCTCGGCTTCTTCATTATGCGAAAGAGGCAGGAGTTCCAACACCCACTCTATTTCTGATAGATCTAGCTGATTCGAACATAATAATGGAATTCGTAGAAGGTAAACAGGTGAAGCAGATTTTGGACGCCCTCTCCCCTGAAGATCGTCAACGACTAAGCAGGCACGTCGGTGAACTCATCGGGCGCCTTCACCATAACGAGATTGTACACGGTGATCTTACAACTTCTAACATGATACTGACTCCGACCAGCAAACTGGTTCTTGTTGATTTCGGGCTCGGAGAAAAAGCTGTTGAGCTTGAATTAAGAGGCGTTGACCTTCATCTCATGAAGCGAGCGTTTCAAAGCACCCATTTCCGCCATGCTGAAGAATGCTTCAATGCGGTCTTGGAGGGCTACGCCAAAGTAGTTGGGGCTGAGATGACGAAAGAAGTATTAGGGAAAATAAAGGAGATTGAAGTGCGAGGTAGATACGTATCTGAGAGAAGGAAGTGAAAGGATGATTAAGAGTGCTTGGAGCGTGACGCTTTGGGTATCCAATCTCAAGAAGGCCACAAACTTCTACGAAAGAATTTTAGGGCTTAACAAGAAATACGAATATTCTTCATGTGTGGGCTTCAAATGCGGTGGATTAGAAATTGGGCTTAGACCCGGAAGAAAGACAAAGGAACCTGTGGAAAACGCATTTTCCATCCAGTTCTTTGTAGATAACGTTGACGCTGTATGTGAAGCGCTTAAGGAGAAAGACGTGGTTTTCGTCAAAGAACCTCACGACGAGCCTTGGGGAGGTAGAGAAGCAAGCTTTCTTGATCCCGACGGGAATCTGCTGGAAATCATGCAAATCGATTGGAAAAAGTACTTCGAGGCAAGCATTAAAGGCGTAAAGGCTCCGTGACGTTATGACCAGCTTTCCAAGAGGCAAAGTAGTATTTCTCGTCACTGGCAACATTCATAAGTTTAACGAGGTCCGCTTAGTCTTAAGCGAATATAGAATAGCCACTGCAATGATGAAGCGAGTTGGCGCAATTGAAATTCAGCATGATAACATAGAAGAAATCGCAAAAGCCAGCGCTAAGGATGCTGTTAAAAAATGCAATCTACCCGTAGTTGTAGAAGACGCAGGCTTATTCATTGAAGCGCTTAAAGGTTTTCCAGGACCCTATTCCTCCTATGTTTACAGAACAATTGGCAACAACGGCATTCTAAAGCTAATGAAAAATGTAACCAACAGAAATGCTTGTTTTAAATCGGTCGCTGCGTACCTAGAGCCTTCTATGGATAAACCATCATGCTTTGAAGGAGATGTCAAAGGAGAGATTTTCGTAGAAAAACACGGCGACCAGGGGTTTGGCTTTGATCCAATTTTCAAACCTTTAGGCTCTTCAATCGCTCTTGCTGAAATGGCTGTTGATGTGAAAAACAAGTTATCCCATCGAGCCTCAGCTTTTCACAAGTTTGCCAAATGGTACACGGGACGTTCTTAAGTCTCAGAAGTTTTAAATATACGCAATGTGTCGTTAAATGAGCCTTTGGAGGACAGGCTGGTGCCGAAGCAGGAAAAAGGAAGATCCCATTCAATACGCCCAGTTAGCAAGCGATCCCCTTCATGGTGTGGATATGAGCCTGAAGAAGTGGAAGCACTGGTCATCAAGTTAGCCAGGGAAGGTTACTCTGCCAGTAAGATAGGCACCATACTGCGAGATCAACATGGTATACCGCTAGTGAAGCCTATAACAGGAAAAAGTGTTACTCACATCTTAGCGGAAGCTGATATGGCTCCTTCCATTCCAGAAGATCTTGAAATGCTTATGAAGAAAGCAGCGCGGCTCTCTGCTCATCTTGAGAGAAATAAGATGGACTTGGCAAACAAAAGATCGTTGCAGGTCATAGAGGCTAAGATTCATAAATTGTCCAAGTACTATAAACGGAAAGACGTTTTGCCATCTGATTGGAAATATGAGCCGAAGGCTGCCTCTATCGTCTAGTTCTGGGGTAAACATGGCGGTAGAAGAAAATGACATGAAAGCTTTCACAAGCAGTGCTTCAAAAGCAGCAAATATAATTTCAGAATGCGCGGGAAAAGATGGATTTATTCATGTTGTTTCTCATCTAGACGCCGACGGTTTGGCAGCAGCCGGCGTCATTGGTAAAGCCTTGCGGAGACTGTGCGCCAATTTCCGGATAAGAGTCCAGCAGTGGATAGACGAGAAAATTGTGGCAGACATAACTTCCTGCAAACCTGCAATAAGTGTTTTTACAGACTTCGGAAGCGGCTACCTGAATGTGTTGAACGAACATCTTTCCAATCACCAATTAGTCATCTTGGACCACCATCAACCAGTAGGGGAAGCTACTGAGGACACGTTCCAGGTAAACCCTCATCTTCATGGCATTGATGGCTCCAGAGATATTAGCGGTGCAGGTGTTGCGTATTTCGTGGCCAAGGCGTTGGATGACGCAAACAAGGACCTGGCTGACATAGCAGTAGTAGGCGCCTTAGGTGATCTGCAAGACAAGTATGAACGAAGGGCGTTGGGCGGGCTCAACGATAAGATTGTAGCTGATGCCGTGGCAGCAGGGTGCTTGAAAGTTGAGAGGGACCTCATGTTTTTCGGCAGAGAAACCCGACCAATACACAAAGCCCTAGCGTACACTACTAGCCCTTTCCTCCCAGGCCTCAGTGGCGAAGAAGATAAGAGCCTTGCGTTTCTTGTCGGTTTGAACATAAAACCAAAACATGGAGACAAGTGGCGCGCGCTGAGAGACCTTTCAGAAGAAGAGAAACGGCAGTTATGCTCAGCCCTTTCAGACCATCTAATCTCCAAAGGCTATCCAAGCGATGTGTTGAGTTTGATAGGAACAGTGTACAGTCTTGTCCACGAGGAGCCATGGACCCCACTGAGAGATGCTCGAGAATTCTCAGTTCTGCTTAATGGTACTGGCCGCATGGAAAAAGCAGGCTTAGGCGTTGCCATCTGCATGGGAGATAGAGGCTTAGCTCTGGAGCAAGCGGAAAAAGTGTTGGGTGAGTATAGACAGACTATTACAAAGTACTTGAGTTGGCTAATGGAGAAGCCTGACCGAATCACCGAATTGGATAGCATATATGTAGTTCATGGCGGAGATTTCATTAACGAGAAGGTTATCGGTACCCTTTCTTCTATACTCTCCACTAGTCTTCCGAAGCCTGAGAAACCTATTATTGCCTACGCGGCTGTCGATGAAGATGATATTGTGAAAGTTTCAGCTAGAACTTTAGATATGCTGACCAGTAAAGGATTGGATCTCGGGGAGATTATGCGTGTGGCTGCAGAACAGTTTGAGGGAAAAGGCGGAGGGCATGACATTGCCGCAGGGGCTCAGGTCCCAATAAAGGATGCGGAGGCTTTTGTTGAGTTGGTGGATGAGCTGATTAAGAAGTGGATGGCTAAGATTGAGACTGGAAGCTGAGCTTTCTTTCACTTATGAGAGTGAGCGAGAGGCGGAGTCTGTTGTTAAAGCGGTTTCACCAGACAACATCAAAGTGCCTGCAGGCTTAAACGTCAAAATGGTGATGAGCAATTGTCACCCGCAAGTTTCAGTGCGTTGTGAAAAATCAATTGAGACGTTCTTAGCAACCTTAGATGATTTGCTAGCTTGCATATCTGTGGCAGAGAGAACCTTTGAAACCATAAGAGCACTGAGGTTGCAGTCTCGCTGATAGGCTTAGCTAAGTGGCTTTGTTTGATCGACAATTGTTAACGTTTGCTTGTCGTAGAGTCTCACAATCACATCGATTTCAAAGGACCAGTTCACGCCGTCTAACGTGAAATTCTCGCTCCTAAAAACCCTCTTTCCATTCTCAATCTTTTCATACCAGCTAAAGGTTTGATTAGAAGGAAGCCTCACTTCAAGAATATCATTCCCCTTACTGTCGACATCAAATCCGAAAAAGACACCGTTATTCAAGGAATTGAATCTTCCTCTCGTTATGTTAACAGCGTTTTGGCGTTTTGATGCCAGTTGCCTGATTTTCGCAAACTCGCCGCTGAATTCTCCCACAATTGCCAACGAAACAGCAATGCCGATCAGCAGCAGGAAGGACGCTGAACCTCCAAGGAGCTTCATCACATTCAACCCTGCTTATCCTCTAGACCCTGACTTTAAATGTATTATCATAGAGTTCAGCGAATGGAGGCGCCAATAACGAAAATACATTGTGAATGGTCAAGACCTTTAGAGAGGGATAACAAGAAAATTATTTAATGACGAAAGGTAGCTACTTAGGGCTAAAAAGCTATCTTCACATAGGAACGTTGAGAGACTTTGTTGGACATTAAACTGATTCGTGAACAGCCGGAGATTGTGCGGCAAAATCTGAAGAAGCGAGCTGATAATGAGAAGCTGCAGATGTTAGACAAGCTGATCAATTACGACCGCGAGTGGCGTCGACTCTTAACTGAGGCAAATGGACTTCGACACGAAAGGCGAAAGATCACGAATGATATAGCTGCTCTGAAAAAAGCTGGTAAGGGAGTTCAGGAGCAAATTGAGAAAAGCCGTAGGCTGGACGCTGAGATCATGGCTTTGGAGAAACGTGTGAAGATGCAGAAGAGGAAGGCTGACCATATTCTAATGAGGTTGCCGAATATTCTACATGAATCTGTACCTGTGGGAAAAGATGAAAATGAAAACGTGGAGGTTAGAGTGTGGGGCAAACCGCCGAAATTCGATTTTGAACCAAAAAACCATCTTGAAATCGCCATGGGTCTAGGCTTGATTGACGATGAAAGAGGCGCCAAAGTCGCAGGCCGTGGGTTCTTTTACCTAAAAGGCAATCTGGTGTTGTTGGATTTGGGGCTACAACGGTTTGCCGTTGATTTCATGCTTAAGAGAAGGCATCAACTTATCGAACCGCCTCTACTGCTGAGACGTAAACCATACGAGGGTGTTACAGAGCTGGCAGATTTCGAAAATGTCATGTATAAAGTCGAAAACGAAGACCTGTACCTCATTGCGACTTCTGAGCATCCTTTAGCAGCTATGTTTATGGATGAAATTTTGCTTAAAGACGATCTACCGATCAAACTGGTTGCCATAAGTCCCTGTTTCAGAAAGGAGGTAGGTGCCCACGGCAAATATACAAAAGGATTATTCAGGATGCACCAGTTCAACAAGGTGGAGCAGTTCGTTTTCTGCCTTCCCGAAAACTCTTGGGAATTTCATGAGAGGCTGGAGCAAAATGCAGAGGAGATGTATCAAACGCTAGGGTTACATTATAAGGTGGTCAATGTTTGCACTGGCGATATTGGAATAGTGGCAGCCAAGAAATATGACATCAACGTTTGGATGGCTGATGGTGTGTACAGAGAACTCGGGTCAAACTCAAACTGTACAGACTACCAAGCCCGACGCTTAAACATTCGTTACCGAGAAAAAGAAGGACAAGCGCCTAAAGGCTTTGTCCATACAATAAATAATACAGCAATAGCGACAAGCAGAACAATGTTAGCCATACTAGAACAATATCAGCAGAGAGACGGATCGGTTCTTATTCCTGAAGTACTGACCAAGTACATGAACGGCCTTAAGAAACTAGAGCCCCAACGAACTCCTTAATGTTGACATGAAACTCTTCAATACGGGGCATAAGACTGTGCCTATAACTTCAACATGCCCAGTAGCTGCAACTGTATTGATAGCTACTGTTGCACCGACATTGACAGCAAAAGAGAAGATTTTCCTCCCAATACCGAGACAATCACAAGCATAACCGCGATCATATCTTACTGCATCATATCAGTTTATTAGCGTCTCCACAGGGCATATTGCTGATACAGTTTCGATTCTGCTACCAAATCTTTTAATACTCGAATGTTGAATTCTCCAGACGCAACGAGGTCCAATACTTGTCTAAACGCAGAAGACGTGTTCGCGACAAATGGCGCAACAAAGCTTGGTTCACAGTCACGACTCCAAGCTATTTCGGCAACGTAAACCTGGGCGCCATACCAACAGACGATCCTGAAAAACTTGTTGGCAGAATCGTCAACGCCACGCTTTATGACATCACCAACGACTTCGCACATCAATATCTCAAAATGTATTTCCAAGTGACTGGAGTAGATGGGAAAACAGCTAAAACGGTGTTTAAGGGGCATGAATACAGTCGGGACTATCTACGCAGCCTCGTTCGTCGGAGAACTACTCGTGTTGACATTTTTCTCAATGTAACGACAAAGGATGGTTATAGGGTTAGAGTTGCAGTATGTGCTTTTACTCTAAATCGTGTGAAAACTTCTCAAGAAGTGACCATAAGAAGTGTCATGCGGCATATTGTAGGCGAGAAAGCAACTACCCTTACGTTTGACCAGTTTGCCCAAGAGGTTGTGCTGGGTAAGATAGCGTCAGATATTTACAATGAAGCGAAGAAAGTTGCCCCTTTGCGCCATGTGGGTATAAGAAAATCGAAACTGATCTTCCAACCTGCTGAGATAGCTGTCGAAGCAGCAGCATGAGCAAGCCTCTATTCTTGAATATGGGACAAATAGTGGTCAATAACCATAGGTTCGGTCTGAGAAAGCGAGCAGCCAGAGAAGCTGCAGAACTACTTTACACTGGACAAGAAAAGGAGTACAAGCAGGCTAAGCTAAGTGCTGCAAAAACGCTCGGCATCCATTTTCTTCCAAGCAACACTGAGATAGCAATCGAACTCAATCGAATAGCTGAAGGAAGAGAGGGGCCAGCGAGACAGGAAAACCTTGTCAAAATGAGACGGAAAGCTCTTCAAATCATGGAAGCTCTAAAAAACTTCAACCCTCTTCTAGTTGGAAGCGTGTGGAGAGGAACAACCCATCACAACAGCGACATCGACATCATCACGTATGCACAGAATCCCCGGCAAATCATCTCAACGCTTCATAGGAAAAATCTCGTAATAGCAGAAACTGAGGTTCAGACAGTGACAAAAAAAGGAGAAAGAAAGCGCTCTTTCCACATCTACGTGGAACTGCCAACAAGGAAAGCCGAGATCATAGTCCGCAACCCACAAGAAATTAATCGGCAGGTTAAATGCGAAATCTATGGAGATGTAATCACAGGCTTGACCCTACGACAATTACAGCAGGTTTTGAATGAAAATCCGCAGCAAAAGTTCTTGCCACTGAAAAATGCAGAGTGGCCAGTTCGGTGAACGTGATTTATTATCCTTCCTTCGATCCGGCTCTTTACTGCTATCATGACGGGTTCAAGCTCATGCAATCTGCAGCCAGTTTTGCATCAACAGATTTCAGAGGAGCCATCGTAGATGAAAGCGAGAAATCTTCTTCTGGAGGTTCCCCTTTCTTTCATCCAACCCTAAAGCATGCTCTCTATGGAGTAACCCGATCAGACCCCGCTCTCGTGCTTTGATTGACAGAGGGCGCTCTTCAAACGCCGGCTCTGATACTCGCAGGCTTATTGGCAAAAAAAGATGGGATGGAAAAGGTGATTCGGCGCTTATGAAGCGATTTCTTGTTCCGCTGTAGGCAATGACATCTTGCCTACTCGATTTATAAGACAAGACGTCTTTTTAGAGAGGAGAAGGGGAACTGCGCATGGTCGAATTGAAGCAAATCGCAATGAGCAAAATTTACCCGAACAAGCTGAACCCACGTCTTGAGATAAACATTGAAAGACTTAACGAGCTGGCTGACAGTATTGAACAAGTAGGTCTCCTCGAACCTCTCATAGTCCGCCGTAGGGACGATGGATATGAAGTTGTGGTAGGTGAACGGCGATACAGGGCATCACAACAGGCAGGGTTGAAAGAGGTTCCGGCTATTATACGTGACTTCTCAGACGAGCAGGTAATTGAACTCAACCTCATTGAGAACATACAAAGGGAAGACCTGAGCGCAGTGGAGAAAGGGAATTGCTGCAGACAGCTTTTAGAGCGATATCCTGAAAAATATCCGTCGATAGATGTTATTGGAAGGAAAATCGGTGTATCTGCTGATACTGTTCACAACTGGCTGAAACTGACAGAAGCTCCTGAGGAAATTAGAAAGATTGTTGCACCTACAGAAAAGGCAGGGGTACCACGGGAGCTGGGCAAGCTTGACTATAGCACAGCTTTGACGATTACACGCCAAATCGAAGAACCCACGAGGCAAATTGAAGTCGCCAAAGAAATCGCTGGTAAACCAGTTCACGGCCGAAAAGCACGTGAGGTGATTGCCAGAGCTGCCAAGCAACCAGGGAGGCCTGTTGAACGAATCCTGAAAGAGGTCATTGAAGAACCTTGTGAGCTGCTCTTCACAGCAGCTGAGAAGAACAATATTCTAGAGGGCTCAAAAACTCAAACCGCAAGAACCAGTGCTCCAGATCCGAAGGTAAAAGCAGGGGAGAGAGTCTACGCTACAGTGCTGGAGCCTCGTTTTGCAGAGCTACGTGTGGTTTCAGTTGAAAGAAAGCGTTTGAAGTACTTCACTGAAGAGGATGCCAAGGCAGAGGGAGGTTATACGCTAAAAGAGTTCAAAGAGACTTGGAAGCAAAAGTATGGTGAATGGGAGGAAACCCAGCTGGTTTACATTATACGCTTTGAGAGAATCTAATCTGATTCACGTTCCACCCATGAAAACTTTTTTCGCAACGCCTTTGGGTAGTAAAGCATCCAGTCAAAGTCCACTTTGCGCCCCCACCTATAGTAGATGCGAGGGTCAATGTAACTCTTCAACGAAGTGCCGAGATTGTAGTCTCTGGTTTCACGGAAGGCCATAATCTTGTATTGCAGGATTTTGGCTCTTCTTTTTGCACCTGAAGTGCTTTTGGCTTTCAGCTTTTTCAGCCTTTTCTTCTTCTTCGCCAGAGATTTTTCCCAATTTTTAGGTGGTCTTCTTTTATGATTGCACACGATAGCGGCTTCAAGATTAGCCATAGTTGCAACGTGCTTTTTTGCGTACTCTGGGTCTGGTTTGGAAATATCAGAGCTGCTAAGAAAGTCAGACACAACTTTAGAAGCATGGTATGTTCTGAAGACTTTCGCTGAAACGCCTGATACAACTTCGTCAAGGAAGAGGGAAATGTTTTGTGATCCTACTCCTTCGAAGATTGACGATTTGGCGGATTCGATGAGTTCTTGGATGTTGTTGATCACTTGGTCTGGTAGTCTTGCACGTTTTCGCCATCTGACAGCGTCTTTACCTAGGAAGTCAAAGGAGACGATGTTGTTCTTTCCGATGCGTATGTGTTTGGGTCTCAGAGTTGTGGCGCCAACCGTGTCGGCTTCATCTTTGTCCTTTTCGTCTCCCACACGGAGTTTTAGAGAATCAATCAGATAGCACACCGTTGCTATTTTTCGCCTCGTAACGTCCTCTGTGTCCAGATTAGCTGTTATGTGCCTTCTAACGTCTCTTATTTTCTTGCCTAGTTCAATGGCTTTGTTGAACTTCTCTATGTCCTTCTGCTGCTTTAAAGGTGATGAATCCGCTAGCCATACATACTTCTCTCTGTGACGAAGCTTGTCCTTCCATTTCGCTATCCACATGCTGTCAGGTTGCCAGACCACATCTCTCCATTTACCAGGCGGTCTTGCTGCGTCCGGCGAAAGGTTAAGAATAATGTCGCTTTCGACTGGACCGCGTTTCCAACGCCCTCTTAGAGGGTGTTTTCCCCGTCCCATGAAAATGCTTGAGGGTTCAGCGGTGTAGTTTCCTATTTCTACCTTGACACCGTCAACTATGGCGTAGCCGTACTTTTCTTTGTTTTTTTCCCTAGCTCTTTTGCGCATGGCAGCTAATTGTTTCTTTTCCTTTTTCGTGAGGCTGAGTTTGATGGTCTTTTCCTTTTCAACCTGCTTTATAACATGGGAAAAATCGAAGTCTTCCGGGGGAATTTTCTTCTTTATGCCTAGTGCTTTACGGAAGTCTTGAAAGAAGTTTTTGACGAAAACTGGGTCTTCTGCATAGTCCGTGTTGAGCTTCTTCACCCACGCGATAGCCATTTCTTCCTGTTCTGGCGTTAGGTTTATGCTTTTGCCTTGTACCTTTATGGAAAGCTTCTTCCATTCAGGTTTCTTAGGGATGAGAACTGCGTTGTGAATCAGCTCTTTCATAGGTGCATCTCCCCTATTTTTCGCGTTACCTTAATTAAAGCTTCACTAAAAGCTGCAGACCCAAAAAATAAACCTTTGAGTTGACCTGCAGTTTTTTTGTGATATATGAGAAATGATTATGTAATAAAAGGTCTTAGCTGAAAGGAGCTTTTAACATCTTTTCGTTAATTTTAGTCTGTGAAGTACATATTCCTCCCGAGAAAACAAAAATGCACCGGTTATACATATTTTCTGTGCTTAGCGCAAGATATGCAATAATAGACGGTGCTTTTTCCGCCGCTTAGATAGGCACCCTTCTTCTTAAGAAGCTCCTTAAGCCTGCGGTTTAAGGGTAATGTTGATTTGCGTTTCTCGAGAGCCTTATCCCGCGGTATCATCTTTCCACACTGGATACACTGCACTGCCTCAGCTTTACCTGACTGTCCCTTCCTGCGTGTTGGCGTGGAACTCAAATTCAAACCTTCTTTGGTATATCTGTCTAGGATGTCTTTACGTAGGTACTTATATAAGTCATGCTATTTTTCATTCGAATCGAAAATATTTTATTGCCGGAGGGCTAAACTAAACTCATCGCGAGGGAAAAAATTGAAAAGAGAAAATATGAACAAAATTCTTGAATCTGAGCTAGAGCATATACCTAGAGGGTCAAGAGGGTCTACCCAAAACCAGCTTCGCTTCTACTACAGTGCTTATAGACGTAAAGGTATGGTAAGAAGCGAACAGAGAGGAGAAGCGCTTAAAGAGGCAATAAGTAGGTTGAAAGAGGAAAATCCTAGTTTTAGGCCTGCATATGACGAGAGCTTTTTTGAAATTTCAGAACGAAGCCTCTTCGAGAGGTTTTTAGATCGCGTAAGAAGATGAATATATCCTTACTGGAGCAACAAGTGTAGAACCTGCCATCTGCCGAAATCTCAGATTTCAAGATTAGTTTCATGCTTCGTCAAGAAGAGCACTAATGAGAATCACACCACATTCATCATGAGCGGTCTAAACTGATTACGTGAGGCATGTCTCACCCTATTGCTCATTCTGTGAATTCTCTCTTCGCCCTGCATGTCACGCTCAATCAGATAATCATCATGACACTTTAAGGTACGTGAAAGACCTTCGACTAAGCCAAGAATAGCAACTCTTATAAACCAAAGCGGTAATGCAAACAGAAGTGTGCCCACATCTGACGTTGTGAACTTTATGCCGGAAAAAAGACGACTTGAAGAGGAAAAGACTCTTAATCTCATCAAACTCAGAAATTATAAACAGCTGAAACGTACAAAGCAGGAAGACATAATTACTTTTGTGGTAAGATCTCCCAAAGGGGAAGAAGCGATTATCTCGTGCATATTGAAACGGAAAGTCGTAGGAGTCTTGTATGTCAGAAAGTTGAAAAAACTTATGGACGAAGCTGGAGTTGAAAGAGGGATAATTGTTGCAAACGCACGATACACTGCTGCGTCCAAAAGAGAAGCAAAAAAAGGTCGCATTGAACTGATTCCAAAACACTTTCCTTCCTTTAACATATTCGAGCACGAGTTAGTGCCAAAGCATGAAATCATTCCGCCTGGAGAGGTGGAGGACCTTCTTCAAAAGTTTCATATTCGACCAAATCAACTTCCTCGAGTTAAGGCAACAGATGTAGCTGTTGTGGCGATAGGCGCGAAACGTGGAGACATTGTTAAGATCACCCGAGATAGCCCTACAGCTGGAGAATACGTTGCCTATAGACTAGTTGTATGAGAGCATAACTTCCCACAACTTACGTGTTGTGAAGGAATGCCAAAGGATTGGCGTCGACGGAATGCTCGTGGTTATTTTGTTTCCTCATCTCCTAGATATATGGCCATGCTGAAATATGAAAGCGTCAAGAAATGGATTTCGGATCTAAGAAGAAAAACTGGATGGAGGACGACTGTTCCGATTTTCCTCAGAACTCTATGTAGGTTTACTGCTTATGCTGACAAAGACCCAGACGAGATAATTGCTATTGCAGCCGACGCTGGTGCTGCCATTAGCCAAGAAAAAAAGTTAAGGGTAGCAGCTCCTGAAATCAGTGAGCTCGCACAAGACTTCATAAGTCGGCTTGTAAACTCTGGTAAGAGAGAAAGTGCCAGACAGGTAAGGACTTGCCTTAAATCCTTTTTTAAAGCAAATGGCATCGCGTTAAAGCTCAGAAGCGTTTCACGAGCTCCGAAGGATGAATTTGTGATTCCTAGCAGAGAGCAGATTTACGCTATGGCGGACTACACAAGCTCTCTTCGAGATCGAGCAATAATTCTGTGTATGTATCAGAGTGGACTTGGAGTAACACCCATACGAAACCTGAATTTCAGGCATGTAAAGGCACAGCTAGAGAGGAACAGTGTTCCCATAAGGATACACATAACACCGCAAATTAGTGAACGAGGTTCACAAATGTCATACTTTACATTCTTCGGGGCAGAGGCTTGCGAGGCGCTGAAAGTGTACATTGACAACAGAAGGAGAAAGATCGAAGAAATGATGAAACAAGATGATACAGGAGAATTCAATGAGCTGGACGAAAGCAGTGTTCTGTTCGCGTCGGAAGGAAGGAATGCGCCAATTGGCGGAAGAATGGCGGTCTCAAGCATCTGGCGTGTCATAAAAGATGCAGCTGAACGAGTTGGCTTGCAGAGAGAGAAATTTAAACCGAAATGCCTTAGAAAGGCGTTTGAGGCAGAGTTGAACAGGTCGCTTATGGATATAGAAGTTGTGAAATATTTGATGGGTAAGCCGACTCCAAGTGGTAAATGTGAAGTGGAAGTGGTTCAGCGAGAATATTTAGCCTGCAACTTTAGCAGAACAGAAATCAGTAAACTTTCGATTGTCAAGGAGTTTGTCCGGTCAATTGGACTAGCTGAAATTAATGAAGAGGTTTTCGCAGTGATGGAGAAGAACCCAAATATGACAGAAATGGACGCCATAATCTATTTAACGTGTAAGAAATGCGCAATTCGTCGCGAAAGTTCTGAGTAATAACACACACGATTCATATGCCTACTTGTGCAGAAACTGTGATTGGTCACTTAAGAGATCGGACAAACTGTGGTGTGAAAATGTTTTGCGAGTGATTAACTAGCCAGATGGCAATTTGCGTACTAATACATTAGCGGTGGAATCTGTTCTGCCTTTTCAGTGATTTGGAGAGCCTTATCGATTCTCCAGAAGTATTTGATTACTCTTTTACCTTTTTCAGTGATGGCATATGTAACTCTTTTCTTCCGCAGCTTCTGCTTTCTGACAAGGTCTTGTTGAATTAAGAGGTCCAGATACTCTTTTAGAACACTGCAGTTGACGTTGGCTTTGTACATGATATGTGTAAGCTTCAGAGGTCCATGACGCGCTAGGACTTTAAGAATATCAACATGGATTTCAAGCTTGGATCTTCGCATAACAATCAGCCTTTCGATATATTGATCCAGCCTTATAGGTTTTAAGAATTTCAGCTAAAGACTAGACCTCGAATCTCATTGTTCTTATTTTCTGTAAGCCTCTACACTTTAGAGAGAAATCTCCTGAAAATCCGAATAAAGCTTTCAAAGAACCACTCCCCATTATAGACGAGGAGTCTATGCCTTCATTTATGGTGAATAAAGCTTCCTTTGACTCTTACAAATCCGGTAGAAAAGACGTGGAGCTGAGAGATGTTAAACCTCAGTGGAAGAACACCAAGATAGGAGATGTTGCCACTTTCCTGTGTGGAAGAGACGTTTTAAAGATGAAGATCACGAAGGTTCACAAGGGTTCACTAGCCAGAATATTTTTGGATATTAGTTATAGGCGGGTATACCCTGCTGCTGCAACTGTCTTTGAAGCTGTTAAGATAACAAGAAAGCTCTATCCTGACGAAAAGGAATTTATGGCCTTCGAGCTTAAATCTGTCAGGTAGCCATGTTGTTATTCTCCTATATTTGCAACTAGCCACGGTTTCTTAGAATGATGAGTCGAGATTGTGTACCCTAACGTCACAGAAGTCAGTTTGTGCTTGGCATTCTGTTGAGGTTTTCATGAAGAGAAAGGAAGAAGTGAATCATCCTCTACAAGAGGTTTTTGTCCTTTACTAGATTTTAGATTAGACACGCGCACGCCTATTAATCTTATCTTTCTACTCTCCTGAAGGTAGTCTTGAGCAAGCACGCGAGCCGTGTTCTGCAGCTCTTCAAGATAATTTGTGAAGAAGGGCAAAGTCTTTCCACGTGTGAACGTTTGAAAGTTCTCGAACCGAATCTTAACAGTGACCGTTTTGAAAAGCACCATGTTTTTGACAAGTCTTTTATGAATTCTTTGACAGTGATCATTAATTCTCTCAAGCACGTGATTCACGTTGTCGGTATTTGTAGCAAATGTGCTTTCATGGCCTATGGATTTTCTCATCCCCTTTCTGTTTCCGACCTCTGAAGTGTATATACCATGTGCCCACTGATGAAAGCGTTGTCCCATGACTCCAAATTTCTCGACAAGCACTGAAACGTCAAACGCGGCTAAGTCTGCTATTGTTCTGATTCCCAGCTTATTCAACTTCTGCTCGGTTTTCTTACCTATCCATAGCATTTTTCGCACAGGCAATGGCGCCAGAAAACTCTTAATGTCTTCTTCTCTGACAATAGTTAACCCTTCGGGCTTCTTGAAATCGCTGGCCATCTTGGCTACAAGTTTGTTAGGTGCAATGCCTATAGAACAGGTCAACCGTTCGTTCCAAAGAACATCATGTTTTATGGCCACGGCCAGTTTGGCTGCCTCCTCGTAGTTTTGAGCTTTGGAGCTAATGTCAAGAAAAGCCTCATCGAAACCCCACGGCTGAAATTTGTCAGAATACCTTTTTAGCATTGTCATAACAGCCTTGGACACATCCCTATAGAGCTGATAGTTGGCCCTTACATAGATAGCGTTACGACAAAGACTCCAAGCCATTGAGATCGGCATACCTGAGTGCAATCCGAATTTTCTAGCTTCATAATTACAGGTTTTGACAACTCCTCTACCTCTGCCCTCTTTCGGGTCAGCACCAACAACAACGGGCAAACCTTTAAACTCTGGGTGTTCTCGCTGCTCAACAGCTGAGAAAAAATGATCCATGTCGACATGAAGGATAATCTGTTTCTGCTTACAGGAACTTCTCATATCTGTGCTCCTCGACGAGAAACTTATTGAGATCAAAAGAGACAATTCTCACCTTGATCATGCGGAGAGGGACATCCTTTGCAATGAGATCGTTGTAGGTTCTTCTCTGCTTATCCATCAACTTCGCATTCCGACCACATTTGATCTCAACAATTTCCAGATCGCCTCCAACCATAGGCAGCCTGGAATTTTCATGTCTCACAGAGTCCCCGATTCTCAGCTTTGCAATCAAAGGCGTACGTACATGTTGCTTTAAGCTCCTTGTTTTCCCGTTTTCCTTGAGTTTAAGTAGTATTCCGTCTGGAGTGCAATGGTTTTGTTCAAGAACGCCTATTGCAGTAGTGTATTTAGACAGAAGCTTAATGTTTGCAAAGAAGCCGTGAATTATAAAATCCTCTATAAAATGGTCATGCTTGAACAGTTTTGTGTTCCATGTCCATGCATGTCGTTTATAGTCATTTCTGCTGAGCACAACGTGATCCCACCCTTCTTCTCTCATTAGTTTGGGAGCCAGATCGCTTCGTACAAAACTCCTTGCTAACTGCTCACCAATAATTCCTTTCAAGCCGCTATACTCAAGATGTTTAAACCGATACTGCAAAACCTAACGCCTAGCCAATTGTTAGTTTCATAACATTTGAGTCATGATTCCACCGCTTCCACCTATTCTCTATCGTACAGATCATATGTACCCATAGCTACGCACGCAAAAGACCCATTCGTTACTGATGCTAAGTGCTGATCACTCAGAGAATAACGCTTGAGTATTGCGTCTATCTTCTGAGACATATCGTCAACATCCATATGAGTTAGTAGAGATGCTCAACGTTCACAGCAAAGATAATGATGAACCGCAAGCATCAGCACACTTAGCTGACGCTCTATTTAATGTCTGTGAAGCAACGAATGCTTTGAATGGTGGAGAGTAGGGTGAAAGTTAGGATTTTCGGAAAACTAGACCTCAAACATGCACAGAATAGACATAAGGCTACTTAAATCAAAATATTTAAATCTGTTTCAAAATCTATACCAATACGAAGTTCCTGAAGGATTGAAAGAATGCAGTCACCAAAACGAACTAGAAAACCCGACCAAAGGCTTGAACGGCTTATTTGCTCGGGACTTCGACCATCAGAAGACTTGGAGGGCTATGCAAACAAATTAGTGAAACTTGCCGAACAGCTGACAAATTCCGATACTTTTAGGAAAAAGAGCCGTTTGCTTAAAGCACTTGCGAATGAAACAAGGCTAAAGATGCTGAGGCTTCTCAGCTTTCGTGAAATGTGTGTCTGTGAGCTCACAGTTGCGTTAGACTTGACACAACCGACGGCATCTCATCACCTGAACATTCTGCAAAACGTGGAACTTGTAAGAGACAGAAAAGACGGAAAATGGGTCTTCTACAGCGTTGCGAAACCAGCGCTGGTTGAAAATCTTTTCAGCTTTCTTGAGTTCCCCGGTTTAAAACCGCAATAGACAGATTCTCTCCAGTTTGAGTATATTGTAACGGTTTTTAATGTGAAGAAAAGAAAAGATTTAAATTGATAAATTTAAATCTTTGAATTCAACGATTCCGTCAGAGGTAGAACGATGGAAAATCTTGGCAATAGATTGATGTGGAAAAAATGTTGACCGGTGTTGACTTGGCCGTAGTTGGAAGTGGAGGAAAAGGTGCCATCCGCGCCTTCTCAAAAGTATATGCAACTAAATACGTTATAGCTCACCAATAAGCTTCCTCATCATAAGGAAACCGACAAAACTGTTGGAAGTGCAACTTTGGCTAAAAAGAGAGAACGGACGTTAGGGGTCTTCGAAAAATATCTGACCCTTTGGATTGCTCTGTGTATAATAATGGGCCTACTGTTAGGAAGGTTTGTCCCAGTTTTTGGACAATACTTGGACTCTTTGAAATTTGCTCAACTTTCGATTCCAATCGGGATATGTCTATTCTTCATGATGTACCCAACAGTCGTAGGTATAGCTTTCAGTGATGTAAAAAAAGCTGTAAGGAAACCGAAGCCAATGCTTCTCACGATAATCGCGAATTGGGTCATTGCTCCACCAATAATGACACTCTACGCAAACCTACTTGTAGCCGACCCAATTCAACGAGCAGGTATAATTCTCTTAGGCATGTCACCATGTACTGCCATGGTTATGTGGTGGATGCTGCTGGCCAAAGGGGACTTGGCTCAGGGACTAATAAACACCTCTATCAACGCCTTACTAATGGTAGCACTCTATGCCCCTCAATCCGCCTTCTACTTAGGAGTGAGCGGCATACCTGTTCCATGGGATCTAATAGCCATGAGCGTAATCATTTTCATAGCCCTTCCAGTGTTATTAGGTGCAATTTCAAGAAGGATACTGATAGTAAGAAGAGGGAAAGAGTGGTTTGACAACACTTACCTTGAGCTTGTGCGCAAAATATCTATCATAGCCTTACTGCTCACACTGATAGTCATGTTTTCGTTCCAAGGGGAAGTCATTCTCAGCGACCCAGTTCTTGTGGCCTATCTCGCTGCTCCCAACCTACTCCATTACATTACCATGATTGCAATAACCTATTCTATTTCTTGGTTATCAAACTGGGACTATCCCACCTCAATCGACACGACACTTATCGGCTCAAGCAGCCACTTTGAGGTCGCAATCGCAGTGGCAACAACTCTCTACGGCTTAAACTCGGGTGCTGCATTGGCCACAGTAATAGGTCCTTTGATGGAAGTTCCATTAATGCTGTCCCTGGTGAAGTTTGGCCTACGGACACGTCGCCTTTTTCCAAGAAACAAAAGACAAAGTCCCCTGAAGAATTTAGGCAGCATCCAGTGAAAAGTTGAACGAGTACTTGTCTAGATCAGATTCGAAAACCTATTAACGAACCTACATCCATATGCGATTCGTCTTTCCAGAGGACTAGCCCCTTCGCAAGACCGCTAGTCAAAATGAACCTCATGTTTGATTCTGAAGGAGTGCGATTCGTCTTTATCCACGAGCCTAAGGAGGTTTCCCTCAGACGCATAAAGCTTTTATTGCATGTAGACAAAAACGGGAATCTCAAGATTTCTGCAAATTACGGCTTAGTCATCTCTTAGCAAGCTGTTGAGCTTGCCTTCTTCCAAACCAGAGTCTGAGAAATCATAGCATGAAGACAAGTAAAGCTGCCAAAAACGATACTGCCAACGATGGAACTAGAATTTTGTACAATTTGTTTAGAGGGCATTTGAAGTAGTCAGCAGTCAAAGCCAAGCAAAGGTGAGTAGGGGCGGCTAAATATCCAAAGTAAGCTGAAATGTACAGCAAACCAGCGCTACTAGAAGTAAAGTTCAACGTTCCAGCAATGATTGGAACGCTCACAGCTACGCCTCCAGAAGGTGAACCAACCAATAAAGCTAGAACCGCAGGAAGCGTCGCTAGTAACACAACTTCGTTTATGTTCCATGCAACAATGATCTGACCAAGAATCTCTGAAACTCCAGAAACCATCGTGAAACTTCGCAGTAGCATGGCACCGTATGCAGCTAAGACTACCTTGTAGATGGCTGTATTTGAGATTGTTTTGATAAGAATTCGTGGGCGAGGTCTAGTGATAGAAAGCAAAAGTGCTATTCCAACGAACGCTGCTATAGAAACGTCGACTCCAAATATGATAACAGTTAGAGCCATCACTATGATTGGTGAAAATGATTTGAGAAAGCTTCTTACACTGTCCCTAGTCTTTGCTTCTATAGTTACATTATCAGAGATTTTGGGTCTCTTAAGTACCGCAAAATATCCAACAACTGTCATAGTAGCAACAACTGGGATTTGGCTTACTATTATGGAAGTTATTGAAGCCCCTGTGAGTATTGCGGTGAGTATTAAAACTTGGCTCATAGGATATACTGGGAAAATTATGTGCCGAAACCACACGTTCACATAGGTTTTCTCATATTCTTCCAATCCAAGCTTTTCGGCCTCCGTCTCCACCAAAGGTGCAGACATTAAAGCTCCTCCGGGAACTGGAAGCAAACCAATTATAGCTGGGAGTGTACCGACGGTTAGCTTGGAATTCTTGAGGAGGCCGCTAAAGCTCTTGCTCAGAGTTTCCAAGGCTTGCGTTTCCTTGTAAAGAAGGCTTAACAGCATTATTCCAAAGGTCACCAAAACAAGGGATATTGTAGTGGGATCAACACTAGTTTCAGCAAGTGCTTTGAGAGCATTTACTGGATTCATTGAAAGGAGACCCATAACCATCGCGACAAAAACCAATGCAATCCCTATACTCACCCGTTTGTACAGCATAACTGCTAAAAGGACAAACGAAATCGAAAGGGCTGCTAAGGGATCGAGCAAAGCCAAGTTAGCAAGACTCCTAGCTTCGACGGGAGAACAGGCTTTTCGTCTTAATACGCATTAAGCCTTTCTGCCTAAATTGAGGAACACTCTTNNAAGGAGCAGTTGTCATTTCAACTAGGGAGTTTGGTGGGGTCGCTGGGATTTGAACCCAGGACAAATGGAGATGTCACCCGATACCAGCAAATTCCGTCATGGGCTTTCCCCCGCAAGCTCCCCTTTTTTGCTTGCACACAAGATTGGTGCGCGTGCGTAATCAAAACGTGGTAATCAAGAAGGCGAATTTAGGCTCCAAAATGGTGCGGTGTGGGATTTGACCCCCCAACAGGAAATCGTGAACCCTCAGTACGGCCATTTACTTCTTGCGTCTGGAAAGATTGCTGGGTAATGCTTGACACTGGCAGGTTGATCAAGAGAGAACAAGCGCCATCTATTGTGGGTTGGGGCACCAAAACAGATGTCTGCTTGTGCAGATGTCACATCAAATATCATGGACCAAACAGTGCCGAACCCTTCAGAATAATAGTGATCACAGACACCTTTTGGAAATTTCCGAGACAAGATTGTGTGCAACCTTTCTCTGTTAATTGCTTGTGCGGAATTCTTCAAAGCTGAAGCGAGAAGTTTGTAACGTTTCTTTGATTGTCCAATGATGCCGCAGTTGAGTTCATTAGATTTCACTGTTGCAGGCAGAGTATAATGATTAGTCGAGAAGAGGCACCTATCCTCTGAGTCGTTGTCTATTCGCTTGATGTCGCTAACTCCATCCGCAAACTCCACTAATGCAGCATCACTACTTCTATCTACTATCATTAGGCTAAAGAAACCTGACATGGGTATCTTCTGGATGAACTTCACTGCGTCGTCGACAGATCTGCAGCTATCCAGTATGGATCTGATGACCAGATGGCTCTGGAACCCTTTTTGTCTGCATGGCACTCCGAAGATTCCTCCTCCAGTAAACGTTGCGCTGACACCATGCTCGTTTATTCCATCAGCGCGGCCGAATAGAAATATCGAAAAGCCAATGTGTTTGGCCTTGCCTTCTATTCTTGTCGTGCATAACCTAAGGTCCTCTTCAGCGTATGTCCATTCGTAGCTCCTGCCAACATAAACGTGCTTGTCATCTGTCACCGATGAGAGCACTGCTATTTGGCTACAGTTCTTAGGAACAGTGTATGCAGCGTTATAGAAGAGGATCTCAGCAAGTTTGATGCCAAGGCCGTCAGCAAATCCTTGCATTTCCTCGTTCAAGCCAGGACAGTATTCCTCGAAAAAAGCCTGCAATTCCTTAAAATCGGAGAACCCTATTTTCTTCAGAACTGATTTTGTCGATGAAAGAAAGCCTGATTGAGCTAGGAATGTGGAAATCGACTTCTCTATGCGAGCACGCATTTCCTTATCACTCTTCAGAATTTTCCCTTGGGTCTTACCGACTTCATAAGCTGTCCCGTCCAAAACTAGGTGTTGAAAATCTCCGTTGACGAGATTGCATGTTTGATTCATCTTCAGTCACCTTGAAGCAGCTGCACCCAACTGAGAAATGTGAGGTCCAGATAAGTTTTTCTAAAGCGAAACATAGAATTTCAATCCAACCAAGCCATCCTCTAGGCACAACACCACCTGTACGTCCCCATCTAAGTGTGTGTAAAACTCTGCCTGTGCACGCGCGCGCAGAGCAGCTGTCCGGGGTTTTTTGTGGTGGGGTCGCTGGGATTTGAACCCAGGACCGCCAGCGCCCCAGGCTGGTATCCTAAACCAAGCTAGACGACGACCCCGCATGGGTATTGTCTATTTGGGCCTTCTAAAGAGTTTTTTGTCTTTACGAAATCTAGCATGATTGTAATTTGATAAGGCCACAAAACAGATTTGAAAATTCCCTACTGAGATACGTGGGTCAATTGTTGCGTGGGCGCTTATGTAATTTGTTCAATTATAGTACCCTATTCAGGCCAAGAAGAAATGCGTACAAGCACGGCAGTAAGTGTGTTAAGCCTATGTTCCAGTTCCAGCACGCATTCGCAAAAGGCGCCGCAAGAGGGGGCCTATCTTGAGTTTCAGCAGGCTATGTTGGGACTGCGCAGTTACTCTGGGACTCTTATCTTGAGCTCTCTTATGATTTCAGGAAGCGCTCGGGCAAGCTTCTTAAGCATCATGTCGGTTGTCTTGTCAAACGCGCGGAACTTCCGTTTCTCAATCTCTGAGATTACTCGATAGGATTCCACAATTTGCCTATGCAGCTGGGATGGGAGACCGTTTAGAGCTGTTTTTTCATTTGCATCTGTATAGGAATCCATCTCGAAATGGACTTGAGGCCATCGGATTTTCTCACTTTCAACCAACTCTAAATTCCCTACACATTCCTTCATCAACTCCTTCAAGAGTGACATCTTCGTCCTCCTCTCCTTCTTTCTAACCATGAAAAAGTCAAAGAGATACTTCATTAGGAAGCCGGCAACGATAAGATCTGCTCCTGCAAGGTACGTGTAAGCAGAAGAGGACTCTGTGTAAAACAAGTAGAAGCCGAAATACAGGAGAACTGCTGTTAAAATGAAGGCGGCTAGAAGTGTCAGGTAACTTTGCAGCGAACTGAAAAGGTTATGCCTACTTCCGTTTGACAATCCTATCAAACCCAGATTCAAACTAAGCCTACTAAAAAACGTTATCGCATGCCCGATGAGAACCATCGGGAGAAACAGCTGGAGACTAATCGCCATGAAATGTGAAGCAAGATAGCATGGTCTGGCAAAACACGAAACGTGGCAAACTTTCGCTGAGTAGGCTGAAAAGGGAAAGAGCTAAAGATGTCGATGATAAATCCCTTGTAACAAGTAAGAAGATGTTGCACATTGCGGTCAAAAAAAGTTGACATCCGTCTTCCCAGCGCCTACAGGTTGCTGCATCCAATGCATACAGTGCTGGTAACCTGTGGCGAAGCTGGAGGAGCAAACATTATTACTTTGGCTTGGTCAATGCCGACATCGATCAAACCGCCTCTAATTGTCATAAGCGTTAGGCCAAGTCGCCATTCATATAAACTTATCAAAGAAACTCGAGAATTCATTGTGAACATACCAACCATTGAAATGGTGAGGGAAACGCTTTTTTGTGGCAGACGAACTGGCAGACTCC
>JABAOH010069564.1_pt1 | contig 23511 bp, 28 predicted proteins | sample 7062181 | NCBI WGS metagenome assembly JABAOH01 (sample SAMN14538630, study PRJNA623070) | marine sediment metagenome | biome: marine biome [ENVO:00000428]; feature: marine pelagic biome [ENVO:01000023]; material: deep marine sediment [ENVO:00002113]; isolation source: pool of 5 deep marine... | reverse complement strand
ATCTGGAGAGATGGTTGAAGCTCCTGTCTTTACAGAGGGAATGATCTCTGAAGCATCTGCAATCCATGAAGCATATCCTGAATATCTAGCAAGAGAACTAAAACAAAAAATTCTTGAAACTGATGATAATCCATTTGATTCTGAATACTTTACTAACGTAGAACACCAAGATGCAAGAGATGAGCCTCTTAGGGAAGGCTCTCCATGTATAATCTTGGCAACATCTGGTATGCTAGAAGGAGGACCAGTACTAGAATACTTCAAAAATATAGCACCTGATAAGAAAAACAAGATTCTCTTTGTCTCATACCAAGTTAATGGTACCATGGGTCGTAGAGTGCTGGATGGTGCAAGACAAGTTTCAATGCTAGGTAGGGAAGGAAAAGTTGAAGTTGTTAACATTAACTGTGGAATTGAAAAACTAGATGGATTCAGTGGACATAGTGACTATAATCAGTTGATCTCATTTGTACAAAGACTAAGACCAAAACTTCGAAGAGTATTAGTCAATCACGGTGAAAGAAGAAAATCTGAGAATCTTTCTATGACTATTCGTAGAATGTTTAGAATTGCATCTCATTATCCACAAGTTCAAGAAGCAATAAAATTATTTTAGATCGTATTCTGGTTTCCAGATCTTTACATTATCTGGTGCAACAATAATTCTTTCTTCACCTAATCTTGCAATGTCTGCTCCAGAACTTTTTGCAATAGAGTATAACTCTTCTACAACTTTTCTTAACTGCTCTACATCTTTTTGAGCAAGTGGTGTTACTCGAAGAATCAAAATCATGTTCTTTTTTATGTCTTCCTTGATTGAATGCACATCACTAGGATCTCTAATTGTTAATGCCTTCAAGTATTGAATGCACATCACTAGGATCTCTAATTGTTAATGCCTTCAAGTAAGTAGGGGCTTCTTGTTTTTGCATTCTAGCTGAAATGAGCGATCTACTTACACAAAAACTCTTCTTTGTCAGGTAATGTTACAGACAGGCATGCACGCCTAGATTCTAAAGGAAATGTATTCCTCTTCTTTGGCACCAGTTGCAGAAACTTCTGATGTAGTTTCCCCCTTCTGTACTGATACTATGCTAATTTTTTCATTAGGTGCATCAGAGTATCGTAAAGTTACTGAAGCGGCAAAATCAATGTGAGCATCTGCATTTGCTCCTCTAATAAGAGATATTGGACCTACATGGTCTTTTGTTTCTAGTATAATATCATCTGGTAAAGATAGTGCCTTTATCATTGCGTTTTCATCTTTATCTCTTCCAACAATTAGTTTTGCATCATCATCAAGTCTAAAATGCCTTCCAAGTTTTAGAAGATCAATATCATTTGTAGTTGGAGTTTCTGTATGGCTGAAAAGATCTTTTGCTCTTATTCCAAATGCAGGATCAGTAAGTAGGCATCCCCCTCCGGCATTGGGTGGGTCTTCTATACCAAACTCTTTTGCCATTTGTAGCTGAATTTTTCTTGAACGACCTCGAATCATTCCAAGATCTTCTCTTCTGATTAAACCCTCTTTTTCTGGATCTGTAGCAGGTAGTAATGCTGCTGATAGTGGTCTTACAATCTTTCCCTCAAGTCCTGATTCTTTCTCAATTGTCTTTAATGCAGGTCTGTGCTGACTCATAGGTCTTTGACCAACAACTTCACCAGAAATAATAAACTCTGCACCAATCTCTTCCATGTGCTCTTTTGCTGCCTTAAACATCATTGCTCTGCAGTCAATACAGGGATTCATTCCTGCACCTAATCCATGTTTAGGATTCTTCAACATCTCAATATACTCATCACCAAGATAAACTGTTTTTAGATTAACATCAAGATCATCTGCCCTTTCTCTTATTTCAAAACCACATCCTCTACCACAATCAAAATCACAAAATGGCGTCTTTATTGCAACAGCAGAAACATCAAAACCTTGCTTTTTCATCATTCTAACTGCTAGCTGACTATCTAATCCACCTGAGAGCAAAGCTACTACTTTCTTTTTTGATTCTTTTTGTTCTGGCACATCACATCAGCTTGATCTCCAGTATACAAACTTTGCATCAGACATAAATGTAAAAGAGTAAGATCTTGCATGTGAAACAAAGACGCTCAAACCTACTCAAGTTTGCCAAACAGATTAACTGCGATACAATAGTTACTTTTGAGCCTGAAAACCTGTTTTATCTGACTGGATTTTGGGGCGAAGCGATAGGACTCCTAGAGAAAGGAGGTAAAGCCACTATTATTGCTCCAGAACTTGAAGTTGGCAGAGCAAAATCTGAATCAATTGAATGTAATGTTATTACATCTGAGCGTGGAACCGCACTTATTTCATCCCTAGTTTCTAAAATTAAAGGAAAGAAAGCATGTGTTGATTGCCAAAACTATTCTGTAATGCAATCACTCAAAAAATCATCTTCTAAATTAAAACCATCATCAGAACCATTTTCAAATGCACGAATTATTAAAGACTCTAAAGAAATCATAATTCTAAAACAAGCTTCCAAAATTATAGATGAAATGTTTGAGATTTGTGCAAAAAAGATTAAAAAAGGAATGCGCGAGTCTGAGCTGCAATCAATTCTAATGTCTTATGCCATTTCTCAGGGAATGTTTGATACTGGATACAAATCAACTCTCAATCCATTAATTATTGCAGGAGGACCAAATGGTGCTTTACCTCATGCGCAAGTAACAAACAGAAAATTTGCAAGTGGTGATCTGATTGTAGTTGACCTTACATTACGATACAAAGGATACGTATCTGACTCAACTAGAACATTTGGTCTTGGAAAAATCTCTGATAAAGCAAAAGAGGCATATGAAATAGTAAAAGAATCACAAAGACTAGGACTCAAAGCAGTAAAGCCAAATGTTTCTTGTAAATCAGTCGATGATGCATGCAGAAAATACATTGATGAAAAAGGATATGGTAGATACTTTATTCATTCAACAGGACATGGAATAGGTCTAAATGTTCATGAACTACCGAACATTTCTTATCGTAGTACAACAAAGCTCGCAAAAGATATGGCAATTACAGTAGAACCAGGAATCTATCTCCCAAAAAAATTTGGAATAAGAATAGAAGACTCGCTAATTGTAAAACAAAAACCAATTGTAATGCACAAGTTTACAAAAGATCTGGTTACTGTCTAGATTATTTATTTGCAGTAAGAATTAAAACTTGCCAGGGAAATACAATCTTATCTTTTTTTGTAAATGGCATTACATTTTTTCTAACTACATTTTTTAGCTCTCTTCTTTGTTTTGAAGATAAAGTGTTTAGTTTTTCTTTTAGCGGTCTTGCTAGATACTTGAGATAATTACTCCAATAATCATCCACACTTCCTGGACTGTACTTGAAATTATATTCTCTGACCTTAATTCTTGAAAATCCAGCCTTAACTACTTCAGTTTTAAGAGCTTTTTTTGTTCCATATCTATCTAAATCAGGTGTTCCTGGAGGAATATAATCCGGAATAAACTGAATCACTGCATCCAAAATTGCACCAAAAAAAGGAACATTTTGTTTTTGACCATGAACTGTAATTGCCAAGGTCGCTCCTTTTTTCATGAACTTTTTTGCATTTCTTAGAGCCTTCTGTGCGTTTGGAAAAAAGAATAATGCATATTGACATGTAACAAGATCAAACTTTTCTTTAAAATGAAAGGTTTCTGCGTCTGAATTTATAAAAATTATATTTTTTTTCTTATTTTGCTTTTTTGCTATCTTGATAGCTGTAATTGAAGAATCAATCCCAATTATCAAACCTTTAGTTCCAATTTTGGATGATAAATCGTTGATAATTGCACCAGTACCACACCCAAGATCTAAAATTTTACTATCTTTTTTTGGCTTTGTAATCTTTAGTACTTCTTTTGTACTCTGAAAGGGACCTTTTTTTGCGCTTGCCCATCTTTTATGATATCTAGGAGCTATCTCATTCCAAATTCCTATGTTTCTCTTTTTGTAAATTGTTGAATCAAAACTAGTTTTCAATTCGTTTTTCAATTTCTTTTACTATTAATTTGACTATCTTTTCTTTTCTTTTCCAGCCTGATGAGAAGGCTTTTTCTGAATCTACTACTAGTACTTCATTGTTTTGTGGATTTTTCATGTATCTTTTAGAGCCAATATCATTTGCAACAATAAGATCCGCTCCCGTTTCTAGGATCTTTTTTCTTGCTTCTTTGATTAATGCAGCTTTTGATAGATTCGTTTCAGCCTTGAATCCTACAAGAAAAATATCCTTCTGTTTTTTCTTAATCTCTTCAATGATTTTTGGAATCTTTTTTAATTTTATTACAATTTTGGAATTTGAGCTTTTGATCTTTTTTTGATTTTTATTTATTGGAGAGTAATCAGCTGCCGCAGCTGACATTATTGCAATATCAAATCTTTTTTTCATCTCTTTTTTCACAGCATCTGCCATCTGCTTTGTAGTCTTCACAGAAATTACTTTGGCTCCTTTTGGAGGCTTTTCTGAACCTGGCCCATAAACAAGAGTCACTTTTGCGCCTGCAGAGACCAGTTCTGAGGCTAAAAGAACCCCTGTTCTGCCTGAGCTGAGATTTGTAATTACCCTGACTGGATCAATATACTCTATTGTAGGACCTGCAGTCATCAGGACTTTTTTGTTATGTAAAACTGGAGAGTATCCAAATTTTTTCAAAACAAAACTTAGAACATCTTCTGGTTCTGGAGCTTTGGCTTTTCCCTCAATAAAATTTGGTGAGATAAATGAAATTTTGTTTTTTAGAAATTCTATATTTTTTTTCACTGCAGCATTATCATACATTGCTTCATGCATAGCAAGGCATACTACAATTGGAATCTTTGAACCAAATCCTACTGTTAAAACAGTTGAGATGGGCGTATCATCAATTCCATTTGCAAGTTTTCCTAAAGTATTTGCAGTTGCAGGATACACCACAATAAGATCTGATTGTTTGTAATCAGCTAGTCTAATGTGTTCTAGATTGCCTGTGAGTCTTGTAATTACCTCATTTCCAGTAGCCCATTTGAAATAATCTGGTTTGATAAGCTTTGTTGCAGCATCACTTGCTACACATGTAACATCTGCCCCATGTCTCATCAAGAGTCTTGCTAATTCAATTGATTTGTATGCTGCAACACTTCCTGCAATGCATAAAACAATTTTTTTACCTGATAACTCTGTACCATAAGACTCTACAATATCTAAAGATGGATGGGGAATCTTTTTTTTAGCTTTCAATTTCTTTCTTTAATTTTTCATATTCAGTTTCATCCATTGAAAACATGTTATCCTTAGCCGGAAAATGTTTTGTTTCAATATCTTGCTTGTAATTTTTTACAGCACTAACTATATCTTGAGATAAATTAAGATATTTCTTTACAAACTTTGGATTTATTTTTTCATACATTCCAAGCATATCTTGTATAACAAGTACTTGTCCATCACAATCTAAGCCAGAACCAATTCCAATTGTTGGAACATTTACCATATCGGTGATAATCTTTGCTACCTCGTGACTTACCATCTCTAATACAATACAAAATACACCTGCCTCTTCGAGGGCTTTAGCATCCTCAATTAGCTTAATTGCTGCATCTTTTGTTCTTCCTTGAACCTTGTAGCCTTGGGTAAGCATTGTAGTCTGAGGCTGCAAGCCAATATGACCCATGACTGGAATTCCAATCTCAACTAGTGAACTAACCGTATCTGCCATCTCAGCTCCTCCTTCTAGCTTTACTGCGTCAGCTCCTGCCTTGATTAATTTTCCAGAATTTGTAATAGCATCTGTTACACTTGTTTGGTATGACATGAATGGAAGATCTGCAACAACAAGTGAATTTTTTCTTGCAGCAGCTACAGCACTTGTAAACAAAGACATTTGTTCCATTGTCACAGGAATTGTATTCTCATAACCAAGCATTACCATTCCAGCACTATCCCCAACTAATAGTACGTCAATTCCTGCATTATCACATAGGGTAGCTAAAGTATAGTCATAGCTAGTTACAATAGAGATTTTTTGCTTGTTTTTCATATCTACAATATCTTTGACAGTCTTATGCATGATTAGCCCTCTTTTTTAGATATTTTTGAATTTGAAGTATGGCTTCAGAAAGAATCTTCTTGTTATCATAATCTTTTAGAATTTTTTCTAGTCCTGATTGGTTTTTCTTTGACAAATCTTTACATGATGAAATTAATTCCTTCATGCCACGAATTACATTATCCACAATTGTAATGTCGGCAGTTTGGGCAGTTCTTGAAAGTGGATTAAGATCAAAGGTTACCACCTTTTTTCCGGCCTTACTAAGTGCTAGAGTGCGATCACCATCTTCTAATGGAACAAGAACTAAATCTGCTGCAAAAATACCATTTTTATCTACAAATCTTCTTGCTGAATCAAGTCCTGATAATTTTTTTAGTGATTTACGATCAGCACCAAGCACTTCCTCTATTCCATTTTTCTTCAAAATCTTTGTAATATTTTGTCGTCTTTTTTCATTTGCATAAAAGAGATTAACCTCAACTTTTGATTTTGAAATTTTTGCAAGCTGAGAAATTTCTTTTGGACATAGTGCTGCAATATTTCCATTTACAGAAATTATAGGAAAATCCGCTAAAAGTATCGCAGCAGCAGCTGCCCTGATTGATTTTTTTGCAAAATTAGCAGTTTTTTCGCCTAAAAGATAGTCAAAGGCTTCACCTCTACCATGTGCCAACAATCCTTCTTTTGCTACAAGACCGCCATCAAAGCCTTCAACTAATTTTTCTCTTATTAAAAGAGATTTTGCACGTGGATGACTTTTGGGTATTAATGACATTGTAATTCTTAAAAAATGATTATTCTAGTCTAACACCAGAGTTATCTATTCTGGATTTAATAATAATTCCATCGTCATATTTTTTTAAAACATCAAGAACTTTTTGCTCCATACTTGGTGGAATCATTGTAAATATTGTCTCCCCAAATAAAGCAACACCACATTTTATTCCAGCATTGTGTAGATCATTTACTACAGATTCCATCTTTGGAGTCATAACTTGAACATATTTTGAAAATTCAATTGACATATCTTGAAAATCTTTGTAATCTCTTGTTTCTCTTAGCTGGTTTACCATCTTTCCACCAAGACCATTAATAGTTTCAATTTTCTCTGAAATGAATTTCTTAGTTGATATAGGTGAAAAACAAATCAAAATTACATTAGAATCTGTATCAATCTTTTCAACAGCTCCAATTCCAGGAGCACCTGGTTTTGTTCTAATCTCAAATCCCCCATGATAAGAAGCTAGTACATCACCTAATCCTGTCTTACATATTACTTCTGCATTATGTGCAATTTCTCCAACTTGTTCTTTTGATAAATTAAGATTCAATGCTTTGTTTAACGCTAATGCAAGTGACAATGCAACTGCACCACTAGAACCTAGTCCATATCCTACTGGAACCGAAATCTCATGATGGACATTGATAAAATATTTTGAATCACATCTTTTAAGAAAATCATTAATTACAAACTCTGATACACTTGTGTTTTCTGAATTGTAACCTTTTGTTGTAATTTTATAATCAAATTTTTCTGCTGGAGTTGCTTCAACTGTTGTAGTAACACCATCTTGGATTGAAAAACCTGCACCAATAGAGCCAAGCTCATTTGTTTTGAGATGTTGATTATCCAGATGCGCCTTGAAAAATCCAGTCACATGTGCAGGACAAAATGCCACTCCCTTCATTGATCCTTGTTTAAATTTTGATAAAAATATAAGAATATGGCTTAAATAATTTAAATTGATATAAATTGCCTAAATTCATTCGACGCCTACAAAAAATTGGAAGTAGTATCCTAGTTACTCTACCAAAAGATTGGGTGGATGCAAACAAGCTTGAAAAAAATTCTGAAGTTGAGCTTGAAACGGGACAAAACACTCTTTCAATTACACTAAATCCTGAATCTAGACCAACAAAAGATGTTGTTATATCTTATCCACTACCAAAAGAAGAAAACATAGTTGCTGACCTTACAGGTGCATACCTCTTGGGATATGACATGATTACAATAAAAGGTAAAACAAGCATTCCCCTAAAAGATCGTGATAATATCCGAAACTCGATGAGAAGACTAGTAGGGATGGAGATTATAGAAGAAGATGCATCAACAATTCAGATGCAATTTCTACTAGATGCTACAACACTAAATCCACAAAAGATCCTCAAAAGAATGAGTACCATAGTACTTGGAATGTTTGGCGATATACTTTTGGCATTATCAACTAACGATAAATCTAATCTTCAGACATTGTCAAGCAGAGACAATGAAGTTAATCGTCAGTACTTTCTTTTAGTTAGACTAATTCGAAGTACAATGATTGATAAGAGATTATCTAGTGCATTTAATTTAGAAAATATAGATGTTCTAGATTATCGAATTGCTGCAAATATCTTAGAAAGTGCAGGAGATACAATTGTAGAACTTGCCAATGCATTATACAATTCTAAGATTCCGGAAAAAGATCTGAAAAAACTATATGATGTTGCTAAAAACTTTGCAAAAATGGAAGAAAAAGCAATTGATGCATTTATTACAAATAATCGTACATTAGCAATTGAATCCATTTCTCTTCATAGAAAAAATGAAGAAAAAATTTCTGCTATTCGTAGCTCACTAGAAAAGAAAAGCACCATACCGATTGACTTTCTAGATCTAGTCTATACACTTGAAAGAGTAGAAAAATACATGGCTGATATTGCTGATTTAGTCAAACCAATTTACGGAAAATAAAAGAGCAATCAAAAAGTAATAATCAGAAGTTTTCTAGCAAAGCAGACTCCCTATCTTTCAATAGATTCAAAAATTCTGAAAACTCTTCATTTGTTGGTTCTCTGTTTAGAATTCTTTTTGATTGGTAGTAAAATGAATTGTATAGTCTTCCAACAACTATCCCGTGAATAAATGATTTTTTATCCACTCCAAGCTCCTCTAAAGATTGTACAATTTGTTTAATCTCATCTTTTTTTGATAATGTTTCAGAAATTTTTAGGTTAATTTTTTTCAGGAGTTCTTTATCCATGCTTTTTCTATGTTTTCATAGACTAAATCAACTTCTTTTTTGCAGCATAGGTCATTATGGCGCAAATTGTCTTAGAATCTTGGATTTTTCCCCTCTTTATCAAACCAATTAATCGCTTAATATCTATCTTCACAACAGAGATGAACTCATCATTATCTGGATCTAGTTCTGCAACTTTCTTGAGTCCGGATGCTACGTAGCAATGGATAATCTCTGTATTATAGCCAATTGAGGGATAATACGAAATCAAATGAGTCATTTTTTTCGCCTTGTAACCTGTCTCTTCAACCATTTCTCTGTGGGCACAAGATAGCGGCTTTTCACCTTTTTCAAGAGTTCCTGCTGGAATTTCCAAGACATAACCATGTCGATATCTATGTTGCTTAACAAGAATTACTTTTCCTTTCTCATCAAAGCCTAACATAGCAGCAGCCCCTCTATGCTCAACCATTTCTCGTTTTACTTTTCGTCCTTCTATTGTAACATTGTATACGCTAAAATCCAGCACTTTTCCCGAATAGATCTTTTGTTTTGTCACAAAATCACATAATTAAGTTTGTTATTTAATGTGTTTCATACATTAGATGTAATGTAGGAGATTTTTCAGCTTCTTTTACTGCTTTTTGTATCCATTCTGGTGGAAAAACAATTTTCTTTGGAATAAACAAATCTGCTGAATCAATTCCTTCTACTTCTCTAACTTGTTGAGTAATATCATCTAGCTTGAAGATATCATCACTATACATAAACAGGACAATCTGGTTTTTAGCAATAAATGGAATCTGTAAAAATTTTTCAGAAAATTTTTCTTCTAATCTTTTGAACGTATCTTCAAAATTACCTGATACCCATGTTAAAATTGCATGAGGAATGTATCCTTCAATCTTAGTCGGTTCATATACTAATGTAAATTGGATTAATGCATCATTTTGGAACTTTTCAATGGCTCTTGTTACTGTTTTAGAAGAAAGATCAGTATTTTTAGCAATAACTTCAATCTTTTCTCGTGGATTTTTCAATAGCTCTTCGATAATCATAAGATCAGTTTTTGTCATGGCTGCATTAACACCAGGACTTTGTGATTCAAAGATTGTAAGTACTCGAAGATCTTTCATCAAATTTTTTGCAAGCTCAATTTTTTGTTGAATGTTTTCTTTTACAACAATTCCACAGACTGTAATTCCACCAACACAGGGAACCACAATATACGGCTCACCGATTAATTTCAACTGTTTTAGAATTTCATTAAAATCTCTACCCGATATTACAAAGTAAAAGACACCATATCCTAAAACCTGAGGCTCTATTTTCAGAGAGAAATATTCTACTACTCCAGATTCTTGCATCTTTTTGATTCTGGACTTGACGGCACCACCTGTAAGTCCAATTTGTTTGCCAATGTATCGGTCAGATTCCCTGCAATTATTCAAAAGCCTGCTTAAGATTTGCATGTCTAAATTGTCCAATTTGTCACCTTAAACCCCAACATACAAAATACTATAAACTATTTATTTATAAAATTGTCGTATCTGTTAGTACTATACATAATATACATTAAATATCAGACTTTTAATTTATAGTCAATGGAGTACAGATTGGGCCTAGCCAAAAGAATGCTTTTCAATAAAAAAGGTAGTTTGATTGGTGCAGTTCTCGCAGTTACAATTGGAATATTAGTAATTCATGTAAATTTTGTAATCTTTCAAGGACTCTTTGATGCTATTGTTCGAGATCTTACTGATTATCGATTTGGAAATATCCAGGTAACAGATGAAGAAGATTACATTGACAAATCGGATTTATCAATTGTTAGCTGGTTTGAAAGAATCCCGTATGTAGAAGCGGCGACGCCGCGGCTGTCCTCGACAGCATCAATTAATATGACAAAAGCAGGTGAAAGAATCGAAGAAACAAGAGTTCCAGTAGTTGGAGTAGATCCACTCCGCGATATCAGAGCCTCAACTGTTCACACAACAGTAGATGATGGTCAGTTTGTCTTTTCTAGAAATTCTATTGTTTTGGGTTCTAATGTTGCAAGAGATCTTGGTGGTGCACAAGTAGGTGATAGTGTAAAAATGAAAGTAACTGACCGATGGGGACAAGATCAAATTAGGCGATTCATTGTTACTGGAATTGCAAAGTCACCTGGAGGACAAGGATTTGATTATAGTGTTGTTATTCACATTGATACTTTACGAGATATGATGGCACGTGATGGTTATACCGGTTCTATTATGGTAAAACTTGATGATCCAACTAAAGCTGAAGAAATTAAAGATTTCTTTTTAGCTTCATTTCCAAATGAAGATTTCAAAGCTGAGACAATAGAAGAAGCAGCCGAAGAACAACTAGCTGGATTCCGTTCTGGTATAGCAATGATCAACATGATTGGATTGTTTGGTATGATGTCATCAGCATTTGCAATTGTAACTATACAGATGATGTTAGTAAATGGCAAGACAAAAGAGATTGGAGTAATGCGTTCTATAGGTGCAAAGAGAAAAGATATTCTAATTATCTTTATCTTCCAAGGAATGATTATTGGAGCAATTGGTGCTGGTGTTGGAACTGTAGCAGGATTAGGCTATACAGTTTATGCAAAAGAGACAAAGATGTCTTTTAACAACAGTCTGCCTTTAGAGGTAAGCTATGACTGGGCAAAAATTTCACAGACTGCTCTAACTGCATTCGGTCTTGCAATCCTAGCTTCATTTTATCCATCGTATAGAGCAACCAAATTACTACCTGTGGAGGCGATGAGAACTGTCTAAGGTGCTTGAATTAAAGAATGTCAATAAAGTATATGGTCAGGGTGAGACAAGAGTTGATGCCCTACAGGATGTAACATTTTCAATTGAAAAAGGGGAGTTTGTTCTAATAGTTGGCAGTTCAGGTTCAGGAAAATCTACTTTGCTAAACGTAATAGGATTGCTTGATAGACCAACTACCGGTCAAGTCTTTGTTGATGGAATAGATACATCCAAACTAAATGATAGTAAAATTTCCTCATTTAGAAACAAGAAATTAGGGTTTATCTTCCAATTTTCTAATCTACTTTCTGATCTTTCTGTTGGTGAAAACGTCTTACTTCCTCGGCAAATTGGTGGAACAAATGGAACTGCAAAAAAAGACGCATATGATCTACTTAGGGCAGTGGGTCTTGAAAAACAGATACACAAACGAGCTAACAAAATTTCTGGTGGACAGGCGCAACGTGCAGCTATTGCCAGAGGTCTAATAAACAAACCATCTATTGTTTTAGCTGATGAGCCAACTGGAAACCTGGACTCTGTAACCGCTAATACAATAATTCAACTAATGAAATCTATGGCAAAAAAACTCAATCACACATTCATCGTTGTAACTCACGACAGATACCAGTTTGGTGATGTTGATAGGGTAATCACAATAAAAGATGGACGTGCCTTTGAAGGAGAAGAAAAACCAATGGAGGTTGCAGCTTGACTTCGAAATTATTTTTAATTTTACCATTGCTTGCAATCTGTCTTTTTATATCTAATGCATATGCACAAGTTGGGACAGGTGATTCTCCATTTGAGAGAAAATTCGGTGATGTAAAATTTCTTGACGCATATTTTGGTACAATAGATGAAAAACTTGAAGTTAACCCGGGTGATCGAAACATTCCATTTACAGTTGTAATGGCAAACATTGGAACACAAGATATCACAGGAATCAAAGGACAACTATCCCTACCATTTGGATTTTCAGCATCAGATGGACCTGGTAGTATTATTGAAGCAGATGCAGATTCTAACTCACTCGCTGGTGAAAACTTTCATCTTACATTCTTTGTAAATGTAGACTCGCAAGTCACACTTGGTCAGTATCCTGGAACAGTAAAGGTAGATTATTCAAGACTACGCGAATCTGGTTTACGTAATACCTTTGCAGAATTTTCTTTCAAGGTTACTGGTGATAGTGTAATTAACATGAGAGCAGTTGATCCAATCCTGACTTCATTAAGATCAAATCATGTAATAATTGAAGTTGCCAATGATGGAACTGCAGGAATATCAGGTGTTGATATCCAGCTAGCTAACACACAAAGTGAGAGATCATCCACTGCACAATCAATCACCAATGTAGAAAATGTTGTAATCCTAAATTCTGATTGGGATATAGGAAGTATAGATGCAGGTCAGAAGAAATATCTTGAATTTGATGTTTATGTTCCTGGGACCCTTGATAGAGATACTCTTCGTGCACCAATGGAAGTAACCTACTTTAATGCACATGGAGACAAACTTACAATATCTCGAATTGTAGATTTTTATGTTAAAGGCCTAATCGACGCAAGAATCTACAATGTAGATGTAATTGAACTATCTGGAATGCAAACCGTGATAGGAGAAATTATCAATGAAGGAAATCAAGACGCTCTGTTTGGATTTGTTACAATCACTCCTTTAGGTGATTCAAATATCATTGAGAAGATACAGTTTATTGATGAGATAGAAATTGATGCACCTGTTCCATTTAATGTTCCAATAGAGTTTGATGGAGAACCAAAATATGGTGAACATGAAATCAAAATTACAGCTAGATACAAAGATGATCTACGAGAAGAACACTTTGTAACTCATGAAGCAACAATTAACATTCAAGAACCACAAAAAGAAGAAGATGAGTTCAATCCAGGATTAATAATTTTGCCAATAATTGCAGGAATTGGTTTCTTAGGATATCGTAGATACAAGAAGAACAAAAAGATTGAAGCATAGCTAAAATTTTTCTAAAATTCTAGGGGTTCCACAGGATTAAAAATTCCTAATCATGGGGCTTATCACAATCCTCACAGAACCAAATCTCATCAACTTCTTGTTTTATCATTAACTTGTTGCACTTTGGACATTTTTTTGCTTCTAAATCATCTGTTTCATCCATATTATCATGTATTTTATCAGCTAAATTAATTAGAAAACCTATTTTCAGAACTGAGATTACCCCAAGAAATTAAAACTATGCAAATCTAGTATAGGTACCTATGGCAATAAACAAACAAAAAGCAATCAAAGAGATCTATGAAAAGATGCAAAAGACAAAGAAAGATGAAAAGACAAGAATTCAGGCAAGACGTAAGGCCCAAAAAAAGGGCAAAAGTATTGCTACTCAAAAGAGTCCTAAAAAATCAACAAGAAAACCAATCAGAGAAGGAAGAAAAGTTACAAAGAAAAGAACTTCAGTTAGATGAAATCAATCATTCCAAATTGGTTGCTTTTTTAGCCAAGAAATCAAATCTTTGTAGAGACTGCTATTTTCCACATTTAGAATTCCAATCTCAAGATTCGTTGATGACTTGACAGTCTTGGTATAGTTTTCATATTTTGCAAAAATTATCTTATCTAGATAGGTAATCCCTTCTATCTCTTTTTTTGCAAGCTCTTCAGAATCCGTCATTGCAAAGCTAGCAAATAGAACACCATCAACCCAATACCCATTTCCTGATTCTAGAGTTGACATCATATTGATTATATCATCTAAACTCAGCTTTATGATATCTCTAACAACTATTTTGTTGTAGGGTTCGTGACTAAAATCAGTCATATGACTAGGAATTATCTTGTGTCTTATCAGTCTTTGAAATTCTAGTTCTGTTAAGTAACCAATGGTTTGAGCTGGCACATACAGCCTTCTCTTTTTCCACAACGTGGACAATTACAGTTACAATCTAGTAGTGATGTCTTACATTCTGGACATTGCGTATATTCTGCATAATCATCTCTCAATTGATTATACCCTCAATTATAATACGCATTAATAGTACAAAAATCCTATCACAATCTACATTTTGAAAAATGTCTCAAGATATTACTGATGAAGAAAAGAAAAGACTAACACCAGAAACTGGCTTTAATCTGGTTGGAATAGACTACTTTGAACAACCTGGCTCTAGATTGTATCTAGTCGAGCATTTTGATATGTATCAAGACGCATTACAAGCAAAAAAAGACAGAAAACTGTCTGATGATTATTTTATTTTGTACAAGGGAACCGGCGATGAATATCTTTGCAGATAATACGCATTAGATAAATGTAAACAAGTTGTTTCTAGTATGGATGAAAGAACTAGAATTTTTCATGGATGTATCTCCAAATTGGTGGCTAAAAGCACGTAATGATGAAGGCTTTCTCAAGAAGTATGTTTTTGAAAAATTCAATCGTGATTATTATCCACGAATCATCTCTCAAGGAAGACAAAAAATTGATCTTGATAAATCTGGATTACCACTAAAAGAATCCATCTTAGAAATGCTAAAGTTTGGAGATTATGAGTATGAATTTTTACCTGAAGATGAGAATCTAAAAGAGAGCTATTCAATATCTAATGGATACATCCACTTTCATCCTAGACGAACAAAAATCAATTCACGTCTTTTAATCAAAGTCAAAATCTGAAATTTCATAATTACCTTCCATTTTAATCTCAAAACAACCTAGTTGCAACTCTTGATTTATCGTTGTTTGATTTGTGGCGATGTATTTGAGAATCCTAGACAGCTAGAGATTCATCTACAAACAGTTCACAAGATGGGGATCAAAAAACCTACTCCTAGAGGTCTTGATGTGTGGTGCGACTAGTGATCCGGTTTATCTAGTCGCATGAGAAATCATTTTGAAAATGGATTATGAGAATTTTTGTAAGCAGATAATGGATGCTGATTCAAAGATTCGTAGTGCAGTAGTCTATGATTCCTGGGCCAATAAGGTAGGTGGTGGTCTTCGAGAAGGACTAGAGAGTTTGTTATCTGATCATGCAGAAAAAGAACTTGTTAATCTTTCAGTAATTAATTGGCAATCCCGCAAAAACATGGCAAAAGTTCTTGGTAAGACAATTTACACATTAGCCGAGCACGATAATGTAAAGCGATTTTCATTCTATCTTGGTGATGATTACATGCTTTTACTAAGTACCGAAAAAGATGCCGATACAGATACAGTTGTTGATTCTGTAATCAAGATATATCATCAAAACTAGATTTATCAGAGAAAAAGGCAGTCTCCTTTACTTTGGAGACTGGTAATATACGCATTAACTAGTTTATGTGAGCTTTAGGGCTCCCAGCTAACGCCGCGAGATGTCTCTGACTCAATAAAATGTCTTGGTCAGAGTTTTTGTTAAAAAATCAGGGCCAAAAAAAATTACTTTTAGGTTAATTTTGGAAACTTTTTGATATATAGTTCTCAAAAAATTGTGCGAAACAATATTACAAACAGAATCTCTTATGCTCAAAAATCGTATCATTTGTGTTGGATACAAAATGCAAAATCTGTGGTAAAGAGGCTGGAAATCTTTTTACAAACTACTGTTCAATAGACTGTCTAAGTAACGCTATAAAGATGCAGTCTCCTCAGGCATAGATTCAAGAACTTAGCAACTTGGAATATTTTTCCCAATCTTTTTGGGCTTCTGTAAGCATTGATTCTAGTTTTTGTATAGTCTCTGGGTCTTGTTCATGTGCAATTGCGTTAGTTAAAGAGTGAATCTTATCTTTGAAGAATTTTTGTGCTTCTTTACAAAATTCGTAAGCTTGACTCATAACATTGACTTGACCCTAGTTATTTTTGAATTTTTCAAGATGGAAAATTATATCTTTTAAGAAATACAGCTAAAACCATGGAATACGAGATTAAGAAAAAACTTCATCTTACATGTCCACACTGTGAAAAAGCAATAGAGACCGAAGTTGAAATTGAGCTAGAAATAGAAGAAAAACACAAGAAAAAAGACAAAAAACACAAAGAAAAGAAAAAAGAAAAGAAATCAAAAGGCAAGAAAAAAAAGTCAAAAAAGAAGAAGAAAAAGTAGCTAGGAGATAAATAGTCGGTTGAATAATTTTTCATATGGCAAAAAGTATTAGCTGTGCAGATGCTGGTAAGGAATGTGGATGGTCTGCAACTGCAGAAACAGAAGATGAATTAATGCAAAAAGTATCCGAACATGTTCAAACAGATCATAAAGAAATTGAGCTTAACGAAGAAAACATTGCTGGCATTAAATCACTCATAAAAGATATCTGAAGTTAGAAAAAAAATGCCTGATGATAAGACTCTTCCAAAAGACTGGGACTCTGATTACAGTCTTCCTGGCCGCTTTGAGGAGAGTAATCCTGATTTTTATGAAACTCCAAAAACTAAACCTAAACCAAATTACAAGACAGCCATCATAATTGCTACTGCTTTTGTTATAATTTCTGCAGGAATTTTTTCATACTATTTTGTAAACCAGGATGAAATTGACTCTAAGATAATTCAAAACACATACAATCCAGACCCTGAACGGGAACTAGTTGCAAAGTATAGCATTGGAGAGTATGGCAGTGATCATGCACATGCAGCAATTGCAGTAGTAGTGAATGGTGAGCGAATTAATTTTGCATTGCCACAGTTTCAGCTAACAAGCAAATACATTCACTTTGAGAATCATAATCCGTATCTAATTCACAAACACGCAACTAGTGTTCCATTAGATGTGCTATTTACTTCATTTGGGATGAAGATCACTTCAGATTGTATTGTGTTAAATGCTGGGTCAGCTGATATTATTTCTGGCCAGTTTTGTACTGGTGAGAAATCCTTGATGTCTTTTGTTAATGGCCAACAATATTATTCAGATATTTCACAATATGAGATTCTACATGGTGATAGAATTCTAATATTATTTGGGGAGGGAAAATCAATTCCTGGCTACCTTGCATACATGGATTCACTAAAGATACCAGACCCACCTAAGAAGACTCCCCAGTTTTCAGGAAATGAAATAAACATTTGAGAAAAAAAGAAGATTTGATTCAAAATTTGGCATAGTTTGGCATAGTTATCAGACACAAAACCTTTACAAATCATAAAGATCAGCGATCAGATTACCAATGTTTGGAGAAGAAATCGAGGTTCCAAAAGAGATTAGACAATTCATGCTAGCTGATGCGCAAGAGACAAAACTTGGTCAAAAAAACGGGGCAAAAAAACAATATCGATACGGCAAGCTACACATTCGAGAATATGATGATAAATTTCTAGTACACCAAGACAAGATTGATCCACGAAAAGATCCACTTGGTCATCTATTACATGATGCACCTGAAGTTCTAGTAGGACTTGCTTTTGCAGCACTTGGTGGAACAAAAGCAACAAAAGATATTAAAGAACACAAATCTCCATTTCCAACAATTCTTGGAACTTTAGTTTCGGCTTATGCAGGTTATCTTGTTACAAAAAAACTCAAAGACATTGAGGTGATCTAAAATTTCAACTGGACACACAATTCACGTAATACTCAAGCTGCTGCCTTCTCTTATTCATCTCAGAGGAGATAGACGTGAATGGGTAAAAAAGGAAGGAAAAAACATTGAACAAGAAAAATATAGAAAACATGCACAGAGACTTTTACGAATATGCATTGAGTTAGGACCAGTATACATTAAGTTAGGTCAGTGGCTTAGCTCACGTGCTGATATTTTACCACAACCCTACATGGAAGAGCTTGCAAAGCTGCAAGATGATGTTCCAGCAGAACCATTTGAGGCTGTAAAGTCAACAATTGAAAAAGATATTGGGCCAATTGAACAAAAATTTGATGAAATAGAAACTAAAGAGATCTCAGGCGCTTCTTTGGGTCAAGTTTATCGTGCCAAAGTAAATGGACAACAAGTTGTTGTAAAAGTAAAACGCCCAGGAATTGAAAAGATTGTCCATAAAGAGCTTGAAGTCCTAAAAAAAATCCTACCAATTGGAATGCGTTTTGTTGATCCAAATTTAAGATTCTCAATTGATGGAGTTTTAGCTCAATTTATCGAAACAATTGATGAAGAGATGAATTATCTCAAAGAATCCCAAAATCTTAAGACAATTACAAAAAATACTAGAGAATACAAAAACGTCATAGTACCTAAAGTCCTTGATGATTATACTTCACATAATGTAATCACTATGGAGTATATTCCAGGCATCAAAATTACTGATATTCAAGGACTAGATGAGGCAGGACTGGATAGGCAAAAACTAGTCATTGATGTTCACAAGGTCTTTTTCACAATGTTGCTCAGACATGCAATATTTCATGCAGATCCACATCCAGGAAACATCTCAGTTGACAAGGATGGAAATATAATTTTGTATGATTATGGAATGGTCGGCAAACTTGACAATGAAACCCGAATGCGATTAATCAGGCTGTACCTAGCTCTAGTAGAAAAAGATCCATCAAGAACAGTTACAGCAATGAGTGATCTTGGTATGCTTACACCTGATTACAACAGAACTGTAATTGAAAAAGCAATTCGAATGACAGTTCAAGCTATGCATGGCAGAAAACCCGAAGAGATGGAAGTAAAGGCACTCATGGAGCTTGCAAACAAGACAATGAGCAGATTCCCATTTTTGTTGCCAAAGAATCTAGCATTGTACATGAGAATGACTAGTATCATTGAAGGAATCTATCACCAACACAAAGTCAACTTCAAGTTTGTCAAAATCCTAAAGCAGATCTTAGAAGAAGAACATCTTATCAAAGATGCATACATTGAAGAGATAAAGCAATCATTTGGCAAGTTTGCAAAATCAATTGAAGATACAATTACCATAGCTCCTGAGATAAAGCGATTCATGGATGATAATCGTAGCTACATGCAGATGCAAAAACCAAAATCAAATGTTTTGTTGTCAGGCAGTATTCTTTCAGCTGCAATATTCATTGGAGGTGCTCTTGTTTATTCATCAAATGAAACAGCTGGTATTGTAGGCATGATTGGTTCTCTAGCTGTAATGGCAGTCTTTGCAAAATTTAGAAAATAAAAATTTTGATTATGGCACTTGAGGTAATCCATAACCTGTAGCAGTATCATATCCACTAATGAAAATATCATTTGCGATACTTTGCAAATGGGCTCTAGTTAATTCAGCGCTTCCTTGCCATAGCTTGGCTGCTAGTCCACTAATATGAGGAGTGGCCATTGATGTGCCAGAAATAGTATTGTATGCGCCATCCTTCCAAGTAGAATATACACTTACTCCAGGAGCTGCAACTTCAACTTCTTTTTCAACTATGGTTGAATCATCATTATCATCTATTCCTCTACTTGACCAAGATGGAACATTAAGATTAGAATCAATTGCTCCAACAGCTACAACTTGTGCAAATGCACCTGGATAATCAATACTGCCACCAGAGGGACCATCATTTCCAGCTGCTGCAATAATTAAGACATTAGAATGAGCTGCATTAACTGCAGTTCTTATCAAATTGTTTGGTGAATCTCCACCAAGACTCATACTGATAATGTGTGCTCCTTCAGCTCTAGAATGATTTATTGCTGAAGCAATATCATCAGACCAACATCCTCCGCCTCCGCATACTTTGTATGCCATCAAGCTAGCTTCAGGAGCAACTCCAAAAATTCCTTTTCCATCAGAGCCACCATCAGCTAAGATAGTTCCAGCAACATGTGTTCCATGTCCATTATTATCAGAACAAGAATCTTTTGGATTGCCTTGTCGATCAGTTTTTGTAAAGTCTTTACAATCTGCAACTCTGTTTTTTAAATCAAAATGTTCAGTGTTAACTCCAGTGTCTAACACAGCAACTTTAATTCCACCTCCACCAGATGGTGATGGACTGTCTGAATTGTAAATCGTCTTTACTCCCCATGGAAATTGAGTACTTGGAGTTGCAGGTCTTGTAGTTTCTGTAGTACCACCGTCTCCTCCATCTCCACCATTTTTGCAATCAGGCCATGGAGTACAAGCTCCTGGAGGTGCAGTTAATTGATACAAAACTTGACGCTCTAAAACAAATCCTGCCTTTTGCAAGCCAGCTACTTGATGCTCATTTAGAGTCGTAGTAAATCCAACATCAAAGTTGTGTCTTACACCAAGCTGGTTTTGCAAAACTGGATTTTGTGATTTAATCAGATATACCCAGTCACCATCAGAAGTGTCCGGCTTTTGTGCAGAAATATCATAACTGTAAGCAACTGAGAATAGTAAAACAAATGCAACGGACAAGCCAAGAACTACCTTCATGTCCATATAGTTTCAATTTGTATATTTAACCATTAGTAAGAAATTATCTTACAAGATTCCAAGATCATAGATCATTTCCACTTTTGGTAAGTAGTGATCCAAATGTATGTAGATTTCTAACAAACAGATGGTAATATCCAATTTCAATCGAGTCGTCTTCAATGAGGGCATTGGAAAAACAAATGACGAAAACAACAGTTCTAACGACAGTTATACTATCAAGTATACTTCTAACAGGCGGATTAGTTTTACCAGTTGCATTTGCCGAAAACAATGGCAGAAATGGTACAACTTTATCAGCTGAAAAGACGGCTAATGGTGAATGGGTAAGAATCATTCAATGGGATATTACAAAGACTGTTACTCCAGAATTGCATGAATTAGATTTAGGAGAATCAGCTAGCTCAGAATACACTGTAAGTGTTGATAATACTGGCTATAATGATGTCTACAAAGTTTCTGGTGAAATCTGTGTAACCAATGGAGGCGAGGTATCTACTGAAAATTTGAAACTAGTTGATCAAGTTCAGTACAAAAATGGCAAAGGCAAATTCCAAGATCTTCCAGGCGCTACTTTGACCATTACTCCTGAACAACTTGAACCTGGTGAAACTGCATGCTATCCATACGAAATAGAATTTACTCCTATAGATGGTGCAAAATATAGAAACACTGTTCTGGTAACCATTACAAACCATTCTGGCTCATTGGGAGATGAAAAAGGTCCAAATCCAAAGGCGGGCTTTACAATTCCTGACCAACCAGTACTAGAAAATGAAGAAATTCATGTATCTGACACCAATGGAGAAAATTGGGGTCCGGTAAGCGATGATGCTTCATGGACTTATGATGTCGAGTTCACTTGTGGCACAACTCAAACTTATGGAAACACTGCTACAATAGACGAAACTGGACAAGAAGCTAATGCATCTGTTGAAGTCAGATGCAATATCCCACCAACTGAAATTTCTCTTGGAGATTTCAGAACTCAGACTCAGGGTGGTTGGGGTACAGAATGTAATGGCAATAATCCTGGATGTTACAGAGAAGTAAACTTTGGTAGTGTATTTTCTGGCGGACTAGTAATTGGTCATAGTGATGGATTTACTGCAATATTTACTTCATCATCTGCAATAGCAGCTTTCCTACCACAAGGTGGAACTCCTGGAGTATTAGATGATAATGATGTAGATCCTACATCTACGAGTGCAGAAGTTTTTGGAGGACAGGTTACAGCACTTTCATTAAGTGTTGGATTTGATCTATATGATCCGGGCTTTGGTGTAAGTACAACAAATCTAAATGAATTAGTTGTAGTTGATGCAGGTTCTGCATGCTATGATATGACAGTACAGGACGTCTTGTATACAGCAAATCTTGTACTTTCAGGTGATACCAATACTGTATTTTCTGCAAGTGATCTCAACGATTGCGTATCATCAATCAACGAGAACTTTGTTGACGGAACACAAAACAACGGATTCTTAGGACTACCTTAGAACCAAACTCTTTTTTTCTTTTCTTTATCTAATTATTTCTAAATCTAGAATCCTGACAAGTATGGAAGAACAAACACTGAAAATAAAGTACTACCCATTCCAATGACTAGGCAAATCTCTGCCATTTTCTTATTGTGATGTCTTAAAACAAAATAGGCAATTATTCCACCGATTAATCCAATTGCAACAGCTAGTACTATCCAAATATAGCTAGGAATAGCTAGGGCAAATCTGGTCCTAAGGCTCAACAATAATCATTGATATTTCAGGCTTATACGGCATTGGTAGTTCATCTGAACAAATTATCCTAGAATTTTGATCGCAAAAAAGAAAAAGAAAAGAGGAGATTATACTCCTTCAGTTTCTGTTGTTCCAGTTGGTGGTTCTGGTGCTGGAGCTGGTTCAGCTACGCCATCACAGTTTTCATCAACTTCATTTCCTGGAATCTCATCTACTCCTGGATTAATTGCAGCATCATTATCATTACAATCTAGTCCTAAACCAGTACCATCTGTATGATATTCATCTCCATCAACATCAGTCTCTATGTTTCTATTCTCACATTCTTCAGATGTGATAGAACCATCAACTGGTGCATCAGAATCATCTACTACTGTATCGAATTCTTCTCCATCAGTATGTTTATCGACATGTGCTTTTTGGGCATTTTTGCTTACATTGATGACTTTCCATTTACCATCTTCAACGATTACTTCATTTCCAGCATCATCTACTTCGGTTTCTGGTTCTTGCCAGTGACAAATTGAAACCTTATGTGGTTTGTTTTTTGCTTTATCACTAGCATTGTCATTTGGTGCAGCCATTGCAGGGGCAACCATGCCGATTCCCATGATTACTGCAAACATTGCGATTGCAGCTAATGCGAATTTTTGATTCAT
>JABAOH010065466.1_pt1 | contig 23511 bp, 22 predicted proteins | sample 7062181 | NCBI WGS metagenome assembly JABAOH01 (sample SAMN14538630, study PRJNA623070) | marine sediment metagenome | biome: marine biome [ENVO:00000428]; feature: marine pelagic biome [ENVO:01000023]; material: deep marine sediment [ENVO:00002113]; isolation source: pool of 5 deep marine... | reverse complement strand
CCGTGTATGAAAAGTTTTTGGAGGTCCAGGAACCTTTTTTCAAAAAGGTTCTTGGCCGCCGGAGGCAAAAAAAGTTCTGATAGAGTTTTAAAGGAGTTTCAGGATGGGCAGGCAGGAAGATTTATATTTTTTTCGATTTTCTGCCCATCCTGTAGATAAAAATATGGTTTAGTAGATCCGCACGGAGGGCATCAGTTTTTTTAGAGTGCCCGTGCGGTAGGAGAGTTCATGCAGGTGCACGAGGTCTTCGTGCAGATGAATTTTCTTCTCGTGCAGGTGCACAAGGCTTCCGTGCAAGTGAATTTACTGTTCGTGCAGGTGCACGAGGTCTTCGTGCAGGTACATTTTCTTTCCATGCAGGTGCATGAGGCTTTCATGCAGTTGAATTTTCTTTCCCCGCAAATACGGGAGTTCTTATCGCAGGTGCGGGAGATGTTCCCGCATGTGCGGGAGGCTTTCCTGCACGTGCTTCAGTATTTGGAAAAAGAGTACTTTGCCTGTCACTAAAAACCACGGTAAGCTTTTGCAAATATATCGTATATTTCCGGCTGCAAGGCAAAAATAAAAATATGGAGGCCCTGCAAAAAATTGTTGACATTTTCTAAGATATCGATTAGAATGGAACCAAAATGAAACCATTTTGGAGGCCTGTGATGAGTGCGACGATTACGATAAAAAATATTCCTTCAGAATTATATAGTTTAATCAAAAAAAACGCTGCCAGGAACCATCGAAGCATCAACAACGAAATTATTTCCATCATTGAGAATACATTACTGAGCCAAAAAATCAGTCCTGATGATTTCCTGGCATCGGCGAGGCAGCTAAGAATGAGAACAAAAGGACAACATTTGACCGAAGAGTTTATTAACCGGGCAAAATGGGAAGGCCGGTTATGATAGCAGTGGACACCAACATCATTATTTATTTTTACCTGGAGGGAGAATTTACGGAGCTGGCTGAAAAGACCTTTAAAAAGGATTCCCATTGGGTTGCGCCTTTTCTTTGGCGAAGTGAGTTTCGAAATGTATTGGCAGTGAGTATGCGAAAAAAAATTATTACCCTGGAGGATGCTTTTGAAATGATTCAAGAAGCAGAACTATTGATGAAGGGTAATGAATATTCTGTAACTTCATCTCACGTATTGCAACTTGTTAACCAGAGCAAATGCAATTGTACGGCTTATGATTGTGAATTTGTTGCCCTGGCGCGGGACCTTTATATCCCCCTGGTGACAATGGATAAGGAGATATTAAGACATTTCCCGGAAACAGCCGTACGCCTGGACCATTTTGCAGGTTAAAAAACTCTCATACAAGTGGAAGGTCTGGTTTCTTGATCTTGCATCAGGCTGGTATCTCTAAGAGCCGTTGGTCTTTTAAGCGGTTTAAATTGACGTTTACCATTCGATGTCATGAAACGAACCATCCTAATTCAGCAGAATCGTTTAAAAAGTTTTTTTTCATGGCCCTAAGACTCCAAAAACAGGTTTAAGTGTCTTTTTTCATTTTCCAGGAGGGCTTTAATTTTGCATATTTCAAGGTAATACCGTGTTCTCTGGTCATTTCCTCAACAATTTTTTCAGCATTATCGAGCATCTTTTTTATATTATAATCTGCTTCAGCCGCCATTTTCCTCTGCGTTCTCCACCTTTCTTCTAATAAATCATTAATAGGCATCCCAAACCTCCTTAAAAAACTACAGGCTTTTGCGCCACTCTTCCGGGCCGGTTTCCCCGAATTTTTGCAATAAAAATTCTTTTAAAATAGGCCGGTTAACCTGTTTTTGGTTCTTTTTATAAGCAAGGATGGTGAGGTCGGTGAGAGAGAGCATAAACTGGCGTGGGTTGGATTTTACAGCAGAGAGAACAGTTTCCAGGATACCTTCTTCAAATAAATCTTCTATTTTCCCTTTGTAACCGGCAAATTTGAGAGATTCCCGGACCGCCTTCCTGGCGAAATCGATGTTGAATCCGTCTATTTTTTTAAATGCGGGAACATATTTCAGGATAGAATCATCTCCTTCTCCCCGGTAAGCTTTTGCAAATATGTCGTATATTTCCGGCTGCAAGGCAAATATAAAAATAAGGTTTCTATTGGTCATAATTTCGGTAGTGAACTGGAGCAATTTAATCACTTCGTGTATCCAATCTGAGTCAGGGTTAACAGTTTTAAAAAATCGGTCCATTTCATCGATAAACAGGACCACGGGTACCGGTAGTTTTTGGGTGAGTTTATCGATGGCTTTTCTCAGGGTGGTTTCGGTGTGTTTGTCGGAAGTTCTTGTCACTGCCTTTTTTGTCTCTTTACCGATCTTTCCTTTCAGTTTGGCTGCCAGTTTTATAGGTAAAATTGAGCTTATCATTAGTTTAGAAAAATTGGCTTCCAGTTCCGGTGTGATTTCCATGTTTTTTTTACAAAATCTTCTATGGATATGGAAAAGTCCAACCGGTAAGTTTCCAGAAAAATTTCTTCCGGGTCATAGTGGTCCATTAATTCATCGCTACCTACAATTAGCGTCAACAGGGTGGTCAAAATATTCCTGAAGTGTTCTTCTTTCATTTCCTTGTCTGTTTTGGCATCCATGGAAAAGTAGATGTAGTTGGTATAATAGTAATTTTTTATCTCTTCCAGGAATTTTAACAGCAGGGAACTTTTCCCTGTTCCGGTATCGCCGATAACCGCATAATTCCTGTTTAATTCCACGGAAATCTTTAAGTCCTGGAGTTCGTCTTTTCTATCCACAAACCGCCGGATGTCTTTACCTCTAAGTTCATCGGTGATAAAAGGGAATTCTTTGAAGCCAAAAAATTCCAAAAATTCCTTTAATCCCTTTCTCTTTGCTATTTTTGTCATTTTATCATTCTCCTATTGTTCACGTTAATAATGGTTTATTACAGCATATTTTTAAATATATAGAGAGCATTGAGGCGAATGCGATCATTTGAATGCCCTGGAATGAATGTTTTAATAATCTTATACAGTTTTTCGTAATCTTTGTTTCCCAGGATTTCAAAGGCTTTTAAATGGTGGGTGTGTTTTTCTTCTTCATGCTGGGTATCCAACGTGAAATCCAGCATCTGTTCCACGCTTTTCTCGTCGAAGGTGACAAACTCTTCGATTCTTTTTTGCTTTTGCTTCGTTAATTTCTTTCCTTTCAAAATGTCACAGTTGCCTTTGGACAGTTCGCTGGCAATCACTTCCACATAACTCTCCCGGAATTGTTTTAGTTCTTCTTCCGTTGTGTTTGGAAAGTCTTGAAGTAATTTTTTCCTCGAACGGTTGTGCAATCTCTCAATTGCAAGGTCTGCCCATTCAACAATTGACATTTGATTTCTGATAAGGACTTCTTTTACAACACTGTAAATTTTAATAATCTCATCGAAATCTGGAAAATTTCTGAATACACGAAAACGTTTAGTAAACTTTTGATCTTCGAATTTTGTAAATTGCCAAAGTATTAGAAATTCCCTAAATGGAGTGCTTTTATTGAATTTATAAAGGAGATCATGCAAATATTTGGAAATCTTTAAACGTTTTAGAAGACTGCGAAGGTTTGAAATAGCAGGAAATGTGGGAATTTTTGTGGTAACTTTAGCAACCTGAAAATTCAATGCGTCTAATAAATGAGAACGATCAAAAATATCAAGGATAAGAGATAATTCTAAAAGTGCTAAATATTGTAAAAATAATACGTGGGATTTTACTTGAGTCAGAACAAATTGATAGTCCAATAATTTTCTACGACCTATAAAGTGAAACAAAAGACTATTGTTATTTTGGATCAGAAAATATAGTAAGTCCTTGTTGGTTTTTTTGGGTTTCTTTTCAAAAATTATAAAACGATTTTTTAGTTTTGACATTAGTTCCTCTTGAACTTTAACTCCAGCGGTGTTTAAAATAGCAGCACCAACACTTTGTATAAAAGGATGCTTTGCATTATTAAAAAGATTCCAGGATTTTTCAGTTAACTTTTTCGCATATTTATAAATGGGATAATGACACAATAATTGCATAATTAACTCTTCATTCGATTTTTTGTATTCAAGGGAGAAGAGAATATCTAATACTTTTTCGGTAAATTTCAATTCCACAATTCTATGAATTTCTTCTATCACGATCTCCCTGAGACAGTCTTCCCAGAAATTCATATGTTTCCAGTATTTTTTTGACAACAGGTGTTCGATAACTTCTTCAAAAAACAATTCGGCGTTGCCAACATTGACAAGAAGTTTAAAGGTTTCCTTCCAGTAATCTTTGTTATAATGTTTGAGTATGTCATTCTGGTTCTTACTGTTGGCAAAATACCAGGCGGCCAGGAACTCCTGGAATGTAAGGTGAAGAAATCCGTAATTTCCTTCGGATTCGTAAAGCAGGCCTGCTTTTACCACCATTTCCTTTAAAAACGTATCCCTTGAGTGACCTTCAATCTTTGCAGGCAGACAGCAGTCCTCGATTTCTTTTTTATCCATCTCCCGGCGTTGGGTTTCCATGAGCAGGACTGCGATTTTCGATAAATGTTTCATGCTGTTGTCATAGGAGAAACTGATATCCAGTTTACGGTTGGCAAGGTTCCACAATTCGATCATAACTTTAAGGCATTCTTCATACAACTTGTGCCGTTCCCTGGGTAGAACCGCGCGGGTGCGGTGCACGATAGCGATGATAGTCAATAAAAGCGGGTTCATTGCCAGTTCTTTCAATTTATCATGATCCCGGATTATATTCATTAAATCTTGATGCTTTTTCTCTCCATCTTCAACGGCTTTTTGAATGCGCTGTTCCCCGGCCACGGCGATCTCAACATTCCGGTACCAGTTTCGTAAAAAGGCTTCCACATTGTCCATCTCGAAATCCTGGACAGCAAATACCGGTATGTCATCCCGGAATTTCAATCCCGATGCCTCGTGGAGACCGGAAAAACGGGAAGTGACGATCAATGTATTTTGCCCGATGTATTGTTTCTGAATCCAATCGATCACTTCCCGCCGGACTTTTTCGTCTCCGATTTCATCCAGGCCATCCATGAGGAAAAGCAAACGATTGGCTTTCAGATTCTCATCCATGAAGGAATCCGTGGAGATATTTTCCTCTTCCATCAATTGGACCGTTAAATTAACGATGCTTTTCTTGCGATAGGTATGGTCCGGGTCCTTTCCCAGGTCTTTAAGTGAAATAAACACCGGGATAAATCGAGAGAAAAACCGGTCTTTTTCTTGTCTCAAGCACTGGAGGGAAATCCATTTCATCAGGGTGGTTTTGCCGCTGCCCGGTTTCCCAAGGATCAGCAAACGCAGCGGCAGCCGCTCCCTTTGTTTTTCTTTATGCAGCCGTTTAAAAAAAGTGACAAAATCTTCATCCTTTTTCTTTATCTTTTTTTCTTCCTTTAATTCACCTGTTAATCCATTAAAATCTCTTATAATTTTAAAATCTTCAAGGAGCAGCGATTCTTTTGCCCGCAGTTTGACATAAATATTTTCCAGGGGCAGCGGTTTTAATAAAATGGCTTTTAAACCGGCAAAATCCAGGTATTTAAACTTCTGCTCCAGGTGAACTTTGTAATTTTCCAGGTCTTGCCTTGCTCGCTCTTCCCTGGACGCCTCATCTTCCTTTGCTGCCTCTGCCTGTCGATGCAGGACCTCCAACTCCAATTTACGCTGAAGTTTCAAAATTAAATCTTCAATGGATGTAAAAGTCCCATAAATCTGCTGATACTCCTGAATTTCCTTTTTCAATTTACCAACTTTGAGAATATCTTCATTCACCTCCTCGATTTCGATTTTTCCACTCTTAAAGTAGACAAAAAGGAAATTCGGTTTTTTCCCTTTTTTCAAATTCTCGTAGGCGAGCCGGAACTCCTCTTCGGTGAACTGCCCAACTTTTCTATAGAAAAGTGCAATCACGATATCGCATTTGAGCATTTCCTTGTTGAAATAATCCTGGATGCGTTCGTCTTTACCACGGAAACTGTGGAGCAGGTCTTCCCAGACTACCAGTTCCATGTAGATATCTTTTTCCGTCCACTTGTTGTTTTGCCGGGAAATCATCACGGCGATTTCCTTTCGTTCTATAGCCAGTTCCCCGGAAGAAGCCAGAAATACTTTATATTTTTTCAGCATCAGGATAATTATAAAGGATTCGCGAAAAATTTTCAATTGAAATATTAGCCGCGCAGCAATTCTAATTTTGCCACAGAGAGCACAGAGGACACAGAGGAAAAATATTTCCATCTCGATAACCAAACTGCTTCTACTGGAAATAGGATTATATCCTGATCAAAAAAGTTGTATCATTCAAACAAAGCTCAAAAAAGCAGGCAGCTTTTTACCAAAACCCAGTACTGCTTTTTACCAATAAGCAGACTGCTTTTTATATATAAGCAGTCTGTTTTTTAAGCCTATCTCCCGGACTTCCTGACGTTTCTACAGTAGGTAACAACATTATTATTGTAAATATCACTAATCTTATGCTAGATATAGGGGGACCACAGAAAACGATGATGTAGTTCAGAACCACTTTATTCAACGAGTTCTAAACCGAACAATAAAAACCAATGATTGGGTACATAATAAACATTGGTTTGTTTGATTTTTTCAACGTGGAATAAATCCCTGTTTAGAAAAACGGCTGCTCCAGGTGAGAAATGATCCAGGAAGAATCGATCTTATTCCACAACCCATCAATATCCAGTGTCCTGTATGTTATCATTTTTTTCTTCCACTGATAAATTAACCTGACTAATTATAAAGAAGTCTTTATAATTAACCTGACTAATTATAAACAACTCTTTATAAATAGTCAAGTTAATTTTAAACAGCAATTATTATTCAACGTAAAAAAGTAAAACACCAGGTGGGATTTGTTTATTTCTATTTAGTGTCTGGTGTTGCGGTGGTGTCACGGGTCCTGGTTACGGCAACAGCTTTATTGTTCCTTGGTTCAGGGTCTTTGCAGGGAGGGAGTGTGCTGACCGCAGCTGTGTTGGTGATGTATATAGGAATCGTGGGACCGGGGCCATAATCGATTCGGCCGCTGATATATACCACAATGGACTTACCTGCTTCCAGGTTTCCCAGGTTCATGCTGCCGTACCAGGGAAAACTGGAGAAGCCAATAGTTATTATTGGATTCACCATAACAGCAGGAACCTCATCCTCCAGTATGACGTCATAGGCATCATACGGTCCATTGTTGGTAATGCTGATTTTGTAGGTGAGGACCTGTCCTTCAGATACAGGGTCGGGGTAATCTTTCATGGCAATCTGAAGTTCCGTAATTCGAAGGTCAAGGAAATCGGCGAATTCTACCGGGGAGGCGTCGCGGGTAATATGAACCAATGTAAACTGGGGCACTTGATGACCACCATTCTCAATGTTCCACTGGGTTTTTACCCCTATAAATCCGCTGTCGAACTCCTTGTAGGAAATGTTGTGATCATTAGCGTTCCATGGCGTATTCCGATATACATATAAGGATTCACCGTCAAATAATACAAAGTTAATCGTGTTAATATTGAAATGCCTGATAAATTGGTCGTAAAGATCAATGGTGGTGGAAGGGGGAGGAGGAGGGGTACTTCGAACTTTCGCTGTCAGGGCTGCATGGAGCCCCGCAAACGTCGAATTGTTGTGATCGATAATATTTTTCATGATCCAATGGAATAAAAGCTCACTGTCGATAAAAGCAGTCCAGTCACCCGGATTTGTGTTCCAGTTGGATTCATGTTGAACGAACCACGGTTCGACATCGTTCTCATACACATACCAGTTGTACAACTCATTCCACAATGCGTATTTTATATTGTTGGTAATGGCGCCGTTATGCATGAAGGCGTAGGTTCTGCCATTCCACTCGAAAGTAAATGGATGATGCCCACTGCCGCCAGTACCCGAACGAGCATGGGCCATTACCATCATCGCATGATTAGAGGGGTTCATGATAACCTGGTGAGCCTCATCAAGAGGACCGGATGGATAAGGTTCCTCCGAATACCACCGTTGATCTTCCGGTATCACTGTTTCTCCATCTTTTAAATAGATAATGCCGTAACCATCAGGATTATAGTTGCAGGCCTTTATAAATTCATAGAAGAAATCATCCGGGTCATCATACGGCGGCGGTGGGTCATCATTCTGCGGTATTTCCGGGATGATATATCCCTCCAATGTGAGTACCGCACCAAAATCACAGTTGTGTGATTCTTGGGCCATAACCGGCGATGATAAAATCATCACCAGTCCCATCAACAAAACCAAAAAACCTTTCATTCGCTTTAAAGCCATTTTAATTATTCCTCCTTGTGATTGGATTTTTATTTGTTTTACTTAAGTGTGCCTTTTTTTGCTCTTTTCATTTTATCATCATACAGCCTTTTTGATTCCATATTTGTATCTAATTTTAGACCTTAATCTTTCTAAAGTCAACCGGTCAACCCGTTGTAATTGGTTAAAAAAAGGAATTTGTTATTTTCGTTCCACGGGTAAGACCAGGCAGGTGGGACCACCTGCTCCTTTTCGGAATTCCGACAAATCAATACCGTGAACAATCATTCCTTTTTTTTCAAGTGCTTCAATAGCTTCGGCATTTTCAGCAGCATTGGCAATAATTTCATTATCACCCAGGCAAATAACATTCCCGTTGGAGGAGCCCCGGCAGGAAATGTCAATGGTATCAAAACCATTAAAAAAATCTTTTGGGAACATATCTCTGCAGCAAAGCACCTGTTCCGGCCCAACTGCACTCATGGTTCCCCCCAGGTGTAAATGCGGGGGCTGAACAATGACGGTTCGAATCTCGTAATTCATTTTGCTTAATATACCTGCCAGTTGTTTTGCCCCTTCCTCGTTTGTCCTCTTTGACATCCCTAAAAAGGCAACCGAACCTGCCAGTATAACATCTCCTCCTTCAACGGTTCCGGGTTCATTGATTTCCCCGGCACATGGTTCTCCCATTGATTCCAGGATTTCTGCCATCCACTTTTCTTCGCCTCTTCGTGCTGCCAATCCCATTCTTAATTTAATATATCCTTGAGGTGTACACAAGGCTGTATCCCGGGTAAAAACCGAATTGGGATGATTGGCAAGTTCAGGAACATTGATCACTTCGCATCCGCATGTTTCCATTATCGACTTCAACGTCTCAAACTGCTGCTGTGCTTTATACCGGTCCGCAACCCGATGAATATGTTGTTCTTTAAGATTTTTGACGTTAAAGTACTCGTCTTTGGGTGTGCAAACAACCACCCGAGATAATTTGTCACCCTCATTTCTTAACATGGCATTTCCTCCTTAATTGATTATTGATTAACCGGACTTACCCTGTGTTCATTTTGCTTTTTCTCCAGGTATAGTAAATGGGGATGCCAATCACTGCAAGTCCTAATCCAGCCAGGGATTCCACTGGTTTTTTTATTAAGGTATTGACCAGGATGATTAATAAAACAATGATGAAAACCAGTGGAGTGACCGGGTATCCCCAGGTTTTGTAGGGCCTGGGAAGTTCAGGATATTTTTTTCTTAGTTTAAACACGGAAGCAACCGCGGCTGTCCAGAATAAAATATTGATAAACATGGCAAAGGTAAAAAGCTGCTCAAATGTACCGGTTAAACACAAAAAACAGGACCAAACCGCCTGGCAGAGAATAGCAAAGCCCGGTGTGCGGAAGCGTGGATGAATCCTTGCCGCACGTTGAAAAAACAGTTTATCTTTAGCCATTGCATAATAAACACGGGGACCGACAAATACAGCGCCGTGGAGCGCTCCCAAAATAGATATGAGCACTGCAGCGGATAAAACCCCTGTTACGGCCTTCCCAAAAAGAGAGTTGGCTGCTTTCTCAGCGATCCTGACCACTCCTTTCATTTCTTCAACAGGGAGGGCAAGGAGATAGACAACATTGACCGATACATAGAGAACGGTTATGATTAACGTTCCTATTACCAGGGAATAAGGAAGATTGCGCTGGGGTTTTTTGATTTCTCCGGCAATATAATTGATATTGTGCCACCCGTCGAATGCCCAAAACACAGCAATAAGTGCGATGCCGCAGCCGACAATCAATTGAACCGGGTTCAATCCGCCAGAATGAAAAAGAGCATCAAAGTCAAAATTAATACGGGTTTTCGTTCCAATGGTAAAACCCAGTATGATAAAAGTTGTAATTATTCCAATTTTAACCATAGTGAGAATATTCTGGATGATTTTGCCTGGTGCCGCGCCGATATAGTTGACGCATGACAGGATAATGATAACGGTTACAGCTATTATTTGTCCCATTGACAGTGAATAGACATGGGAATGATTAAAAATATTAAGTGTAGTAGAGAAGATTATTTTTTGATTGGATAATGATGGGAAAAAGAAACCGAAGTATTCGGCAAAGGCCGCAGCCAGGGCAGCAATGGACCCGGACATGGAAACCAGGAACATATTCCATCCGAAAAGAAAGCCGTAAAGGGGGCCATAGGCTTGTTTTAAATACACATATTGGCCTCCGGCTTCAGGCATTGCCGCACCCATTTCAGCGTAGGTCAATGCCCCGGCAAGAACGATTAATCCGCCAAAAAACCATGTCAGCAAGATCAATCCGGCTGAAGGAAGGGATTGAGCCATAATCCCGGTTGTCAGGAATATCCCGGAGCCGATGACGATTCCAACCATCATCATGGTAGAATCAAACACTCCCATTTGTCTAACCAGGCTTATCTTTTCTTTGTTATCATTAACCATTAATCACTCGTATTAACGTGTAATTGTAAAGATTAATGGTAAAAGTCTTTAGGAAGAATGTCAAGTGAGAAAATTTTCAAGACGATTTCCGGGCAGTCCCTTATTTATACCCAGTTGACAAACACCTTCAAATGGGTGTTCCTTTTTCCTAAATTTGACTTTGAAAAAAAAATGATATATAATCTGCGGGAGAGATTATTTGAAAGTGAAAGTAAATATACTTTAAAATACATTTTTAAAAAAGGAGGTTTTTATGGTTGAGGAGAGAAAATTTTTGTTTGATTCGTGGAGGGTAAGGCTGTTCATCGCCGTAACCGTTTTTGTTATTGGAGCACTGGCATCGCCTTTAGCTGCTTACGATGCAGTGGCTTTAGGCACCAAAGATTTATTTTGTCCAGCGAACACCCGTGAAGACTGTTTCACTATTAGGAAATGCGCCAAAATGGTTCGTCTGGAAGCCCACTTGTCCCTTCCCCCAAATACCACACACTGTGGTATAATTCATGGGAGAAACTTTGTCATAGATGATTTAAGTACTTCCCATACACAAGAAGATCATAAATGGAATATTGGACCTGCTATGTATTTTGAAAAGACAGTTAGATTAGAACCTGGAAATTACCAGATTAAGACTACATTGGCAATAGTATGCCCAGGAGAGTACAAGGTTTATTACTGGAAAAAGTGTCCGCCTATAAGAGCTTTGATATCAGCAGTAGTGAAACCACGATTTTATAGATTCGGCAGCAAACCTGTGGGTTCCACAGAAAGTCATTCGTTTACAGTGATAAACAAAGATAAGGTTCCGTTAAAGATAATCTCTATAGTCTCAGATAATCCTAAAGTTTTACCAGTATCCACTACTTTTTCTTTGCCCTACTCGCTAGCTCCGGGGGGTAAAATGACCTTCTCGGTCACATTTAAGGCACCAAAATCAGAAGGTATGCATTCAGCGATTATTAAAGTTAACTGGCAAAAAAAAGGAAAATCTCACACCACACCAATACCAGTAACCGGTATTTCAAAGGGTAAAAAACCAAAAAAAGGTGTAGAAAAAAAGAAGAAGTAAGCTATACTTTTGCCTGGCGAAGGATATTCCTTTCCAAATAAGGTACCATAAAGGTAACCGGAAGAGAGGAGAATATCTAATCAGGATTTCTGACCTGCCACCTTATTTACTCGAGTTTCTTAACCAGTACTAACCTATTATAAAACCTGGCCGAAAGGGTTTGGAAGCTTACAAAAGAATAGTTTTCATCTTCTTTTGAGAGAATAAACACACGCACTTCACCCTCTGCTGTACCAACTTTTACAGCAATACCGGGCTTTCCACTTAGAGTTGCACACTTCCTGAGTTCTTCAACTTGTGCTTTTTCCCCTATTTTTTCCATATTCTTCTTGACCATTACTTCCAATGCCTGGCGGTTTTCAGATGTAAAAGGCGAAAAATGCTTTTTTTCACCTTCTGCCATGATCTCAAAAACAGCATCCAGGTTATTTTCTTGCATTGCCTTTAAGAGATGCCCGGCAACCGCTTCGGGATCGGTTCGATCCACAGCCCACAACGCAGACACAACACCAAGGGAAAACACCCATAAAAAAAGGGTTGTATATATATGGTACTTTGTAAATTTGGACATTTCTTTCTCCTATGTTACATGGTTGTGAATCAAAATCTTACCAAATTATTAAAAAAAAAACAAGCACCTGATTTTTTCTTTTTTTTGACTGGCCCCTTTTCCTCATTAATTCTCAACAGTAGACAAAGTACTTAAACTTCGCATTTTGTAAGAATTTTTCCAATAAAACTTCGCATTTTGTAAGCAATGTGCTATAATTTGCTCATGAACAGATCATTATTAAAAAGGAGATTGGTCGAGCAAAAAGAAGAGGCTGATATAATTCTGAACCAAAACCTGGTAAAAAGACAAAAACAGGATGAATTATTGAAAACCCTGGACGCACCACTGGTAAAAGTAATCATCGGTCCGAGACGAAGCGGAAAAACAGTGCTTTCCCTCCAGGCTGAGGCTGCGCGTGAAGCAGAATATTACTATATCAATTTTGACGATGAAATCCTCGGGTCAATCGTACCGGAAGAATTTAACCTGTTACTGGAACTATTAATCGAGTTATTCGGGAAAAAAAACAACCTTATACTGGATGAGGTTCAAAATGTCGATAAATGGGAACTATTTGTCAATCGACTCCTCAGGGCCAATTACAATATTATTTTAACCGGAAGTAACAGCAAATTACTTTCTAAAGAATTAAGCAGTGCGTTAACCGGCAGAAGTTTGACCATCGAATTATTTCCCTTCAGTTTTGAAGAATACCTGGAAACCAAAGGCATTCTCGCTTCCACAGACACAACCGACACCACCTCCGAGATCGCGCAAATGCGAAAAAACCTTAACGAATATATGGAAACAGGAGGGTTCCCCGAAGTATTGTTAAGATTAAAGGATAGGGGACTTCAACAGAAATACTTGAGAGAGCTTTTTGATGCCACAATAAAAAGAGATGTGGCCCACCGTTACAAGATCCGTTTTACGCGGGAACTGATCGAATGTGCCTATGTAATTACCAGTAATTTTGCCAGACGAACCAGCTTTAGAAAATTATCAAAAGAAATCGGCATCAGTGAACATACCTTAAAAAAATATACCGGTTACCTGGAGGAGACTTACCTGGTTCTCAGTGTAAAGAGGTTTTCCTTTAAAGCCCTGGAAATAGAAAAAAGTATCCGCAAATATTATTCGCTGGACACAGGTTATATCCATGCAAAGGGACTTTTGAGCACGAAAGATTCCGGTTTTTTAATGGAAAACCTGGTGGCCGTGGAGTTGAAGCGCAGGGGATACGAGTTTTATTATTATATGTTTAAGGACCGGTATGAAATAGATTTTGTTATCAGGGAAAACAGGAAAATTTCGGAAATTATCCAGGTGACTGATGATGAAGATGGAATCCGGGAAAGAGAAGTCTCTAATGGATGGGAAGCAGCTGGAGAACTAAACGCAGAGCGATTAACGGTCATCACCTGGTATCATGAAGATGAAGAAGTAAGAGAAAACATACGAATCCACTACATCCCACTCTGGAAATGGCTGTTAAAAATATTCTCCTAATACTTCCAGGCTCTTTTCAAATAACAACTTATGGTAATTCTCAATGGTTAAAATACCTCGATACGATTCCAGCAACTTAAATATCTTCCTGTCATAGGTGATAGGCCGATGGTCCTGGCGCTTCCCTTCCCTCTCTTCCCAGCCGTGCAGGTGAACCACCGATGCCTGCTCCAACCTCGATTCAATCTCTGCTAAATCCCATCCCTGCACCAGCAAATGCCCGATTTCAATACAATAAGAAATACCACACCCGGATACCACCCGGTCCAACGCAGACAACGGCGTTTCCGTGTTCTCCAGGGAAATATCGATACCAGGAAATTTTCCTTTTAGGGCGTTGAAAAATTTAATATAGGTGTCTTCAATCCCACGCTTCTCCTCTTGCTTAAGACCCTGCCATTTCTTACCATCCGGCAGATCATAATGAACAGAAAAAGTAGAAATTCTTAAGCAGCTTAATTTTTCAATAATAAAACAGGCCGCATCCAATCGTTTTTCAAAATGATCGAAAAGTTTGGGTTTCACCGGCATGTGGACCGAATAAGTGACACCCGATTCCTTTGCCAGATACTCCAATGTCATCAACGTATCCTTTTTAAATAAAGGATCTTGTGCTGTGGAATCAAAGGCCAGAAGTTGGATGTCATCCACCTTATCCATCAAATAAGTCACGTTTTCAATGGCTCCTGTGGGTAAAAGGTAAGAGGGCGCACTTACCCTGAAAGGAAATAGGTTTTTCTTTTTAATTAATGTGGGAATCCCGGCCTGCACCATGTAAACCTCATCCGCATACCAGGCCATAATGCGATTCCAACGTCCCTGCAAATCCTGGAAATACCGGCCCAGTTTATTTATCTCTATAGGCGCAAAACCCACCTCATTGCTTACAAATATCACGTTTAAGTTATTTTTAGTGATAATTTCATGAATATCCTCAAGATAAGCCTCATCGGATTCAATCAATTCCTCAAGCTCCATGTGTTCTTCATTTGCCAGCAGCCGGTTGGATAAGTTCAATGTCAAACAATCCACCAGGACAGTACGGTCTTTCAAGCGGTCCAGCGGTCCGGTGATGTCATAAGGCGCTTCTACAGTTTCATACCGGACACCCCGCCGCTGGCGATGCATGGCAATCCGCAGCTTCATCTCCTCATCAAAAGCAATAGCCGTGGCAATATAAACCGGTTTCTCCGAATAGAATTCCGCCTTCTGCTCAGCAAAATGCGATTTACCACTTCTTATACCACCAAGAATCAATGTTATTTTTTTCATTTCTTTTTTTTATTTCACCACGAAGGCACGAAGGTCACGAAGGTTCACGAAGGAGAAGGGGGTGGTTAAAAAATTATTACTCCTTACTGCTTACTCCTGCACTCTCAAAGGTTGCCATTTCATTGAGAATACGCACCGCAGCCTCAACAATATGCATGGCCAGCGCAGCGCCCGTACCTTCACCCAGCCGCATGCCCAAATCCAAGATGGGTTTTTTATTAAGAATCTCTAACATCTTACCATGACCCCGCTCATCAGATAGATGAGAGGCCAACATGTATTGCACTGACACCGGGTTCAACAGGCGAGCCAGCAGCGCCGCAGAAGTAGAAATAAATCCATCGATCAACACCGGTACCCTGTTCCTGGCAGCACCCAGTATCACTCCTACCAAGCCGCCAATCTCATAACCTCCCACCTTTTGCAAAATATCGATTCCATCATTTTTGTCCGGTTGATTGCATTCAATCCCACGTTTAATGGCAGAAATTTTACGGATCAGTCCATCATCATCAATACCCGTACCCCTGCCCACAATATTCTCGATGTTCTCACCACTAATTACCGCTAATATCGCAGCAGCAGGAGTGGTATTACCAATACCCATCTCACCGGTACCTACCAGGTCGATTTTTCCCTTTCGATGCTCTTCCTCGAAAATTTCAATACCCGCTGAAATGGATTTAACAGCTTCTTCCCGGGTCATGGCCGGCCCGTTGGTGAAATTCCCGGTGCCCCTGTTTATTTTACGGTCCCGGAAATTGGGATGGTCGATATTCAAATCCGCAGCCACGCCCAGGTCGGCAATGACAATATCCGCCCCTGCCTGCCGGGCTAACACATTAATGGCGGCACCATTATTGATAAAATTATAAACCATCTGGGGCGTCACTTCCTGAGGAAACGCACTCACACCTTCTGCCACTACCCCATGGTCACCGGCAAATGTAAAAATCACTTTTCGATTTATTCGCGGAATGGCTTCCCTTTTCATGGAGGCAATTTCAATGGCAAGTTCTTCCAACCGGCCCAGGCTGCCCCGCGGTTTGGTTAAACGGTCTTCCCGCTCTTTTGCTTTTTGTCCATAAACCGTTTCTACAGACTCAATTCCTTTTAAATAATCCTTCAAATCAATCATTTCAATCATTAAACCTCCAAAATCAATTTCCTCTTCTTCGTGCTTTTTACCGCATTGTAAATGCCTTCGTGTTCTTCGTGCCTTCGTGGTTTAATAAACCAATAGGCACAGCATGCTATGCCCCTACACATTATCAGTGTCAATCCGTGTTCATCCGTGGCAAAAATTGTCCTTATTCCCTGTTCATCCATGGCTAATTTTAAATGTTAAAGCAATGAGCAGGACCAGGAACAGGTGAGTGGTTTCAATGGTAAACCCCACTATATCGCCGGTAATTCCACCGATCTTTTTTTTGGACCACAATCCAATAAGCCAGGAAACAAAAAACGACACCAGCAAAAATGCCCCGTAAACCAAAATCTGTAACCGCTTGTTTACTGTCCATTGACTGCCAGGAATATCGATAAAATATAGTGCTGCTGTTATCATCAAAGTGAGTATAATAGCCAGGAGCGCGGTTTTGTCTTTTACATGGTCCACAAAGAATTTCCCTGTGCCGCTCTCCCTGGGATAGGTAAATAAAAGCGGCATCAGCAGGATAGCTGTACGTACATAGGTATGGATAATGATATAATCTTTAGACCCAAGCATCGGTAGGCTGCTGAACAACACCAGGAACCACACCCCTACCCCTAACACGGCAAAACTTCCTAGTGTTGGTACTTTCATTATTTTTAAAATAGATTCCCTGTCTTGATAACTGAAAAATCCATCGATGGTATCCATAAATCCATCCAGGTGCAGTGCCCGTGTCAGGATGATATAGATCAAAATGGTAAGTGCTGATGAAATACTGGCTGGAAAGACAGCATACAATCCCTGGTAGGCAAAGCCTGTGATTACACCGATCACAGCGCCCACCAGTGGAAACCATACCATGGATTTTTCCAGGTGGCGGCGTTCCGTCTTCACAGGCAGCGGAAGAATTGTCAAAAATTGAAATGCAGCAGCTATATTTTTATGTATTTTCATTTGCTTACTGTTTACAATATCCTTGAACTGATAGTTAAAGAACACATTATACATGTCTTTTCAAATATTTCAACCTACCTTTTATTAATACCCTGGAAAAGCTTGCAAAAAAAAAACAAAGTTTTATCCTGGGGGGCTTTTATTTTTTTTCTGTTTATGTTACTATTTCTCGGTTCGGAACCAGGAGGAACCAGGAAGTAATTATGGGTAAACAAAGAAGTATTGCTAAATTATTTTCCTTCAGCTCAATCATGATCATCTCTATTTTATCGCTGATGATTTTGGTGGTATTCATATTAAGCAAGTATCTAAGTTTTGGCAAAGAGGTCAAACAAGAGATATATATTATTCTCGGTATTTTTGCTTTGATTTCGCTGGTGACGATTCTCACTTCCCATTACTTTGCCCGTAAGATAAAAAACGAATTTGCTGTGTTTTCTAATTTTTTCCGGGAGACTTCCAGGAAAAATGTGCTGTTAGATAAAAATAAATTGAAAGTGCTGGAATTCAGGGAACTGGCGGATACGGCCAATCAAATGATTGCCGATAAGAAAAAAGGGGAAGAAGCGCTATTAAAAGCCAAAGAGGCAGCAGAAGCAGCCACCCGGGCAAAATCCGAATTCATTGCCAATATGAGCCATGAGATCCGTACTCCCATGAATGCCATTATCGGCATGAGTGATATCCTGCTCCAGACCCCCTTAAATGAAGAACAACATGAATACGTCGAGATCATTACCACTTCCGGCAATAACCTGTTAGTGATTATCAATGATATTCTTGACTTTTCAAAAATCGAAGCCGGGAGATTCAATATTGACAGACTTAATTTTAGTATCAGGGATGTGATTGAAGGAGTGGCAGATATGGTGGCTGCCAAAGCCCATAAAAAACGCCTGGAATTGATGCCGTTGATTGAACCGGAAATCCCCATGCAAGTCCTGGGAGACTCACACCGTCTTCACCAGGTTCTCTTAAACCTGACCAATAATGCCGTGAAGTTTACTGAAAAAGGCGAAATCGTTATATCGGCTGAATTAACAGAAAAGAAAGACAGTAAGATAAACGTGTTGTTTATTGTTAAAGATACCGGGATCGGCATCTGCGAAGAGGATCAAAAACACCTGTTTAAAACCTTCTCGCAATTGGATACGGCTAGCACCCGGAGATACAGCGGCACCGGTCTGGGACTGGCTATTTCCAAGAAATTGGTGGAATTGATGGGAGGGGAAATCGGTGTCAACAGCCGCCTGGGGGAAGGCTCAACCTTCTGGTTTACCTGTGCATTTGAAGAGGTGGAGGAAGGCAGTACTAAGCCGCCTTTTTCTGACGAAGACTTCAAAGGTTTAAAGGTTCTCATTGTTGATGATAATCGCACCAACCGGTTTATTTTACGAAAATATTTACAGGTGCGGGAGTGCGTATGCGAAGAGGCAGGAAATGCCTGGGAAGCCATAGAAAAACTCCAGGCGGCAGCTAAGGCTAAATCACCTTTTGAAGTGGCGCTCCTGGATTTCCAGATGCCGGATATTTCAGGGACCCAACTGGCAGAGATGATCAAAAGCGACGAATTAATACAAAACACGGTCCTGGTCTTACTTTCATCATCCACAGCCTATCAAACCCACGAAGAATTACGAGAATACGGGTTTAACACCTTGCTTTACAAACCCATCAAGCAATCCCAATTATTCAGAGGCATTGCCAGTGCCATGGGAGTTGTTAAACTGGAAGAAAGAGTACAAAAACCTACCCCTCAAGAAATTACCAGCAAACCCCTGGATATCCTCCTGGTGGAAGATAATGTCTTAAATCAAAAGGTGGCCCTATTTAACCTCAAAAAATTCAATCATCATGTGGACGTGGCAGAAAACGGTAAAATAGCCATCGATAAATTCAAATCCCACCAGTACGACCTGGTTTTAATGGATGTGCAAATGCCGGTTATGGACGGTTATGAAGCCACTAAAACCATCCGGAAAATGGAAAAAGAAACAGCAAAGAAAACCGGGACTGAGATTCATACTCCCATTATTGCCATGACCGCCAATGCCATGAAAGAAGATGAAGAAAAGTGTCTTCGTGCCGGCATGGATGCTCACTTAGCCAAACCCTTTAGTGCAGAAAAATTCATCACTGTGGTTCATGAGATGGCCGCACGAAAGGAAGAATAGGAACTTTTCACTCAGCGAACGTTGTAAACTTTATGCATTTGCATCCCGGCTCTTATATTGTCAATCCCCTCTTCCTGGCAGCGCTGGAATAAAGAAAACGTACGCTTATAACGCTTTTTATCGTAAGCTTCCGGTTGCAAAAAAATCAATACCTGCTCCCCTACTCCTTTGATCTTTTCCCGGATTTCTTTGATTTTACCCACCTTCAGTTTTGGTGTCACCACCAGTTTGATTTCATTTATCTTTTTATAGGTTATTAAATCCGGTTGGATGGTATAACCAGTACTATCTTTGGGGGAAACCGTCCACCAATCAATGGGCAAATCCTGGAAATGGAGACCATCGGTCTCAATGGATAGGAAAAAATTCCTGTTTTTTAATTCTTTAACCAGGCCAGACAAATCCTGGCCCAGGGGTTCACCGCCAGTGAGTACCACCTGGGATTGAGGATATCTCTTTTTGTAATTCTCAACTTTTGCCAGGATTCCCTCCACCTTCATGGATTGGGCATTTTCATCTTCCCAGGAATCTTTTGTATCGCAATAAGGGCATCGCAGTTGGCATCCAGCCAGCCGTATGAAGATTGAAGGAAAACCAATCTTTACCCCTTCACCCTGGAAGGACCAGAAAATTTCATTAATCTTCAGAATAGATGGCTCCGGCATAGTCCGACTCCCAAATGATTACTTTGGATACCGGATATTTTTCTTTAAGCTTATAATAAAAATACCGGGATAAGTTTTCAGCAGAAGGTGAAAAATCAAAAACCTCATTCAACACTCTGTGATCCGGCAGCAGACTGTTTAAATGGGCTTTTAATTTAGTGAAATCAATCCCAATCCCGGATTTATCCAGTTGATTCTCTTTTATTTTGAAATGGGCCTCGATCTCAAACGTATGCCCGTGCATTCTCTCGCACTTTCCTTTGTAATGGTCCAGGAAATGTGCAGAGGAAAATTTATCTTTAACCACCAGTTCCCAGCTCATAGTTTACCTTCCTTTTTAAGTCTTGTAATTAATGGGTCTTCCCTGTTCAACTGTTTAAACGCGTGACTGCGAATATCACAAGAGGGGCATTTTAAACAGGGGATTTCACTGCCCCGATAACAAGAAACCGAATAAGAGTAATCCGCTCCCAATTGAAGACCCATTTCAATGATCTCTTTTTTGCTTTTGCGGATCAACGGCGTGTGAATTTTAAACCTCCGGCCAGTGATGGAAGCTGAAGTACCCTCGTTTATCACAGCTTCCATTTTTTTTGAAAAGGCGGCGGTGGTATCCGGGTAGTCCGGTGTATCGATGAGGTTAAAGCCGGTCACGATATGAAATATTCCCCTGGATTCGGCAAAGGCCGCTGCTAAAGAGAGAAAAATTCCATTCCTGAAGGGCACATAAGTAAAAGGTACTCCCTCCTCGTTTTTAGAAGTTGCCAGGGATTCGGGTATCTCTTTATTTTTATCGATCAGCGCCGAATATACGATATCTTTTAAAGGAAATTGAACCAGGTGAGCCCGAACCTTCAACTGCCTGGCAATTCGCTGTGCCATTTCCACTTCGATATGATGGCGTTGTGCATAATTCACCATCATAGCCACTGCATCGGCAAATGTTTCCTTTGCCCAATACAGGGCAGTGGTAGAATCAATACCACCGGAAAACAGGACCACAGCTCTTTCATTGTTCTTATTCATCCCCCTATTTTACTATTTTTACCCCATTTTAACAACCAGGGAATGTTTGCATGTCTTTCAACTTACTCCATATTACCGGCAGCGATGCATTTGGGATACGATTCAGTAAGAAATTGTTCCCACTGGCTAAATGCAGGGTAACTGTATCTCACCCAGACACCATCCAGGAGTCCGACCCATATACCCAGTAAATCATCGGCCCCATCTCCATCGATGTCACCAGTAGCTATGTCTGTGGCTTGATAATGAATTTCCGTGCCATACATTTCCCATTCCCCGGAAGCGGAATCCCGGCAGTGAACACCAAATTCCCTACTTTCAAGATAGTCGTCCCATCCGTCACGATTCATATCGCCGGAGGCAATGTCGAGGGGCTGTTCAGTGGATAACCAATACCAGGAGCCAACGCTGCTGTATTTTACCCAGGCGCCGTTACTCCATACGCCAATCAAATCGTCGGCGCCATCCCCGTCCATGTCACCAGTGGTAACCAATCGAGCGGAAATTCCGTACAATTTTACCCAATAGCCCGTTCGAGAATTCCGGTAATATACACCCGATCCCCAACTGCCCAGTAGATCATCAGTTCCATCACCATTCATATCGCCTGACGCAATAGAAATGGGTAAACTGGTTGTTAACCGGTGCCAGCGTCCACTAGAACTATACTTCACCCAGACACCGTTACTCCATACGCCAATCAAATCATCAGTCCCGTCATCGTCCAAATCACCAACGGTAATTTGGCTGGCCTCGATTGAGTACAGTTGAACCCATTCCCCGGTCTCGGAAACCCGGTACCATACGCCTAAATCGGTTAAGACACTGACCAGGTCGTCCCTGCCCTTCTCCTGGCTTTGCACAGGAGCAGCGTTTAAGATTAAAAAAAATACTACTAAAGCGAAAATAAATCGTTTCATTTTAACCTCCACTGATTCATGAAAGTCAACACGATTATAATATGAAAAAAGGACAAAGTCAAATCAAAAAAGGGGTTAGTCAAGAAGAGTTTTTAATGCTTGGTAAAGCTTTTTCTCCTTTTGATACAACTTATCTGCAAGCTGTGCAAGAATTCGGTATTGTTCCCTTCGTTTTGATTTGTCCCGGATAGTGCCAATCTTTTCTCCAACCTGTTTAAATCCCTTTGCCAGGTTGTGCCATGCTTCAATTGCAGCATTTGCTGCAGTTACTGCTTCAGAAGTATCAATACCCTTTGCTTTTCTCCCGGCTTCTTTTAAAAAATCCCGGTACAGTATCCGAAACGCCGCACCACCAGTGCCATTGGTTTCAATACATCCATAAAAAAAATTAAAAACCATGGGGAGCAAAAATGGATTTTGGATGTTTTTTTCAATATTCATGATTTCATTACCCAGGTTTTTCAAACCCGAAAGTCCGACATCACCTTTAAAACCTGGAATAGGAGGTGGCTCCACCTGCTCCATATTATGAACCACCTCGTTAATGGCATTGAGGATCAACGTTTTCCAGTCAAGTCTATAATCAACAGGTCTTTTTTCAATCCAGTAATATTCACCGTGCGGTGGGAATATTTTGGTTTTGGAAAATCTTGCTTTTTCGAGGTCTTCCAGATTTATCTCTTGCAAGCCTTCCATTCCTATATCGCTGACATAGGCCACTTCTTTCCGGGTATCGACGCCAAACAGGGTAATCATATGCCATCCGAAAGACATATATGGGGGGCCGTACTGTCCTGCAAAAAGGTAAGGCAAATATCGCATATCCACTAGCAGTATTACCGGGATTCCTTTTTTCAAAATTTTTACAATGCTTTCCCAGGGGTGAGAAGGATCTTTGGGATATTCCAGGTGCCATTGAAGCCCGGCCCCCTTAAAAAAGACTTCCCGCAGCCGGCCTGTTCGTCCACCCAGGAAAGGGAAATTACCGGCGTTTCCCTGCTGATACATAAAGGAAGGTGCCCCCCCGCCGCCGGCCACTATTGCTTCGTTCATCTCATAACCCAGGTAATGAAGTGCATTGAGGATAGCCGAGCTCTCACAGTGGTTTCCTTTAACCACCGTGATATTGGGAAGCATAACCGATGCCAACACCTCTTGATCTCCAGCCCGAGCCGGGCTGCCTTTCAGGAAAATAACTGTCAAACAAACGATTACTATTATTAAAAGTTTCATTATTTACCTCCTGACGCGATTATAAACCCTCCCCCATAGGGTAGAGTCAAGAGGAAAAGAGAAAAAAATTACAAATCACAAATAAAAAAGGTGCCCTTCGGGCAGTTTCTCCGGCACTTGATTCCCAAATGAGTCTCATTTGTTTCTGTCTTGCCCGGTTTGTAGGATAGATGAAAAAATCCAAATTTCAAAGTTCCGTCCCTGATTCCCTCGATACAACAGCATTTTACCCCCTTGCAAATCCATTTGTTAC
>JABAOH010004244.1_pt1 | contig 23512 bp, 28 predicted proteins | sample 7062181 | NCBI WGS metagenome assembly JABAOH01 (sample SAMN14538630, study PRJNA623070) | marine sediment metagenome | biome: marine biome [ENVO:00000428]; feature: marine pelagic biome [ENVO:01000023]; material: deep marine sediment [ENVO:00002113]; isolation source: pool of 5 deep marine... | reverse complement strand
AGTTGGAATTGAGACTGAAATAGGAAACTCCCTTGACTTCGGGTGCGCGTTGATTCCAATTCGACATAACGCATGCATGCATGATTGGGCAAAAAGCTTTTGGACATTCTGGTAGAGGAAGCCGAGAAGAAGGGGATCGAAACCTTGCTTGCGACCATTTCTTCGATGAACAAGATAAGCCTGAGCTTTCATGAGAAGAATGGCTTTAAACAATGCGGAAGGCTTAGACGCATATGAAGAAAATTCCGAAAAGATTTTGATATAATTTGGATGCAAAGATTTATCCGATGTACTGAATCATAGAACCGACAAAAACTCGAGGGGCTACATGAAACATTTGCATGCATAAGACTCAAGTTGTCCATAATCAAAACATCAAACGATCTCAAATGACAACACGCGCATCCTTACTCTTTCAAGGCATTGGTCAGTTGCCCAGCCTAGAAGAAATCGAAATTTGAGGCAGTACAAAACGCTCGCGCATGCGCGTCGATTATTCTAAATAGAGAATCCTTGATTGTGAGTACATGCAATGGAGGTGAGAATATGGACTTCTCCAATGTCTATGAGGATGCCAAGCGCGCAGAAGCCTATTCCAAACTGGAGTTTCCAGGCACTTACTATCTCGCGTACAGGGATCTGCCTGAAATCATAGCTGATCATGTCAAAGGACTCAGTGCGTTGGATTTCGGGTGTGGCACGGGGCGTTCAACGAGATTTCTGCAAAGACTTGGGTTTACTGTCCTTGGGGTTGATATATCTGGGGAGATGCTGAAGAAAGCCAGAGAACTGGACCCCAAAGGAGACTACCGGCTCATCGGAGACAGCGATTTCAGCCAATTCCAACGCAAAACCTTTGACCTTGTGCTTTCTGCGTTTACATTTGATAACATCCCCACGATGAACAAGAAAGTAGAGCTATTCAAAAGCATCCGGAACTTGCTGAAACGCCAAGGAAGAATGGTCAATCTCGTCTCCTCACCCGAAATTTACATCCATGAATGGGCATCATTCTCCACCAGAGACTTTCCAGAGAACAAACATGCAAAAAGCGGAGACAAGGTGAGAATAATACAAACAGACACGGAGGACAAAAGACCCGTAATGGATATCCTCTGGACGCCTGAGTACTACCGAGAGACTTACAAGAAGGCCGGATTGGTGATAGTCGAGACCTACAAGCCCTTGGCAAAAACGAGCGACCCCTATAAGTGGGTCAACGAAACCAGAATTGCACCTTGGACTATCTACGTGCTGCGAAGCAAATGAAAGAAAAAAGGGAAATAGCGCATGCATGCGCACAATCAGTCACTATGAAGGAGTCTACTTGAAAGCGTCTTGACAGGGACACGGACTTAGGCTATCATGCATGCATGCGCGAAAAAAGCGCATGTTTCCTCTGTGAAGACTGATAGTGATATGACGGAGTGATGAAAACTAGGATACTGACTGGGAAGAAAGTGATCACCGCAAACGCTTACACTCTTGGGGAAGTGACAGGGGCTCGTGTGATACAGATGATCGGCAAATAACGCATCTCGAGGCCAGTCTAGCCAAAGAAACCCCTCAAGAACCCGGCTTCAGGAACTTGAGAACCTAGACGAACTAAAGGCCGGCTAGATGTGTACGTGAAAAAACATTGACCTCAGATAGGTAAAACGTTAAAACCGTCAGTGTACCCTTGTTTAGTCGAGACTTAGAGAACGGATGGGGGCAAAAACGGGACTTTTCAACGCGAACGCTCCACTTCTATCCGACTTGAACCTACTGTTTCAAATTGTCATTCTCATTCTTCTGATTGCGGGGTTTCTGATCGTCAAGCTTAGGCGTCGGTTTATGAAACACGGAGCATTAATGGGCCTTGCCGCCGTACTCAACACGATTTCTATCGTTGTTGTTATGATGCCTTCATTACTAGGTCTCAGGGATTTGTCTTCAATGCCGTTCACTGGTCCAGCATTGGTAGTAGTTGTACACACCATTCTGGGAAGTTTGGTAGAAATCCTGGGAATCTGGCTCGTGGGCGCGTGGGCATTCCGTCGTCAGGAAACTAAAGCTTGTGCCAAAAGACGAAACATCATGCGAGCCACAATCCTTTTGTGGGTATTGGTAGTGTTCCTAGGCATGTATGTCTACATCATGTTATACGTGCCTACGTAGGGTCGCCCGTTTCCGTTAGAGTGTGAGATCTGTTCTAGGCCGGAAGATCTGGGAATGCGGTTCAGTAACCAAAGATGCTAAAAAAGATAACCCAAAAAAAGGGTAAGGCTGGGAGACGACAAAGTAACTGCTACCGTCTTACTTTTTGATTGCTAGCTTTGCCCCACAAACAGAGCATTCACCTTCTGCCGTAATTTTTGGTTGGCCTCCAACCTCTGCTCCACAGAGTCCGCACTTTGCCATACGAGTTCACCTCCGCGAATCCGATTGTTTATTACGGTTTTCTATTTGGAAGGTCAGACCTTTTAAATGTGTGTGACTGTGGCACAACAGTCACATAATATTAAATATCAAACACTTCTCAATGAAAGCATACGTTGAAAGTTGGAGGAAATAAGCATGGCATCCAAAAAATTGATTGAACTGCTGAATAAAGGAATAGCACGGGAGCTTCAGGTCTCCATTCAGTACATGTGGCAACACGTCTCGGTAACGGGCATTGAAAGCGCTGCCCTTGAAGACATTTTCAGGAAGACAGCGATCAATGAGATGAAGCACGCAGAGGAAATTGCAGAGAGACTGGCGTACCTAGGAGGGATTCCTACCACAAGACCGAATCCAATCTTCGTTGGTGCCAATTTGGCGGAGATGCTTCGAGTGGACGTAAAAGCGGAGGAGGAGGCAATACTCCTTTACAAACAAACAATCAAAGTTGCAGATAAAGAAGGCGACACCACAACTAGAAGATTGTTCGAAGAAATCCTAGGTCATGAAGAGGAACATCACGACACGTTCTCAAAACTTTTAGTCGGAATGGTTGGTCTTTCACAACCAGAACTGTAACTGCCCCTCCCACAAATATTGATTGAGAACATTTACGGTTAGAAAACGAAGCAGTTGACCGTCCTTTCCTACACCAATGAAAAAATCCGAAGCTCTTGCCGTCACTAGTGGGAAAGGTGTTTCAGCTATCTTCTTGGCAAAGAGGTTTGGCGCGCGGAAATTCATGTATGCCTATCCGCACTGTAAACTAGGACTAGTTCCATTTTGGAGAACCCAAGCTTAGATGCGAGTGAAATACCACGTTTCTGCCGTATGCTCCCACTCAACTAGACTCATTTCTACCTTCTCTTTACGCTTAGGCGTGATGAAAACCGACTCTCCTTGTTCAAGGCGTTCTTTGACTTTTCCGAAGTCGATCTCTTCTACCTCTTCGACCACCACAGTCGCGTCTTCATCGTTTCTCAGGAAGAATAATTGAAACAGCGGCTTTTCTTCGTCTATTTCAACCAAGCTTTTTGAGATCAGTCTGTCTACCCCATGAAATATGTTCACGAACCCCGTTATCCCAGTAATTTCTCGAGCCTCTTGTTTGCTTCGTCCCAGTTGACGATTTTCCAGAATGCGTCGACGAATCTGCCTCGTGCGTTCTTGTAGTCGAGGTAGTAGGCATGTTCCCATACGTCAAGAACGATAAGAATTCTGAACGTTGGATAGATGTTGGTGTTGTGTTTCTCTATCTGCATTATTATTGGTCTATTAGTTTGCCTGCAGAAGGAGAGTGCGGCCCATCCGGAGCCTTCTACGCTGGCAGCAGCTTGAGAGAACTCTTTCTTGAATCCTTCAAAGCTTCCAAACTCTTTTGCTATAGCATTGCCTAGAACTCCATGGGGTTCTCCACCGCCCTTGCCACTCGGTGCTAGATTGGGCCAGAACAACGAGTGAAGTATGTGCCCTCCAATGTTGAAAGACAAAGCCTTTAGAGTGGATTTAATGTCCAGATCGTCACCGTCTTTTCGCGCTCTCTCCAGCTTTTCAAGAATCGCATTCGCACCGTTGACGTACCCTTGATGATGCTTTTCATGATGGATCCTTAGTTGCTCCTTTGATACGTATGGTTCCAGATCCTTGTAGTTGTAAGGAAGTTTCGGCTTGACGTAAAACTTGCTTTTTTCCAACGTCGTCACACCCAATTGTTCCTTGAAGCTCTGTTTACAATCTGCGGTGCAGCCTCTTAAACTTATGTGACTGTGATGCAACAGTAACAGTTGACGCCTCATACTGATCTTCATTCTTCAGCAACGATAACATTTTCCAAAACCAGCCACGGTATCCTTGAGAGGCTCTCTCTAAGCGCCTTGCGAATCTCGGTTTCAATCTCCTTACTGTTTTTTGTTTGCGCCTCACGCTTGAGGCTGATGAGCGCGACTACCGCGGCTTTCTTCACCTTTTGCTTGTGTATGTCTTTAGACATGCTGTTCACATGCGTGCGAGTGTTTTTCGCTTCCTTGCAGCTCTGGTTGATGATCTTCAAGAAAGCCTAGGGAAGGTGTATAGTAATAAATATATGTTACTGTGATATAACAGTAACAGTCAATCTTTCGGAAGGTTCGCCTTGTCAACTGTAGAAAGAAATATTCAGATTCTAGTCGACTTCGGACTCACCGGTAATCAAGCAAGGGTGTACTTGGCTGCAACTAGATTGAAGCTGGCTACTGTCAGCCAAATTTCAAAAGTGTCGAAGGTACGTCGAGAAGATGTCTATCGAATATTGCCGAAGCTCGAAAAGCTGGGATTAACTGAAAAGCTGCTAGGCAAGCCAACTAGGGTTAGGACCACCCCCGTAGACGAGGCTCTTGCCGGTCTGATCAAGCATGAAGAAGATAAAGCCCGCAAAAGAGTATCCAGCTTGAAGGCAGAGACAGAAACGTTTTTGAAGCGTTTCGCACAAGCACCGAGGCTAGAAGTGGAAGAAAAAGCGCGTTTCGCTCTGCTTTCAAAGCGGAAAAGCATAGTAGCTAAAATGCTAACAATGGTGCAAAGCGCTGAGAAACGAATCGACGTAGTGTCTTCTAGAAGGCAGATTGTGCAGTTTTTGCATACTTTCTCTGATCAAATCAAGGAAAACACTAAGAGAGGGGTTAGGATACGCGTAGTATCGGAGTTGCCTGGCGTTGAAGACCCCCTTCCAAGAATCATAGAAGAACGGCTATCACCAGGCACCCGTCTCGACTTGAGGTATTCACATCAGCCTACAAGCCATTACATGATAACCGATTTCAAGGAAGCTTTAATCTCAATCACTGCAGAGGGCCCCATGCTAGAACACCCGTGTCTATGGACAAACAGCGACAGCCTCGTAGGAGTCTTTCAAGGAGATTTCGAAAACCTATGGCACAAATCCACCAGCTGGAAGGCTGTTGAGACCGAAGCTGTCCCTGAAAAGTTGGCCCGCTTCATGAAACAGTTGAGACCAACAAACCACCTGATATTGGTGTACGATTCTCCAGAAGCCAAACACAACGTTCTTTTCAACTACCTCGAAGCTGGACTTAACGAAGGGGAGGCTGCAGTATATGTGACCAGTGATGAGAACCCTAGCCGAGTAAGAGAGGCTATGAAGCAATTTGGCATCCCGGTGGAAAAATACGAGAAGACAGGTGCTTTGCACATCTTAGGATACGAAGATATTTACATTATACACGGACAGTTCAGGGTGAACACCACAATAGATTTGTGGAACAGACTCTATAAAGAAGCGGTGAAACAGGGCTTTAGAGGATTAAGAGTTACTGGAGAAGTGACATGCTTCTTTGAGCACAACCTAGTCAGAGAACTCTTGGAATATGAAAAAGCATTGCACACGATCCTGGACATCCCAATGATCGCTGTCTGCGCCTACGACGCCAAGTGGATAAACAAAAGCAGAGACCCAGCAAACCTATACGGGGAACTGGCCAGAGCTCATGACACAGTCCTGTTCACAGGATTTGATAACAGACTAGGAAGAATGGAAATCAGAAAGGTGTAAATGCACTAGCCCATCGCGGCAAACATCCTCGAGCTGGTATAAACCTTTATTCCGCAAAGCCGTTAAGAAGACTGACAGTATAGTGATGACGGGGCGCATGCAGCGAAAAGGAAAAAACGCTTGGCTGCTGAGAGAGGGAAAGGAGTCTTCTTGCGCCCTATCACCAATAATAATGGTTCAAAGCAACATATTTAAGGTTATGTGGCTGTTGTGCCACAGTCACACACGTCAAAAAGCCTTTGCGCCCCAAAGCAAATCTCGTTCCAATTGCAGGAATCGTGTGTGCACAACTAGTGTGGAACGGCTTTTCGGCAACCTACAATCTTTCCATCAACGCTTCATAGAAATATCGTGTAATCTTGTCGCCCTCGAGAGATGAAACATGCTTAATCCATTCGATCTCAAAGTGACTTCCGAATAATTCAACAAGCTCTTCCCTTCTGAAATGATTCCAAGCTGGGCCATTCCTATAACTGAAACAGACGAGGAAATATTCGCCCCTGGGCTTCAAAACCGCATGAACTTCTTCGATGAAGGAAATCCTGTCGTTTACTTGGACATGATGGAAACAACCAAAATCAAAGACGAAATCGAATTGTTCACGTTTAAATGGAAGACTCAGGAAATCCCCCACAAGAAAACTCACTGCAACCTTTCTTTTCTCTGCGTTTTCTTTGGCATATTCCACTGCCCGATCAGATATATCCAATGCAGCAACGTCGAACCCCTCCTTTGCCAAGTACACGGGATTTGTACCAGCTCCACAACAAAGGTCCAAAGTCTTGCCTGGAGTAACTCGTCCAGAGTCCACAAGCTCTACTAAAGCTTTCCTGGGTTTGCCTAGCTCCCAAGGCAAAGATTCTGGGCGACAGTGATGATAGATCCTGTCCCATCCTATATCATGGCGCGAAGGCACAATCAATTACCCTTGCGTGAGAAGATGCCAATAATTGAGTCTTTCGTTAGAGAGTTCATATCCCGCTCTTGAGGAGGTATCACAATCACATTCGTAGCTGCATCAAATCCTTCAGCGTGTGCATCTCAAAAGAGAAGGGGGAATTGCTGGGTCTCGATCAAAGGAGTTTTATTCCTTCTTTCCGTGGAACGGCTACCATCGTTTCCGTATCAACTAGGTTTTGGAAACTGAGGAGTGCTTTCATGACGTCCTTTTCAGTCGGGGCTTCCGTAAATGCAACTACGTCATAGCGTCCCAGCGTCCAGTGGACACGCATCTTGATGCCCTGCTTCTCGAGTTCCTCCAACTTTTTGGTGGCTTGATCAACCATTTCCTTCTTGGGTGCTTGCTTCCATTTGCCTAGCGTTATGAAAATCAAACAAATCACCTCATACAAACTACTCAAACAGCACACGCATTTAAGGTTATGTGGCTGTTGTGCCACAGTCACACACGTCAAAAAATCTCACTGTCACATTAGCACGCATGCACTGACGTGACTAGAAAATATGCATGCATCGTCTCTCATTCTTGGCAGTCTAATGGTCACAGTCTTCCCTCCTTCACCATTTCTACGTAGCTATCTGCATCAAACTTCCTCTGCAGGCCTTTGGCATTCATGTACCTTACCTTTCCAAAGACGTTTCTTTCTTTCCAAGCCCGATCATGTTTTCCGAAGCACCATGCCACCCCCGCATATCCGTTTGGGTCTCTGCCATCAAGTTCATACTTATTGTTAAGGTGTAACGCAGCGTCAAAGGCTGTTTGAGGGCGGTCACTCCATTCAAGTATTTTCTTTCCCCAGTACATCCTCATGTATCCGTGCATCTTCCCTTTCGTCTTCATTTCTCGTTGCGCGGCATTCCAATATGGGTCGTGAGTCTCAGCGGCCTCCAATTCTTTGAGGGCATAAGTGTATTGCCGGGCATCGGTACTGTGCTTGCTCAAAGTCCTCTTGGCCCATTCAGGGAGCCCGTCAAACGAATCGTAGCTCTGATTATAGAAAACGTAATTCACTGCCAATTCCCTTCTGACGAGAAGCTCTTCCAGATAGGCGTCTTTTCCAAGGCTGTTGGTTGTCGAAACTTTGAGGGCAATATACAGCGGTGAAATCTGTCCGAAATGTAGAAATGGGCTCATTTCTGAGAGAACATCTTGCGTTGGGTCATTTCTGAGGGCAGCATATTGGTCAAGCTTGTTCTCCAAGAAATCTACGAGATGTTTTCTGGCTTCCTTCGACCCGCCATGAAAGTGATCGACTTTTTTGACGCTGGTACTAATGTTGAGTCGGGAGACCGCCTTAGCCGTATCTCTGACATCAAAAGAGTCAAAATCCATGTTCAGAGAACTGATACGTGGATAGTGATTTTCCAAGGGAACAAGGTAGTAATCCAGCTTCTTTCGTAATTTGGGTCTGAAGGTCGCAGCAGAGTACTCTTCCTTCTGTGATGCTTCTTCGACGGGGACGACGAGATCTGTCTCGACTTGAAGAAGGGGGCTACTGATCTGTCGTGCCACGCTAGTGCGCCAGGCTCTCTGAATTCTCAAATATCCTCTATCAACGACGACCAAGCAAGCGTTTCTTGACATGCCTGTCACGCCGATCTCTGGTGGTTCGGGCCGCACAACCATCTTTATGCCTTTCTCTCTGAGAGAAGATTGGACTTCTCTGAGCCCTTCCAACATGAAATGATAGTGTCTTTCATACGCTTGAGGATAATCTTCTACTATTGCGAAATACACGACGAGCGGTTTGCTCAATTCATTGGCTTTCGAAATGGCGTACTCGAGAGCATGGTTAAATTCGACTCTCTGTGAAGCTTGCATCCAGTAAAGTACGTACTTTCTATTCTTAATGCGCTCTTCATTCAGAGCTTTGATCCGCTCCTTCTGAAACACCTAGGGTACCCTTCTCATCTGAACCACGTGGAAAGAAACATTAGAACTACCGTCTTTTATGACGCACCGTTTCTTGGAGTCTTTTCGCATGCGTATTGTGGTTCGCATAGCTTCAAAGGCGTCCATAGATCTTTTCTTCTGATTCTGCGCGCGCGGCTTTTGCGCATACTTTCTTATGCTTCTTCTGGTGCGGATGGCCTCAAAAACATCTATGGTTCTCACCGCATTCTACATTTGCCGCGGTTTAGCGGGCAACAAGCTTGTGAGTAGCGCCAGAATAGGACCTACTATCAGACCTGCCCACGCAAAAAGACCTAGCACTCCGGTTAGGGCAACGAAAACCCTTGTTCTACTGGTGACCTGCCTTCGGTTGATTGAAAGTCGAAAGATGGCTATTGCCAAGAAGATCGGTATCATGATGAAGATTGCCGTCAAGATCACACTCAAGTTAGGAGCAGCGGTGGTTAAGGCTAGGATCATTTGGGTTAGTGTCATGAATCCGCTGCCGAGGTATAGGAGACCTGCGAAAACTCCGATTCCGCCAAACAATGTTTGCGGTGTGACTGATCGTTTCAAAACTAAAACTGCAAAGCCAGCAACTATTGTGACTATTAGTGGGGCAAAGATGAAGAGTAAGGATTGGCCTTCCCATTGATGGATGCCTATGACGTCGACAGGGATATTGATGAATTCGTCTAGGCCGAACTGTTCTCTGTAGCCGATGGCTAGACCATAGTGTCCTTCTTCAGAAGGTTCATAGACCGCTACATGATAGGTTCCGCCAGCAGAGACTTCCTGATCTATGCTAGCTAGTTCGTAGAAACTACTTGGAGTGAAAGGTTCATAGGTTGGACTGGAATTGCGCTGCCCCTCCAGCAACATTATTCCCACTGCCTCTACAATCTCCACATATTCAGGCACAGCGTCTTGAGAAGTTATCCCTGGGCCCATAACAACCAAGTTGGGCTCAAAACTACTCTTTTCAGAAGTTGGTACAAACAACTGAACGAGAAGGCGTTCATTCTCCGGCAGGTCAAGCTTGTAATATTGTGCTTCTTCTCCCTCGTGGAGTTCTGCATAAATGGCCCAAGACTTCGTAGGATTGGCTATTGTGTAAGCTGTGTCAAGGCTCTCATTATCCGTTGGTGTGTCGGGTGCATGAGCGAAGACACCCTGCACTAACAATATTAGAAGAACAAGCAAGAGGACGAGATGGCCGTGTCTCGGTTTCATGTTTCATCGTTGAGTTCATCTATTATTTAAGTTTGTGTGGCTGTTGTGCCACAGTCACATGCACTTAAAAGATTTCACCGCACCCTATCAAAACATACATACACACTTGTACATAACCGGAAGGGGCGTGCGCAGAAATGGAATTGATCCTTGTCTACAACGCAGACAGCGGATTCTTCAACATCATCAAAGACAGTTTGCACAAAACGATCTCACCTAGTACCTACCAATGTAATTTATGCGCCCTGACTTACGGAACAGTTCGAATGAAAGACAAATGGAAAGCATTCATTGGCAAACTCAAGATACCTGCAGAATTTCTACACCGCGATGAATTTCTCGAAAAACTGAAGTCACATCCTCACAACATAAAGGACGCAAAATTCCCAGCAATCTTTCTTGACAAGGGAGGAAAAATAAGTTTACTTGTATCGCATGACGAAATCAACAGATGCAAAACCTTGAAGGCCCTCATCGATTTGATAACTAGAAAACTGGCGAGCACGACCGAGAAAGAGCTCTAGCCAAACACCTTCACAGCTCGAAAGCTGCAGGCCGCAATGGATCGTAGATTCAGGTTCATATTCACAAAAGCTGTCAACAACAAGCGCTAGCCGGTGATTTGATGAGAGAGAAGGCGTTTTGGGCTTTTTTCAAACTCATCAGACTAGACTATTCTCTGCTTGCCGCATCGGGAGTTTTCCTGTCTGGCTTCTTAGCCGGAGACTTGTATGGATTTCAATACGAATACTTTGTGGCGTTTGCTGTCGTTTTGCTTTCTGCTGTCGGCTCGTTCGCATTCAACGACTACTTGGATTTCGAGGTCGACAAACGGAATCGTAGACATGACCGTCCCTTGGTGTTAGGGTTGTTATCAAGACAACAAGCGTTGGCCATTGGTTCAGTGTCATTTTCGTTGGTTCTGCTGCTCTCGCTTTTCATGAATGCGCTGGCTCAGTTTCTTGTTCTCGTCAGCTTGCCCTTCTTTTTTCTATACAACTTGGGCATGAAGAAAATTGTTCTTTTCAAGAACGCCCTCATTGCTTACGCCTACGTAGCAACGATCTTTCTCGGTTCGCTTGTTTCCGATGTGATTGTTGAGCCGTTAATTATGTATTTTGCTGCGATGGGTTTCATAATCGGTCTAGCTTTCGAAATTATGTTAGATATCGGCGATGTGGAAGGGGACAGAAAGCTTGGAATAGGAACTCTCTCAACAAGGTTCGGGACGAGAACAGCGGCGCATGTTTCTGCTCTTCTTTACGCCATAATCATGATTTTGGATCCTTTTCCCTTCATAGTTATGATTGATTCTCNNCTTTGTCTTCTTGGTTCTAATTTTCATCCCTGTGGTTTCCTATTTTTTCATCTCAATGTCGTTGATGAAGGATCAGTCGAAGAGTAACATCTTCCAGTTGAAGAAAAAAGTCTATGTGACCATGCAGGTAGGTTCTATCGTCTACTTGATCGGGGTCTTGCTTTGAAGCTTGCTGTTGCTGTCCAGTAACAGTCATACAAGCTTAAAAACTGCGTGCCTCCCACTATCGCCATGTGCTTGATATGAAACATTATGATCTGATATCAATAGGCACTGGCTCAGCGATGAATATCGTCAGTGCTATGGTTCAAGAGAATCCAACGATGAAAGTGGCGGTAATAGACAAAGATGAGCCAGGTGGTATCTGTTTGACTCGCGGTTGCATACCGTCAAAAATGCTGTTGTATCCTGCGGAGTTGGTCAGAACAATTGCAGGAGCTCCAGAATTCGGCATAGACGTGGACATCAGGAAGAAAGATTTCAAAAGGGTCATGGATAGAATGAGGACGCTTATCTCCAAGGACATAAACATGATCCGCCAAGGACTCTCCCAGTCTAAAAACATAGATTACTACCCCGCGATTGCCGAATTTGTCGGCCCATACACTCTGAAAGTTGGCAATGAGACAATCACGTCAAAGATGATTTTCTTATGCACAGGATCAAAACCTGCGATACCTCCGATAAAGGGGCTGGAGGAAGTTGGCTATCTGACCAGCGATACAGTTCTCAAGATGAATCAACTGCCTGAAAGCATCGCTATAGTCGGTGGAGGCTACATAGCCGCTGAATACGGCCATTTCTTCTCAGCCATGGGCTCGAAAGTCATCATAATCGGCAGGAACCGCCAGTTTCTCAAGCAAGAAGAGCCAGAAGTGTCGGCGCTGGCCAAAAGAGAGTTGGAAAAGCACATGACAATTCTCACCAACCACGAGGTGCGTGAGGCAGAAAAGACTTCGATGGGCAAGAAGAGACTTATCGCTGCTAACAGAGAGAACGGAGAAAAGACCGTAACAACGGCAGACGAAATACTAGTCGCAACAGGAAGAATCCCGAATACTGATATCCTTCACCCCGAAAACGCAGGGATCGAAACAGACAAACGAGGATGGATCATCGCTAATGAGTATCTGGAGACCTCGCAACCGAACATTTGGGCTTTCGGAGACGCGAACGGCAGGTACCTCTTCAAACATGCAGCGAACTATGAATCAATAGTCGTCTACTACAATGCTGTCCTGAAGAGGAAGACGAAAGCGGATTACCACGCGATACCGCATGCTGTCTTCACGTACCCCGAGATTGGAAGCGTCGGACTTCGAGAGAAAGAAGCGATTGAGAACTACGGAAAAGACAACGTGCAGATTGGAATGTATCGATATGAAAACACTGCAAAAGGAGAAGCCATGGGCGTGAAAGACTACTTTGTCAAGGTCATCGTTGAGAGGGAAAACCTGAAAATCTTAGGGGCACACATCATCGGGCCATATGCATCCGTTCTCATCCAGGAGATCATAAACTTGATGTATACGCCTGAGCGAGGTGCAAAGCCAATAGTCAACGGAATGCACATCCATCCTGCTCTGAACGAGGTTGTAGAAAGAGCGTTCCGTTCCCTGATGTCACCAGAGCAGTACCACCACTATATCGAGCACCACTAGATCCGGGTGATGCAGATTGCCTAGGGTATTATGTGTAGGAAATGGCACTTTCCAAGTGAATGCATGCATGCACCTCGAGAACGATGCCAGCCGCGGAGGCGCCTTTCGTTCCTTCGATAACGAATCTGCCCAGTTGAGGAAGTTCTGAGTACTTCTCAACGCATAGCGGTTGGAGTGCCGAGAATTCTACTTCTCCAACGCTTCCTTCCTGTAGATCTTTTGGAGAGTCTCTTCGAACCGTGAGATTCACAGGGTCGATATCCTTCAAGATGCGCTTAACTTCACACCGTTTTTCCGACGTGCCATAACGGATGGTTACCGCGTCTCCCGTTCTGATTTTCGTGTTTGAAAAGAGGATTACCTCAGCCGTGAAGCTCTTCACTTCGCGTGGCGTGTTCTCCGGATAGCTCACGACTTCGCCTCGCTCCACCTCTTCAGCGTTCCCAACGTGGAGACCAACCGAATCGCCGGGCCCTACTTTCCTGGTTTCACCGCCCGGCACCTCTATGGCTTCAAGCTGCAGTTCTATTCCTGAAGGACTAAACGCGATCTTTCTTCCCGCTTCCAGCATTCCCGTCTCGATCTTACAGGCAATGATCGTTTCGCCTTCTTGCTGATAGGTGTCTTGGACAAACCCTCTCAGCGGTTTGTTCACCGGAAGGGTTGAAGGACTTATCACGTTGTCTAGAGCGTCAATCAAGGGCAGACCGTCATACCAAGCCATATTCTGAGATTTTTTGAAGACGTTGTCTCCTTTCATGGCGGAGATGGGTATCTTCAGCGTCTTCTTATAGCCCAAGGAAGCCAGAATGGGATCAAACTTCCTACAGACTTCGTCGTACCTGCTTTGCTTGTACGCCATTTCATCCATCTTGTTGACGACAACCATTAGTTGGTGGATGCCTAGGGTCTTGATTAAGAATGCATGTTCTCTGGTCTGATCTTGGATGCCCTCTTTGGCAGATACAACGAGCACGGCGGCGTCCGCTTGAGATACACCCGTGAGCATCTTCTTGATGAACTCCTTGTGGCCTGGGCAGTCTATTATCGTATAGAAATATCTCTGGGATTTGAAGGGCGTCTGAATTATGTCAATGGACAGCCCGCCTTTTCTTTCCTCTTCCAAGCTATCTAAGAGAAAAGCAAACGCGAACTCCTTTCCGGATTCTTCGATTTCTGCTTTAATCTCCTGCAATTTCTGTTCTGGGATCGCATTAGAATCGTAGAGCAATCTGCCGATCAGCGTGGATTTTCCGTGGTCTTTGTGACCCACGACGACCAAGTTGATTCGGGGAAGACTCATGCTTTCGACCTCATTATGTTGTAGAAATCCGTTATCTTGGGAAGGTGCAATCCTAATTTGTGATTGACTGAATAGAAACCCGTCTTGATGTGATCTCCGTATCGTCCGACCGCCTTCATCCCATGATCGGATATGACTAAGACGAACTCGTCGGCGCCTTTGACCTCTGCCGCGAGGTCTTCAAGCTCTCCATACACGGCTTTCATCTTTTCAGCGACGCCGAAACTCATGTGGCCGACAGCGTCTGCGAGATCGAAGTAGCCCATAAGCAGATCAAACTTCCCTACGGCATCGAGAAATTCTTTTCGGTTCTCTCTGTGGTACCTCCAGATCAAGGCGTCGAATTCTTCCACGCTAGCCTTGTCATCAAAGTAGCCCTTCAGTAACTTTCTCTCTTCTGCATGGTTTGATTGCTTGTACGAGAACGAAGGAACGTCTATGGTCTTGTATTGGCTGAAGAGATTCAGGAACGTATCTTGCACGTCTAATGTGAATTCCCATTGGGTCTTCAGGGGAATTTTTGCCTCCATGTTCTCGCCGGAGAGGAATGATGCCCAGAGGACTATTGTTCGCGGCTCTTCGAAGTCTGAGATGTCGGTCTGTCCGCATTCCGCTTGCATCAAGTTCGTACAGCGGAATTTTCGAACCATCTCCAAGTCTAGAGCGTCCAGGGCGAGGATGATCATGGCGGTCAACCTGTTCTACATGTAGCCTAGAGATCGCAGTTTCTGCATCATGTAGGCTTTTTCTTTGTCTTGCGCTCGCCCTGCTCGTTCAGGGATTTTGGAGGTCTTGAGTTCTTGAACGATTTCATCTATGGTGCTTGCTTGGGAGGGTATGGGAACGGTGCAGGGCTTGCATCCGAGGCTTCGATATCGCCTTCCGTTTTTGGCGAAGTACAATGGGTTTACAGGTAGCTTCTCTTGTTTGACGTATTGCCAGACGTCGAGTTCGGTCCAGTGTAGAATCGGGTGGACCCTCATGTGAGAGAAGTCTTCTGAGGGTTTTACGTACAGGTCCCAGAGTTCGGCTGGTTGGTCCGTGTAGTCCCATTTGGATTCTTCGTCTCGGGGGGAGTAGTACCGTTCTTTGGCTCGGATTCCGTGTTCGTCTCGTCGTATGGCTAGAATTAGGGCGTCGAATTGCTGTTCTTTGAGCAGGCGCTTCAGCGGTTCTGTTTTCAGCTGTGTACAGCAGTCTAGCCTTCCTGTTTTGGGGGATATGCCATTGTTCAGGGCTGTTTCGTTCTTTGCGATGATGAGATCGAGATCCCATTCTTTCGCGATTCTGTTTCGAAAGTCGTAGATCTCGGGGAACTTGTAGCTTGTGTCGATATGTATGACGGGAAAGGGGATCCTACCAAAGAAGGCTTTCTTGCACAGCCAGACAGTGGCTGTGGAGTCTTTTCCAGTGCTCCAGAGCACCGCGGGGTTGCTGAACTGGGCTTTGGCTTCCCTGAGTATGGAGATGGTTCTCTTCACGTAGTCTCGGAGATGGTTGAACACTGCTTGACCCCCCTGTCTAGTCGATGTAGCCCAACGCTCTGAGCCTCGCTTTGACCCGCTCTTCATCTTCTTTGGTGAAGGGTTTCTCCGCTTCTTCGTCTTCTTCAGCCACAATCTCTCGTAATACATAGGTGACGTAGCTGGACACCGAGGTGAACCCGGTTCCCTTTATCCGCTCCTCCACCTTCCGGAACAAAGGCGCGGGGATCGACACCGTTGTAAACTTCTTCCTTTCAGATCGTTCTCTTGACTGTTTATCCATGGGTCATCTTTCCGAAGACGGGTAGTGACTAATTACATTTAATTACATCCCTATTTAAGCAATGTGCCACGTAGGAAGCGGTCTAAGAACGCTTGCAGAATCGAAACGCGTCCAGTACTTGGCTGGTCATGTAGGTCTTGTCTAGGGTTGTTCCTGTTCTAGCGGTATCAGGTACGTCAAGCCTTCGTCACCAAGAATGACGACGAAATTCCCAGTGGTTTTTGCGATCTCTTTCAGAGCTTCTAGAGTCAAGTAGAGGTTGGTCAGCTCTGTTGCGTTGATTCCCAAATCTTCCGCGATAATTTGAATTGACTCCGCAGTCCCTTCAGCTATGATCAAACGAGACATCGCCTCGCCCTCAGCAGCTATGATCTTCTCGGCTGCCGAGGCATTCGCCAAGATGATGATCCGATTCCTTTCAAATTCTGCCTGCAACTGCGCCTGTTCTGCCGCCAGTTTGCTCTCAATCGCTTTCAGGAATTCGACAGGAGGATCGATGTCTCTGAGATCGACTTCGATGTTTGCGAGCGAATTCAACAACGATTCCTCTGCATACAACGCGGTTTTGATTTCACTGCTCAAGGCCTGCGTTATAACTGACCGGTTTTCAATGATCTGAACTGCGGTGTATTGTCCAACGATATCTCGTGCGGTCTCTCGGACGACCGATGAGACGGCTCGGTCCTTCCAGTCGAGCATGGGAAATCTCTGATAGAGATCTACTAATCTTGTGTTGTCCAGACTCCACCGCACCAGTACGTCCACTTCGATTCTCAGACCGTCCTTACTGATTGGTGTGATTCCCGGATAGTCTCCTTGAACGTCGCCTTCTGTCCACATGCCGACGCTGTCCAACGCGTAGTAGACATGCACATCAGATACCCAAGGAGCCTTCAAGAACCAAGCGGGACCTATGATGGGGCCTGTCACCGTTCCGCCTAACGGGTCGACAAGGATAGCCCCATAGCCGACAGCCACGGTTCTGAAGATGGTTAAGGGGATTATGATAGCACTGAGGATGAAGGCGATTAGCAATGCCACCAGGGCGCCCGTCAGCCAGCGTCTCCTTCCAAATGTTATCCTAAATCCAGGTGCTTCTTCCAAGGCATATCACCTCCTCTACTAGGCAATTCAATAGATAGCCTAGTGCGCAGAAGTATTTTATACTTCTTGCAGTACGTCTTGCTGGGAGTTCCAGCCTATACGTGTGATTGGTGTGACGATGCGATGAATCTTGAGAAGAAGAAATTCCAACACTACTCCAGATATTTTGTCTTTGCGGAGAATGAGTTGCTCTTCCTCATCATTTGTGTGATCCTAGACATCAGCGAGTACATAATCAGGATTCTTCTTCTTCCTACTGTAGGCGATTTTCTTGACATAGCTGGGATTATCGCTAGTCTGATTATGTTCCGCTGGGTGGGACTCATATCCCTAATTGAACTCGTCCCAGGCGCAGATATCGTGCCCATCTTCATCCTCACATGGTTGGCCTGGTATTCAATAAGGAGAACGAGGAAAAGACAAAAAACTACGCGCGCCAAAGAAATCCCCTGATTCTGCCGCGGCAATAACTGGTGCATGCATATATGTTGATAGTACACTTTTGGAAACCCTTCTGATCATGCGTAAAAGACGGGGCTAGAAAACTAAGATCGGAATGAGCTTTGGAAAGGTCGGACTCAGTGGTCTAGCATGAGTGATTTTCGTCTGTTCGCCAATCCTGTCCGAGAAGCTAGAAGCGCTACTTCCAGAGAATCAACCTTAGGATGCTTGCGTACGGAGGGTAGATATTGTGAACACAAGCGTTCTATTCAAGGTCTTCCACGAGCTTTTTCAGTGATTCCGCTTCCTTGCTCAGCTCCGCCACTTCCTTTTCCAACGCATTGGCCTTTTTCTCTGCCTTTTTCCTAAGCTGCTCTATCTCGGCTATGAGTTCGGTTTTCTCCTGTTCCAAGTCCACAATCTTGTTGCGCAGGCTTTCTGAGTTTTGCATTGTCCTTCCACAACCCGCTTCGCTAATCATCACTTGGTATATCTGACGGTTAACCCTTTCTCTCTTGACAAAACCGTCCGATGTAAGTTCTGGAAAGGTTTTAAGCGGGAATTCGAAAACTTTGGTGTGAAGGGCGAGAAGATGAAGGCTCGAACTCTGGTGGTTGGCATGTATCTGGTGAACTTTCTTGTCGGGGTTTTTTCCTCTCTTTATTTGTTGTCCAGTCTTTGGAATCATATGGAACAATGGCAGATAGCCCACTATGTCTATTACATGGTTCTGGCTCTTTGTGGTGTTGTGCTTTCTCTCTGGCTTGCCACGGACGGACAGTACCTCGAACGTTGCACCGTGAAACTGCGTGACCTGGAAAGTAGGATTCTGGATTTTGAGAAACGAATCAACAACATCAAGACGAGTGTTCGGGCAAAATCGTGACACTGCATGGGCGTGTGCAACAAGCTTTTTAGATGCTGAGGAACCCAATGAAGAAGCGTAGTGAAAAGACTGTGGGATAGATGCGTCAAAACAAACGCAAGAAGGACCTGGAACTTGGCCTCTCGGATCCTGAAGAGGTTGACCAGCAAGTAAGGTTGCGTCTAAGTCAGCTTATGATAAAGGATATGGAGTTTGACCATAAAATGCGAGACAAAGCCATTCGCCTGAGCCGAAAACGTGAGAAACAAGTTGATTCGTGGGTGATTTAGAGTAACGATCTCCGACAAGAACTGAAACTTGATCCACTGTGTGTAGATCATTATCTGGGATTCATAAAGTTTTTTTCTAATGTTCAGTCTCGATTCAACCGGGCATATCACATGAGTAAGAAGAGTGGAAAGAAGCTTCATTATGGAGTACGCCTGCGAACGGACCAACTGAAGTATCTGAAAGGCGTTCCGAAGCCCTCAGAGTGGATCAGAACCGCAGTTGATGAAAAGCGAAGGCGTGAAGAAAAGAAATCTCGGTCTAGATGACTTAACGCGCATTTCTATAGTGTGGCCAGCCGCTCAAAGCTCTAGATATTCTTCGGTACACTTTGATCATTGCGTTTTCCTTGGTGGGTCCTTTTCCTTGTTCTATTATTGTCGTATTCCGTGCATTGGGGGTGATATCTCCATTTGTCTCGGGTTCGAACCCAGCCCTCGGGCACTTTCTTGATAAAATGAGAGAAGCCAACGACACTTGAATTTCGCCTCCTAATCAAACGCTTTTGCCAGATCTTATGCCACTTTTTGAGGGTTGAAGGCTCAGCAATACTGAGACACAATATTCAATTTCATCGCTCGCATCAAGGATCTCGTCCCCAGTTTTTCCTAATGCACTTATCTCTCTCAAAACTCTACGAGAATTCCTAATACAGTCTAGCAATGCCAACTGTTGTTTTTCTTCTTTGTGCGCGTTATTGCAGCGATTTAGCTGCGTCAGCCCCTATGTCTTTGAATGTTTCTTCTGCGCCATCTTCGAGAGGTCCCTCATTTCCCTCAACTATCGCCGAAACATGGGATTTGACGATACTCGTTCCGAGTTTTTTCAGCTTTTTTTCAATTCTTTTTCCAGCGCTGCCTGCGAACCTAGATTTTAGCTTGGTGTCAAAGGCAAACGCTCTCTTGCCGCTGAGGTTCACGTCTTCCAGCTTTTCAAGAAAATCTTTCATGGTCCTAGAAAGACCAAGCATATGCGTCGGTCCGCCTATGGCCAGCAAATCATAGTCGCGCACTTTGCTGATATCGACCTCGCCGATGTTGACGCAGTCAACTCTAGCTCCATGTTTTCTCATTCCCTCTGCTAGAGCCTTGGCTACCTTTTCGGTGTTGCCAAATTTCGTGTCGTAAACAATCAAGGCTCTACCCATTGCCATCGCCTCGTGCATGAATCAATAGCATTAGCCGAACTTAAACAATGCGACTATCGTCACAACTGCGAAAATCGTTATCGCTGTGAACATAGCGACCATTGGCAGGTTATCTTCTTGAGCGAACTTCCTCCACCCCCTTGACGCGCGCACAAGCAAAGTACTTTGACAATTGGCATCTCCAAGTTCCAAGCCCTAGACTACTCCTGGAATGGGTTCTGCTTTCTCTCGTCGTTTTCTTCTCAGCCACGCCTTTATGAACTCCTCAATGTGGCGTCTATTGTACGGGTCGCTCCACGCTGCCTCTACGGCCTCGCATTCATGCGATGCCCCTATGAGCCCAAAATAGACAAGCAGCTCCTGGTGCAGCTCTTCGACTTCTGGCTCGCTCAACTCAACCCGCATAGCAGTGAGGATTTTGACTAGTACGCCCCTACTCACCCAAACCACCTTGTGTACGCGAAAACCAGCGTATCCAAGTGCATGTTGATAATGACAAACGTGCATTTTATACTTTCCTAGACGCAAAGGTTTAGAAGACAATTGGTCGCGAGGTGGGAGCCGGAGATGATCGTACTCAGATTCGATCGGGGTAGTCTTGTGATTCATGGAGAGGTGGGCACGCCCTATGGGCAATGGGATCCTCGCGTAGGTGCCTTTCGGGCGATGGCGCTCTACTACCCCGAGATTCTCGCTTATTTGGAGAGGAGCCACATGCCCTACAGTGATGAGGTGGCTGACCCGCCTCCTGTCCCCACTCTCTCCTGTCAGGTGAAGCTGCGCCCGTACCAGAAAGCGGCACTGGACGCGTGGCTTGACGCTGGTAGAAGAGGAGTAATCATCTTGCCCACGGCTGCCGGTAAGACTTTCATCGCCTTGAAGGCTATTGAAACCCTTAACGTGGCCACAATGGTGGTCGTTCCCACCTTGGACCTCTTGGACCAGTGGCGGCAGATTCTCCGCAGCCAATTCAAAACAGAGGTAGGGGTCTATGGGGGTGGCGACGACTTGCTCCGACCGTTAACGGTCTCTACATACGATTCCGCGTACCTACGGGCTGAACAGTTGGGCGACAAGTTTCTGTTCATCATTTTTGACGAAGTGCATCATCTCCCAGCGCCAAGTTACAGTCAGATCGCCGAATTGTACATTGCGCCTTATCGGATGGGACTTACGGCTACGTACGAGAGGGAGGATGGTCGTCACCACGAATTGCCCCGGTTGATGGGTGGACGCGTCTACGAGCTTGGCGTGGACGCCTTAGCTGGTCGGCACCTTTCGCCATATACCCACGAAAGAATCTTCGTGGACCTAACGCCAGAGGAACAGCAGCGTTATCGTCGCGAGTACAGAGTCTTCACCAACTACCTGCAACAGCGCGGCTTGACAATGAGGAGTCCGAAGGACTTTCAGCGATTCATTATGCGCACAGGATCTGACCGCCAAGCGCGAGAAGCCCTGTTGGCTCGGAACAGAGCGTTGAAGACGGTGCTCAACTCCGATGCGAAACTCACGGCGTTGGGGGGATTTCTGAACGTCTTCACCAACGAGAAGATCCTCGTATTCACGCGGTACAATCAATTGGTGTACAACGCGAGCCGTCGCTTTCTCATCCCTGCCATAACCTATCAGACTCCGAAGGAGGAGCGGAAAGAAGTCTTGGAGAAGTTCAAGGCCGGAGAGTACCGAGCTATCGTAACGAGCCAAGTCTTGGATGAAGGGGTCGACGTGCCGGAAGCTTCTCTCGGCTTCATCTTAAGCGGCACGGGAAGCAGCAGAGAGTACGTACAACGCCTGGGAAGAATCTTGAGAAAGAGACCTGGGAAGAAGGCGAGACTCATCGAGATCGTTGCTCGAGAAACCGTGGAGACCCGAATGAGTCGTAGGAGACACCAATAGGAGCGATCGGCTTTGTTGCCCAGTCACCTACTGGTCACGCGGAGACGGCGGGACACAATCAGACCCATCTATGCCTTATTGACCAAAAGAAACCTTGCGATCGCTCAATCACTCATCCAAACGTACATCGATCATGTGGGAAAGCGAAGAGGTGATCTGAGCGACGCGATAAGCGGTCTAGAAGAGGTGGGACACGACTATCGATACGTTAGAGGCCTCTCAACCCTGCTGGATCGGCGATGCCAACTCGAGTCAAGTACAATCATTGACCCCGTAGAGGCGCGAAGACAGGCTTTCACAATCGCGCACCGAAATGGGTTCCCCACGACGCCAGAGGCGCGACAGAAAGCGCTCGGCGAAGCAGCCTCTGCGCTCGCTGTTACAGTAGAAGAACTTGAGGCTTCCCTCTACGGCGATTTATCAGAGGAACTCGTTCTGCGAGCTTTCGGCCCGGTTGCCCCCGAAGCCTTGTTGAAGCAGTACAATCTCAGTCTCACCCAGACCCTTATTTTCTACGCGACAGAGCTCACCTTCACAACGCTTGGAAATTGGCAACGTCTCTTCAGACAGATCAAATGGCTCGGCCTCATCTACACGATCACGCGAGGCTACGGAACCTACGAAGTGAAGGTCGACGGTCCCGCTTCACTGTTCAAGCTCAATCGCCGCTACGGAACAAGCCTCGCAAAGATTGTGCCTATCATCACCCAGAATCAGAAATGGCGTATAAGCGCGAAAATTCTCCGCCGGAGACGAGCGCGACGCCTTCTGGACCTAGAACTGGACAGCGAGAAACATGGTGGATTGATTGAACCCCTCGAAAAACCGGAGGAGCCGACGCTCTATGACAGCCAGATCGAACGGGATTTCGCCAGACGTTTTGAAGCGCTGGATACGGGATGGACCCTAGTCAGGGAGCCCCACCCCATTTCGGCAGGAAGGCAGGTGATAATCCCCGATTTCGGATTGCAGAAAGGCGGCGTGACTGTTTATTTGGAAGTCGCAGGGTTCTGGACTCCACAGTATCTCGCGAAGAAAGTCAAGAAGCTCGAGCAGTTGGACGAGGTCGACATGATCGTCGCGGCGGACAACACTCTCGCATGCGCAAGACTCGACAGAATGGCAAAGAAGCTGAATCTTGTCTACTACAAGAAACGAATCCCATTGAAACCGATCCTAGAGCACCTCAAGGCGCTAGAACAGCGGATGGTGATTGAACAGATCAGACGTCTACGCGTTGAGTCGTTGCCCATGCAGCAACCGCTCGTTGAACTGAGCGAGTTGGCTAGAGAGTTGGGCGTCCTCACGGAATCTGTGAGACAGATCGTCAAGGAGCGCAAGGTGCCGGGATACCGGCAACTGGGAGACCTCCTCATCAAAGAAGGCATGCTGAGCGAAATCAAGCAGCGCCTCGAAGACGCTCTGCGTCAGCATGAACTCAACAGCTATGAAGCTTCCCAAATAATCGAGAACGCAGGCGGGCGAAAACCCACCCTCCTCTTAGAGGCCCTCGGCTACGAGATCGAGTGGCATGGCATCGACCCGCATTCAGCCAAGATACGCAGAAGAGACAAGCTGTGAAAGAAAGCTTGTTAGCACAGGCACGCCAAAATGCATGCATGCATGCAGTAGAGTGATGTTGTTTTGACACACTTTTACCA
>JABAOH010148244.1_pt2 | contig 23517 bp, 27 predicted proteins | sample 7062181 | NCBI WGS metagenome assembly JABAOH01 (sample SAMN14538630, study PRJNA623070) | marine sediment metagenome | biome: marine biome [ENVO:00000428]; feature: marine pelagic biome [ENVO:01000023]; material: deep marine sediment [ENVO:00002113]; isolation source: pool of 5 deep marine... | reverse complement strand
TTATCCTACAGCTAAGTAAAAGAATTTAATCCCGCATAATGTCAAATTATTGACAAGGTCCGTATACTTATCTAGAATAATAGATTCGCTAAATTATACTGAGGGCCCATAGCTCAGTTGGTTAGAGCGACGGACTCATAATCCGTTGGTCCCTGGTTCGAGTCCGGGTGGGCCCATACATTATATTGTGCGTTTAGATGGATAGAATAAACGAGACTATAGACAACTTAATCATTTACTATTCAGTAATTTCTGCCAACAAGAGAAGTACCGCTCAGTTTAATAATTTAAATTTACCAGATTGCGTAAGACGGAGGGACAAATGAGAGAACAAATAACCGTTCTCGAGGCGCTTCAGCAGATTGATATGGAGCTCAACGAACTTGAAACACACCTAAAAGAATACCCTGATAAAATATCCGCCTTAGAAAATGAAATAAAGTCCTCAAAAGAAATACTCGAGAGTTTGATTAGCCAAAAAGATGAACTTATAAAATTAAGATCCGGATTTGAAAATGAAATCAGTCAAAATCAAGAAAATATAAAAAAATCTGAGGAAAAGCTTTTTGAAATAAAAACCCACAAGGAATACCAAGCTCTACAGAAAGAAATTACAGAAACTAAAAGGCTTAATGCCGAGCTAGAAGATAAGCTCCTTGTAGAAATGGAAAAAATAGAAAATCTTGAAGCAGAAATTAACCAAAAAACAGAGCAGTTAGAAAAGAAAGAGTCTGAGAATCGAGAAAAAATCGACGAATACAACATGAGAAAGAAGAGAAAATTCAGGCACTGGACCCTGAAATACTGCCCATATATGAAAAGATCATGAAAAAAAACGGGGAAGTTCTAGCTGTTGCTAAAAACGAAATGTGTACAGGCTGTTACATGAACATACCGGCTCAGATGTTCAACGAAATCTTAACACTTACAAGAATAATTCAGTGCCCAAACTGCCAAAAAATCCTCTACTGTAAAGAAGAATCCAACAGTGAAGCCAAAACAGCCTAGTTTGCCCATGGCCTCTGAGAACGAAGACACGATTGAGATATACATTGACGGTGCAGCCCGCGGAAACCCCGGTGAGGCGGGGATAGGCGTGCTTATAAAGGAAACAGAGGATAGCAGGCGGGAAATAAAAAAATATCTGGGAATAACAACGAATAACCAGGCCGAATATACAGCACTTATAACAGCACTTGAATCAGCCCAAGTGCTCCGTGATAAGCCTATAAGAGTTTTCACAGACTCAATGCTGGTGGCAAATCAGATCAATGGTCTTTGGAAAGTAAAACACTCTGAGATAATTCCACTCAACAATCAGGCTAAAACTCTATTTAAAAACTTCAAAAATATCTCCATTGAGCATATACCAAGAGAGCAAAACTCTGAGGCCGACAGACTTGCCAACCAGGCAATCGATGAATATTCTTCATAATAGAAGCAAGTGAGCCGGGCAATCGCTGGTTTGCACGTTTTCGTGCAGACTGGAGGAAAGTCCGAACTCCATAGAGGGCAGAGCGCTGGGTAACACCCAGGTGCCGTGAGGCAACGGAAAGTGCCACAGAAAATAAACCGCCTAAGCTCTTCTTGAGCCGGCAAGGGTGAAAAGGCAGTGTAAGAGACTACCGCGCTGGATGGCGACAGCCGGCGGCAAGGTAAACCCCGCTCGGAGAAAGACAAAATAGGGAAGTGCTTTTTCGCAAGAAAAACGGGGCGGCCCGTCTTGAGCTTCCGGGTATGTTGCTAGAGGCACTCAGCAATGAGTGTCCAAGATGAATGATTGCCCCAGACAGAATTCGGCTTATAGGCTAACTTGCTTCTATTCTTACTAAAATAAACTCTTTTTTTCCTATTTTGACCTGAAGTGTATCACCTTCAGGAAGGTTTTCGTTGATATCAGTATACTTTTCCCCATCAATACTGAGCCCGCCCTGAATAATAAGTCTCTTGGCCTCTGCTCTGCTCTTTAGGCTCGCTGAAGACTCTACTACGAGGTCAAGTACGGTGCGTTCCTCATCCGCTTTGAGAGATACTTCCCTAGCATCCTCAGGAAATTCCCTGTTTGAAAATTTTGTATCGAAGTCTTCTTTAGCTCTATTTGCTTCCTCTTCTCCCTGAAGCCAGGCTGTAAGCTCGAAGGCAAGCGCCTTCTTTGCATCCATGGGGTGCTGGGATTTAAGCTCATCTATCTCATCTTGTGAGTGGTAAGTTAGAAGCTCATAATAGCGCCACATTAACTCATCCGATACCGACATTACCTTGCCGAATATATCCTGGGCATTGTCCTCGACAGCTATGTAATTATTGAGTGATTTAGACATCTTACGGGTACCGTCAAGCCCCTCCAGTATTGGAAGCAAAATCGCTATCTGTGGCTCCTGGTTAAAATGTCTCTGGACATCTCTACCCAATAGAATATTAAATTTTTGGTCCGTTCCCCCAAATTCCACGTCTGCTTTTATCTCGGCAGAATCATACGCCTGCACAAGAGGGTATAGGAACTCATTAACTGAGATCGAGACCTCACTTTTATAGCGCTTTTCAAAATCGTCCCTCTCAAGCATACGGGCTACGTTCTCTAGCGCAGCTAGTTTTATTAATTCCGCAGCGCTCATTTTGCCAAGCCAGTCATTATTGAACATGACCTCGGTTTTTTCGCGGTCCAGTATTTTGAAGACCTGTCTTTCATATGTCTCGGCATTCTTCTTAACCTCTTCTTCCGTAAGCGGCGGTCTTGTCTCGGAGCGGCCGGAAGGGTCGCCGATCANNGGTATGCCCCAGATCCTGAAATTCCCTCATTTTCTTTAGTATCACGCAGTGTCCCAGGTGAAGATCGGGAGCAGTCGGGTCAAAACCGGCTTTTACTCTAAGAGGCTCATCATTATCTTTTGATTTTTTAAGTTTTGCTAGGAGCTCTTCTTCTGAGATTATCTCAGCCGTACCTCGTTTGATTATCTTTAGCTGTTCTTCTGGATTTTTAAAGCTCAATATTTAACACCTCTATCCTCTATAGGTAACTTTAGCTAAAAAAATATAGAATATCAGGAACTTTAGTCAATGGGAGCCGCATATCCAAGTTTAATCTGGTCAGCCCAAGAATATTATATAAACTAACAGCCTATGTCTGTAGAGATCAACAAGCGCAAATTCAGAGTCTTAATTGAGGCCTCTAAAATATCTGAAAAGGTAATTGAGCTCGGCAAGAAAATTACCCAAGACTACAGAGATAAGGACCTGGTAATAATATGCGTTCTCAAAGGNNGATCTTATTCGGCACATAGAAATAGAGGCAGAAATTGATTTCATCCGGGCCTCAAGCTATAAGGACTCGATGGAGCCGGGTGAAATTGAATTATTATGCGATATCAAAACTAGCCTTGGAAACAGAGACGTTCTATTGGTTGAAGATTTAATAGACACAGGTGCAACACTGGAGTTCATAAGAGAGCACGTACTTTCCAGGCATCCCAGATCACTTAAAATATGTGCGCTCATAAAGAAAGATAAGAGCCCCCAAACCGAAATAGAAATTGACTACTTAGGATTTGAGATTGAAGACAAATTTATTGTTGGCTACGGGACCGACTATGCAGAATAAGGACGAAATCTTCCCGATATATATGTAATTGACAACTAAGTCCGGTTAAACTTACTGGCAATAATATTTTGGAGAAGAAAATGGGATTAAAAGAACAAATTCCTGAGGACCTAAAAAACGCGCTCAGAAACAAGAACTCTCTTGAGTTGTCAGTTTTGCGCATGCTTCAGTCGGCTCTAAAGAATAAAGAAATAGATAAGAACAAAGAGGAGCTAACTGATGATGATGTGATCAGCGTCATAGGTGCAGAGATAAAAAAACGAAGAGATGCGGCAAAGGAGTTTGAAAAAGTGAACAGACCCGATGCCGCCGATCAAGAAAAGGCCGAGATCGAGATATTGATGAAATATATGCCCGAGCAGATGGGTGAGGAAGAAATTAGGAGCTTAGTTAAAAAGGCTGTGGAAGAAACCCAGGCGGAGGGGATGAAAGACATTGGGAAAGTTATGAAAGTCTTAATGCCTCAAGTAAAGGGTAAAGCAGACGGCACTGTTGTAAACAGCATAGTCAGAGAAGAGCTCGGCGAATAGCTTTGTGACAAAATTCTAGGCAATTTTTAACATCATATTAATAACCATCGTGTTTACTAAATAAGAGGGAAACTATATGGCAAAAGCTGCGAGAGCTAAAAAATCCGGGGCTGAAGGTATAAGATGGGATCTGTCCGATCTATACTCCGGGCTAAAAGACAAAAAAATTCAAAGAGATCTAGATGATCTCAACAAGAGATCCCGAGCCTTCGTGAAAAAATATAGAGGAAAAATTAACTCAGCAAACTTGACTCCAAAAACCCTTCTCAGTGCAGTCAAGGATTTAGAGTATATATCTGAGAAAATAGGAAGGCTTCTATCCTTTGCTTATCTGGTTTTTGCAGGCGACACCGCCAATCCGGAAAATGGTGCATTTCTTCAGATGGTTCAGGAGAAATCCACAGAGGCCAGAAAATATCTCATGTTCTTTGAGCTCGAATGGATCAGACTGAGCAATAAAAAAGCGAGTTCGCTTCTGGAAAATAAGTCGCTCTCACCTTATAAACATTTCTTAAAGCAGGAAAGAGTGTATAAACCCCACAGGCTGAGTGAAGCGGAGGAAAAAATACTTGATGAGAAAGCAAACACCGGATCACGGGCTTTTAGCAGACTGTTCGATGAAGTGATAAATACCATAAAGTTCAAAATTAAGCTCGACGGCAAGCAACAATCCCTAACCGAGACTGAGGTGCTTGCACTGCTTTATGATCCTGACCGCAGAAAGAGAAAAGCTGGAGCAAAAAGCCTGACAGTAGGGCTTAAGGAAAATGCTCATGTACTAACCTTCATATTCAACACTCTGGTGCAGGACCATTCTGTAAACGACAGGCTTAGATCATTTGGGGATCCTATGGATTCAAGGAACCTTAGTAATGAGATAGATAAAAAAACCCTAGATTCTCTCATGACCTCATGCGAGAGAAACTATGACATGGTAGACACATATTACGGGCTTAAGAAAAAGCTCCTTGGGATTAAGAAATTTTATGACTACGACCGCTATGCTCCAATCTCTCATGACTCACAGATAATCAACTACAAAAAGGGCAAGGATATAATTCTTGGATCCTTTAACGATTTCTCGCCAAAGATGGCCGGTATTGCGCGAAAATTTTTTGATAAAAACTGGATTGATGCCGAGTTAAGAGACGGAAAGCGCGGGGGCGCTTTTAGCCATGGCACGGTTCCTAGCGCTCATCCGTATGTTTTTACAAACTACACCGGAAGGATGAGGGACGTGATGACACTCGCGCATGAGCTGGGCCATGGAGTACATCAGTACCTATCAAGGAGCCAGGGATATTTCCACTCCGACACTCCTCTTACGACTGCCGAGACGGCAAGCGTGTTTGCTGAGATACTGGTTTTCCACAAATTAATGGAAACAGAGAGAAATCCTAGGATAAAACTTGCGCTCATATGCGGCAAGTTAGAGGATATTTTTGCAACAGTATTCAGACAAGTTGTGCTTACAAGGTTTGAGGAATCCCTGCATCACGCAAGGAGAGGCCGGGGAGAACTCACCTCAGAGAATATTAATGAGCTATGGGCTGAGGCAAACGCCGCTATGTTTGGAAAATCTGTTGAGATGACTGATGATTACAGATACTGGTGGATGTATATCCCGCACTTTATTCACTCCCCTTTTTACTGCTACGCATATTCATTCGGCGAGCTTCTGGTGCTTTCGCTCTACAGCAAGTATATAAATGAGGGGAACCTATTTGTACCGAGGTATATCGAGCTTCTTTCCTCCGGCGGGAGCGACGCACCCGAGGTGCTTCTTGAACGGGTCGGCGTTAATATAAAGGATCCTGGTTTTTGGCAGGGGGGTTTGGATTTATTGAGAGAAATGGTGGATGAGGCTCTTGCGTTAGCTCAGGGCATAAAATAAATTTATCATACAGGCGGTGATGAGACATGCTAGAAAATATTGATATTCAAAACATTATTAACACCTATTTAGTACCTTGGGGATTTAACATAGGAATAGCCCTAATAATTTTGATAATTGGGCTTATGGTTGTCTCTATTATAAATGGTATTGTCAGAAGGATTTTGATAAAAGCGGATTTAGATCAGATTCTGGTAAATTTCATATCCTCAATAGTCAGATGGCTGTTAATACTATTTGTAGTAATCGCTGCGCTGAGCCGCTTGGGACTGAATACAAACTCACTGATTGCGCTGATTGGTGCAGCGGGTTTGGCAATTGGTCTTTCGTTAAAAGACTCTCTTCAGAATTTCGCAGCAGGTGTGATGCTATTGGTCTTCAGACCTTTTAAAACCGGTGATTTTGTGGAGGTAGCCGGCACATCCGGAGGTGTAAAAGAAATTAAAATTTTCAGCACAACACTTCATACTCCCGACAATAAGGAGGTAATTATCCCAAACGGAAAGATATATTCTGATGTAATTACCAACTTCTCCGCAACAGGTACGAGAAGAGTGGATATGGTATTTGGTATTGCGTATGAGGATGATATTGCAAAAGCAAAGGAAATAATTGAGGATACACTCAAAGCTGATAACCGCATTTTGAATGATCCTGCATATGTAGTCGCAGTAGGCGAACTCGGTGATAGCAGTGTCAATTTTTACGTGCGTCCATGGGTTGCTACATCAAATTATTGGCCTGTGTATTTTGATTTAACCGAGAAGATAAAGCTTGAGTTTGATAGCAACGGAATCTCTATTCCTTATCCGCAGCTTGACGTACATACAGCGATAGCAGATCAAAATAGTGAAGATAGCAGTGAATCAGCCAACTAAAGGAAATTTATATGCCATCAATTGCTGAGACAAAACGTCAGACTATCCAGTTTGTATTCCCGGAGCATGTTAGCGTACACAACAGGCTAAGCGGCGGAAGACTAATGGACTGGGTAATGAGCACAGCAACCATTAATTCTGCTTTGATCTCAAAAGGGATCACCGTGCTCGGATCCACAGATAGTATAGATTTCATTAATCCAGTGATGGTAGGAGAGATAGTTACCCTTGAGAGCTGGGTTGAATATATTGGCACAAGCTCAATGGAGCTAGGCGTTCAGGTTTTTTCAGAACACCCTGAGACAGGAAATAGAAAGCTTACTACCAGCTCACATTTGGCTTTTGTTGCAGTGGATGAAAACGGCAAGCCCAGAAAAATAGCCGAGCAGATAACCCCCTCAGACAGTGAAGAGATGGCCATATACATGGAGGCTAAAAAAAGAAAAGACGAGCGCCTAGCGCGGGTTGCTAAGAGAGACGACCAGGCAAGACACATAATAGATGAGACTGAGATAGTGAGGGAGCGCCTGGAAACTACTAAGATAGTACTGCCTGAGGATACTTTCCATGGGGATTTTATGGCCGTAGGAAAACTTATTATGGATATGGATCAGGCGGCATCGATACTAGCAATGAGGTTTGTAAAGGGGCTAATGATAACAGGGTCTCTGGACGATCTCTATTTTTATTCACCAATAAGAATAGGAGATATAATAACCTTCAAAGCAGGTATCACCTATGTGGGACAAAGCTCACTTGAAGTTGGTATTAAGGTCTTATCTGAAGATATTCTTACAGGGGAGCAGAGGCACACTTGCACTGCGTTTATGAGTTTTGTACATATAGGCAAGGACGGCTCTGTAAAGCCGGTTCCAGAGTTTGATCCGGAAACTCCAGAGGAAAAACGTCTTTGGAGAAGAGCCTTGGAGAGAAAAGACATTAGATCTGAGAGGGTCAAGGTAATTAAAACTAATTCTGAATACTAAAATTTAAGCCTTGGCATAACTTCCTCAGCCAATAGCTTCATAGATCTGGTCCACTTGTCTTTTGGATCCCATTCGTGTCCCATTACCAGCAGTACCCCAAACCCGCCCACAGATTCATAGAGATCTTCTATCTGTGAAACCACATCATCGGGACTACCCACAATCCAGAGATTATCTATCATATAGTCAATAGTCACCTCAGAGTCGGGCATGGACTTGTCTGACTTAAAAATATCGAGATTACCCCTTATCTTGGGAACCATTTTGAAGAAATAGTCGGCAAAATCCCTTGCAAGCGTACCTTCTTTAACCAGCTTTCGGGCTTCCTCAGTGCTGTCGGCAACAAATATATCCCTTGCTATTCGCCATTTCGATCGATCAGGAGTTTTGCCGGACTTAAGGGCTCCCTCTTCTACGGAGTTCCAATGGGTTTTTAGAATATTGGGGGTAACAAAATTAATGCTCATGGGTATCCAGCCATTCTCACCAGCCACTTTTAAAGTTCCCGAGCTCTCAGTAATTCCGGCAACCGCAATTGGGGGGTGGGGTCTTTGATAGGGTTTAGTATGAACCCCAAGGCCTACATCGTCCTGCGGCTCCGGAACTATATAACACCATCTGGAATTTGAATATTTACCGGGTTTAGGATCGCTCCATAAATCTAATATGAATCCCAAAGAGTCATTAGTTAGATCTCTTTGCTCTCCAGTGCTCGGGTCAATATCAAACGCCTCGAAATCTCCAATAAAACTACCGGCCCCTACTCCCCACTGGAACCTGCCCTTAGCCAGATTATCAAGTACTGCGATCCTGTGAGCAAGCAAAAAAGGATCGTGCTGAGGAAGACACGATACTCCCGTTCCGAGAATTATATTCTTAGTAAGCGCAAGTGCATTTGCAATAAACAGATCAGGTGCCGGAATGTTCTCCCAACCAGCTGTGAAATGCTCTCCAATCCAGGCCTCTTTGAACCCGAGCTCGTCAAGCAGGACAATCTGCTCAAGGTCTTCTTGAAGAGTCTCCGACAGGTCTCTGCCCGCAGGATGAAGGGGCATTGTAAAGTAGCCTAATTCCAATTAAAAACTCCGGATAACGCAAATATTTTTAGACTATGGATATTAACACATCTTGGATTTTCTACAAAACCTAGCTTTATATTTCGGCTTTGATAATAATGCCCTTTAGCGTATAATTTCTTCAACTTCAGGAGGAATTCTGCCTATGACTGTTAAGCCCGTTCGGGCACTAGAAGCCCTTAGGGAATTTTTAAAATTAGAGTCTGTAAGCGGTATTATCTTGGTTGGCGCTGCAATACTTGCCCTTATTATTAATAACTCCCCTCTTTCGAGTATTTATGATCTGTTTTTAAACACTCCGGTCGAAATACGCATTGGAGCCCTTCATATCGGAAAACCGCTTCTCTTGTGGATAAATGACGGGTTAATGGCAATATTCTTTTTATTAATAGGTCTTGAGGTTAAGCGTGAGATACTAGACGGCCAGCTCTCAAGCCTTTCCCAGGTGGCCCTCCCAGGATTTGCAGCAGTCGGCGGTATGGTCGTCCCTGCTTTTATATACGTGATATTTAATTTCGGGAGCCCGGAGACTTTAAGCGGATGGGCAATCCCCGCTGCAACTGATATTGCTTTTGCGCTTGGAATACTCGCGCTTCTGGGTTCCAGAGTGCCTCTTTCATTGAAGCTCTTTTTGCTGACTCTCGCGATTATAGACGATCTAGGCGCTATCGTGATAATAGCCATATTCTACTCAGGTGATCTCTCGACCTCATCACTTGTTCTTGCAGGTATTGCCATAGCTGTCCTGGTTGCAATGAATCTGCTCGGAGTAAGAAGAATAGCTGCCTATATTGTTGTTGGGGTTATACTTTGGGTATGTGTGTTAAAATCCGGTGTTCACGCGACACTGGCAGGCGTGGTGCTAGCATTTGCAATACCGCTTAGGACTAAAGAGGACGAGCCCTGCCCTCTAAGGGAGCTTGAGCATTCTCTTCATCCATGGATAGCATTTGGAATTATGCCAATCTTTGCCTTTGCTAACGCAGGTGTGTCACTTTCGGGTATGTCTATCGGGACCCTCTTTGAGCCTATCCCCATTGGTATTGCTCTTGGTCTAATAGTAGGAAAGCAAATAGGGGTATTCGGATTCGCTTTCGCTGCAGTTAAAATGGGCTTTGCAAAATTGCCCTCAGAGTTAAACTGGCGCATGATCTACGGAACATCTATACTCTGCGGAATAGGTTTTACAATGAGCCTGTTTATTAGCACACTTGCGTACGACAGTAACATGGGAGAGTATGCAATTGAGGCACGAATAGGGATTCTGGTTGGTTCGTTTATCTCTGCTATTGCGGGATATCTGATCTTGAAAACCGCTCTGCATGATGATGAAAAGCCGCTATAATATTCCCTGCGAGTAAAAGTAAGTTAATGATCATAGCAAACAGAATAAAAGCAATACTGCTCTTCGCCTCACTTCTCTATCTGACTTTTTATATTCCAATGACTCTAACATTTTATTTGCCCTATTGGATGGAGTTTAACTGCGGGGTGCATAAAAGATGTGAAGAAATCGGATTGGAGAAATCAAAAGACGGGATCCGCGAGCTGGCTTCGTATTTCAGGCATCAGGGAGAGCTTGATAGTTTCATTACAACTAAAGAAAAAACGCATCTTAAGGAAGTAAGGGGGATTTTTGATAAGATGTTCTTATTTGCTGTTGCCGCTCTGATTATAGTTTTTCTTACATATAATAGGAGGCTCGCGGCTCGATATGCTTTGATAAATGCAGTGGTAATAATTGCTCTTCTTTTGGTACTGCCTTTCTTCGGTACGTTTTGGAGGGAAATTTTCCACCCGCTTATTTTTGACAATGATCTTTGGAAGAACAATAAATATGACCTTTCCTTTTACATAATGCCAAGGGTGTTCTTCAAATACACTGTTGCCCTGCTCATTGTAGCGTGTTTTCTGATAAATATAGCAATATGGGCAGCTCTGAGATCAAAGTCAAAGTGAGCGGCTAATTTATACCTTCCACATGGGAATCAAATCCGAAAATATCGCCTAATTCACAATTATCCTGTCCGATACAGCCCTGAAAATCCGGCTGGTTGCTGTGATCAGCGGCCATACCGTATCTATGTCCCAATTCGTGCCTCCAGACTGAGAATTCACCGCAACCAAGGAATCCGCCCTCAGAGAGCACTATTATATCGTTGCCAAAAAAGTAGATCCCCGCACATGTGCTAAGGTCTACGGCCTGGCACTCAAATTTGTTGGGTACCACATAGACCCTGAGTTCCGATAGAGGAGGCACCATTGTTTGATCTTCAAGTGTTACCGTTTGAAATCCTAGTTGTGATCCCTCTACGAATTGACAGTTAAGAAATTTAGTTGCCCTGTTATCAAGAAGTTTGAGAACGCTCTGCGTTCCGCTATCAACACGGCTGTCAATCGCAACCTGCATACCGTAGACAGAGGTAGTTAGATTATAGTCCTGAGATTCAGCAATATCCCGATCAATCAGCGGGTCTGTAGGACCGTTAAAATTAGCTTCATCAAGTGCATCACAGGAATTCATAGATATAGAAACGATAATGATCAAAAAAACTGCTAGGAATTTCATTGCCGGCTCCCCCCTTAAAAATAAATTTATAAAATGATAACTGATACTATTTGAGTTTCTATTAAAATTCGTATTTAAGGTCAAATTTTTCTTGTGTACAATCTAAAATAGAATAATCATAGGAGAAATTTAATGAAAAATCCGGCAATAGTACCGTTTATAGTAGCAACATTAATTACAATCGGCTGTCAGGCAGATAGCTCAGAATCTGATTTTCCAAAAGGCTGTATTGAGCAGGGAATTAACTACATAGAGAACAATATAGTTTTAAAAAAGGGCTCTGAGTCAAAGCAGAGCCTCTATCTATTTCACAATATATCGGACAAAAGTTTTTGGCTGAATCATCCCGCGGGTAAAGACCCTGGGGCTAGTGCGGGGTGGGCATCTGAAATAGGCTCGGGCAGCTGGTCAGCATTGGCTATTAGCGGCAGTATGGATAATTTTGCATTGACTTGCTCAATAATCGGTGATCGTGGGGTTAAGTATTTTAATTGCAGGGATGTTGCTAAATCCTGCATAGTGGAAGATGCCAAATTTAACTCTGAGAACTCAGGAAGTTACTGGGTGGCGGAGAATAAGCCGCTGCAAAACCTGATCCAAGCTGTCAAAGATAGGGGAGTAAGCTGGTAATACTTTTTAATCTACTGCGCCCTTGTAAGACCAATCAAGAAGCTCAATTGGGTGCGCGGTTTTTATATTCAGCCCTTCACTTTTGATGCCGTTTTGAATTTGAAGAAGGCACCCGGGATTACCGGCAACAAGGTAGTCGACATTGTTTTGCCGTACATTGCTCATTTTTCGCTCAAGAAGGCCCTGGGACATCTCGGGCTGCACGAGGTTGTAAATCCCTGCGCTTCCGCAGCACAGATCAGACTCCGGCATCTCTATAAACTCTAGCCCCGGTATCTGTTTTATGACTTCTCTCGGCTGTTCCTTTATTCTCTGCGCATGACCTATGTGGCATGCGTCCTGATATGTAACCCTCATATCTAACTCTGTGAGCTCTCCCACGAGGCCTATATCATATAGAAACTCCATAACATCTTTGGTTTTTTCACTTAGCGCCCGTGCCCTGTCTGAATACTCCGGATCATCCTTGAGAATCTCTCCGTATTCCTTCATCGTTGAGCCGCAGCCTGCTGAATTAATCACGATTGCGTCCACGTCAAGCTCTTCAAATGCTTTTATCGTAAGTCTTGCAAACTTTCTTCCCTCCTCCAGCCTGCCTGAGTGGACAGAAAGAGCGCCGCAGCAGCTTTGGTGCTGAGGAACAAGCACCTCACAGCCGTTTTCAGCCAATACCCTAGCAGTGGCCTCATTAGTTTTTGAGAAGAAGACACTCTGCACACATCCCGTCAGCATAGCTACACGGTAACGTTTTTTGCCTTTTGCAGGTATTAGTCCGGGAAGCTCCCTTGGGAATGCGGGAGAGCTTACTTCCGGAAGCATCTCTTCCATTTTCGAAAGTTTTTTAGAAATCCTTCCCACTATACCGGTAGTTCGCACAAGACTACGTAAGCCGAGCTTCTGATAAACATAAAATAGCGGCAGCATAAGCTTTAATCTTTGATGGTAGGGAAAAAGCGAGAATATTGCTGATCTGTAGAACCTATCAAATGCCGATCTCTCATATCTGCGCTCTATTTGAGAGCGGCCGGCCTCAATCAAACTTCCGTATTTAACACCCGAGGGGCATGCAGGCTCACACGCAAGACAGCCTAGACACAAATCCAGATGTTTTACAAGGGACCCCTCAAGCGGTATCTCGCCGTTAGAAGCCGAGTTCATAAGATGTATTCTGCCCCTTGGAGAATCGAGCTCATTTCCGGTCTGCAGGTATGTTGGACACGCTGCGAGACAAAATCCGCAGTGAATACAGTCTCTTATAATATCCGCACTGGGTTTATCCTGATTGTCAAAAGCCTGATATTGTGCCTCGCTCATAGTGTATGTTTAGCCTTCTCTTAATGTAAAATCAAGATTAATAACTTCCGATCTTTTAATCTCGTCCCTCAGTTCGTGGTCATTTGAGAAGGTTTTCTTGTCTAATATTCGTCCTCTTATACTAAATTTCAACAATGGTTCATCAAAAGGGTATGGAGTAACCGTATAATTAAATCCGTCTTCTGATCTTATAAGCAGAGCAGTCTCTGAGCCATTGTAGTCATAGGGAACCTCAGTGATCTCTGTTGACCTCCAGCCATGGCACAGAGCCAATGAAATGATATCGCCAATTTGAAGCAGAGTCAGATTCTTAATTACATTACTGGGAATTTCCACCAAATTGTCCGCTGATGCCTCATGACTTAACTTACCGGCTATAAACTCCTTAAACTCTTTATCGAGACACTCAGCTATTTTGTTGCCGGGTTCTTTTCTAAGATTGTTCCTGTTAAATTTCGAAAAATGCATGGCCACAAGACAAGAAGCATAAGGGTTGTCGATTGAGTACGGTTTATAACATCTCCTCCATATATCAGCTTGGTCTTCAAAGCTCATCTCTGTGAAGTTGGCTGGATATCCGGTCTCTGGATCTACTTTAGGCTCCGAGTCCCACTCTTTCCAGCCGGAATCATGCTCTTTTACGGCAAACAGCACCTCATCGTAGGGCTCCGGCCTCATAAAATTATCATTCCCCCAATGTGTCATTATTTCCCCGGCAAGCCCGGCATGATCATGCTGGGTAATCAGAACCCAGCCGCTTTCATTATCTCTTCTAATCATCTTATGCGCTAATTTGGTATTTATATATACCTGCCCGGATTAAGTAAATTGTCCGGATCAAAATTATTTTTTATTCTCCTCATTATTTGTTTGCCGGATCCAATATCACCCCATACATCAATACTGGATTTAATATCTAATGGCGCCTCTTGTATCACTAGATGGCCGCCAAGCTGTGATATGAAGCTGCTTAGAGCACTAAGAGTGCTTAATAGAGAGGATACTTCCCCCTCTATAGCTAAAGCACATATTCCACTTCCTGCCCTCACTGACACATAGGAGGTTATTCCGTTCTCAGCCGATAGCTTGTCGATGTTTTCCAAAACCCGAGGGGTATCGGTTACAAGAACACTCACTTTACATACGACTCTTTGATTTTTTACCAGCTCCCAGGGGAAATTCCTTATATCTTCCCAGAGTTTATGCTCCTGATTCTCATTCACCAGAATACCTTTTCCGTTATTTTGATCACGGATATTCATTACCGTGGACATTTGGTCTTTAACAGCTTTTTCTACATTACTAATCCTTATTGCCAGCGTGTAGTTATTCTCATCAATATCAAGTGAATTCCTCGTAGCAATAGCATTAGTTAAAGCAGGATTTAATAACTCAAGAGAGCCTATAACCAAATCCGAGTCCAAAAGTGTCATTACAGCTTTGTGAGTATTATCTAGTGAGGAAAAGCCTGCAATATAGGTCTCAGTGCATTCAGGGATTGGATAGAGTCTAAATGTCGCCTCAACTATAATTCCAAGCGTTCCGAGTGATCCTACATAGAGTTTCGGCAGATCATATCCGGCAACATTTTTAACTACTTTTTTGGCGCCTCCTTTAAATATTTTGCCGTCTGCCTGGACAACTTTTATCCCTATTAGAAATTCTCTTGCCGTTCCGTATCTAAGCCGCCCGGGACCGCTGTCATTGGTGGCAATGATGCCTCCTATAGTGGCACCTGCATCAATATGCGGGGGATCCAGCGCCAGTTGCTGCTTTTCTTTGCTGAGCTCGGCTTGAAATTCCTTAAGCTTTATACCGGCCTCCGCTGTGGCCACTAAGTCAGAGGCTGCATGCTCTACAATTCGGTTTAAGTTTTTAGTAGAAATAACAATGTCTGCCTTCTCAGGCTTGTTCCCGATATCTCTTTTCGTTCCTGACCCGATTGGCAGAACGCTGAGACACTCTTTTGATGCAAGCATCATAATCTCAGATACTTGCTCGGCATTGTCAGGAAATAGGACTAGCTCGGGTACAACTCCATCAATGCTAAAAGTCTCAAGATCGTCTTTTTCTATATAAGCATTATTTTCGCCTACAATACTTTGCAATCTTTTAATTACGGATTTCTTCATAATGATTAGGGTATTAAAACAATCTATTATTTAGTACATCTCACCCAGGCCCGCCTTTTGAACCGGGTGCTCTTCATAGGGCTTTGTCCCAGGCTCCACGCATGTTCTTGGAGTAGGAAACAGTTTGCCGGGGTTACACAATCCCTTGTTATCAAAAGCGCACCGGATCATGTTCATCGCATTTAAATCATTGTCATCGAACATTAACGAGAGGAACCTTTTCTTGTCATTCCCCACTCCATGCTCACCTGTTATGCTGCCCCCCAAATCAACACACACCTTGAGAATCTCCCCTGCCAGCTCATGCGTTTTTNNCATGCGTTTTATCAAAATCCCCTTCTTTCGAGGAATCATAAAGTACAAGGGGGTGCAGGTTTCCATCGCCCGCGTGAAATACGTTTGCCACTGTTAGACCGTATTTTTTGCTGAGCTCTCCAATCTCAGCAAGCACCTCTGCAAGCTTGCTTCTGGGTATGACGCCGTCTTGAACATAATAATCAGAGGCTATGCGGCCAATAGCAGGAAATGCGCTCTTTCTCCCCTTCCAGAGCAGATCCCTTTCTTTTGCGTCCTTAGCAACTTGAATTTGGATAGCATTGTTTTCCTTTAAAACTTCTTCTACAATTGGCATCTGGGCCGCAACCTCTGCAGCCGGGCCGTCGAGTTCTACTAATAATATTGCGCCTGCGTCTTTTGGATATCCGACGCCTATCGCTTCTTCTACCGATTTTATGCAGAAGCTGTCCATTATTTCCATACCTGCAGGTATGACCCCTCTTGTTGTAATTCCGGACACAGATGCCCCCGCGTCTTCAATACGATCAAAGGATGCAGAAAAAGTTTTCACGGCCTCAGGCTTTTTGATAATCTTGAGTGTTACTTTCGTCACTATACCTAAAAGCCCCTCTGATCCTACTATAAGACCTGTGAGATCGTATCCCGGAGGGTCTAGAGTCTTACCTCCGACCTCGATTATTTCCCCGTCCGGAAGAACCATCTCAACACCCAGTACATGGTTAGTTGTAACCCCATATTTAAGACAATGCACACCGCCCGAATTCTCGGCCACATTGCCTCCTATGGTGCATACTATTTGGCTGGAAGGGTCCGGCGCGAAGTAATATCCATAGGGACTTACTGCATTTGTAACCCAGAGATTTACAACCCCGGGCTCTACAACTACTCTGTGGTTTGGAATATCGACATCCAAAATCTTATTCATCTTGGAAAGAGAGATTACTATGCCTTCCTCTGTGGGTAGAGCGCCTCCGGATAGTCCCGTGCCGGCGCCCCTTGGAACAAAAGGAATGTCTTCCATGTGGCATAGTTTAATCACCTCTGACACCTGCTCTGCTGTACTTGGGAGAACAACGAATATGGGCTTTATTCTATGCCCGGCCAGTGCATCACTATCATAGGCAAGAACCTCGTCTTGTGAAGATATAACAGCATCATTGCCTAAAATTTTTATTAATTTTTCTTCAAATCCCCTCTTCCAAGATGAGGATTTAGTTTTATGTTCTGCAGTCATAAGATATATAATTAGCTCGTAGTAACAGCAGTATATCATTATTAGATTGAGTAGACCAATGCTCCAATAAAATACGTTAGAACATTAAAACTATTGACAATCACTGCTGAATTGGTAAATTGAATTGTTTATTTCTAATATTAGAGGCAGAAAAATGAAGAGCTACATGGCAAAAAGCGAAGATTTTAATAAAAGATGGTATCTGATTGACGGTGAGGGGAAAACCGTTGGCAGGCTTGCAACTAGAATTGCAAACATTTTAAGAGGAAAAGATAAACCCGAATACACCCCACATGCCGATATCGGAGATTTTGTTATAGTGGTGAATGCGGATAAGCTCCATTTTTCCGGTGATAAGTGGAATCAGAAAACTTATTACAGACATACGGAATATCCCGGAGGAATAAAGTCCAAAACGGCAAGTGATCTTCTCCAAACCAATCCTGAGCAAATTATTGAGAAAGCAGTTTGGGGAATGTTGCCTAAGAATAAATGGCAGAAAAAATTAATCAGCAGGTTGAAGGTGTACGCTGGAGGCGAGCACCCACACTCATCTCAGCAGCCTGAAACACTGGAGGTATAGTTAATATTATGGCTGAAGCAGGTTTCTATGGAACAGGAAGAAGAAAAACTTCAATCGCCCGTGTTTGGTTAAGACCAGGCGATGGGAAGGTAACAATTAACAAAAGAGAAGCTCAGGAATATTTCCCAAGAGACTCTTGGGTTGTTCATGCACTTGAGCCTCTTGAAACAGCTAATTCAAAAGGCAAATTTGATGTGTTAATCACTGTTAAAGGCGGAGGGCTCACTGGACAAGCAGGTGCTGTCAGGCACGGGCTTGCAAGAGCTCTAGCAACAGCTGATGAGTCCAATAGACAGCCTCTTAAAGCAGCGGGTCAGCTTAGAAGAGATCCTAGGATGGTAGAGAGAAAGAAATATGGACTCAGAAAAGCTAGACGCGGACAACAGTTCTCTAAGAGGTAATTCATACATTGGCTAAATCCACTAAGAAAAAAAGTAAAAGTTCAAAGAAGCTAAAGAAAATTTCTCCGCCCAAAGGGAAACTTGGCGTGCTGCTTCCCGGAATGAGCGGTGCGGTCAGTACTACTTTTATTGCAGGAGTAGAGGCAATTAAAGCAGGTCTTGGAAAACCTATCGGCTCCCTGACACAGATGGGAACCATAAGGATTGGTAAAAGGACTGATAAGAACTCTCCGCTGATCAAAGATTTTATCCCTCTTTGTGATCTGGATGATTTAGTTTTTGCAGGATGGGACATTTTCCCCGATGATTGTTATGAGGCATCGCTTAAATCAGGTGTGTTAGAGAAGACGCTCCTTGATGAGCTTAAGAGCACTCTTCAAGAAACATCGCCTATGAAGGCTGTGTTTAGCAGAAAATATGTAAAGAATCTGAGCGGCAAACACTTAAAACGCGGCGCAACGAAAATGGACCTCGCTGAGCAGTTAATCGAAGACATAAAGAGGTTCAAGAAAGAAAGCGGTGTTGACCGCCTTGTGATGGTTTGGTGTGGAAGCACTGAAGTGTTTATTCAAGCCTCTGAAGTACATAGATCAGTTAAATCCTTTGAGAAAGGTTTAAAGAATAATCATCCTGGAATACCCCCAAGCATGATATATGCATATGCCGCCATTAAGTGCGGAGTCCCATATGCAAACGGAGCTCCTAACCTATCAGCAGACGTTCCGGCTCTAATGAAGCTCGCTGAAGAGAAAAAAGTGCCTATATCCGGAAAAGATTTTAAAACAGGCCAGACTCTGATGAAAACCATATTGGCCCCGGGACTAAAGAGCAGAATGATCGGGCTTAACGGCTGGTTCTCAACTAACATTCTTGGAAACAGAGACGGAGAAGTGTTGGATGATCCTTATTCATTTAAAACAAAAGAACAGAGCAAGCTAAGCGTTCTCGAGCATATATTCCAACCTGAGCTATATCCTGAGCTTTATTCCGATTACTATCATAAGGTAAGAATCAACTACTACCCGCCAAGGGGAGATGCTAAAGAGGCATGGGATAATATTGATATATTCGGATGGCTGAATTATCCGATGCAGATTAAGGTTAATTTCCTATGCAGAGACAGTATCCTTGCAGCCCCTATTGTGCTTGATCTGGTTTTATTTCTTGACCTTGCAAACAGAGCAGGCTTGTACGGCATTCAGGAATGGCTGTCATTTTACTTTAAAAGCCCGATGCATGGTGAGGGTCTATATCCTGAGCATGACGTATTTATACAGCTTATGAAGCTAAAGAACACTCTCAGATACATACAGGGTGAAGAGCTTATTACCCATCTGGGCTTAGACTATTACGACTTTGCCTAAAATAGATAAAATATATTTGTAGTTGTGAGGAAGAGTTTTGTCTCCGGCCGCAGAGGTTATGCCTGAGCGCTGATAGCAAGCCACTTGCGTGTTATATAAGGCTTCCCGTCTTGGTCCCTATTCCCATGTATCTCAATAGCCGGACCTACAGAATCTCTCATTGCGTTCACAGCGTCGTCAATAGGGTATCCTCTAAGGGCTCCTGCAGCATATTGCTGAAAAGCGCTAATAAATTCCCAGGCTTCCTTATGCATATCTACAGCAAACTCTTTTGCATCCACCAATTTGAAGCCCGCTTCTTTTACCAAGTTTTCATAGTATGAGCGCGGCAAGAATTTAGCAGCCTCGGTTTTGGTGTCGGTCCTTACACGCTTAACGCCATGCTCCTTTAGGTATTGGACTGCTGTTTTAACCTGCGTACGATAAAAAGGTAATGTTTCAGGAGGTCTTGCTTCTTCGTAAAAAGCGGTGTTAAAGAAAAACAGCCCTCCGGGCTTTAAAGCTTTTCTTATTCTTCTAACACAATCCAGCTGTTCATCAGCAGAGAGGTAATGAATACCGTTTCCCCAAACAGCAATATCGACACTTTCATCAGGGATGGTCATTTCCTGAATAGTAGAGTGCACTAGTTTTAACTTCTCTACAGTCTTATCTAACTTCGATTGAGCAAGCTTTAGCGCCTCTGAGGATTGATCAAGACACAGTACGGCAGCCTTTTTCCAGGCCTCAGGCAAATTATCGAATACCAGCTGAACCATCGTTCCTGCGCCAGTAGCTATATCCAGAATTCCCTCGAGCCCGTCAACACCTTTTTGCCTCATAATCTCGACCCAGCTATTTATACATTCGCTGTTTACCTGCCGGTACTCTTCAGTATCGGCAAAGGGCTCATAGTTGTAATCTTCTTCAAGTCTATGCGTATCTTGCATTAAAACCTCCAAATTCCTACCCTATACTAACTATTAGAGCATAGAATAGTGAGAAGCGGATTATAACATGACATTGGATAAAAATAAATGTTTGAGACCTTCATGTAAGTAATCACACCCCTCTCTTATTTCCCCAGATAATCTTATGCAGCTGGGGCAGCACTCTAATTCGTTCTAACTTATCATCAATAACTTTCTCGGTTAACCAAGCTATCTCTGAACCATGTGCCGGCTGAAATATTATATTAGCACGGATATTATACCTGTTTAATATGCCCCTGGCATATTGATAGTCATCTATATCTTGTATTACGAATTTGAGCTGGTCTTGAGAGCGAAGTTTTATGAATAGATCAAAGTCCATTTTGTCCTGCATATTCGAGCTCGGACACTTGCAGTCCATGCTTATAATGCAATTATCGGTCCATAGTATAGGAGGAGGCATTTTGTGTCCGCTCGTTTCAAGAACAATTGTGTAATCATGATCCAGCAGCCATGTTGCAAGCTCCTCAACCTCTTTGATTTGTATGAGCGGCTCTCCTCCTGTAATACAGATTCTCTTACAGCCGTGCTCCTGTACTTCACTAATTACCTCTTCAACACTCAAGTCTATAAAATCACGACCCTCAACCGCATACATAGTATCGCACCAGCTGCACCTGAGGTCGCATGCGAACAATCTCACAAAAACTGTCGGAAGACCTATTTCCAATCCTTCTCCTTGTAGGGAGAAGAATATTTCACTTATTTTCATTGCTCATAACCTGTAGGATCAAGAACTCCGGATTCAGCAAATGCTCTTTTCCTTTCCCTGCAGGAACTGCAGACCCCGCAGTGAAGCTCGCCCCCTCTGTAGCATGTCCAGGTATGCTCAAACGGCACCCCGAGCTCTGATCCCAGCCTGACTATCTCTGATTTGTCGACCTCAACAAAAGGAGCGTCTATCACTAAGTCCGGGTTGTCCGTAGCAAGTCTCTCCGATTCTTGGAATGCCAGGACAAACTCTTTTCTGCAGTCTGGATAGACCCCCCTGTCTGAGAAATGCGCTCCGAAAAACACATGGTCGGCACCTAGACTAGTAGCATATCCAATCGCAATAGACAGAAAGATTGCATTTCTATTGGGAACGATGGTTGATTTAAGTGTATCGTAATGCTCGGCGGTCTCCGGAACCTCTGGAACATCTATGCTCGGATCCGTAAGGGCTGAGCCCTGAAGTAGGGTGTTCATGGAGGAAATATCCACTACTTTATGCTCAACTCCCAAAACGCTGCTGATTTTCTCGGCGGATTTAATCTCTTTTAGGTGTCTTTGGCCGTAAATGAACGTAAGCGCATATACCTGGAAACCTTCACTGACCGCCTTGTAGAGCAGTGTTGAGCTGTCTACCCCGCCTGAGGCGATAATTACTGCCTTTGTTTTCATAACCTAAATTTTATATGCTCAAGCAAGTATGGACAAGGGAGCTGCTCATGTAGAGTGCGAAGACAGCGATCAATGAACCTTTTGTGTCTGGAGGGTATATTGCATTAGTATCTATTTAAATTATTATTATTGAGCAATTTTTGGCGTTAGTGCACACGGGTAATGCTAAGATGAGTAAAGAATCTGGGCGAGAAGAAAAACTATTTTCAGATTTCCCTCCTGTATCCGAGGAAGAATGGAAAGAACAGGTAGTTAAGGATCTAAGGGGGAAGGAATTTGAAAAGCTCATCTGGAAGACATATGAGAATCTGGATGTAAACCCTTTCTATACCGAGAAAGATCTAGAACCCATAGAATACCAGCTAAACTCTCTGCCGGCTGAATTTCCTTATATCAGAGGCACAAACGCAAATAACAACGACTGGAAAATCAATCAGGAAATTTTTGCCAAAAGTATAAAGGATGCAAATATGCTCGCCGCCAGCAGCATAGCAGGCGGGGCTGATTGTGTGACTTTCAATTGCTCAATTGAAGCTGATGGGTACTCCGGAATACCAATTCAAAATAAAGACGATATCTTGAATTTGCTTGTGGGTATTAATATTAAAGATATCCAAATCCATTTTAAATGTGCTAGGGCAGCAACTGCACTACTTGCTCTATATATTAATGAAGCCAAAAAGAGAGGAATTAACCTAGAAACCTTGCACGGCTCGGTTGATATCGACCCGCTGGGTGATTTGATACTGGAGGGCACTTTCTCAAAAGGCGAGCAAAATTCTTTTAATGAACTAAGGGAGCTGATCTCGTATCTTGATGATAATATGCCCAATTTCAAGTGCCTTAAACTGCACAGCTCCACCTTTCACAACTCAGGGGCATCTATTACCCAGGAGCTTGCTTTTACTTTAGCCCAAGGGGTTGAATATCTGGACCGGCTTACGGAAATGGATCTGAGTGTTGATCAGATTTGCGGAATGATGTCTTTTTCGTTCTCTGTCGGATCAAATTATTTTATGGAGATTGCCAAACTAAGGGCTGCCAGGGCGCTTTGGGCACAAATCATCGAGCAATACCCGGTCAAAGACGCTTCATCCAAAATGATGGATATAGAGGTAACGAATTCTTCATGGAATAAAACTATGTATGACCCTTATGTGAATATGCTAAGGGGCACTGTTGAGACAATGGCCGCCGCAATCGGCGGTGCTGGCACAATAACAGTCAGGCCCTTGGATGCGGAATTTGAAATTCCCGATGAGTTCTCTATCAGGATGGCGCGGAACACACAGCTCATGCTAAAACACGAATCTTATTTGGAGCGAATTTCTGACCCCTCTGCAGGTTCTTATTACATAGAGAACCTGACAAACTCCATTGCCAAAGAAGCGTTGAGACAGTTTCTAGAGATTGAATCGCAAGGGGGATACATACAAGCGCTAAAGTCGGGTTTCATTCAGAATCAAATAGAGGCAACTAGACAATCTAGAGATATTAATATAGCTACAAGGAAAGATATTTTTCTCGGAGTCAACCAATACCCGAATCTGCAAGAGACAATTTCCAATAAAATAAAGACCAAAAGAGTCCCAATTGCACCCGAGAGCTCGGGAAATAAAATCAGCACTGAAAACAAATTATCCATACGCTATGCAATTGATTATATTAAATCGGATG
>JABAOH010004485.1_pt2 | contig 23517 bp, 18 predicted proteins | sample 7062181 | NCBI WGS metagenome assembly JABAOH01 (sample SAMN14538630, study PRJNA623070) | marine sediment metagenome | biome: marine biome [ENVO:00000428]; feature: marine pelagic biome [ENVO:01000023]; material: deep marine sediment [ENVO:00002113]; isolation source: pool of 5 deep marine... | reverse complement strand
CTATAGAGAGTCTGAAGGAATATCAAGTAAGTGAAAAGGTGACCTGTAATGAAACAGACAAAAAAGAAAATTATGCCGGTCATGTGAGATTAAATACGTCAGTACGAGTCCGCTGGAACAAGAAGTAAGGAGTTCATTACAATGATCGAAGAAAAGATAGCAAATATCGAAAGCTGCGCAAGTGATGTATACAATGAGCATCTGTGTTTCTTAATATGTGATGGTTTTTACGAAACGGACAAGGATGCCTTCAGAGCGATGGTACAGGACGCACAGTACAGGTGTACAATTTGTGGACGCACGGCCAAGAGCGAGAAGAATCTTTGTGATCCTGTCGCTCTGTAGAGGACGGTTCGCGGTGATCTGTCAGCTTTTTCACGTCCCATCCCCGAGTGACGCGGTTTAGCCTGCTCTTGCAACAAGGTTTAACATATTCTCCTCACCCCCATACGATGCTGATTTTAATCAGAAAACACAGATTTTACGTGAGCTGATTCAATGGCCTTTCTCTCACGAAGCCACAGCTTGCACAAGTTTCAAGCAGAATCAATTTCTTTTGTTCATTTCACTTAGCTTTCTTATGAAACAAAACTCTTTTTGTGGGATGATCATATTAGAAACCAGTTCTACTCTTAGTAAAGGGAGATTTGTTATGAAACAGACAAAGAAAAGAATTGTTTGGCTTGTGGCTTTTTTGGCAGTAAGTTCTATCCAGGTGTTCGGAAAGCCCTTTGCCGAGGGACCTTATTTGGGACAGACCCCGCCCGGCCCTATCGCTCAGGTCTTTGCCCCCGGACTGATCTGCAACACCGAACGCCCGTGGGAAGCCTTTGGGACCTTCTCTGCGGATGGCAACACCTTTTGTTTCCATCGACGCAAGGGGATTTTCATCACAGAAAACACGGACAAGGGCTGGACAGCGCCTACGCGTATAGAGAGTATTACCCAGAGCCATTGGGCGCCCTGTCTGTCTCCGGATGCCAATAGCATTTTCTTTACTATTGGCGACAGGTATCCGCGGGTCAAACACTACGATCTATATCGCTGCATGCGCACTTCCCATGGATGGGCTAAGCCACAGAGACTCGAACCGCCACTAAGTTCCCCGTCCAACGAAATCACATGCTCTTTAGCAGCGAATAACAGTATCTACCTCGGTTCCGGACGCAAGGGGAACGACGAAAGAAGCTGGATATGGGTCGCCCCTTCTGTGGGCAACACATGGCCCCGGGCCGACCATATCACTTTGAATCTCCAACAACCTCTCACAAAACATGGACCAGTTAAGAGCACCCTTGTGGACCACACTTGGCCCCGGGCCGTACATATCTCTTTGAATCACCAAGCGTCCGATCCGGGCATTGCCCCGGATGAGTCCTTTATGGTATTCACCGCCAAGGATCTATCGGGAGGTTATGGGCATCGGGACCTGTACCTGACCCTGCGCTTGCCGGATGGAACCTGGTCCAAACCTCGAAATCTGGGCCCACGGATTAATACGGCCTTTATTGAACACGGACCGAGAATCACACCCGACAAGAAATACCTTTTCTTCAACCGCAGCAACGGCTGGGATCCAGGAATCCACGCCGCAGACATCTACTGGGTTGAACTTAAAGAGTATCTACCCGAATCCTATAGATAGTCTGAAGAAATATTAAGAAAGTGAAAAGGAGATTTATTATGAAGCGGACAAAACATCATATTGTATGGCTCGTGGCTTCTTTGGCAATAGCTTCTATCCCGGTGTTCGGAAAGCCCTTTGCCGAGGGACCGTACCTGGGACAGACCCCGCCCGGGCCTATTCCTAAGGTCTTTGCGCCGGGACTGATCTGCGATATGCGGCCACACCAGGGGGAAGCCTGGGGGACCTTCTCTGCGGATGGCAACACCTTTTGTTATAACGCCCTTGGGTATGTTTATATCACAGAGAACACGGACCAGGGCTGGACAACGCCTAAGCGTATAGAAAGTATTCCATACATGTCGGCGTGTTGCTGTCTGTCTCCAGATGCCAATAGTATTTACTTCAATTACAGCTATGATCCGTCCAAACGCTACAGTCTTCGTCGCTGCATGCGCACGTCCCAGGGATGGTCTTTGCCGCAGGAATTAGGCCCACCCTTTAGCCTCGCGTTTGGTGGATTCTCTTTGGCAGCGGATAATAGCATCTACTTTTGGGGATGGGACAAAGCAAAACTAGGCGGTTTTTGGGTAGCCCCTTTTGTGAACAACACCTGGCCTCGGGCTATAAAGATCCCTGTGGAGAAGGGCAACTTAAGAGGCCACCACCCAGGAATTGCGCCTGATAAGTCCTTTCTCGTATTCTACTCTGTTAAACCGGGAGTACCGCGTGGAACGGAAACGAACCTGTACCTAACCCTGCGCCGAGCCGATGGTACCTGGACTAAACCTCAGAATATGGGCCCTAAGATTAATACTAGGTATTATGAATGGGGAGCGAGAATCTCGCCGGACAAGAAATACATGTTCTTCACTCGCGCTAACGGGTGGGGCTTGAATTCGAGTAGCGACACGGGTGATATCTACTGGGTGGAACTCAAGGAATATCTACCCGAATCCTATAGATAGCCTAAAGGAATATCAAGCGAGTGAAAAGGAGATTTGTTATGAAACAGACAAAGGAAACGATTGTTTGGCTTGTGGTTTTGTTGGGAATAAGTTCTATCCAAGTTTTCGGAAAGCCCTTTGCCGTGGGGCCTTATCTGGGGCAGATTCCGCCCGGGCCTGTTGCTAAGGTTTTTGCCCCGGGATTGATTAGCGATACACAGCCACACCAGTGGGAGTCCCATGGGCACTTCTCGGCTGATGGCAACACCTTTTGTTTTGCCCGACGTCGGCTTGTTTTTATCACAGAAAACACGGACCAGAGCTGGACAACGCCTGAACGTATAAAAAGCATTCCATACAGAGTGTGGTCACCCTGTTTGTCTCCGGATGCCAATAGTATCTACTTCAGCCGTAGGTACGATCCGCCCAAAGGCTGGACTCTTCATCGCTGCATGCGCACGTCCCAGGGATGGTCTTCGCCGAAGGAACTCGGCCCACCCTTTAATCCCTTGGGGGCTGCATTCTCTGTGACAGCGGATAATAGTATCTGTTTTATTTCCGAACGAGGCCGTTTTTGGATTGCCCCTTTTGTGGGCAACACCTGGGCTCGGGCTATCAAGATCCCTGTGGAAAGGGGCAGCCTCAAAGGCTGCCATCCGGGTATTGCCCCGGATGCATCCTTTATGGTCTTCTACTCCATTCGACCGGGAGCACTGGACGGAACGGAAACGGACCTGTACCTGACCCTGCGACGATCGGATGGGACCTGGACCAGACCTCGGAATATGGGTCCTCGAATTAATTCCAGGTATTATGAATTTGGAGCGAGAATCTCACCGGACAAGAAGTACATGTTCTTCACCCGCAGTACAGGCTGGCATTCGAACCTTGCTGCGGATATCTACTGGGTTGAACTCAAGGAATATTTACCCGAATCCTATAGATAGCCTGAAGGAATATCAAGCGAGTGAAAAGGAGATTTGTTATGAAGCAAAAGAAAAATGAGATGTATTGGGTTATGGGCTTTGTTTTGGCAGTAGGTTCTATCCAGGTGTTCGGAAAGCCCTTTGCCGTGGGACCTTATTTGGGGCAGAGCCCGCCCGGCCCTATCGCCAAGGTCTTTGCTCCCGGATTGATCAGTGATACTCGGCCACACAAGTTGGAACTCTGGGGAACCTTCTCGGCTGATGGCAACACCTTTTGTTTTAACCGGCGTGGGTATGTTTTTATCACAGAAAACACAGATCAGGGCTGGACAAGGCCTAAACATATAAAAAGTATTCCATACAGGACAGCAGCGTATTGCTGTCTGTCTTCGGATGCAAATAGTATCTACTTCATATTCATTCACAGCTACGGTCCGTCCAAGCGCTATAATCCGTGTCGCTGCCAAAGAACGTCTGATGGATGGTCCAGACCCCAAGAACTAGGACCACCGCTAAGTTCTCCGGCACGTGAGCTTGGAATCTCATTAGCAGCGAATAACAGCATCTACTTCGGTTCCGGACGTAAGGGTCACGGGAAAGGTATCATATGGGTCGCCCCTTTTGTGGGCAACACATGGACCCGGGCCGTACATATCGATTTGAATTATCCAGCGGGCGATCCGGGAATTGCTCCGGATGAGTCCTTTATGGTATGCACCGCCATGAATCAACCTGGAGGTTATGGGCAGCGGGACCTGTACCTGACCCTGCGTTTGTCAGACGGAACCTGGTCCACACCACAAAACCTGGGCCCTCGAATCAACTCTGCCTATTTTGAATACGGACCAAGAATTTCACCCGACAAGAAGTACCTCTTCTTTACCCGCGCTAACGGATGGGGTGAAAATCCGTATCGCGACACGGGTGATATTTACTGGGTTGAACTCAAGGAATATCTACCCGAATCCTATAGATAGCCTGAAGGCATAGTAAACGGGCAAAGTGGCCCTATGAAAAGGAGATCTATTATGAAACAGACAAAGAAAAAAATTGTTTGGCTTGTGGCTTTTTTGGCAGTAGGTTCTATCCAGGTGTTCGGAAAGCCCTTTGCTGTGGGACCATACCTTGGACAGACTCCACCCGGGCCTATTGCTAAGGTCTTTGCACCGGGACTGATCTGCAACATCGGAAAACGCCCTTTTGAAGCCTTTGGGACCTTCTCAGCGGATGGCAACACCTTTTGTTTTTCAAGAGTCAGTAGAGTCACTGGTGTTTTCATCACAGAAAACACAGACCAGGGCTGGACTACGCCTAAGCGTATAGAAAGTATTAGCGAGAGTCATCTGGCGCCCTGGTCGGTCTGTCTGTCTCCAGATGCCAATAGTATTTTCTTTACGAGAGCCTTGATAAAACCGCTGTCCAAACGCAATCTATATCGTTGCAATCGAACAGCACTTGGATGGTCTAAACCCCAAAAACTTGGACCACCACTAAGTTCACCGGCCAAGGAAATTACATGCTCTATAGCTGCGAATAACAGTATCTACATCGGTTCCACACGCAAGGGGCACGGAAAAGGCATCATATGGGCCGTTCCCTTTGAGGGAAACACCTGGACCCAGGCCGTACACATTGATTTGAATTTCCCAGCGGGCGATGCGGGTATTGCCCCGGATGAGTCATTTATGGTATGTACTGCTAAGGACCAGCCGGGAGGTTATGGGCACCGGGACATATATCTCACCCTGCGTTTGCCGGATGGAACCTGGTCCAAACCTCGAAATCTGGGCCCTCGGATTAATACTGCCTATATTGAACACGGACCGAGAATCTCACCGGACAAGAAATACCTTTTCTTCAACCGCAGCAATGGCTGGGATCCAAGGATCTCCAGCGTGTATTCGTATATCTACTGGGTTGAACTCAAGGAATATCTACCCGAATCCTATAGATATCCTGAAGGAATAGTAAACGGGCAAAGGGCCACTATAAAAAGGAGATTTGTTATGAAACAGATAACGAAGAACATTTTACCGGTTATGTGAGATTTAATATGTCAGTACGAGTTAAGCTGGAATAAGAAGTAAGGAGTTTATTACAATGGCCGAAGAAAAGATGGTAAAAAACGAAAGCTGCGCAAATGATGTATATAATGAACATCTGTGTTTTTTGATATGTGATGGTTTTTACGAAATGGACAAGGATGCCTTTAGAGCGATGGTACAGGACGCGCAGTATAGGTGTAGAATTTGTGGACGTACAGCCAAGAGCGAGAAGAATCTTTGTTATCCCACTGCTCTGTAGAGGACGGCTCGCGGTGATCTGTCACCTTTTTCACGTCCCATCCCCGAGTGACGCGGTGCAGCCTGCTCTTGTAACAAGGTTTAATGTATTCTCCTCACCCCCATAGGATACTGATTTTAATCAGAAAATACAGATTTTGCGTGAGCTGATTCAATGGCCTTTCTCTCACGAAGCCACAGCTTATACAAGTTTCAGGCAGAATCAATTTCTTTTATTCATTTTGTTTAGTTTTCTTCTGAAACAAATCTCTTTTTGCGGGATGACCATATTAGAGCCCAGATGTTTATCCCTGGTGAAGGGAGATTATGTATGAGGCAAAAAAACAACTCATTTTATTCCATTTCTTAGGAGAAAGATCATGACTATGAAAAAAGAAGGGCGACTGGCTTTGGTGTGTTGTTTGGTGTTCTTGTGCACGTTCGTTAAGGGCACTGAGGAGTTAGAAATGGCCTGGATGCAAAAGGTGTCCTTACAGGCTGCAACTGTTGCTGCTGTGGTTGGTGATGTTTCCGGGTGTACCTTCGTTACCGGCGATACATCCGAAAATTTTGGCCCGGAATATCCAAATCTCGGGAAAAGAGATGCCTACCTGAGTAAATACAGCCCGGAGGGTGACCTGATGTGGGTATGCCCACTGGGAACAAAGGATTTTGATTACGGTTCCTGTCTAACGGTCGATGCCGAAGGCAACTGTTTCGTGGGCGGCCAAACCAATGGCTCACTCGCTCCGAACCTGCTCGAAGATACCGGAGATACGCAACATGATGCCTTTGTGGCCAAGATCTCTTCTGAGGGTACCTGTGTGTGGATTCGACAGTTCGGAAGTGCACAGTCTGACGGCGCCTGCGGGATCCGGCTGGATCGGAACGGCAACTGCTATGTGGCCGGGAATACGACCTGCCGCATAGTCAGCGATGTGAGTGATGGCCGCGACGTCGCCACAGAGGAGTATATGAGTGAATGTCCCTTTGTGGCCAAGTTTGATTCAAATGGCCAACTGGTCTGGTTCAATCAAGTCAGTGAGCCTTATGCGAACACCGGACTGGGTGTGGGCGTGGACCCCAACGGAACCGTCGCTCTGGTTGGCAAGCCTGGATACGTCGCCACCTTTGACGCCAATGGGGTGCTCCTTGAATCGTGTCCCCTGGAGCATCAATTCGAACGTCTTATGAATGCCTGTGCCGATGACCTTGGACACGTATACCTGGTCGGAAGGGAAAGCGGTTGGCGCTCAACGGTCATTCAATACAACCTCAAGGGCCAGGAGGTTTGGTCGCGTCGTTTTCAGGAAAACGGTTGGTCTAATACAAAGTCCATTGTTCTGTCTCTGGATGGATCACACGATATGGTCACCGTTGGATGTCAAGGGGGACCGTCCGGGGGGACGAGTTGTCAGACCTTTTTGCGGCGTTACTCGCAATCCGGTGACCTGGTGTCGATTTTCGGTTCCCTGGAGGGCTACTGTGGTGCGAGAGCCGGGGCTGATAGTCTCCATGGTGGCTATGCCATATCGGCTCTCCAGGGTACCGGTGACGTAACGAATATTTTTAAAGTGCAAAACCAGTTGACGATCGCCGCTTCGCAATACCTGGAAGCAGAAAGTGCCAATTTCCAGGGGGCTTCGATAGAGACCACTCAACCCGACTGTTCGGGACAGGGTTGTATTCACCTGTCTGGTGATGACTGCTCGGTAGAGTGGGAAACCGATGTCACGAAAGCCGGGATCAGGACCGCTTATATGCGATATATGAATCTCAATCCGGAATCCGTTTTTGTTGTACCGATACTCAACGACCAAGGTGGAGGTAGAACAAAAATCACTATTGAATTCCCCCCCACCGGGGATCAGCATGCCTGGTCTATCGTCCGTTATGATATGAATTTACAGCTCGGTGCTAATACATTCATGATCATTCCGGAGGCTGATACAATCCAACAAGGCCTCTATATGGACACTCTGGAGATTGTCAAGCCAGGGTGTAATATCGCCCTGGGTAAAACCCTTGTGTGCTCAGACGAAACCCAAGACAACCCCGCAGGTGCTGCATTGGATGGGAAACTGAATACCGCATGGCAGGTTCAGACCTATCCGAAGTGGATCGAAATCGACCTGGGCCATGCGTATCCAATTGATCAAACAGCCCTTTTCTGGGAAGGGGCCGGGTCCTGTCAATTCATCATTGAAGCAAAGGCAACCCTCGACGATCCTTACCAGCTCCTGGTTGACAACAGCACCAACACGACGCCGTCGAGCCTTATGATACCTTTGCAGGACACATTCCCAATCACGGACGTTCGCTATGTACTATTAACCGTAACAGGAGATGCCGAGCATAGTGTGAGTATCCATGAGGTATGTTTGAGTATCCGTTAGGAGATTTTCTATGAAGCTAAGAAGGAACACCCTATATTGCATTCTGGTCTTGGTTTGGGCCGGAAACATCCAGGTGTTCGGAAAGCCCTTTGCCAAGGGACCTTACCTGGGACAAACCCCGCCCGGCCCTATCGCTAAGGTCTTTGCCCCCGGACTGATCTGCAACACCGGGCCGCAACAGTGGGAATCACATGGGACCTTCTCTGCGGATGGCAACACCTTTTGCTTTATGCGAGGTCGAGGTGTTTTTATCACAGAAAACACAAACCAGGGCTGGACAACGCCTGAACGTATAAAAAGTATCCAAGACAAAATATGGTCGCCCTGTTTGTCTCCGGATGCCAATAGTCTGTACTTCGTTGCCCCCTACAATCGGCTCCATCGCCACAATCTGTATCGTTGCAGCCGAACCGCCAGTGGATGGGCCATCCCGCAGAAACTGGGACCACCCCTAAGTTCTTCGGGCTGTGAATGGGGATTCTCTTTAACTGCGGATAACAGTTTCTACCTCGGTTCCAATCGAGAGCGAAAAGGCATTTGGTATATTCCTTGTGTAAACAATACCTGGCCCCAGGCCATATATGTCTCCTCAGTGAATACCCCCAACTATAACGAGGCCCATCCGGGAATTGCCCCGGATGAGTCTTTTATGGTATTCAACGATGCCTTTCGACCGGGAGGATTGGGCTATGCGGACCTGTACCTGACCCTGCGTTTACCAGATGGAACCTGGTCCAAACCTCGGAATCTTGGCCCTCGGGTTAATTCTGCGTATATCGAATTCGGAGCCAGAATCTCACCGGACAAGAAATACCTGTTCTTCACCCGCAGTACCGGATGGAATCTGCGTGCGGTTTGTGACACGGGTGACATCTATTGGGTTGAACTCAAGGAATATCTACCCGAATCCTATAGATAGTCTGAAGGCATCTCAAAAGAGTTAAGACCTTCTCTAAGAGGAAAAATAAAGGGGTCAGACGCCTATTTATTTACGATTGTCTATTTTCGATTTACTATTTAACTACAGTTAGGGGATAAATGGACTATTTTCTGTAAAGTGCCTAAAGTCTGGAACTTCGCTGTTGACATTCACCTAATTTGCAAATAAATTTGTGCGTATCAAGTCTGAGGTCAAATAGTTTTAGTAAGAAGTATTAATGAGAAAACCAGAAAGGTCCATAATATTTCCCGAGACCTTCATATTGGGTTAAACTTTTGCGGATCTTATGAAGTTTGTCCCCATTAAGCTGCTTTTCTCTTACATAGAAAGAAAGGGGATTCACCATGAACCGAAAAGTTAAGCGACGAGAGCTCTTAGGTACTGCCGCGGCGGGTGCGCTGCTTGGCTCTCTTTCGGTGGGACAGGAAATGAATGATGTAAACGCGGCAGCACAGCGTGAGGTGCGACTCGAGTTTCTTCGGCCCAAGGAGCTCAAAGAGGCACAGGCCGCATGCCCGACAATCTTCCAGCCGCTTGGAACGATTGAATGGCACGGGGTGCACAACGTTGTGGGCGTCGATTCATTGAAGGCACATGCACTTTGCGTTCGAGCAGCTCAAAAGGGAGGCGGCTTAGTGGCGCCGACTCTTTACGGCGGCGTCGGGGGCGTGAATCAGCCGCATACATTCATTATGGACCCGGAAAACAACGTCTTTTCCAAGCTACTTCGGCCCTGGCTCGAGCAGCTATGCCGGGAAATGGCCCGTGACGGATTCCGTGCCATTATCATCCTCACCGGGCACTACGGTGCGGCACAGCAAATAGTAGTCCGCGAAACGGCGGTTCGCATGAGCCGTGCGCTGGGAATTCCCGTGCTCGGCACGCCTGAGTATATTCTTGCACTGGATGTGGACTATACCGGCGACCACGGGGCATGGGGCGAGACCTCGCTGATGATGCACCTCTATCCCGATACGGTTGACTTATCGCGGCTCGGTGAGCCTCCGCACAAAGGCATCGGCGGACGTGATCCCAAGACAGAGGCCTCGGCCGAGGATGGACGTTTAATCACCAAAACGATTGTCTCACGACTTGCAATACTGGCGCAGAAAATGCCAAGCTGGGACTATAAGACGCTTGACCGCTTTATTGACGCCGAAGCGACCCTCGTTGCCAGGCAGCTCTCTGCGCCGAGGGGCAAGGAATCTGTCTGGACCGCTTGGCGTAATATAGGCAGTGCCATGCGTAACTACGGCAAGCAGCTTGCCGAAGGACGTTTTGAGGAGATTAAGTCGTCCGTTGCAGGATTGTAAATCTTGAGTAGGCTTCTGATCAGGCATCCTTGGTGACCGTTGCATCTATCGCGAACAGCAAGAAAGCTTCATATATGTAATTTTGCACTTTGACCTCAAGTTGCATAGAGAGAACAATGAAGTTTCGAGACTCATAAGAGCCCTGATATGTTGCTGGTCAACTACCGTTAATTCGTCCAATAGACGCCAGGCGATGCGTTGTTGCGCTTAGACCGTAGAACGGCATTATTTTGAAAACCACAACTCTGGAGGTTATACGATGGATGATATGAAAACTAACCGGCGTAAGTTCTTGAAAGAAGCGATTGCCGCTGCTGTGGGGACGATGAGTTTGCCTTATGTTGTTCCATCGTCGGCTCTGGGCAAGACCGGTAATGTAGAGCCAAGCAGCCGGATTACCATGGGCTTTATCGGAGTAGGCGGTATGGGTACGAATAATATGAGGGCGTTCCTAAGTCAGCCCGATGTGCAGGTTGTCGCCGTCTGCGATGTCGTAAAAGCCAGCAATGAGTACGGCCACTGGTATAAGAAAGGCTGGCAGGGCCCATGGTTTGGACGGGAACCCGCCCGGAAAATAGTGGAAGACCATTATGCTCAAAAGAGCCAATCCGGCGGGCAAAAAGGCTGTGATGCATACGTTGATTTTCGTGACTTACTTGGGCGAGATGATATTGACGCCGTTTGCATAACCACGCCCGACCACTGGCATGCAATCCCGGTTATAACGGCTGCCGCGGCCGGCAAACATATCTACTGTGAGAAGCCTTTGAGTCTGACGGTCTCTGAAGGTCGGGCTATGGTTGATGCCGTTCGGCGCTGTGGTGTAATTTTCCAAACGGGAACTCAACGGCGGTCAAGCCAACGATTCCGGTTCATTTGTGAACTGGTACGCAATGGGCGAATCGGCCGGCTTAAAAGAGCAATCGCTACCATAGGGCCAAACAATAAGCAGGCTCCTCCCAAAGACTGGCAGCCTATGGCGGTACCTGACTGGCTGGATTATGATATGTGGCTGGGCCCGGCGCCCTGGGTCCCCTATCATAAGGACCGCTGCCTTTATACATTCCGTTTCGGCCTTGATTATTCCGGGGGCCAGACGACAAACTTGGGGGCACATTCAATCGACATTGTCCAATGGGCCAACGGCACGGACGATACCGGGCCGATGGAAGTGGAAGATTTGGGGGGCCAGTTCCCCAGAGATGGTCTTTTCACCACGGCTACCAAGGTCCATTTCCGGGCCTGGTATGCAAATAATGCCGAGCTGGTTTGCAGAACCGAGGAGGGCGGGCCTTTGCGTTTTGAAGGTACAGAGGGCTGGATACAGGTGCAAAATGACGAGCTAAAATGCTATCCGGAATCGCTGAAAACTTCCGTGATAGGGCCGAATGAGCTACACCTTTATCAGAGCGACGACCATCATCGCAATTTCATCGATTGTATCAAGGAGCATCGGGAAACGGCTGCCCCGGTCGAAATCGGCCACCGCTCCGTCACTATCTGTCACCTTGGCAATATCGCTATGACACTTAAGCGCAGACTTCTCTGGGACCCTGAAAAGGAACGTTTTGTAAACAGCGAACAGGCCAACCGAATGCTGTCACGGTGTATGCGCAGCCCATGGCGGCTGTGAGACAGAGGACAACAACTTCCGTGTGAGGCGAGGATGTAACCTGGCAAATTCCGACGAGCACTCTACCGTCCTACCGTTCTGCTTCAGACTCGGTGGTGGAAGGGACATAAGGCCCGTATGTGTTGCGGATATACTCAAGCCACCACCTGATGCCCGGTGACTTAACTGAGCCATCTCCACCGGGTGAATTATTCGGTCCGTACGGTGGTGCACATTGCAGCCAGGTGGAGGCGCACATATATCCCCATCCATTGCGGAAGTGCTCAGCGGTGAGGGCCTTCTGGTTATCTTTCATTTGTTCGTTATAAAGGCCGATATTGATGTAGTTGTAGTAGCCTTTTTTCTTGCTGTAGCTGCCCCAATAGCCGCCGGGCGCATTTGTGGGAGTGCCCTCACTTTCGATATAAGGTTTACCCGGCACCTTGCTGCTATGATGTATTCCAAGGTCTGCTTCGGGGGGTGGCTCGGCTTTGAAATTGGTGGCGATGACGCAGGCAGGGTCAACCTGTTTTCCGGCTATTACCATGAGCCGATTGTCAAAGCCCTTTGCCCGTTTGGCCATTCCTTCGTTGTCCACATCCACGAACACATTGCGATAATCGTGCTCCTTCAACCAGCGTACAGTGCCGGCGACGGCGGCATTGGCCTGTGCTTGAGTCCAATTTTCCCATTTGGCCTTCGAGTTGCCCCAGTACAGGCATCCTACAAGAACAATCATACCCCGGTCATCGGCGGCTTCGATGATTCGGGCCATACGAGCAGCATAAACGGGATTCAGGCTTCCATCCTCGTTGTATCCTTTTACATCGCCGAATCGGGAGCCCATGAAATAGACACTGACAGTGTTGATACCATAAGATGTAAACATATCCAGATTTTTGATAAGCTCATCTGTGACTCGGTCACTGACAAGGGCATTCGAGCATCGAAGTCCCTTCACGAGGATGTTCTGTCCGTTGAGGTATGTTTTGTCGCCGCGAACAGTAAAGACATATCTGCCCGCTTGAAGGGGAGCGGCAAAAAGCAGCGTTATTAGGAGTAGTGTAAGCGAAAGACCGCGATACAAAGTATTTTTACCTATTTCAGTTTTCATATTCTGTGTTCCTAAATGCAGAGCTAATCGTGCCTTACTTTAGTCTTCGTCGCAACTGGTCGAGCAGTTGGGTGCTTAGCCTTGAGCCGGCCAATTCGGCGGTGCCGCGAAATCGCACTTTCCGGCTTTCCAAACCACCGTTAGGCAGCTTGAAAGCGACATCCACGTAGCCGGTGCCACTCTCATCCCGCCAGGCCTGGCCGACTGCAACCGCCCATTGGCTCGCTGTTGCATCGGCTGCTGCTGTGGCAAGTCGTTCTATTCTTTGGCTGAGGGATGTTATTTCGGTCCAATCATCGTCGGATACCTGGAGCAGGTGACGCAGTAGCTCCATGGTCGGAGCAACATAGGCCCCGGCCAAGACCCGGGGGGCACCGTCGGCGCTGCTAAGTGCGGCGGTTAGATTTCCACCACTGCTGACTTCCGCCAGCACCAGCGTCGCGCCGCGCTCTTCGAGCAATTTCAATACATTCTCCTCCAAGGAGATTTCGCTATCCGCATAGATATATTCGCCCAAGTGCTGTGTGATATTTTGCTTTAATTCCCGGAGCCGGGCCCGGTCCCGCTGTGTGTCATCGGGCAGCGTAAAGGAGAAATCGACCCGGCCGGCCTCGAACTGCGAAGAAACCGTAATGTCGGATGCCAAGGGCACGTGGTCTTTGAGTGTCTGGTCAATCTGGGACTGTCCAAGGCCGACAAACCGCAGTGTTAATGAGCACCCGGGCAGTCTTGTGCCGAACCGCCGGCTCAGATACGGCACCAGCCCATCGCCAACCATGGCCTGCAATTCGCGTGGAGGTCCCGGCAGGGCTACTATAGTGGTGTTTGCCATTTCGAAAACGAGGCCGACGGCCGTGCCGTTGAGATTCCTGAAATAGGTGCCGCGGGTCGGCACCTGGGTTTGCCGGCGTAAGTTCGGGCGAAGCTGAGCAGGTGAGACTCGGAAGCGCCGGGCCATATCCTTCAGCACCTCCGGGTGCTCTTTCAGAGGGATTGCCGTGAATTCGGAGAGTGTCTGACGGGTGATGTCATTGTCGGTGGGTCCAAGGCCTCCGGTGACAATTACCAGAGGCGCTTTGTCCGTGGCATAGCGAAGCGCCTCTTTGAGGTCGGCCTGGTTGTCATCGACACTCATCGAGCCGACGCATTGCAGGCCCAAGGGGCGGAGGGTCCGGGTGATGAAGTAGGTATGCCCATCCGGATAGACGCCCGAGAGCAATTCGCCGCCGGTGACGATAATCATGTATCGAGTGGGCTGGGCGGATGAGGGATTGACGAGCCGACCGCGGTCTTTGCTGACTGCGACAGCAGACAAGGGGGAATTCTGCCTGGCAACAGCGGATTCGACCTCAGCCCCCCTGCTTTCTGCCACAAAGCATTCTGGGGATTGCGAAAGCAAGAAAGGCAGGCCGAGGAAAATCAACAAGGCAACTGCGAGTGATATGGGTGCATACGTTTTTAACAGATTTACTGCTATTCGAGTCTTTACATTCTGTTTCATTAGATACAAGCTCCTGGATTTATTGTTGAGGTCTTTGGTTTCTACTTTCTTTATTCTACACTATTTCGGCGTCCAGGTATGTAGAATCTTGTTTGTCGTTGTCGAAGCTCGTATCGAAACTGGAGGCTGGACGCCCGAGCTTCGAGTTTCCAGAGCGAGCATCGATACGAGCATCGACAACCTTAAACGAAAAAGTCGCATTTAATCTGTAAAAAGTGCGGGAGACCGTCATCCTACCCGTCGTGGCTCGGCGTGGCCGGGCCAGCGAGACAGGTGCAATTTGACCAAGGAAGGAATATAGGTTATAATAACATAATATCTGAACAGTACAGAAGATTGCTGAAGAATGAGCAGGACAGACTCACAAGCAACAAACTCTATGGATAGGCGGGATTTCCTTGTATCTGCCGGGATAGCTGCTCTCGGAGTGAGCACCGGGAGCATCGCGGAGGGGGTGAGCTCCAAACGGAAAAAAGCCGGACATTATAAGCCCCCTGCCGAGTGGTTAAATCCACCGGCTGAGCTCTCTCTTTGTCCATTCTGGTTTTGGAACGATGAGCTGTCGGAGAAAGAGATTGCACGCCAAATTGAAGATTTCCGGGCACACGGTGTCTATGGATTCGTGATTCATCCACGGGCGGGACTTCCCAAAAGCATCGGCTGGATGAGTAAGAATATGATTGAGTACATGCGATTCGCCATTGAACAGGCGGCTAAACAGGGTATGTGGGTTGTGCTGTACGATGAAGGTATGTATCCGAGCGGCTCGTCCAGCGGACAGGTTGTTGAAGAGAACGCTGCGTTTCGGACGCGCGGTCTTTTTGCCATTGACCTCGATGAGACAGAGCCAGAGACGAATAAATATGATATACACATCGGTGCAGACGGTGAGCCCGAGCTGACCGAGGGCCAAAATCTGGTGGCCATTATTAAACGCAGGCAAAACGGACACCGAATAGCAGTAATCGACAGGGCTATGAGGCCCGGATATTCTGTCATTCGCGGGCTTCATTTTCTCGAGGATAATCCGCCGAGGCGAGCGAACCACAGGGAGGTCCCGGAGAATACGCCGCCCGCAGCCGACATTCTTAATCCACAGGCTGTGGCATGCTTCATCCGCCTGGTATATCAGCGCTATTATGATGAGCTTAAAGAGCATTTCGGCAAAGCAATCCATGCGATATTCACAGATGAGCCATCTTTCCTGGCCAAACGCTCCGAGCGAGGTGCCGTACCCGGCACCACGGGCGTACTGGAACACGTAAATCGGTTCCTTGGTTATGACTTCACACTTTACCTTCCCGCGCTTTGGTACAAGGATGAACCCGATGCCGAACAGTATCGAGCCGATTACTTTCGCGCATTACAAGCAAGACTTGAAGAGACGTTTTACAGGCAGATAAATCAATGGTGCTCCTCGCACGGCATCGCTCTGACCGGTCACCCGGCCGCTCCTGACGACATCGGACATCTGAGGCATTTTCACATACCGGGACAAGATATTGTCTGGCGTTATATAGAGCCGGGCAAAGCCAGCGCTTTGGAGGGACCCCAATCAACCCAGGGCAAGTGTGCCTCTTCAGCAATGATTCATCTCGGCTGCAAACGGAACCTGAATGAATACTGCGGAGCATACGGACACAATTTTACTTTCGACGAGATGAAATGGCTGACCAACTGGCTGATTGTACGTGGCTGCAATATGCTGGTACCACATGCCTTCTACTACTCGATTCGCGGTCCTCGTATTGACGAGCGTCCACCTGATGTCGGCCCCAATAGCCCCTGGTGGGAGCAGTATAAGCCCTTTGCCGATGCGTGTCGCCGCCTGTGCTGGCTGAACACTGACAGTAAACATGTTTGCGCACTTGCGATCCTCGGCTTTAATGACTACCTGCCGTGGCAAGGGGCAAAGATTTGCTTCCAAAACCAGCGTGATTTCAACTACGTTGAAGCCAGACACTTATGGGAAGATGCTCATGTTGAAACCGACGGTATTCATATAGCTGGTATGCACTACAAGGCATTAATTGTTGAATTTGACCCACCCTCAAAAGCAAAAGAAGCGCTGGAAGTTTTGGAGCGTGCCGGCCGTCTTATCCGTTGGGGAAAAGGCGAGAGTGAAACGCTACTGTTTCAGAAAATTGATAGCTTAGTACCTATAGACGTTCGCATTTCGCCTACTACGCCGGATTTGCGGGTACGTCATGTTGTGAAAGATACAACTCACTACTACATAGTTTTCAACGAAGGGCAAGAGCAAATCAAATTCAGGTTAATAACATCTGCCAAAGGGCAGCGATTTTTACTGGACCCTCAAAGTGGCAGACAGAATACGATTGATTCGGATGCATTACTACAGATGCGACCTCATGAACTGAAGGTACTAAAGATTGCGAATTCATAGTAAAGTTAGAGAAAATGCTCCTTAATATTTATATGTGGTTATTGACTATCTCAGACGAACTTTTCGGGCAGCAACGCCGTATAAATGCTCACATTAGAATTTATAAGTAAGGAAGCGTTTCCACTCTCAGCGGCAGGGCTGCTGTGGAGGACGGGCATCATGGCAAAAAAAGTACACAGTTTAATTAAGAATGCCAAATGGGGCTGCATAGTCAGCACTTTTGTTATATTATATCTCAAGTTACATAGTTGCTCTTGAGTTAATGGTTCGACAGGCTCACCATCCTGAGCGAAGTCGGAGAATTGATGTTGATAATCTTCTTAAGGAAACTCAATGAAGTTGCGAAAATTATTTCTGGTATTGCTGCTAATTAGTTCGGTGTCTCTGGCAGATGTAAATAACCGGAATATGCTCCGGCAAAAAAAGCAAATACAAAATAATACAGTAGAGCTAAACTTATCGTATGATTTCTTCGTTCCCGGAGAAACTTTCAGGACAAGTTTAATTGTCATACTTCCACAGACTATACCTAGTAAACAGAATATTTTAAGCATAAAGTACTCCCCAAAACCATCAAGATTTTTTTACGAAAACGGAAACCGCTACGCCGAGTATGTATTTGTCAAGCCTGAGAGGCGGATGAAAGTAGAAATAATAATCAGGGCCGAGCTGTTTAGATATGACCTGCTCACCGCGAGAGAAAAACGCGAACAAGACCTTTTCGTAGGGCCCGGATTGGAGGACTTTCTAAAGCAGGAAAAGTATATAGAAAAAGACGACCGGCAAATACAACAAATCGCAGAAAGTATAGAAGGTCAAACCGAAGCAGACATAGTGAAAAACATATATAACTATGTCATTGATAATTTGGAGTACACCCTCCACGGGAAAAAAGACTGGGGTGCCGTCAAAGCTCTCCAGCGGAAAAAGGGAGATTGTACCGAGTACGCTGATTTGTTCGTTGCTATCTGCAGGGCAAAGAACATTCCCGCCAGAGTCGTTACCGGCTACACTATGCGATTCGATGACGACTCACCAAAACACAATTGGGCGGAGGTCTATTTACAAAAGTACGGCTGGGTTCCTTTTGACCCGAGCGGCGGCGATGTAAAAAACTTCATATTCCGAAACATAGCATTTGACAGAATGAGACCGGTTTACCTCTATCTTACTAACATCCGCAACGATGAAGTACTTGGTAACTATCATTTTGCCAGGTATACATACTGGGGCGATAGAGCCAGATTAACAGACTCAATTGAATTCAAGCAACCTTCCCCGCTTTTCCAAAAAAACCACTGACATTCCAGCATTTCAAGAACGGCTTTCTTTGGGCCGGGGCCGGCGAAAGTAATTCTCATCCTCTTGTCTGAAATTCACTTCTGTTGTAGAATGTAATCTAATGAATAGCTGGATATGTTAAAATCGTACGAAAAACTTCAAAAGCAAAGGAGGTCCATTATGGATATCCGGATTAAAGAGTTAATTGCGATTGGAGCATCGATTACGGCAAATTGTCAGCCCTGTTTTAAGTACCATGTAGACAAGGCCAAAGAAAGCGGCGCAGATGAGCAGGAAATCTTAGAGGCGATCGACGTAGCAAAGATGATACAAAAGGGCGCGGAGTCCCAGATGGAACAGCTGGTATCAACTGTCTTCACAGATGCCGGTTAACACGGCAAGGCGTCGGAGAATGAGTGTGGATGAACTAAAACGATGGTGAACTGTACGGAATACATCTGGAAAGAATATCACGCCAGGCTGCACAGCTTCATCCAGAGCCGTCTTGGCAAGGCATCCGCTGCGGATGACATCCTTCAGGAAGTATTTATGCGAATTCATTCTCAGATTGATACTCTCAAAGACTGTGGGAAGATTCGGGCTTGGATATATCAGATAACGCGAAATGCCATTATTGATTATTATCGAACTCAAAAGAAAATGGAAGAGCTGCCGCCGAGGTTGGCTGGCCCTGAACCAAAGCTTAGTGACAAGGCGAAAGAGGATATCAGCACTTGTCTTATGCCTATGATTGAGAGCTTGCCCGCCCATTACCGCCAAGCAGTAATGCTATCCGAAATACAAGGCCGAACGCAAAAAGAAGTTGCTGAAGAACAGGGTATTTCTCTGTCCGGAGCCAAATCTCGCGTTCAGCGAGGCCGGGCGATGATAAAGGATATGATGTTGGGGTGCTGTCATTTCGAATTCGACCGGCGGGGCAATATAATCGATTACGAACGCAGGGGGGACTGCTCCTGCTGTACCTGCTAAAATATTCCCAAAAAGTCTGCGTCTTTTCTCAGCTATCTCCGTCTATGTGGGTGAGACAAGATTGGTATGATTTTAAAAACCAAACAGACAAGGAGACAGAAAATGAAAAACTCAAGAGATGAAGAGGTTCGTAAGGCAGTTCGAGAAACCTACGGCCAAATAGCAAAATCAGATGCCGCCGGCTGTGGCTGTGACCCTTCATCTTGTTGTGGCTCGGAAGACGGCACCACAGCGGAAGATATTTCGGTCAATCTCGGATATTCCAATGATGATGTCTCCAGCGTGCCAGAAGGTGCAAATATGGGCCTTGGCTGTGGAAATCCACAGGCAATTGCCTCTTTGCAGCCTGGGGAGGTTGTTCTTGATTTAGGCAGCGGCGGCGGTTTTGACTGCTTCCTTGCCGCCAAAGCCGTTGGTCCCGACGGCCGGGTCATCGGCGTAGATATGACGCCTGAAATGGTAAACAAGGCCCGCGAAAATGCTGCAAAGACAGAACTGCCTAATGTGGAATTTCGTCTGGGAGAAATCGAACATTTACCTGTTGCAGATGGGTCAGCTGACGTGATTATTTCCAATTGCGTTATTAATCTGTCACCGGATAAGTCCAAAGTTTTTAAAGAAGCCTTTCGTGTTTTAAGACCAGGTGGAAGGTTGGCCATATTTGATATTGTCGCCACAACCCAACTGCCTGATGAGATGAAACAGAATCTCAAGCTTTATTCAGGGTGCGTAGCAGGCGCCCGGCAGATAGATGAGCTGAAATCTATGCTCCAGGAAGCCGGTTTCGCCGACATAAGTATAAAACCTATTGAAGAAAGCAGAGAGACTATCCGGCAATGGTTCAAAGATAGTCACATAGAAGATTTTATCGTCTCAGCAACAATCGAAGCAATAAAACCATAAAAAATGTGTGTCCTTTCTTTATCGACTTTCGTCCATAAGGTCAAGCCGCAGCAGCGTTGTCAGAAAATTCCCAGGACAGAGAAAAAAAAGGGGTGCTACCATGAACAAAACTAATACTAACTCTTCTTGCGAAGTCGCAAAAGGTTGGTTATCATTTAGGCCATTGCATATAAGAGAAAAATTCGATGTTAGAATTCTTGACTTGAATTCTTGTTACTTGATTGCATGGTATCCTATAAAATCAAATTAGGAGATGTCATGAAAAGCTCTATTTTCACAAAGATGGGGGTATCTATTTGTATTTTTATCTGTTTTGCAGTCCTTGTTCTTGATGGTAAACTGGAGGCTGTGGATTCGGCTGCTGTGAAAAAATTATTTCCTGACCCTCCACGCCAATACTGTTCAGCCCCGCTGTGGGTGTGGAACGACATGCTCACTGAGAAACAGATAGTCGACACCCTCGGCGATCTGGCAAGGCAGAAAGTCAAGCAAGTCTTTATTCATCCCAGGCCCGGCCTAATGACGCCATATCTTTCAGAGGAGTGGTTCAGGCTCTGGAAGGTAGCTTTGAAAGAAGCCGAGCGGCTCGATATGAATGTGTGGATTTACGATGAGAACTCGTATCCATCGGGCTTTGCCGGTGGGTTCGTTCCTGAGGCTATGCCCGAGTCCCGCGGCCGAGGTCTGGTAATCAAGGAGCAGGAGTCGGTGGGTAAGCTCGATGATAATTCCGTGGCGGTTTTTCGTTTAACAGAAAGGGGCTATGTGAATGTCTTGGGCATTGCACGGACTGGGGCCCTGCTTCCGAGAGGCAGGTATTTAGTTGCATCGATACGGCGTGCGGGCACTTCACCATGGTATGGTGGTAAGTTCTATGTTGACCTTATGTACCCAGGTGTAACGGAGAAGTTTCTGGCCATAACAATGGACGCCTATACCCGCGAGATAGGCGAGCACTATGGCAAGCGCGTGCCCGGGGTTTTTACGGATGAGCCACACCTTGCGCCGGCGGGCGGGCTGCCGTGGACGGATGATTTGCCGGAAGTGTTCGAAAAGCGATGGGGATACAGCCTGATTGAGAATTTGCCCAGTCTGGTACAGCCTGTCGGTGACTTTAAGCAGGTAAGACACAACTATATCCAGGTTCTGCTGGAGCTGTTTATCGAGCGCTGGGCCAAGCCATACTATGAGTATTGCGAACGGCACAACATCGAATTTACAGGTCATTACTGGGAGCACGAATGGCCGAATTGCCTGAGGTCACCTGATAATATGGCGATGTACGCCTGGCACCAGAGGCCGGCGATTGATACGCTGATGAATCAGTACCGTGAAGATACGCACGCCCAGTTCGGCAATGTTCGGGCGGTCAAGGAGCTGTCAAGCGTCGCGAATCAGCTTGGGCGCAAGAGGACACTGTGCGAGACATACGGGGCGGGCGGATGGGACCTGCGCTTTGAGGACATGAAGCGAATCGGTGACTGGATTTATGCGCTGGGAGTCAATACACTTAATGAGCATCTTTCATATGTCACGATAAGAGGCGCGCGCAAGCGTGACCACCCGCAGTCTTTCTCGTATCACGAACCCTGGTGGAAGGCATACCACGTGATGGCCGAGTACTTCAACAGGCTGTCGCTGATTATGTCGCAAGGTGAACAGATTAACCGGATTCTTGTAGTCGAGCCTACGACGAGCGTGTGGATGTATCAGGGCGATTCGAGCCAGCGAGAAAAGCTCAACGAGATTGGCAACCAGTTCCAGCAAATGATAATGTCACTGGAGCAGGCTCAGGTTGAGTACGATATTGGATGCGAAGATATTATTGCACGGCACGGCTCAACCGAAGGGACGCTATTTAAAGTAGGTCAGCGTGCGTACGATACGGTCGTTCTAACGCCTTTGACTGAGAATCTGAATCGGCGAACGGTAGATTTGCTCGATGCGTATCTGGAGGCCAGCGGAGTTGTAGTCTGCTGTGGACAGGCGCCTTCGCGTATTGACGGTCGGTCTTCGAATCGAGGCGCAGAAGCTGCGAGGCGTTCGAGCTGGAAGCAGGTTGAGGCAAGCAAAGTGCCGCAAACAGTCCTGGTCAGATCCAAAGATGGATTTAGCATCGAACGGGATAAAGATGATAAAGGCATACTGTTTCATCACAGGCGCACGGTCGAGGACGGAGAATTTCTGTTGCTGGTTAATACGAGCATCGATGCGCCGTCGGCAGGAGTAGTCAGATCGACAGCTAAGAGTGTCGAAAGATGGGACTTGAGGACGGCAGAGGTTTCCATTTATGCTTTTGAAAAGGCTGGTGCCGGAATAAAGGCCCGCTATGAGCTTCCACCTTGCGGCAGCTTGTTGCTGTTCTTGTCAAAGAAAACATATGAGCCTGTTATTGAGGCAAAGGAAACTGTTAAGGTCGTTGCCCCGCGAGGCGAGCCTGAGATTAGCCCAATAGAGGAGAACGTACTGACGCTGGATTATGTCGATATTAGGGCCGGCGGCCAGACGAAGAAGAATATATATTTCTATCAGGCATCCCAATTTGCGTTTGCAGAGAACGGGATGGCTCGAAATCCGTGGGACAGTGCCGTTCAGTTTCGGGACGAGCTTGTGCAAAAGACATTCGGACCTGACAGCGGCTTTGAGGCAACCTATCGATTTACCATTCAGCAGCAGGTGCCCAAGCGGCTTTGGATTGTTATCGAAAGACCGGATTTATACGCGATTACGTGCAATGGCAAGACGGTTTCCGCTAAAAAGGATTCATGGTGGCTGGACAAATCGTTCGGCAAAATCGACATCACGAGGGCATCCAAACTTGGTAAGAATGCTGTCACAATCAAAGCATCACCTTTCACTATTTATCATGAGCTGGAGCCAGCCTATGTTCTCGGGACTTTTAAGCTAAGGCCTGTCAATTCGGGCTTTGTGATTGTTGGGGGGCCGGAGCCGGCTATGGAGCTTGGAAGCTGGAAAGAGCAGGGCTATCCGTTCTATGCAGCGGGTGTTTCTTATAGGCAGAAATTCGATATCGCGCGTCCTGCAGGGCGGTATCTTGTTGAATTACGTAAGTGGTACGGAAGTGTTGCAGAGATTACCGTTAACGGAGTGCCTGCGGGCCATATTGCGTATCAGCCCTGGCAGTGTGACGTGACAGAGCTGATTAAATCGGGTACTAACATGATTGAAGTTGTTGTGATCGGTACGCTCAAGAACACACTGGGGCCGCACCACGCGGGGACAGCGCTGGGTAGTGCCTGGCCCAGTATGTTCCACAAAGC
>JABAOH010016915.1_pt1 | contig 23521 bp, 22 predicted proteins | sample 7062181 | NCBI WGS metagenome assembly JABAOH01 (sample SAMN14538630, study PRJNA623070) | marine sediment metagenome | biome: marine biome [ENVO:00000428]; feature: marine pelagic biome [ENVO:01000023]; material: deep marine sediment [ENVO:00002113]; isolation source: pool of 5 deep marine... | reverse complement strand
AAACAAGGTTTGATTTTCTTGTAGCTTATTCTATCTTAAAGAAGGGGATTTGAGAGCTTAAATAAGGTGATTTGAGAGGTGGAAAAGAAGAAAATAATGAAAATGTAATTTAATTAAAGAAAGGAAGCCTTGGTGTTGAACTGGTCGATCAAGTTATCTATATAATTTTGCTTTAATTGAATGTTGTTCCAGTAATCAGGATAATCATACCATTGGGCATTCAATTCATCGACATCTCGTCCCTGCTGCTCGATCCAGGTAAAATATTTGAGATTATGAATGCGCTTCCTGTCGTAGTAATTGAGTTCTTGCATATGATTAATGTTTAAGGCCAAAAGAGAACGGTTGTAATCTTTTAAAGCGTCGAGCTCTGAATATTTTCCGTATTGTGCTCTGAGTTCTTTGAGACGGCTTTTATAAAGATCCATGGAATCCGTGAAAACGGTCAGTATCAAGTCTTTAGAAGTGAGCTCAAAGTACTTGGAAAATTTTATAGCAGCCAGCAAATTGGCGGCGCTTGAAACTCCCATAAGATGAAGCGAGTTGATAGTGCTTTCGGAAAGACCTTGTTTCTTTAGAAAAGATTTTCCAGAAGGTTCGTTGCAAAGTCTGATCAAATTGAGGCAGTCGTTGTCATCAACAGCAATGACCATATCAGTGTTACGGACATTATGAATCCAAGGCACATGTTTGTCTCCGATTCCCTCGATTCGATGACCGCCAAAGCCGTTGAGAAGAAGGGTGGGACACTGCAGTGCTTCCGCCGCAGCGATCTTGCTTTCAGGGAAAGTTTCCTTAAGGAAGTCGCCGCAACCAGATATCGTTCCTGCAGAGCCGGAAGATGCGATGAAGCCCGCGAAGCGTTCTTTCTTGGACATAGCCTTTCTTAAGACCTCTAACGCTGCTTCTCCTGTGATGGCGTAATGCCAGAGATAGTTTCCGAATTCGTCGAATTGGTTGAAAACCATGACATCTTTTCTTTCTTGACGGAGGTCCCAACATTTATCAAAAATCTCTTTGACGTTGCTCTCTCCACCGGGTGTTTTGATCACTTCACCCGCTACCGACGAAAGCCACTCAAAGCGTTCTTTGCTCATTTCTTCGGGCAGAACTGCAATAGAATCACACCCAAGGAGTGCTGCGACGTACGCGCCACCGCGACAGTAATTTCCGGTAGATGGCCAGACTGCTTTTTGCTGGGTTGGATCAAATTGTCCTGTAACGAGTCTTGGAACCAAGCATCCAAAAGTTGCCCCAACCTTATGAGAGCCTGTAGGGAACCACTTGCCGAGAAGAGCAATGATCCGAGCCTCCACTCCAGTCAATTCTGTAGGAACTTCCATAAGATTGACATTCCCGAACAATCCTCCATTGGGAACTGGATCATTCTTCCAGGTGATTCTGAACAGGTTATAATGATTTATATCCTCCAGACCGATATGCTTAAGTTTTTCTTTTATTTTTGTAGGAATAAGTTTTGGATTTTTTAGCTGCTTGAAGGTAGGGATAATGATTTTGTGCTTCCTGGCCAGTTCTACCGCTCTTTTGAGCTTGGCCTCATTCTTCTTTAGTTCTATCATGGAGAACGCATCTTCTATAAATATTCAACTTTGCCTTCTTGCTTTATTTTCTCTACTATCTGTTTTACTTTCTGGTCCAAACTTTTTTGAGTGATGAGAAGAGCATCCTCTGTGTCAACCACAATGATATCCTTAACTCCGATAAGCGCCGTTAATTTGTGAGGATTATACAGCAGGCAGTTTTGTGAATCTATAATAATGCTCTCTCCTCTCTGGGCATTGCCTTCTTTATCCTTAGGCCATATGTCTGCTAACGAAGACCAAGCTCCAACATCAGACCAGCCAAAGGTTCCTTTGCCCATCAACACGCCCTCTGCTTTTTCCATCAGAGCATAATCTATGGATATAGAAGGAATCTCTTCATAGATGGAGGCGATCTTGGCGTCGTCCTTGTTTTTTAGGGCGTCAAGAATCTTTTGCCAGTAAGTAAACATCAAAGGTGCATGCTTTTCAAGCTTTTGGGCGAAAATATCAGCCTGCCAAATAAACATCCCTGAGTTCCAGAAATAGTTCCCTTCTTCTAAAAAATTCTTAGCTTGCTCATATTCGGGTTTTTCCTTGAATTCCTGGACTTGGAAAAAAGGCTCATCTTGAAAGTTGAGGGGATTTTCGGGGGAAAATTGGATATAGCCGTACCCAGTCTCCGGATATGAGGGAGGAATTCCAAAAGTGATAAGGTTTTCTCCTTTAGCGGCTGCTGTGGCTCCAGCTTCGAGCTTTTTCAGGAAAAGAGGAGCATCCTTTATCATATGGTCAGCAGGGAAGGCAGCCATGACCGCTTTGGGATTCTGGAGATAAATCCAGGCTGTGGCCAGCGTCAAAGCAGGGGCTGTGTTTCTTCCTTGGGATTCTACAAGTAGATTCTCTTCAGGAAGATCTGGAAGGAGATCTCTGATAACTTGAGTCTGCTCAAAGGTAGCAATTGTGTATATATTGTTCGAAGGGATCTTGGCCAAAAGACGGTGGGCTGTTTCTTCGATCATTGTTTTGTCGCTGACAATAGGAAGAAACTGCTTCGGCTTCTTCTTTCGGCTCAACGGCCAGAATCGAGTGCCGGTCCCTCCGGCCATTATAACTGCTCGAATATCCATCTTAATCTCCTATAAAAAAACCGGTTAAGTGATTCACTCTATGTTATAAAGGATAAGGCAAGAATTATCGCTCCAGCCATAAGAATGGGCGAAATTTATTACGAGCTGAATGATTCCTGAGTAAGAACTCTCTAAATAAGCTCAAGAACGCTCTAACCTTTTTATGGCATTCTCAACAGCAGCTTTAACTTCCTTTTCTATGCCCCTGAGGGCCTCTTCTGTATCGCCTTCAAAACGAAGAACAAGGACTTCTTGAGTGTTTGAAGCTCGAACCAATCCCCAACCATCAGGAAAAATTGCCCTGACGCCGTCTATGTCGATGATGGTGTATCTTTGAGAAAGCTCTTTTTTTACTTCCTCGACTATTTTGAATTTCACTTCATCTGAGGCATAAACTCTGATTTCTGGCGTATGGTAGGTCTTGGGCAGTTCAGATAGCATCTGTGATAGCTTTTTTTCTGACCTAGAGAGGAGTTCCAGCAGACGCACCGAAGAATAGATGGCATCATCAAAACCAAAGTATTTGTCTGCGAAGAAGATATGGCCGCTCATCTCCCCCGCCAGAAGAGCTCTTTCTTCCTTTATTTTTTTCTTGATTAAGGAATGGCCGGTTTTCCACATGATAGGTCTTCCGCCTAATTTTTTAATTTCTTCATAAAGAACCTTTGAGGCTTTCACTTCAGAGATGATAGGAGCTCCAGGATTTCGGGAAAGGATATCTTGCGAGAAGAGGGCCATGAGGAAGTCGCCCCAGATGATGTGCCCCTCATCATCGATGACTCCGATCCTGTCTCCGTCTCCATCGTAAGCCACGCCCAAATCTGCTTTTGACTTGGTGACTTCGTTGATGAGGTCTTCGAGGGCTTCAGGAAGAGTTGGGTCTGGATGATGGTTGGGGAAGTTGCCATCCATCTCACAGTAGAGTTCAGTGACCTCACATCCTAAGTTTCTGAGAAGAGGGCAAGCTATGACTCCTGCAGTTCCGTTTCCAGCATCTACGACAACTTTCAGTTTTTTTTCTAAACTGATATTTTTCTCAACATAGTCTTTATATTCAGGAATAATATCGTAAGTTCTTCTGGAGATGCTTTCCTCTTTTACGAAATCGTTGTTTTGAATGATGGTGAAAATGTTTTGGATGTCTTTTCCGTAGAGTGTTTCCTCTCCGACCATGATTTTGAAGCCGTTATATTCAGGAGGGTTGTGGGAGCCGGTGAGCATCACTCCCGCCTCCATTTTTTTGTGATAGATGGCGAAATAAAGAAGGGGAGTCGGGATAACGCCGAGCTCCACGATCTCGCACCCTGTTGAGAGAAGGCCCCTGGATAGAGCTTCAGAAAACAGAGGAGAACTGAGCCGGCAGTCTCTTCCCAGGGCCACTCCTTTTCTTTCGTGCTGGCGAAAATAGGTGCCTATTCCCTTTCCTATCAATTCCACAGTGTCTTGAGTTAAATCTTTATCTACAACCCCTCTTATATCGTACTCTCTGAAGATTTCAGGTTTTAATTTCACCTTATCCTCCAGCTGACTAAGAATACTGCAACTGGTTATCGCTCGGCTGATTATATTGTTATTTTTATATTTTTTCCTTAAGCTTAACAAAATCTTTTAGGCTGGCTTCGACGGTCGGCCATCTGTTCTGGGCATCAAGAATGAATTCTATGAATTCCCGTACTGCCCCTCTCCCTCCAGGATTGCCGCAGATAAAATGACTGTGCTTTTTTATCTCTGGGTGTGCATCTGCCACAGCGCCAGCCAACCCTACAAATTTAATGACCTCAAGGTCTCCTAAATCATCGCCTATGTAGGCGACTTCCTCCGGTTGGAGTTCGTTTTTTTCTAGGATTTCCAGCAGGACCTTTTTTTTATCAAGAACTCCCTCGTAAAGTTCCATGATTTTCAGCTTTTCAGCCCTTTTTTTCAGAGAGGTTGATATTTTTCCGGTGATGATACCTGTCTTCAGGCCCGCCATGCGAGCGAGCAAAACTCCTGTCCCGTCCCTGACATTGTATGCTTTGAGTTCCTCTCCGTCAGGAAGGAGAAGGAGGCTTCCGTCAGTGAGTGTGCCGTCCACATCCATGATGATCATTTTTATCTTGCGGGCTCGCTCTTTATCTTTCATCAGAACATCTCTGTTCGCCATAAATCATGGAGATGGATGATTCCCTCGATTTCCCCCTTTTTATTCTTGATGATTAGGGAAGTTATTTTGTTCTCTTCCATGACGTTTAGTCCTTTGGTGGCCAAATCCTGTTTGTCGATCGTTATTGGATTTGGAGTCATGCAATCTTGAGCGGTCTTTTGCAATAAACTCTTATCGAATTTTTGGATCAACCGCCTTAGATCGCCGTCTGTTATAATTCCCACAAGCTTTTCCTGTTCGTCGATAACACACGTCATTCCTAATTTTTTCTTGGTCATTTCCGCAAGGACAGCATTCATCGGAGTCTTTTGAGTCACCCGGGCGATCTCTCTTCCCTTGTGCATTAGATCTTTAATCTTGAGGAGCTTTTTCCTGGCTTCTCCTCTAGGATGCACAAAAGCGAAATCTTTGGCTCCGAATCCCTTCTTCTTCATCAAGGCGATAGCTAAAGCATCCCCCATCGCCAGGGCAGCGGTAGAGCTGGCTGTGGGAATCATGCTGTTAGGCTCAGCTTCTTTTTCGACCTTCGCCTCCAAGACGATATCGCTGTACTTGGCTAATTTTGAATTTTTATCGCCTGTGATGCTGATGAGCTTTATTCCAGTTCTTTTCACGAAATCCAAGAGATCAACGAGCTCGCTCGTTTCTCCGCTGTAAGAGATAGCTATGAGAATATCCTCTTTGAGAATCATACCCAGGTCTCCGTGTCCAGCTTCAGCGGGGTGGATAAAAATAGCCGGAGTGCCGCAGCTGGCCAAGGTGGCGGCGATTTTCCGGCCTACATGGCCTGATTTTCCCATGCCGGTGACTATGACTCGCGACTGTGTCTGGAAAAGAAGCTCAACTGCATCTGCAAAGCTTTCATCAAGTCTGGAAGCTAAGGTTTTGACTGCTTTTGCTTCTGTCTCCAGAACATATTTAGCGGTTCGAATGATATCATTTTTTGTCATGGCTCTTATTATTCCTTACGCTTGATTATTATTCGTGTCTATTTCTATTGCCTGCTTTATGCNNGAAGGATTATCGTGGACTTCAAGAAATACTCCGTCCGCGCCAACGCTTACGCCTGCCCTTGCTTTGTAAGGGATAAATTCAGTCTCTCCCCCTGAGGAGCTTCCCTCGCCGCCAGGCTTTTGAACGCTATGCGAGGAATCTATGACAACGGGAAATCCCCATCTCTTCATGATTGGAATGGATCGGATATCGAAAACCAAGTTATTATAACCGAAAAAGGTTCCTCTTTCAGTGATGATTAGTTTTTCATTTCCCTGGCTGGTGGCTTTTTCCACAGCATTTTTCATTTCTTGAGGAGATAAAAACTGTCCTTTCTTGAGGTTAAGTGGTTTTTGAGTTTTAGCAGCCTCGACTATCAAATCTGTCTGCCGGGAGAGCAGAGCCGGAATCTGGATGACATCCAGCACCTGGGCAGCCTTCTCGACCTGGTTTGTTTCGTGAACATCGGAGAGGACAGGAACGCCAAGCTCGTCTTTTATAGTACGCAGGATTTCTAAACCTCTTTCTATACCCGGTCCTCTGTAGGAAGATATTGAAGAGCGGTTTGCTTTGTCGTAAGAGGCTTTAAAGATAAACGAAATTTTGAGAGCTTCGCATATTTTTTTTATTTCTTTTGCCATAAAAAAAGCATGGTCCTTATTTTCAATCACACACGGACCGCCAATCAGGAAAAAGGGATTGGCCCCGCCTATTTTAACTTTTTCTTTTATGAGTATTTCTCTTGAGACGATAGGCATAACTTGCTCCAATAAAAGCTTTGAAAAGAGGATGAGGTTTTAAGGGTTTAGATGTAAACTCAGGATGAAACTGGCACCCTAGAAACCAAGGATGATTCTTGATCTCGATAATTTCCACCAAATTATGATCTGGGTTTTTTCCTGAGATGAAAAGACCCGCCTTGGCTAAGATTTCTTCGTATTCAGGATTGAACTCGTACCGATGCCGGTGGCGGTCATAAATGTTCAGTTTGCCGTATGCTTTCTCAGCGAACGAACCTTTTTCGAGGCGACAGAGGAACTTACCCAACCTCATAGTGCCTCCCAGGTCTTTTATTCCTTTCAATTCCCTCCACTTAAAGAAGATTTTATGGGGAGTTTTGGGATTAAATTCTGTGCTGTTAGCATTGTCGAGCGAGGCGACATTTCGGGCAAATTCTACGGCCGCGGCCTGCATGCCTAAGCAAATGCCGAAAAAGGGAACCTTATTCTTTCGAGCATATTTAGCAGCTTTGATCTTACCTTCGATTCCTCTCACGCCGAAACCACCTGGAACAAGAATCCCATCTGCTCCGCCCAAGATTCTCTCGGGCTTTCCTTTTTCTAAATCCTCGGCCTCTATCCAGGATATGCTGACTTTAAGCTGGTGAGCGATACCTCCATGGTCTAAAGCCTGTTTCAGGCTGAAATAAGAATCATGAAGATCTGCGTATTTACCCGCAAGGGCAATATCGACCTCATCCCTGGGATTTTTCATGCTTTCCACCAGGGCTTTCCATGGCCCAAGGCGCCTTTTCTTCTGGTCAAGTTTAAACTGTTTGAGAATAATGCTATCCAGCGCTTCTTGGGCCAGAACAAGTGGAACTTCATAGATATTATCCACATCTTTGGCAGTTATAACGGCTTCAAAGGGCACGTTAGTAAACAGGGAAATTTTAGCCTTTATATCCTTGTTAAGAGACCTGTCCGTTCGGCAGAGAATTATGTCAGGCTGAATTCCTACGGCTTGTAGCTCGCGCACACTGTGTTGAGTCGGCTTTGTTTTGAGTTCCCCAGATGTTTTGATAAAAGGGACCAAAGTCAGATGCATAAAAAGGGTATTGTCAGGCCCAAGAGAAAGCCTCATCTGTCTTATTGCTTCGAGGAAAGGCTGGCTTTCGATGTCTCCGACAGTACCGCCTATTTCAACGATAACTATATCGTTTTTATCAGCTACCGAGTAAAAAGCGTCTTTTATGGCGTCAGTGACGTGGGGGATCACCTGAACAGTTTTACCGAGGAATTCTCCCTTTCGTTCTTTTTTTATGATAGACTCGTAAATTTTTCCAGCTGTCCAGTTATGAGCCTTGGTCGTCTTTGTTGAGGTGAACCGTTCGTAATGCCCCAGGTCAAGGTCTGTTTCAGCTCCATCATCAGTGACATACACTTCTCCATGTTGGAAGGGATTCATCGTTCCTGGGTCCACGTTAAGATAAGGATCGAATTTTTGGATAGTTATCTTGTAGCCGTGACTTTCAATCAGCCTGCCGATAGAAGCTGCGGCAACTCCTTTACCCAATGTGGATAGTACCCCCCCTGTGATGAAGATAAACTTAGTCATTTGCTCCGTCGTCCAAGAATTTTTCAACCCTGATTATATCCTGAGGAGAGTCAACACTCAAGGTAGAAAATTGGGTTTCGATAATTTTTATTCTGTAGCCGTTATCAACAGCTCTAAGCTGCTCCAGATTTTCTTCTTTTTCTGACTTAGATGGCGGCATCTTGCATAAAGCAAGGAGAAATTCTTTTTGGAAACCATAAATTCCTATGTGCTGCAGGAAATAATCTGGGGCTTCGAGAGGAAGAGGAGAACGCGAGAAATTGAGGGCAAAGCCTTCCCTGTCCGCGGCGACCTTGATAACGTTGTTGTCATAAAGGAGGTCCATATCTTTCTCTCTGGCCGCAAGAGTAGCCATCGGGATGGTTTCATCCTGCAAAGCCTTAACCAGGTCGTCTATCATCTCCCCTCTCAGGAGAGGTTCATCTCCCTGAATGTTGATAACAATCGAAGTTCTTATCTGCTTTGCAACTTCCGCAACTCGTTCCGTCCCGGAATTATGCAACGGAGATGTCATCTGGACTTCTGCTCCAAAACCTGAAGCAACCTTTAAAATTTTCTCATCATCAGTGGCTATGATGAGACGTTCGAGGAACCTTGCTTCTCGTGCCTGCTCGTATACTCTTTGGATCATCGGCTTTCCCTGGATGAGAGCTAGGGGTTTTCCAGGGAATCGCTGAGATTGATAACGAGCGGGGATGACTCCTGTAGCCAGTTTCAACTTTGATATCCCGAATCAGGTTTTTTCTCGGGTAATTGTTGGATAACCTCTTCTGCTTTTTCTTCTGCCCCTCGCAGAGAAACTTGATTTGTTATCTGGCAGTTTGCCTCAAGATAAGCCCCTTCCTCCACTGCTAGTCTGGGTGTTATGACTGTACCGATTACTCTTCCGCTGGCGTTTATTTCGACTTTTTCCTTAGCTTCTATAGTGCCCTTTACCTCGCCGTTTATGATAATATTGCCAATCTTTATGTCTGCATCGACATTTCCGTTATCCCCTACGATTAGGACAGAATCAGACTCTATTTTTCCTGTAAAACGCCCGTCAATCCGGAAAGAACCCTCAAAAAATAAATCACCTTTAATTTCAGTGTCTTTATCGAAGAAGCCAGTGAGCTTATTTTCGTCTATTGTCTTTTCGTCCATAGATTCACTCCTTGATTTTTTCATATATTCTGTTTAATTCGTCAGCAGAGAAATAATAGATTTTTATATGCCCTTTTTTCTGGCTTCCCGAGATCGAGACCTTCGTTGCCAACAGCTTGACCAATTCTTCTTGAAGAGCCTTAAGATTGGGATCGGGCGTGTGCCTTTTTGGGCTGGGAACAGCCTGTTTGAGCTTCTGGATCATATTTTCGACATCGCGGACAGAAAGTTGTTTTTGAATGATTTGGCGAGCGACGGAAATTTGGAGCTTGGGATCTTCAAGAGGAATCAAGGCTCTGGCGTGACCCATAGAAATCTTGCGTTTGGCCAGATTATCCTGGATTTCTTTGGGAAGGTTGAGAAGACGCAGATAATTGGCAACAGAGGTCCTGTCTTTTCCGACTTTTTCTGCGATTTCCAGTTGAGTATAGTCCAGCTCTTGAGCTAATTTCTGATAGGCCAAGGCTATTTCCAAAGGATTAAGATCTTCCCTTTGGAGATTTTCCACGAGGGATGTCTCGAGCTGCTGCACCTTGGGCATGGAACGGATGAGAGATGGAATTTTTCGCAGGCCAATTTTTTGAGCTGCGCGCCACCTCCTTTCCCCAATAACAATTCTGTAATGATTTCCTTCAGGCACAACGATAACAGGCTGGAGAACTCCGGATTCTTTTATCGAGCGAGCCAGCTCATCAATAGATTCTTTGTCGAATTTCAGCCTAGGTTGGAGAGGATTCGGCTTGAGTTGTTCGATTTCTAAATCAGCGTACCTTTCTTCTTTTAGTATTCCATACTCTTCAGGGATAAACGCCTTTAATCCTTTTCCTAAAGCTTTCCTTGTCATATCTGTAGCATCTCCTGCGCTAAATTGTGATACGCCTCTGCTCCTTTTGATTTTTTGTCGTGAAGCTGGATAGGTTTGCCAAAACTCGGGGCTTCGGCGAGCCTTACTGTTCGAGGAATAATGACCTCGAAGATGATACCTTTTAGAGAACGTTTAACCTCTGCTGCAACCTGTTTAGCAAGGTTTGTGCGTTCGTCGAACATAGTCAAAAGAATTCCTTCGATGGAAAGTGATGGATTCAAATGAGTGCGAACCTCATCATAGATGCGCAGGAGTTCCGGGATGCCTTCCATACAGAAAAATTCGCATTGTACGGGAATAAGAACTGAGTCAGCAGCGGTGAGAGCATTAATAGTCAAAAAGCTCAGCGAAGGAGGGCAATCGATTAGAATGAAATCATAGTATTTCTTCGTATTATTCAAGGCTTGCTGCAGCTTCCTTTCTTTATCATTTTTGGAATAAAGTTCTGCCTCCACTCCTACCAGCTCAGGGGAGCAGGGACAGATATACAGGTTATCGAGTTCGGTGGGCTGGATAAAATCCATCATTTCCTGTCCGTTCATCAGAGCCTGGTAGATCCCCTTTTTGCTCTCTTTTTTCTTTCCAAGGCCAGATGTAGCCATTCCTTGAGGATCTAAGTCCACAACCAGGACTTTTCTCTTATTTAAGGCTAAAGAAGCACCAAGGTTGATCGCGGTTGTTGTTTTTCCTACTCCGCCCTTTTGGTTGGCTATGGCTATAATCTTATTCATCGTTCTTTAGTGTTTCACGTGGAACATTTCGCCTTTTCCTGATTTTCTCTTTTGAATGTTTAAGTAGACATGGAGGTTCATGGTAGCTGCAGGAGTTATTCCAGGGATTTTTTTTGCCTCTCCTATGGTCTGAGGCCGAATTTCCTCCAATTTTTCCATTACTTCCCTTGTCAATCCAGGTATTTTTCTGAAATTTGTATTTTCTGGGATTTTCTCTCCCTCGATTTTTTTAATTCTGACAATTTCTTTCTCTTGTTTTCTCAGATAGCCCTCGTATTTCACCTCTGACTCGACATGTCGGATTTCTTCATCAGTTAAAAGCCCACTGAATTTTTTATATTCTACCACATTTTTGAATTTCACTTCAGGTTTTTTTAGCAGGTCTATAAGCCGCAGCTTTTCTTTATTCTCTGTTATTATTTTTTCTTCCTGGAGAAAATGCATAGCTAGCTCTATCCTATCCTGTTTTTTTTGGTAAGCTTGATAATCTTCTTCATTAATGAGCCCGTATTTGTGTCCGTAATGAGTCAGCCTTTTATCTGCATTGTCAATCCGAAGGAGGAGCCTGTATTCAGCGCGCGATGTGAACAGACGATAAGGCTCCTCAACTCCTTTTGAGACAAGATCATCGATGAGCACCCCTATATACGCCTCATCCCGCCCCAGGATGAAATCTTTCCTCTTTTTTATCTTCAAAGAAGCATTTATGCCGGCCATCAAGCCCTGGGCAGCTGCTTCTTCGTACCCAGAGGTTCCGTTGATCTGGCCGGCTAAGAACAAATTCTTAATGTTCTTTGTTTCCAGAGAGCGGTTTAATTGAGTAGGAGCAACTGCATCGTATTCAATGCCATAAGCTGGCCTCAATATTTTTGCCTGGTCCAACCCAGGGATGCTTTTAAGGATTTTCTTCTGGGCTTCAAGAGGAAGGCTGGAGGAGATCCCGTTAACGTAGATCTCGGCTGTATCTAGGCCTTCAGGCTCAAGGAAAAATTGATGTCTTTGATGATGGGGAAATTTGACAACTTTGTCCTCGATCGAAGGACAATAACGCGGTCCCACGCCAGTAATTTTTCCGCTGTATAGAGGAGATTTATCCAGATTTTTTCTGATAACTTCATGGGTTTTTTGGTTTGTATATCCTATATGGCAGAGGATTTGGTTTTTTAGGTCTTTTTGAGTACGAAAAGAAAAAGGAACAGGCTTTTTATCTCCTGGTTGAGCGGTAAACTTACTCCAGTCTATGGTTTGTTCATGGAGCCTCATCGGAGTGCCTGTTTTCAAGCGAAAGGATTTCAGCCCTAATTTCTTCAAATTTTCGCTGAGCTCATGTGAAGCAGGCTCGTTTGCTCTTCCTGCGGAATAGTTGTGGAGGCCTATGTGGATGAGGCCGTTCAAGAATGTTCCCGGGGTCAGGATAATAGCTTTAGCCAACAGCCTGTTCCCTTCCAGAGTCTTAACTCCTTGCACTTTTTTATCTTTTGTAAGAATTTCTGTTACAACCCCCTGGAAAAGCGTCAAATTCGGGACTTTTTCCAACCAGTTTTTCATGGTCAGCCTGTAGAGAGCCTTATCAGATTGCGCCCTTGGTGCTTGGACTGCTCCACCCCGGCTTCTATTCAGCAGCCTGAATTGTATCCCTGTCTCATCGGCCAGAAGGCCCATTATGCCGCCCAAGGCATCTATCTCGCGGACTAAATGCCCCTTGGCCAGTCCTCCTATAGCAGGATTGCATGACATCTGAGCGATTGTTTCGAGATGGATGGTGATGAGGCATGTTTCAAGACCCATGGTGGCGGTTGCGTAGGCGGCTTCACATCCGGCGTGACCAGCGCCGACCACGATTGCATCGTATTCATCCACAAAATTCATATTTTGCCCTATTTTCCTACACAGAATCTGCTGAAAATACCCTCGATGATATCATCCGTGCGAATCTCTCCAGTAAGCTGGCCGATTAAGGGGATTGCCTTTCGGATTTCTTCAGCACAAATTTCTTCGGGATAGCCTTCTTTAAGGAGGGGGAGGCCGTCAATCAAACAGCCGAGTATCTCCTCAAGCAGGAGTTTTTGCCGCAGATGAAGTATAACCTCTGCCCCCTGCTTCTTGTTAGGGACAAAAAGCTCATAGATCATCTCTTTTAGCTTCCCTAAGTTCGTTCCTTTTAATGCTGATATTTCAAGCGCAGGTAGAGATTCTGCTTGGCTTTTAACGTTTTTTTTGCTCATTTTTTGAGGAAGGTCAATCTTATTAAAGAGGAGAATGGTTTTTTTGTTTTTATATTTTTTGATCAGCTTGAAATCTTCAGCGCATTCGCCTTGAGAAGAATCAAGCAGAAGGAGCACTCCATCAGCTTGAGATGCGAGTATTTTTCCTCTTTTTATCCCTTCTTTCTCTGCCGCGTGAAGAGGGCTACCCAACCCGGCCATGTCGATAAGGGTAAAAATGGAACTATTTACGTTTAATTTATCGCATAAGTAATCTCTGGTCGTTCCAGGATAAGGGGTGACAATCGCCCTTTCTTTTTGTAGAAGTGAATTAAATAAAGTGGATTTGCCCACGTTTTTTCTTCCTGTTATGGCTAATTTTAGGCCTTCGGAAAGCGTTTTTCCCAGATTATAGCTTTCTACAAGCTGTCTTAAGGAATGAATAGCTTTTTCCATTGTTTTTGATATCTGCTTTGTTGAGATTCGGAGTCCCTCCTCCGGGAATTCAATGCTGGCTTCTATTTGAGAAAGAAGTAGGATAATCTGGCTTCGAAGAGCGGCTATTTTTTGGGAAAGGCTTCCATCGAGCTGGCCAAAGGATATTTTTGCCTGTTCGTATGACGGGGCTTGGATGATGTCGCTTATGGCTTCAGCCTGGAGAATGTCGATTCTTCCGCTAAGAAAAGCCCGAAGAGTGAACTCTCCGGGTTTTGCATGCCTAGCTCCGGCTTTTACACCGAGCCGGACAACTTCTTCGAGGATTACAGGACTTCCATGACAGCTTATCTCCACCACATCTTCCCTGGTATAAGTGTGTGGGGAAGGGATATAAGTCAAGTAGGCTTCTTCGAAGAATTCCTTCTGCTCAAAATGATACAGGTTTCCCAGTATGGGGCGGCGAGGAAGGATTTGGGCCTTGTTTTTCTTCGGCTTGAATATTTTTTTGGCTATCGAAAGGGATTTTTTCCCGCTGAGGCGGACGATGCCAAGCCCGCCGTATCCCAGGGGGGTCGAGATAGCAATGATCGTGTCTTCATCCATAACTCGTATATAATAAAACGTGAAGCATAAAACGTAAAGAGCGTAAAAATGGGGCCAGGCCCCATTTTCAAGCAGAGATTGTTCTTTTATTTACAGAAAAAGTAGCCTGTCCCCTTTATTTGCTTTGTTTAGCTTCGTTCTTGGTTGGGAAAATCTTGATTCTTTTCAGAAATCCATTTCCTATACTTTCAGTCGTTGTTCCTGAAACTTGATTCACAGCGATATGGACGATTCTTCTTTCATAAGGATTCATCATATCCAGGACTTCATCCTTTCCTGTTTCGTGGACATGTTGGGCAATACTCTGAGCATATTCCCTCAGCTGCTTTTCCTTTCTTTTTCTATAAAATTCGCAGTCGGCTTGGACTTTTTGGGGAGAGATTTTGTTAAGGATATGTTGAAATGCCTGGAGCAGTGATCCGTCTTTCCGCAGAAGAAAATGTTTGTCCTCTCCTTCAAAAATGAGATAGATTATATCGGTTTTTCTTTTTATCTGGTAGCTTATTTCAAGAGGCAGGCGAGACAAGATCTTATCGAGGAATTGAGCCACAGGATTTTCTTCCGGTTCTTCTTTAGGCCAGGCGCGGATTACGATCTCTTTGCTCTTGATTCCGAAGAGCTTTGTTTTTTCTGCAACAATTTCATAGTTAATTTTGCTCCGGGGGAGCTTGAGAGCGTGTTCGGCGTGTCCTATGACTTCGTCTAAATTTTTTCCTTTGAACTCTTTTTCTTTATTACTTTTTTCTTCCTTTGCCATGAGATTCTCTCTTTTTCTTTTGCCTCAAGCGGTTCATTATGTATTGCTGGCCGATTTGGAGGACGTTGTTAGTCAGCCAGTAAAGAACAAGGCCGCTTTGAAAATTCATAAAGAAGATAGTCATGATAACAGGCATGAGGAGCATCATCCTTGCCTGAGTGGGGTCAGCAGATGTAGGGGTCATCTTCTGGCTTATGAATTGAGTGATGCCCATCAGGATTGGAGTGACATAGAATGGGTCCTTCACCGAAAGGTCTTTTATCCAAAAAATGAACGGACTGTGCCTGAATTCAATCGCTACAACCAGCAGCCGGAAGAATCCCCAGAAGACTGGTATTTGGATGAGCAGGGGTAAGCAGCCTCCAGCCGGGTTGATACCGTGCTGTTTGTAGAGTTTCATAATTTCTTCGTTCATTTTGCGGCGCTGAGCGATATCCTGTTTGGCCTTTTTGTATTTGGATTTCAGAGCTTTGATCTTAGGCTGGAGTTCCTGCATCTTGGACATGGAGCGCATGCTACTGTAGGTTAAGGGGAAAAAGATAATCTTGATAATAAAAGTGAGGATTATGATAGCGATACCCCAGTTAGGGATTCGTTTATAGATGGATTTACTGGCTCTGAGGAGGATTTCAGAGATAACCCCAAAAAATCCGAACCTTATTAGTCTTTTCGTTCCGTAGCCGAACTCATTTAAAATATCGAAATCTTTAGGCCCTATATAAACCCTATGAGGAGAGCTCACCGAGAGAAAAAAATAAGGGTTTTCTTCTGGTCCTTCTCTATGGAAGGAGGCGCTTGCTTTTTCAGGAGAGGTTAGGAAAAGTGCAGTGAAGTAATTATCTTCATAGGCGGCCCATTGGACGAAATAAAAGTCATTGTGTTTCCTTGAGATCAAATCTTCCCATTGTTGCGCTTTCATGAATTTTCTTTCTTCCAAGCGGTCTTTTTTAGGGCGAGCTGGGGGTGGAAAAACAGCCATGCCTCTTGCGCCTCCGAATCGACTTCTTTGCTCGGTTTCAGTGGGATTGCCAATGCCTGGGCCCCAGAGGGTGTGGAACTCGATTCTCTGTCCGTATTTCCAAACGTTGATTATCATGTCAAAATCATACTTTCCATCCTGGAAGGTCAGGATTTTCTCCACTCGTGTTCCTTTTTCATCTGCATACTGAAAGCGGAGCTCTCCTGTCCGGCCACCTTCTAACTCTAGCTTGATATTTGAGGATTCGAAGAGGGCGCTGTTGACAGTGCTATCAAAGGATGAATCATCTGTTCTCAGGGCAAAAGGATATATGCCAAGCTCTTCCGCTCGCAGAGACACAAGGTCCAGGTCTTCTTTATTTTCATCGGTATGTTCTTTGAGCTTCCAGCTCTTCAACACCCCTCCCCTATTGCTCCATACAGCTCTATACAGAGAAGTATCGACGAGGACCTCTTCTTCAGTTTGGGCTGAGATCGGCTGAAGGTCTTTCTCTTCTTCTGCCGGCTCTCTTTCCTCTGGCATGGCTTGAGGAGAGATGGGTTCTTTTTCTCCAGGCCTTTCCTCAGGCGTTTTCTGTATATCTGTAATACTTTCTGGTGGACCTTCTGGCTTAGGTGGCGATTTAACAAAAAATGCCTGATAAAGAATCAGAATCAGGAAAGAAAGGACAATAGCCAGCAGTACTCTTTTTTCCATCTATGGACCTCTTAAGGAACGAGATCGACTCCTCCTGGATGAAACGGATGACACTTGAGAAGCCTTTTCCCTCCCAAAAATATTCCTTTAAACAAACCATGTTTTTTTATTGCCTCGTAGGTATAGTTAGAACATGAAGGATAAAAGCGGCAGTGACCGCCAAGCAACGGCGAAAGGAGCACTTGGTAACATCTTATCAAAAACAGACCAATGTTTTTCATAGAGATTATTTATTTAGACTGATGGATTTTAGGCCAGCAAAGTAGTCTTCCTGCAGCATGGGCCAGGAAGCCTCTAGGATTTCTTTTTTAGCGATTATTAAGATGTCGAAGGAACTTTCGAGCAATTCTTTATTCCTACGGAAGAGTGTTCTCATCTGTCTTTTAACCTTGTTTCTTTTAACGGCATTGCCTACTTTTTTGCTAATGACAACAGCCATTCTGGAAAAACTTAAATCGCTGGAGATATAAATAAGATTGAAATATTTTCCTCTGTAACGGCTGCCCTTTTTGTAAAGACGCGAAAATTCTTTTTTATTTCTTATCCTCTCCTGAGGGCTAAGGGTTTCGTTCATTAGCCAGCAAGTCTTTTTCTGCCTTTCTGTCTTCGGTTCTTGATGATATGCTGGCCACCTTTAGATCTCATGCGGACTAAAAAGCCGTGATTTTTTTTCCTCTTTCTTCTATTGGGTTGGAAAGTTCTTTTCATACCTGTCCTTTGACATAAGAAGAAGTATGTTAATAAACCTGCTTTTATCTGTCAAGTCTGTGCAATAATGATTTGACTCCATGGCCATTATTGATTATAATACCAGGACAATGGATTCCTTCAAGGTTGGAGATAAGGTTATTTATCCCAATCAAGGGCTGGGTATTATAGAAGATATCCAGGAAGAAAGCTACTATGGGGAAAAATTCAGGATATATCATTTGAGGATTTTTTCCAATAATACTTTGGTCTTGGTGCCTTCTTCCAATGCTGAAGAGATTGGGATCAGAAAACCTGTTACTGCTGGGCTTATCAGGAAAATATTTGAGTTTATGAGGAACGGAGATGTCGATGTGACGATGAACTGGAAAGGGAGATACAAAGAACATCTCAATCTTTTAAAATCTGGATCGATGCTGGACATGGCTTTGGTCTTGAAGAGCCTTTATTATCTTAATCTTGTCAAGCCCCTATCTTTCCGCGAGAAGAAAATGATGGAGAAGGTAAAAGAGCTAGTCGTATCAGAAATATCAGAAGTTTCCTGCCTCCCTTGTTCAGAGATTGAGCAAAGACTTATGGAAACATTATCTCTCTGTTTTAGAGATGTAAATCCTCGCATGGACTCCTGATTTTCATAAATATGCTTTTTCCTGGCCTGATTCTTTTTTTTCTGTTTATTCTTCTCAGTGCTTTCTTTTCTTCTTCTGAAACATCCTTTATTGCTGTCAATCCTTATAAACTTGACTATCTTGAAAGGAAAGGCTCAAAGAGGGCACGGCTTGTAAAAAGAATGTTGGAGAAGGTCGATAACCTTCTGGCGACTATACTCATCGGGAACACCCTGGTTAATGTAGCTGCAGCTTCAATCGCCACATTCATTTTTGTCTCTTTGATTCCGAATAAAAACCAGGCGGTTTTATTGGCGACCTTAGCGACGACTTTTTTGATCCTCATTCTCGCTGAAATCACTCCCAAGACCTATGCTGCTTATAATCCTATAAAGCTTTCTTTCTTATTTGTTCAGCCCATCAGACTGTTTATCCTAATTTTTTATCCTTTTGTTAAGGCTTTTACATTTATTTCCCGGTTGATATTTCCTTCCTCACAGAAAAAGGAAAAAGGCCTCGGTCGTTCTCTTAGTACGGATGAGATAAAAGTCCTATTGACAATGAGGATAAAGGGGATGTCTTCGTTTCGAAGAAATATGATTTCTGGTGTTCTTGACATAGGCTCCCGCCCAATAAGGGAAATCATGGTTCCGCGGCCTCAAGTCAAGGCTATTGAGATGAAATCCTCAATTCAACAAATATTAGATGTTATCCTCTCTGCTGAATTTTCCAGGTTTCCTGTGTATAAAGGAAGATTAGATAACATAGAGGGGCTTATTCATGTGAAAGATGTCATTCCCTATCTCATTGATAATAAAGAGTTTAGAATGGATAAAGTTATTAGAAAGCCGTTTTTTGTTCCCGAGCTTGCTTCTTTGGAAAATGTTTTGCTTCAGATGCAAGAAACCGCAAAACATCTTGTTTTTGTGGTGGATGAATTCGGGAACATGGAGGGAATTGTAACGCTTGAAGATATTATCGAGGAGATAGTAGGAGAGATTCAGGACGAGTACGATCCTAAAGAAGAATGGTTCAGCCAAGTTGAAGAAAATGTCTATGTAGTCAAAGGGAGGGCTTCGATAAAGGATGTTAATCAAAGACTTCTGCTTAACCTGCCGGAGAAAAAAGAATATACAACCTTAGCCGGTTTTTTTCTTTACGAATTTGGAAAGATACCTCAAGAAGGGGAGATTTTGAGATACAAAAGCTACAGGCTTGTAGTAGAAAAAATGAGCAAGCGTCATATAAATTTACTGCGAATTATAATTGAGCAAAAAGATGAAGATGAGTCAGATGAAAATCATCGCAACCAATAAGAAAGCTTATTATAACTATGAAATACTGGAGAGCTTTGAAGCAGGTATTTCTCTTGTGGGGAGCGAAGTCAAGTCCATAAGGGAAGGCAGGATTAGTTTAAAGGAGAGTTATGCTGAGATTAAATCTGGTGAAATTTATCTTATCAGCTGTCGTATAAGCCCCTACGAAGCTGCGAACATATTCAATCATGATCCTCTGAGGGAAAGAAAGCTTCTACTACACCGTCGTGAGATAAAACGGTTAACGGGAAAAGTAATAGAAAAAGGTTTAACGCTCATTCCCACCAAGGTTATAGTCAATGACAGAGGAAAGATAAAGATAGAAATTTCCCTTGTTAGAGGTAAAAGGGCCTACCAGAAAAAGGAGGCAATAAAAGAGAGGGACCGCGAGCGCGAATTGCGGGCTGAATTAAAGAGAGCGCGGCGATAACTCGTAGGCTAACTTTATCGCCTCTACCATGCTTTCAGGATTGGCCACTCTTTTGTTGGCGATATCAAAGGCTGTACCATGGTCAGGAGAGGTGCGAATAAACGGAAGACCCAAGGTGGTATTAACTCCCTTCTCAAAAGCCTCTAGCTTGAAAGGAATGAGACCCTGATCATGGTAAAGGGCGATAACGATTTTGTCTGGTTGGTTTAGAGCCTTCCGGAAAACAACATCGGGGGGAAAAGGTCCGCTGATTATCATTCCTTCTTTCTTGGCACGGTCTATGGCAGGAATGATTTCCTCTTTTTCCTCCGACCCGAAAAGTCCCTCCTCTCCAGCATGCGGATTCATCCCTGCGACCAAGAAGTGGAATGTCTCAGGCTGGATTCTTTCTGTATGCTGGTGGAGGAGAAGGAAAAAATCAAGCAGACGTTCCTTATTTATCTTTTCTAACGCAGCTTTCAAAGGGAGATGATGGGTAAATAGAGCTACCTTTATTCTTTCCGACCAGAAAGCCATCGTAGCCTGAGGATAAACATGGCTGAGGAAGTCTGTATGGCCATGCCATTTTAATCCCGCTAGTTTCCAGGACTGTTTTGATACGGGCGCTGTGACCAAAGCCTGTATCGTACCCGTTTTTGCCTCTTCGAAAGCTTTCTTGAAAAAGAGAAAAGAAGCCTCTCCGTTTTCCTTGTTGGGAGATCCTTTTTTTATGGTTTTTAATGGATTTTCCACTTCTAATAGAGATACAGAAGGGTAGATGGTCTCGTTTGCTTTATCAAAAGGTAGAATATCCAGTTCGAGATTTAACGCCTTCTTTTCTTCCTCAACCAGTAGAGCGGAGCCAAAGATGATGAAAGAGGTTTTGGGAAGGGAAGTTTTAGACGATAATGTTTTTAGGACGATTTCGGGTCCGATTCCCCCAGGATCCCCAAGAGTTATCCCTATCTTGGGAATATTCATTTTTTCTTTTTTTATGATTTTTCTTTGGCGTCCTTAGTATCATTCAGCTTATAGAGATACTTGATTGTGTCTTTGTAGATTAATAGATTGGGTGCTTTATCTCTATTGAGTTTTATACAGTTTGTATCATACCACTCAATGTATCCTTCAACCGTTTCTCCGTCCTCAAAAACAACTACCATAGGAGTTTTTTTGTTCATCTGTTTCAGGTAGTAATAATTTTCTGCATGAGTATCATAGGGAGGATGGGCTTTCTTTTTAGCCGATTCACGATTCATCTTTTCTTTTATCTCAGAAAGGTTAGGTCTGATAAGTTTTCTATTCATAATTTACTTCTCCAAGATTTTAGCTGGATAAGAAACTTTGATGTCGTTACACAAATATTAGCATCAAATAAAAAAAATTTCAAGAATATTTAGCTGGGGTCAGGTCTTGTTTTTTGCCTTAAAATAAAAAGCGAACTTGTCCCTAATTTCAATTTTCGGTTGACGATAGGTCACCGTTCTCTCTCGTTTAGAAAAAGGGGGTTTCACTTTTTATTTTCTGCCCCTTTAGAGGATAGGTTGCTTTCTTCGTTTTTTGCTGAATTGACTTCACATTTTTGCTGTGCTATAAGCGTCCCCGCAACAAGATTAAACTGGATGAAAAAAGGGAGGAATATTACCTATGATTAAAAGATCAATTTCATGTTTGGCGCGGTCCGTGGCATGGTCCGTGAGCATGCTTAAGGAGGGAATAGGATGAAGAATGAAAGGAGAGAGCTCCAGGACAAGGTCGCAATCGTGACAGGAGGAGGCCGAGGAATTGGTAGAGCTATAGCTGCAAAGATCGCTGAGGCTGGAGCAGAGGTCATCGTAGCTGATATTGATAGTGCTCTTGCCAAAAAAACAGCACAGGAATTGAGTGAAGAATACGGAGAACCCATCGGCGTTCAGGTTGATGTGGCTCAAGAAGAATCGGTCGAAGCAATGACCAAGATGGCGCTAAAAAAATTCGGAAGAGTGGACATCCTCATTAATAACGCTGGAACTATGTTCAGAACAAGGTTTCAAGAAATTTCTGTTGAAGAATGGAAGGACACTCTGCTTGTTAATCTTACGGGTCCTTTTCTCTGCACAAGAGCCCTGCTTCCGACGATGAAAAAGAACAGTTATGGACGCATCGTGAATATTTCTTCTTCGGCTGGAAGGAGCGTGAGCACCCTGGGGGGCGCTCATTACACCGCTTCAAAAGCTGGGCTCCTGGGTTTCACAAGGGCTGTAGCCAAGGAGGTGGCAAGCTTCGGGATAACCATAAATGCCGTGTGTCCTGGGCTTATCGACACTCAGATGGTGAGAAACACGACCACCAAGGAAGAGCTGGATGCTTTCATGAATTCCTTCCCGATTCAAAGGTTAGGGCTTCCCCAGGAAGTTGGAGACCTCGTTGTTTTTCTCTGCACGGAGAAAGCTTCGTATATTACGGGTGCTACTGTAGATATCAACGGCGGGGACCTCATGATCTAAAGGAATGTCCTTTTCTAATGGGGTCAGGTTTTGTTTCTTGTGTGCGCGTGCGTGTCCCGTGTCTTACCTTTAAAAATAGGGGCTTGCAAAAATGGGGCCTGGCCCCATTAATAGCAGAATAAATTTCGTTCGTACAAGTAAGGATAAAAGGCAAAAAACAAGACCTGACCCCAATTAGGTGGTGGAAGGTTTTTTCAAAGTTTGATACAAAAGAGGGAGGACGAGCAGAGTTACTAAAGTTGAAGTGACAAGACCTCCGACGACTACAATAGCCAGTGGTCTTTGAATTTCAGCTCCCGGCCCGCTGGCTAAAAGCAGGGGCATGATGCCAAATATGGTAGTAAAGGTCGTCATCAAGACCGGCCTTATTTTTAAAGTCACTCCTTCGATAACGGCGTCTTTTATTGTTGCTCCTCGAAGAACGTTTTGGCGGAAATAGGAGATAAGCACAAGGCCATTTTCTAATGCAATTCCTAAAATAGCGATGAATCCGATGGAAGCAGGGATGCTTAAATAGAGGCCTGAAATTCTTAAAGCAATAATCCCACCTGTAAGGGCTAGAGGAATATTGATAAGGATGATAAAGACTTCTTGGAAAGAATAGAAGGTGGTGAAAAGGAGGAGCGCAACCAAGGCTAAAGTAATAGGAGTTATGAGTGTTAATCTTCTATTTGCCCGCTGTTGCAGTTCAAACTGTCCTCCCCACGTGACCGTGTATTCGGGAGGAAGATTAACGCTTCTTTCAATTTCTCTCTGAGCCTCACTCACAAATCGGACGATATCCCTTCCTCTAACGTTGCACTGAACTGTGATAAACCTTTTGTTATGTTCTCGGTTTATAAGGCGGGCACCCACGACATCTTCTATCGAGGCCAGAAGTTTAAGAGGAATTTGACCTCCGCTGGGAAGACTGATCAAGAGATTTTCGATTTGCTCAATATCTTTTCTGAATTCAGGCTCAAACCTGAGAAAGATGTCGAATTTTTTCTGTCCCTCATAGACCTGACCGACTGTGATTCCTCCCACAGCGACTTCTATTGTATCCTGAATATCGCTAATATTCACCCCGTAGCGAGCGATTTGCTCCCTTAAGAGAAAAATCTGGATGTGGTTTTGACCTGTAAACTGTTCGACCTGAACATCCGCTGCTCCTTTTATGGAGGCGACAACATCCTTTATTTGCATTGATTTTTCCTTCAGGATATCAAAATCTTCTCCGTAGATTTTTATGGCAAGCTGCGCTTTTACTCCTGTGATGAGTTCATCCAGGTTGTGGGCAATGGGTTGGGTGATGTTGAGGTTTACTCCGGGCAATTCCGCAAGGCGGTGTTCAATCTCCTCCAGAAGTTCATTCTTCGTCTTAAAATATTTCCATTTTTGGATGGGTTTGAGCTGGATGAGAATTTCAGCATCATTCACAAAATGGGCGTGGCT
>JABAOH010032063.1_pt2 | contig 23536 bp, 23 predicted proteins | sample 7062181 | NCBI WGS metagenome assembly JABAOH01 (sample SAMN14538630, study PRJNA623070) | marine sediment metagenome | biome: marine biome [ENVO:00000428]; feature: marine pelagic biome [ENVO:01000023]; material: deep marine sediment [ENVO:00002113]; isolation source: pool of 5 deep marine... | reverse complement strand
TCCGCTCCAGCTCCTGCTCCCTCCCGATCCCTCCACCCCGTTCCTGTCGCGTGTTGAGCTCTCAGGCAAGAGGGAGGTTTCCCCTCGCCTAGACACCCATTGAGGGTGTCCTACCCCTCGCCCTCTCAGGACATTTTTCGGGAACCCTCGCGAGGGTGCTCGATCCCGAGCACAACCCACGTCCCAAAAAATGTGGGTTATCGATATAATGAATGCTTTATGTCAAGATTTCATTGAGGATAACTCTATCTGTGATCGTCTTCCGCCACTCGTTCCGTGTAATCCCTAATTTTATTGTAGGATAGATGCCAATGAACACCCACACAACCTTCAAGTCAACTTCGTTCCCAAAGAGGTCGGTTTGAATTAGTCGATGTTTCGTTTCAATCATGGTGTATACTAGCTCATGGAAATCACCACTTACCGCAAACGATTGCTTTCGGAACAGCCAACACAAAGCAAGACCCAACGTTTGGCTCTGACTCTTATTTTTCGCTTTTGACAGGTATTTCGTAATGTATTTGATGCCTTCTCTTAACTTTTGGACAGCTTGAACATCTACAAAACTATGTATGTGCTTACGCCATGATTTTTCAAACTCTTCTTTCTCTTGAATACGATAAACTCGCCTTCCCTTTTTTGCCTGTGAAAATACAATCTTAAACTGGTGATCGTGAAAGATCATCAGGATATGGACATGTGGATACCCTCGTTTTGATGATTCCCAACAGCGCAAATAGGAGATGCTTCCATACTTTTTGCGGAGATTCCGGATCCAGTTGTTAAAATCGAATCCAATCGTTTCCCACGCCTCGCGAATCGTAAACTGCTTTGTATCACAGGTAAGCGTGACAAACAAAACGTTTGACAACTTAACGTTGCCATGCGCGTCTCCTTTGTCATCTTTCGCTTCTTTAGCTTCGCTGCGAATCGTCTTTTCAGTTCCTCATTATCTTTCTCGTCCATGTAGCCTTTTTTCTTTGAAGCTCCGTTACTATCTCCTTCAAGTCGTACGTCTGTTACTTCTCCTCTTCAGTAAACTCTCTAAGGTTGAACTTTCTTCTTACAGCTTCTTTTTCTTCTTCAGTATATTTGCCGAATTCAACAGTGGAAGCCATAAAGTCTCCGAGTTTATCAAGCCTCTCTTCCACTTTCCACAAAAAAAGGGGAAGAATGTGCGGGAGATATCGCCAGCATTGTCCACCTTTTTAAGAAGGTTTCGACCTTGCCAACCAGTTTTGTCTCACGTTCCCAACTCTGAAGATCATGGCCTCTGGCGATGAATTGCCTGTGGATCCTCAGGTTTGAGTTACGTGCAGATAGGTATTTCGAAACCTCTTCGAATTACTGTTGTTTGCGGAGGTATAGACTTCAGATTCGAATAGTACTACTAAAATCTTGTACTTCTAGCCGCACGTTCTGCAAGTTGACTTACATACGGCCATCCTAGAACAGCTCCAACAGCTAGTTAGTTCTCGGCAGGGTATATTAAGTATTGTGAGAATATGTTAGCGATGGAGGAGACGATCAAGATCGTGATGACCTCCTATTGACCCAAGATGTCTAATATCAAAGGTCTTCAGCTTTGCCCGAGAGTTGGAGCTGTAAAACTAGTTGAGTGAAGAGGGAGATACTAGATGAACATGGAATTGAAAGCAGAGTTGATCATGGCTGTGAGTGATTATGAGTGTGAGGAAAGACAAGAGTGGAACAGAGGAGTAGACTTCAGGGCAATTGACTCCAAATCAGATGTTAAAACGCTGTTCCGTGTAATAACTGAGCCTAAGACCAGATCAGGTGTTGTAGGTATAGATGGGGTCAGAAGGATGGCCAAGAAGACGGAACAGGAGGAATATGCCAAGGGATTTCTCATTAGCAATAGATTCTCCAAAGCGGCGAAGAAAGAGATTGGACGTAAAAGGATAAAGATAGTCTCCGAAGGTATCATGCCTGAATTCTCACTCCAAAAGACACACTTGAAGATGAGAGATCGGATTGGTAATTTATATGGAATCACGTGTGGCCATGTTCCTGAAAAAGAGTCGGATTGTGAAGGACTCTTAGATGACCACTACACGTGCAGAATTAGGTTGATCAGCGATAACGCTGCATTCCATCTCGAACTCGGTTGGATCAGTTTTCTGCAGAATGGCTTTGCTGGTCTTCTAGCTATGAACAGCCAAATGAGTAAGCAAGACACGCAGTGGAATAATTAGTCATGTCGACAGAAGAAACGGATACTGCATCAGTCAACACTTTGAAACCCAGTCTTAGACATCTTAACATAACTGTCAAAATCATTGGCGTTGGAAATCCACGGTCGATTACCTCAAAAAGAGACTATTCCGTATTACACAGAGTTTCAGAAGCATTGGTGGGGGATGGAACAGGATGCGTTGTGTTGAACCTTTGGGACAACCAGATCGACAAATTCAGGAAGGGCGATGTAATTAGGATAGAGAATGGATATACATCTCTGTATAGAGGATTCTTAAGGCTGAACATTGGAAGACATGGCATTGCTGAAATAGTCAGCGAAGAGATTGAAGAAGTAGATACAGAGAACAACCTCTCTGAACAGATCCACAAATCCTTCATGTACAGGCCCTCTCGAATACCGTTCAGAAGACGTAGAAGAAGGTAAGAAAACTATAAGGCTTCACACAGAATCAACGCAATTGGGTCGTCTCATTTGAGAATGCGGTCAATAGGTGTGGCCTTTCCTAGTCTGAAATTTACGAATCACTGCAGTGCCGCAGAGCTTCTCTACGAAAGCCTTGTCAAAGAGCTTGCATCGGTCGCTGTGCAATGCTTATATCTTCCTTTCTGAAGATAGTGCTAGGAAGACAATTCAGTACTTGAGTGTGAATTTTCGGTTGACGACCCAAAGAGTTGAAGAGAGGAAGGCATTGAGTCTTATCGAACTCAGAGGATACAAACTGATAAAACGGATAGAACAGGAAAATATAACTAAGTTTGAAGTTAAGCTTCCTAAGAGAAAAAAAGCGGTTGTTTGGTGTATATCAAATGTCAGAGTCGTAGGAGTTGCTTACATTAGAAAACTGAAGAAGCAAGTTGACGATACAGGCGTTGATAAAGGCATAATAGTCGCAAACACGCGATATACATGGGCGGCTCGAAGAGAGGCCAAGAAGTTCAGTATAGAGCTCATTCCAAGGCGCTTTCCACCCTTCAACATCTTTAAACATGCGTTGGTCCCAAAACATGAAATACTCTCTTCAGAAAAGGTGAAGAGGCTACTGGAAAAGTATCATATCAAACCATACCAGCTTCCGAGAATAAAGGCATCAGACGTGGCCGTCATCGCAATCGGAGCCAAGCCTGGAGACGTCGTTAAGATCATACGACAAAGCCCTACGGCTGGAAAACACATTGCACACAGACTAGTGGTAACAGATCCGAAGGCAAAGATTAAACTGTAAACAAGGAAGCTGGAAAAGCAAAGCATAGTAAACGTGGCACTCTATGACTCACACTCAGCGACATGCAGTCGTCAACGCAAAAAGGAAATCGCAAACCGTCTTGACGAAATAGGATTCTGCAGCAAAATCTCAGCCTAGGAAACCGATTTAAAACCTTCCATAAGAAATCATGCAGGAACTTCTGTCACACATGTATGCGTAGAAACATTTAAATAAAATGTTTTCGTGAACCACTCGTTTTTGAGGGGGAATCGTGATTTTCCAGATACGAGATCGGGTTCTGGCTACAGGTCGAAGTTGGATCACACTAATGATTAGTAACAGACCTGAAACTGGGAATAGGATCCTAAATGACAAGCTTGAACCATTGAGGATGCGTCCTCTCTATCCGAGCTCTCTTCAACCTGCTCTTCATTGACAAAACAATTTAGAGCTACGGCTCGCCGCTAGCATCCATGCATCTTCCCTCAAAAGAAAACAAGGAGAAAAACGAGCGTATGAAGAATAGAAGAGGAAGTGAAGACTATGATCTCCACTCAGACCCTCAACCAGAGGCTGCGAGGGTCCAATGTTGTCCGGAGTGTGGAAGTGGGAGACTAATGCGTGACTACGAATGCGCAGAGGTTGTCTGCATGGACTGCGGCTTTGTGATCGCTGCCAAGATTGCAGACAGAGGACCAGAATGGAGAGCATTCACAAAGGAGCAAAGGGCAAAAAGAACAAGAGTGGGTGCACCACTAACATATACCATTCACGATAAAGGTCTGTCAACGGTGATCGATTGGCATGACCGAGATGTCTATGGGAAGAGCTTGCCCCCTGGACAGAAGGCACAGATATATCGACTTAGAAAGTGGCAGAGACGTATAAGGGTCTCAAGCGCTACAGAGCGGAATTTGGCCTTCGCCTTATCCGAAATAACAAAAATTGCCAACAACCTTAATCTTCCCAGAAACATCCTAGAAACTGCCTCCGTTATCTACCGCCGGGCAGTCAAAGAGCGGTTGATACGTGGTAGGTCGATCCAAGGTGTTACTGCAGCGTCAGTTTATCTGGCTTGCAGACAATGTAAACTGGCCAGAACATTGGAGGAGATAGCACAAGCATCCAACGTCAGCAAGAAAGAGGTGGGCCGTAGCTACAGGTTTCTGATCAAAGAACTTGATTACTTCGTTCCACCTCTGAAGCCGAGCCAGTACATAACCAAATTCTCAAATCAGCTAACCATGCCAGGGAAGGTGGAGGAAATAGCCCACAAGATTCTCACATCGGCAAGAATGCTAAAGCTGACTTCAGGCCGTGGACCTACTGGAATAGCTGCAGCCGCAAGCTACATAGCAGCGGTGCTCTCAGGAGAGAGACGAACACAGAGAGAGATAGCTGAGATAGCCCAAGTTACGGAAGTGACCATCCGAAACAGGTACAAGGAACTTGTGGAGCGTCTGATGTTTCAAATAAGCCTCTGACCTTTTCATTTTTCACTCTCGAGCTTTGGAAGGATAATACATATTTGCGCTACTCTTATAGATATTGAATACTAGACAGCAGGGATTTTCACCCGGAATGTCTGGGTGCAGATCCGATTTAAGTTCTTGCGTTAGGCTTTCAATAGGTGTTTTCTGATTCGCTTCAACTTCTGCAAAACACATTTTAAACGAAAGCAATAACTATAGGAAGGGAACGGATTATGGTTGAATGCCCAAAATGTGGCGCAGAAGTAGTGAACCCTATTAAGACGTGGTCTATTCCTTCGCGTAAGACGCTGGAAAAAGGTGAAGAACCTAAAGTTGTCATGGGAATATTTGAGTGCCAAGATTGTGATGCCAGATTTCGGGCGGCTGTCACTCGTGAAACAAAAGTCGATGAGACAGTAAGTATTAAAAATATGGTCGAGAGAATTAAAGGGATAAAGGGGGAACTTATGCAAACATTGAAGAACCTTCGAGAGAAGGTAAAAACATTAGAAACCGAACGTGCCAATCTAATGATTGAGATTGAGAAGCTGAAGAAGATGGCCGAATCAAAGGTCAGTGCCCTTGAAGGCGAAGTAAACATGTTGAGGGAAGAAGTGAAATCCCTTAGGGATCTGTTAGGATATACAGAAGAGCTTGAGAAATAGCGTTGGAAAAGCACAGTATGCCCTGAACACTGCTTTTGCATTCAGTCCTTCAGATACTTCTTATAATATTCTTGAGCTTTTGCCACAGCCTTCTCAGGATCCTCCAGAATCGAATATTCTTTTTCTGGCGAAATCTCCGTGCATTTCTTGAAACACTCTTTGGTCTTTTCTAAATCTCCTTCATAGATTGCCAAGCCACCTGCGATTTCGCACCATATCCGAGCTTTTTCAGGCTCTTTTCCCTTCTCGAATCTTTCTGCTTTTTTTAAGGCCTCACTCATCGATACATTGATTCTTCTCGGATCAAGAAACATCACACTATATAGAGCTCTGTAGGTCTTCTCATCTCTGCTTAGGAATTCTTCAAACTCTGTTATGGATCTCTCACCTTGAACTTCCTTTCTTTCTTCTACTTTTTTCCGCTTAAACCTATCAATCAAACCCAGAACTCTCAACGCTCCTAAGTTTCTATGAATCTGATTTCAGCGTTTCATATATTGTGTCAGTTGATTTTAAAGGTTTGTTTTGTCGAGCAGCGTATCTACATCACATATGTTCCTCTAGGGCGCTCTCTCTTGAAACAAACTTAGAAACTTCTAGAAAATGTACAGCCTACAGAAAAATCATGATTTGGAGAAGATTGCCGTTGCATGTTCAAACGTCTTATTTCCAATATCAACCCAAACCTTCTGGTTTCTGCAGTGTCTAGATCTACTTGGTAAGTTCTCGTTTCTTCCAGCGGAGGTTCTTGCTTCTACATTTTCTGCATTTCGCGGCGCTGGGTGCGTTTCTTGCTCCGCATTCTCGGCATATCTTGAGGTGCAGCCTGTGCTTCTGGGCGATTGCCTTTTTGATTGGATCCATTATTGGCAATTACTCAAACCTCCGATGTGACCAAGACTCAGGTGACAGGCCATAAGATATACTTTTTGTTTCCGATTTTCGATTTGCTTCTCGACCGAATTCTTAGCCTTTACAGAGCCTCCATTAGCAGCCTCGGCAGATCGCTGGGTCTTTCCCCCACTTTTACCCCTGCGCTTCTCAATGCTGCGATCTTGGCTTCTGCTGTCCCAGCTTTGCCCATTATGATCGCCCCAGCATGTCCCATGCGTTTTCCTGGCGGAGCTGAACGTCCAGCTATAAAAGCTACAATGGGTTTGGGATACCCTTTTTCCGAGATATAGGTAGCTGTTAACTCTTCAAGGTTGCCACCTATCTCGCCTATTAGAACTACAGCTTTTGTCTGAGGATCATCTCCGAACATCTCCAGTACGTCGATGAAGTTGAGACCAGTTATCGGATCTCCTCCCAATCCAATGCATGTTGATTGCCCTAACCCATTTCTTGTCAGACTGGCAGCGATTTCATATGTAAGTGTTCCGCTTCGCGAAACTATTCCTATGCTGCCGGATTTGAAGATATGAGCGGGCATAATTCCCAACTTGCATTCTCCAGGAGTTATTATTCCTGGCGTGTTGGGTCCTATCACAACTGACTTTGCCTGCTCGGCGCGCGCTGTGATCTTGACCGTATCCTTCACTGGAATGTGTTCTGTAATTATCACGATCGTTTCTATCCTGTTCTCCACGGCTTCAAGGGCGGCTTCTGAGGCGTATCGAGCTGGCACAAAGATTATGGAAGCGTTCGCTTGATGCTCTTCTAGAGCTTCGTCAATTGTGTCGTAGACGGGAATATCGTGTACCTGAGTCCGGCTCTTTCCTGGAGTCACGCCAGCAACTATTCTTGTTCCGTATTCAAGCATAAGTTTAGTGTGGAAGCTTCCTTGGGTTCCTGTTATACCTTGGACAACAGCCAGAGTGTCGTCTCCAACTATTATTCCCAACGCCGTCTCCGTCCTCACTTACTTCTTAGTAATCTCAACAACTTTTTTCGCGGCCTCTTCCATGCTGTCCATCACTTCGATTCCAGCTTCTCTTAGCATCGTCCTTCCTTTTCTCTCGTTGGTTCCGACGAGGCGAATAACCATTGGCTTAGGGGCTCTCATCTTTTTTCTTGCTTCTAGAATGCCCTGCGCCACTTCGTCGCATCGAGTTATTCCCCCCAGTATGTTAATTAAAAGGGCTTCCACACGAGAAACTGAGAGCAATATGCTTAAGGCTGAAGCTATTTTTCTTGACGCTGCGCCTCCCCCTACATCTAAGAAGTTTGCTGGTTCTCCATCATAGTATTTGATCATATCCAGTGTCGCCATCACAAGGCCTGCTCCATTACCTACAACTCCTATGTTCCCTTCCAGTTCAACGTAGGTTAAACCACTTTTCCTAGCCTCTTGCTCTTGACGTGTAAGGCCACTTTCACTTTTCAAGAGTCTTTCCATGTAGATAGGATGACGGGAGAGAGCGTTGTCATCGATTATCATGCGTGCGTCAGCTGCCAAGAATTGTCGGCTAGTGGTTTCTACGAGTGGATTTGTTTCAACAAGTTCGGCATCTTGATCCATGCTGGCCTCATATACACTCTTAAATATCCCTGTCAATGTTATCAGTTGTTCGCCAGAATATCCTAGGTTCCTTGCAATCCGTCGGGCGTGAAAAGAGTGAAAGCCAAACTGTTGATCTATCAAGAACCTACTGACCTTCTCTGGATCTTCTGCTGCGACTTGTTCAATTTCTGTTCCGCCTATTGAAGATGCAATGGCTACATATCTTCGGTTGAATCTGTCTATTGTGATTCCGAAGTAGAGTTCTCTAACTATCTGTATCTTCTCTTCAATCCAGATGCCATTCACAGGTATGCCCTTTATTTTTGTGTTAAGTAGCCTTCTTGTAGCCTCTTCTACTTCTGAAATCGATTCAGCAAAGAGTATTCCACCGGCCTTTCCTCTTCCAGCTACTGGAACCTGAGCTTTTAAGGTTAACGGAAGCCCAAGTTCCTTTGTAATCTCCTGAGCTTGTGCTATATTTGTGACTAGTCCGCCTTTAGGGACGGGAACTCCGAATTTGGCGAGGATTTCTTTTGCTTCATATTCAAGGAGCTTCATTGAAGCTTTCTCCTATTTTATGGGTTCTATAGCCACGTAGGATTTAGTGTCTCTTACACCTGAGATCAAAGATAGCCTGCTCAAGACATCATCCAACCTGTCCTTTCCAACAATGAGTAGCGCGTCAACGTCGCCAGCAATTCTAAAGGCTCTTTGAACAGAGAGTTTCTCTATATTTCTGTACACTTGCTTTCTTTTGCCAGGGGATACTTTTATAAATATGAAGGCTGGCGTTGCAAATACCCCAAGTATGTTCAGTCCTTTTTCGGTGACATCTATGAAGCCTCTGCCGGTTCGTATGCAACTGGAGTTTCTGAGTTTCCTCAAATGAGCATTCAAAGCTTGTCTGCTTATGCCGAGTTGTTCTGCTAGGTCACTCTGTTTCATGTGTAACGTGTAGATATTTACAGCTTTGCCTTTTTCGTACAAAATTCGAAGTATTTGTATTGAACGCCTAGTTAGGGATTCCAAACTGCCTGTCTTCTCCAAAGCGTTTGCTGAATTCGAGTTTTACAATAGTGTGAGTTATTTAAACATTTGGCAAAGAAATGTTGTTGCAGATTACAGTTTTTCGATTACCAAATCTATCAGCGTTGGATCCCTGACCGTAACTTATTTATTTGGCCGCAGAAGTGGTTATGAAGCTGGAGAAAAAGTGAGCACAAGGAGTGAGGCGGTACAGATGTCTGAAAGCAATGCAGTGTTGATCGGGAGAAAGCCAGTAATGAACTATGTACTGGCTTGCATAACCCTCTTTCACGGCGGAGCAAAAGAAGTAAATGTTAAGGCGAGAGGAAGAGCTATCAGCCGGGCAGTGGACGTTGTCGAAGTTGTGAGACGCCGATTCCTGCCAGACGTGAAGGTCAAGCAGATTGGCATAGGAACTGAGCAAGTGGCACCCAGAGAAGAGGGTGGCACGCCTACAAATGTCAGCACTATAGAGATAAAGCTGGAGCACTAGACGACGATCTTATATGGACCCCCAAAGCTCCGCCGCCCCTCCTTTATTTGTGGAGGGTGCCCTTCTAGGTGAAAACGGAACTATGCAACTTCTGTCTAAGAAGCGGAATACTATGCCAAAATTGCATGGCGAAAGTTGAGTCTGGTGAGATCAGCGAGCTAGATCTGGAAATTGCTCGACTGCTTCTGTCTATCGAGGAAGAGTTTCCTTCTATTCAGAATGTTTATTTTCACAAAGCCGTGGATGTAGGCGGTACCCTAGCAGTGATTGTGGGGCACGGCGACGTCCCCCGTCTTTTGGGTTACGGCGGGAAGATCATCAGGGCGTTAGGCGAAAAAATTGGGAAGTCTATTCGGGTATTGGAGTATGAGGTTAATGATAGAAAGTTCTTGGAAGATCTATTTGCCCCTTTAAGTATAGTTGCTATTAACACAATCTGGCTTCCTGATGGGACTACTGAGACCCGAGTGATTTTGAAGAAGAGACGTGGAAGAAAACCGCCCTTTGATGTAACGGCATTGAAGAGGATTGCACGCAAAGTTCGCAACATGACCTTGCGTATAGAATTCGCCGAGTGATTGAGCGTGGCCTCATGAAAATAGATTCAATAGGTGATTGGCGTAGAACACATTGTTCTATAGACGTAGAACCTGTGCTAGACGGTCAAGAAGTCACACTGTTTGGCTGGGTCCAAGAGATCAGAGATCTTGGTAGAATACGCTTTGTAATACTGCAAGACAGAGAAGGAACCACACAACTTACCATACCTCACAAAGGAGTGGCCAACGAAGTTTTGTCAAAGCTTGACCTTCTGCAAAAGAGATATTGTATTGCTGTGAAAGGTTTAGTGAAGAAAACCAAGATGACCCCGAGAGGTGTCGAAGTGATTCCGAAGGATGTCAAGATTCTGAGTAGGGCTCTGCTTCAACTACCGATCGACATCACAGGAAAAACCTTGGCACATATTGATGTTCGATTAGACGCACGGACGTTAGATCTTTCTCGACAACAGAATGTGGCTATCTTCAAGATTCAGCATGCAGCCGTGGAATCGATGCGAGATTTTCTTTTTGAAAGAGGATTTATCGAGGTTCATACGCCGCGGATTATCGCTTCGGCCACCGAAGGCGGAGCAGCCCTTTTCTCCGTGGATTATTTCAAGAGAAAGGCATACTTGGCTCAGAGTCCTCAGTTGTACAAGGAAGAACTCATAATGAGCTTGGAGAAGGTCTTCGAAGTAGGCACGTTCTTCCGGGCTGAAGAGTCACACACCCGATGGCACTTGAGCGAGTTTGTATCTATAGATATCGAACAAGCTTTTGCAACGGATAAGGATGTGATGCATCTGCTAGAACAGCTAATTCAACTAGCATGTAAGAAGGTTAGTGAGAAATGTCAAAAGGAGCTGACCATTCTTAATCATAGTTTTGATGTGCCTAGTGTGCCGTTCAAGCGTTTAACATATGATAGGGTTCTACACGATCTAAATCTTCATGATGTAGAGATTCCATGGGGAGAGGATATACCTACGCCCGCCTTCAGGACCTTGGGGGAAATTTACCCCTGCTTTTATTTCATAACCGATTGGCCTACACGCTCCAAGGCCTTCTACATCAAACCGCGGGAGGACAATCAAGAGATTTGCGAAGGATTCGACTTAATGTGGCGATGGATAGAGATTGTATCTGGAGGGACAAGGATAGCATCTAAGAATCTTCTGACAAAGAGATTGAAAGAGAAGGGGCTGGACCCTAAGTCCTTCAAGCATCACCTGAAGAGCTTTGATTTCGGCATGCCTCCCCATGCTGGATGGGCTATAGGTTTACAAAGGTTGACAATGATGTTGACAGGAAGGAGGAACATTCGAGAAGTAACGCTTTATCCAAGGGACAAGATCAGGCTTACACCGTAGCAAGGACGAGCAGATTCCGCTGTACGATCTTGATTGCCGTTTCATCTGAGGATAAAACAATTTTCAAGTGCTCGTCAGTTATTGCCTAGAATTCGATAAACTAAGCCTCTTATAATACTCTATTATTGTCCTATAGAATTTTTCTACAGAAAGGATATAGTGGGGATTCCTATCTATTCCATTGGAGGGAATGAGACTGGGTAAAGGCAGAGTATTGTATCCAGTGATTGCTTTGATGATAATTGCTTGTGGTTTATCGGTAACGTGTTCAGATGGCCTAACATTGGTCTGCACAGCCTGTAATGATGGAGTAGTTGAGAAGATTCCTGGTGAAAGTTTCGAAGTCGAGATCAAACTGAAAAATGCTGGAAGCATCAAAACTACTTGGTCTGTAAACATAGCTTTCGAAGGCAGAAATTGGTTCTGGACTGGAGCATCTAAGATATTGACTCTAGAACCTTGTAAAAGCGAAAGCCTGATTTGGACTGGAGAGATCCCTGAAGACGCTGAAATATGGACCGTAGCTAGACTTGTTGTCTACTATAATGAATCTTTTGAATCTCTTGACTGGTGGATACGAGTAATCGGCGATGTAGAACCATCAATAATCTCAAGCAATGTCGAGTAGACAACGTAGCAATCCAATGTCAGGACGTTTTGAGGATCCAACGGATCTTAGTGTAGTTCATCAACATAGAGGTCGAAGCTTGCAGAGGTTCGCTTCACGAATCGTGCGAACTAATCGAATGACCTGACATGTTTCAACCTAGACAAGTTTCCTATTTCACGCTAGCAAACACTGAGAAGCTTTCTCTGTGCAAGCTTACTCAAAACCGATATTCATTCGCTGAAGACACGCGTTCCAGAAAACAGTTTTCATCGAAAAGGTTTAGTCAAAAGTGTTGCAAAGGTTGATAAACACCCCGCTTCTTATTGAGAAACATGGGAGAGCAAATAGGGATCGCTTGCGGGGTATTCGGAGCGATTAATTTCTTAAAGCAGCCTATATTTCCACATGTTTATTGGGGTCTAAGGGCTCAAAATCATAGAGGGCATCAATCCCACGGTTTCCTTACTTACGGCAATCAAAATTTCCACGTCCACAGAGACTTGGACTTGGTCCCAAAAATCAAGACGAACGCAATCCAGGAATGGTTTGGACGCCTACCGGGGCACATAGGCGTTGGAAACGTGCGATACACGACGTCTGGAAAGACAGATGAAAAAGCTTTAATCAAGGGGACGCAACCAGTCACAGCCTCGATCAACGGACTGAAAGTTGGGATTTCATTCAACGGGAATGTCGTGAATACATTCCAGCTCAAGAAGGAGATCACCAGAGAATTCTCCGGCTTCTCCTATGAATGTGATGCAGATCTGATTTGCCACAAACTTCTGATCGAACTAGTCAAAAGCAGAGATTTAGCCTCCGCGGTCGAGACCTGCATGAAAGAGATAGAAGGAGCCTTCTCAGTGGCTGGCATCACAAAGAAGGGCGACTTTTTTGCCTTCAAAGATCCGTATGGCAATCGCCCTCTGTGCGCGGGTCATAGCCTTGATCACTCAACCTATGCTTTCTCCTCTGAGTCCGTTGGTTTGGACATAAATGGTTTCCAAAGAGATTTCGAATTAAAACCTGGCGAACTGGTCACAGTCTCAGAAGAAGGCTTCCAAAGAAAAATTCTAGTTAATGATAAACGGCAAGCTTTCTGCGCCTTCGAATTCGCATACTTCGCTAGACCTGATTCCCGATTCGACGAAAGATACGTTTATGAAATACGCGAAGAGTTTGGGAGAAACATTGCAAGAGAAAACATAGATGTCGTGAAAGACGCAGACATCATTCTCTCGCTGCCGGAGACCGGTAATGATGCTGCTTACGGTTTACATGAAGAATCTGGACTGAAATGGGAACGAGCCTCCCGGAGGCATCGTTATGTAACTGAACGGGCATTCATCTTGCTGGACAGGGAACGGTGCTCCACGATCAACAGGAAGATCAACACTTTGGGATCAAAGGTTAAGGGCAAGCGCATCATTATAACAGACGACAGCATAGTCCGAGGTGACACTACGCGAGTAGTGGTTGACAAGCTACGTAAGATGGGCGCGAAGAAGGTTTACGTATTCATAACTTTTCCGCGGATAATTGGACCCTGCTTCTACGGAATTGACATGGCTACCTATGGCCAACTCATAGGTTCTCGAAACACGCCTGATGAGATCACAAGAATTATAGGCGCAGATGCCGTATGTTTTCAATCAATAAACAGCTTCATAAAAGCTACCGGCTTCAACCAGAACCAACTTTGCTTAGCCTGCATCACAGGCCGGTATCCCACTCCTTTGGCTCAAAAGGTAGCTGACGAAATGAAGAAGAGATTCCTAGAAGGTTACGAAGAGACAGGAAGACTCTACGAGACGGCAGAGGCAATCGAGAAGGCATAGCAGCAAGACAGATCTTGAATATCTGCCTATCATTTAATTGAGAGGCTAACCATGGAGAAGGTAGGTGTATTCGTCGTTTCTTATGGCGCAAGGGCAGTTGCCATGGTTGAAGCTTTTGCGAAGAGTACAGACTACGATGCTAGGATCTACGTGGCAGACAAACAACGAAATCCCTACAACATGAAGAAATCCGTGAAGCATGTTGTCATACCAGACCTAGACGTAGGCGAAATATGCCAATTCGCAGAGGCAAATAGAGACGAAATAGACTTCGGAATCGTCGGTCCAGAAAAACCGGTAATCAATGGTATTCGCGATATCGTCGAAGAAAACACCAACATCCCCATGATCTGCCCTACAAAGGAATACGCCATCGAATCTAGCAAGGTCTCCCAGCGAAGACTTTTCCAAAAGATCGTTCCAGAAGTGAACCCGCGTTTCAAGATATTCACCCCTCACGACTACGAGAACCAAAAAAAGGCAAGAGAAGACGTTTACAGTTGGCTGGATGAACTTGAAAATCAAGCAGTTGTCAAACCCGATAGACCAGCAGCTGGTAAAGGCGTAGGCGTATGGGGAGACCACTTCTCAACACGAGAAAAACTCTTCGAGCATTTTCTTGCGAACCTTGGATATGGACCGGTAATTATAGAGGAGAAGATTGAAGGAGAAGAGTCCAGTTTTCAGGCCTTCTGCGACGGCAGACACTTGGTTCCCTTGCCAGAGACAAGAGACTACAAGCGAGCATTCAACGGCGACAGGGGCCCAAACACTGGCGGCATGGGTTCCTACAAAAATATTGGAGACACTCTACCCTTTATGACTAGAGCAGATAGGGAAAAGGAAATCGAGATCATCACGAAGATCTTCGAAAGATGGAAAAACATAGAATGCAACGCCTTAAGGGGAATGCCCTTCTATGTCGCATTCATGCACACAAAGGACGGGCTCAAAATCCTCGAAAACAACAGCCGCCCGGGAGATCCTGAGATAATCAATATCTTACCAATTCTGAAGCAAGATTTCATTGATATTTGCTTCAAGATGCTGGAAGGAAACCTGACACACGTAGAATTAGAGAAAGTAGCCACAGTTGTAACCTACAAAGTTCCTCCAAACTACAGCCAGTACATGAATGTTTTTCCTGAGCTTGTTCAAGAAAACGAGATAGGAAATCCGATCGACTTGGCTAAGGCTTATAGGCTGAGTAGAAAAAGCAATGGAAACATCCTAATCTATCCAGCTTCTATGGAGCTTCGAAACAATGAGACATACGCTCTTGAATCTCGAACCGTAGCCTCAGTAGGCATTGGCGCAACCGTCCAAGAGGCCAGAGAAATGTCTACAAAGGGGCTAAAGGCGATTCAGGGTGGTAGTCTCTGGTACAGAGCTGACATAGCTTCAAAACAGCATATTGGGCGCAGTGTGAAGCATATGGAAGAGTTGAGGCGGCACAAATATTGAAAGGCGCCTTCATCTCAGACTGCGAGGGACCTATCTCTAGAAACGACAACGCTTTTGAAGTAATGGCTCATTATGTCCCGAAAGGAGACAAAATCTTCTCTATTATAAGCAAGTATGACGACTTACTATCGGACGTTTTGAATAGACCATGTTATAGGTCGGGATACACTCTAAAACTCATTCTCCCCTTTCTGAAAGCGTATGGCGTGACGAATCGAAAGATATGTGAGTTTTCAGCGAGAACCCTATCGCTCATCCCAAACGTTAAGGACTCAGTGACCTACATCAGAAGGATAACCAAAGCCTTCATTGTCAGCACGAGTTATGAACACTACATAAAAGCCGTGTGTCGCGCCATTGATTTCCCATATGAAAACACTTACTCTACTAAGGTCAACGTCGACGAATACGCTTTACCGGAAGAAGAGAACAAGAAATTGAAAGAACTCGCATTTGAGATTTCGACGATGCCAATGATCAAAATCCCTCCGAAAGCAACGCTTCCTAGCAATCTCCCAGATGAACAACAGAACATAGTAAGACGGCTTGACGAAATCTTCTGGCAAGAATTTACGGACATGGAAGTTGGAAAGATTATCTCTAAAGTGAATCCTATTGGTGGAGAGCAAAAAGCATGCGCAGTTAGAGATGCAGCTCAGAAGGCAGGCGTTCACTTATCAAACCTAATCTACGTTGGTGATAGCATCACAGACGTAGATGCCTTCAAGCTTGTGAAAGAAAATGGAGGTTTGACTGTGTCATTTAATGGCAACGAATACGCTGTTCGAAATGCTGAAATAGCGATACTATCTCAACATAGCATTGTGACAGCTATAATTGCAGATATCTTCAACAGACTTGGAAAACAGAAGACTATAGAACTCATCGAGGCGTGGGATTATGAAACACTGAGAAAGAGTCCAGCAGACCGACTATTGATCAACAGCCTTCTGAAACAATATCCTCAGAAGCTGCCCCAGGTTAAAATAGTGACAAGAAAAAATGTGCAGATTCTATCGGAAGAGAGCAGTGAGTTTCGAAAAATGGTGAGAGGAGAAGCTATAGGAAGACTGGGATAGAATGAGAGACACGACTCAAATTGAAGATACTTACGCCGAAGCTTTTGAAGGGATTCTCAGCCGAGTTGTATTGACTGCTGATGAAGAAGAAACTCTGCGAAAAGCAGCTATAGATGCTACAGCCGCGCCTTCAATTGTATTAGGTAGAATCGAAGGTGGCATAGAGACATGGTTAGACAAGAGAGAGACGCCTGACAAGCGTACAGGTGCCCTGCTCCAGTTTTGGGGAGGAATAGATCCAAATAAGCCTTTGGCAGACTCCCTGAAGAGCTTTGAGATTGAACTTTCCTACAGAATCCGTCAAGACATCCTAGTTAAACCCTTCACGGCATTGTTCAACGCTTTGCCTCAAGCCAAGGGACAGATAGACATGATGAAACGAGTGGGACACTGCGGTGATGGTTATGAATGGGTGGAAAAGCGTTATGGACGAGAACTGATAATAGTGCCTACAATGGTTCCAGACTTCATGATAGAACACTACCTTGGCTACAGAATAGGCATCATGGGAGCAAACTTCTGGATCCTGTGCAAGACTAAGAAGGCTTTGATGCAGTCTGGCAAGGAAGCCCTGCAGGCCATAGATGATATTGAAGGAGTAGTAACACCTTTCGGTGTTTGTTCAGCTGGATCAAAACCTGAAACTCGTTATCCGTGGATAGGACCCACGACAAACCACACCTTTTGTCCATCTCTAAGACAGCGACTCGGAAATGCGTCAGAAGTCCCTGAAAACGTCCACTACATACCAGAAATAGTGATCAATGGAATCTCAATGAAAACAGTTAAGAGAGCCATGAAAGCAGGGATCGACGCCGCTGCAAAAGTCAGAGGGGTCATACGAATCTCAGCAGGAAACTACGGTGGACAACTCGGAAAGCACAAGATCTTCTTAAAAGACGTCCTGTCCTCAACTCCGACATCTGAGGCTTACTGAAGATGGTATAAATAATGCGTTTTCTTCTTTTTCAGCAGTCCTTGAGAAAAATTCGCTTCATAAAATCAGCTAAGCTCTACAATCTTACAGGTAAAGACAATGGTCCATTTTGATGTTGTAGGTTTTGGCGCACTAAACGTTGACAAGCTATATCGAGTAAATAAGATAGCCAATGCTGAAGAGGAAAGCTGGATTTCCGCTTTCACTGAAACCTGTGGTGGCTCAGCTGCCAATGCTATTGTGGGTTTGGCCAGACTGAGATGCAGTGTGGGCTTCATCGGAAAAGTTGCTGGCGACACAGAAGGAAGAATGCTCCTCGATGACTTCCGCAAGGAAGGTGTTGACACAACAAACATAATTCTTGCAAAGAAAGGACGAAGTGGCAAGACCCTTGGCTTCGTAGATCGCAAGGGCAGCAGAGCGCTGTATGTTGATCCGGGCGTGAACGATACAATAAAACTAGACGAAATAAGCTTGGAAAACGCCTTTCGAACCAAGTTCATGCATCTGACTTCCTTTGTTGGAGAAGAATCCTTCCAAACTCAGAAAGAGATTGTCGACTTACTTCCTAGACGAGTCAAATTGAGTCTGGATCCAGGGGAGTTTTACGCAAGAAAGGGTGCAGCTTTGAAAACTATGTTAAATCGAGCTCTTGTTGTCCTTCCAAACGCTAAGGAGCTTGAATTGCTGACAGGGGCAGCAAACTACGAGAGAGGGGCAGAAATCCTTCTAGAATACGGTGTAAAGACTGTTGCTGTTAAGCTTGGCTCTGAAGGTTGCTACGTGACAGACGGAGAAGAAAGTCATCTTATAGAGCCATTCAAGGTTAAGGTGATGGATACGACTGGTGCTGGAGACGGCTTTTGTGCAGGCTTCCTTTACGGTCTAGTATCAGGCAAGAGCCTCTATGAGTGTGGAAGAATCGGCAACTTTGTGGCTTCCAGAAAAATATCGAGGTCTGGCGCTCGAAATGGATTACCACACCTTGAAGAGCTAAGATTTCTTAAGTAAATATTCCACCAAGCTTTCGAAGATGAGTGCGCCATCACCATAACCAGCCATATCTCTTTTGCTGGTCCAGTCCGGTTGCTGCCACCAATAGAAGGCCCGTTCTGGATGTGGCATCAACCCGAAAACTGTTCCTGCTGGGTTACAGATACCCGCAATGTCGGAAAACGAACCATTTGGATTCGCTGGAAACATGCCCTCAGCAAACTCCCCTTTTGCGTCACAGTATCTAAAGACAAGCTGATCATTGCTATGAAGCCTCTTCAGATTGTAAGCCTCCTTCTCCTTGGCAAAGATGAATCTGCCCTCTGAATGGGCCACAGGCATTCTCAGGACACTTCTCTTTGGAATCTTCCACGTGAACACGCATCTTCGGTTGGCCTCAAACTTCAAATAGACCCAGCGGCAGTTGTAGCCAGGAGGATTATTTGTAGCTAGGGCCGCCTCGGGATAAGCACTCATTCCTTCGAATCCGGGAAGCAGGCCGGCTTCCACAAGAACTTGAAATCCATTGCAGATTCCCAAGACTGGTCGATCCTCTTTCACAAAAAGCTCTAACTCATCTCCAAGTTTAGAAAGCATTTGCCTAGCCCATATGACTCCAGCCCTCACGTAGTCCCCGTAGGAGAAGCCTCCCGGCAACACAAGAGCGTCGTATTCGATCAAGTTTCTTGATCTAATCATGTCGTTGACATGCACTATTTCAGCTTGAACGCCTAGTTCCTCAAGAGAACGTTTGGTTTCTGCATCACAGTTTGTTCCACCTACACGTAGGACGCAAACCCTCACGTCTTCTCGTTTCACGGTTCTAACAACCCGTTGAGTGTTCCTTTCCAACAGCTCCGTAGTTCATCAACAGAAAAATCTAAAATGACTTTACCATCCAGTCCTTTGATCTTCATCTGAGATGTTTCCGAAAATCTCCCTACCTCAGCACATGGTCTTCGCTTCATTAGAATTTCGAAATCTTCTCTGAAATCTTCCGAGACTTCTACCAAAAATCGACTGTTAGATTCAGAGAAAAGAACAAGATCGTTGCGACTTAACTCATGCCGAGGTACTTTCTGCAAATCCAGTTCTAAACCGTGACCTCCGGAAAACGCCATCTCTGCAGCGGCTACGGCCAGACCACCCTCAGATAGATCATGACAAGCCTTGACAAGACCTAGATCAATAGCCTTTGTGATGGCTTCGAATGTATCAGCGGCTTCCCTTGGCCTCACTTCAGGCACAGTCACTCCAATAACTCCTCTTGTCTCGTAGTATGCTGAGCCTCCCAACTCACGGTAAGTCTTTCCAACCAGATACACATGGCTGTAAGGAGATTTTGCATCCATAGAGACTGCCGAGCGAATGTCAGGCATTATTCCTAAAGCGGTGATCAACAGGGTGGGCGTAACGGGACCGAGGGGAGATTCATTATATAAGCTGTCTTTACCAGAGATGAAAGGTGTTTTGAAGGCTATGGCGAAGTCGTAACACGCTTGACACGCTCTCACGAGACTCCCTAGTCTCTCAGGCTTCTCAGGATTTCCCCAAGTGAAGTTATCCAGCAATGCTATCCTTCTACCACCCACAGCTACGTTATTTCGTATTGCCTCGTCTATGGCAGATGCAGCCATCCAGTAAACATCAATCTTGCCATAGTTCGGGTTAATTCCACAGGAGATTACAGCACCTTTCCAAGATCCTTCTAGAGGCTTGATTATTGCAGCGTCATTCGGACCGCTATATCTTCCCTGCAAAGGTTTGAGTACAGTGTTTCCTTTAACCTCATGATCGTAGGTTCGTATTACACTTTCTTTACTTGCGATACTTGGCAATGATAGAACGTTCAGTAGGGTCACAATCAAATCCTCAGGTTCCGCCAGTTCCGGCTCCTCAAGACTGATCTGCCTGTACTCTGCTCTTCTTTCGACGTTTGGAGGACTAAAGAGAAAAGGAATGTCAAGTTCGGCAACCTTGAAGTCTCTGTAGTGGATTCGCAGAATATTGTCTTCAGTATATTTCCCAATCGCTGTAGCTTCAATATTCTCCCTCTGAAAAACGTCAAGAACCTGTTTGAGATTTTTAGGACACACTGTCAGAAGCATTCTCTCTTGGGATTCTGAAACATAGATTTCCCATGGCGCCAATCCTGGGAATTTCAGAGGAACTTTTTCGAGCTCAACAACGACGCCACAGTTGAATTTTCTCGCAGACTCTCCCACGGCTGAGGATAGTCCGCCTCCTCCCAAATCTGTTATCGCTGAAGCAAGTCCTAGATCTCTTATCCTGATTATGGCCCTCTTGAGCTTCTCTTCCTCTATCGGATTTGCGATTTGCACTGCAGGTCTAGAGATCTTTTCCGACTCTTCTTTTAGCTCTGCAGATGCGAACGTTACTCCGTGGATGCCATCTCGACCAGTTTTCCCGCCGGCCAGAACAATGATGTTGCCTGGTTTTGCTTTCCTCTTGAACTTCGCCAGTGGTAGTATTCCTATGCAGCCACAGTAGACCACAACGTTTCCTACATAGCTTTTGTCGAAGTATATGGCCCCGTTGACTGTAGGAATGCCCATGTTGTTGCCGTAGCTTCCGATGCCTTCCACAACACCCTTGTAGACGTATCTTGGATGCTTCACTCCCGGGGGAAGCTTTTTGTATTCGTAGTCGAGTGGACCGAAGCCTAAAACGTCGGTGACTGCAATGGGATCGGCCCAAACTCCTAGGACATCACGGATCACGCCTCCGACCCCTGTGGCCGCACCCCCGAAAGGTTCAATTGCTGAGGGGTGATTGTGTGTTTCTACCTTGATGGCTACCCCGTAGTCTCTGTCAAATAGGACTATGCCTGCGTTGTCTTCAAAGACTGAGAAACACCATGTCGGGTTAATGTCCTCAACGGTCTTTGAAATGTATGTCTTGAAAAGGCTGTTGATTTCGTTTCCGTTGAAGTGGACTTTTCCTTTGAAAGTTTTGTGAAAGCAATGTTCAGACCAAGTTTGACCGATGGTCTGCAGCTCAACATCGGTTGGATTTCGCCTGCGCTTTTTGAAATACTCCTTGATGACTTTCATCTCGCGTAGGTTTAGTCCTATCCTTGTTTGTTGGCTGATTTCCTGGAGCTGTCTGTTGTCGGCTTCAAGTAGATTGATCTCAAAGAGGCGGTATGACGTTTTTCGCCGTCTGTAGAGGTTTGTCATCTCTCTTCCCTGACAATGATCGAGTAGTCGTCCTTTGTAGGATTCGCTAAAAGCTTCTTGCACATCTCATCTGCTTTCATCTTGGCTTCTTCAATAGATCTCGCTTCCAGAAGAATTGTGTAGAGCTTACTCACAGTCGTGCTTTTCACACTAAAGCCCAGTTCCTCAAGAAGACGTGCGGCGGTTTCACCTTCTGGATCTATATGTCCAGGTTTCAAACTGACTTCTATCTTGAGTCGATACCTCATAGGCTAATGGTCAGTCCCATGGAATTTAAACACTTTTGCCATCAACGAGGCAAATAGTTATCTCAGGATCATTCTTCTGCCTTGATAGACGACCCTGACTCCTTCAGTACTTGTCACGATTCCTATTTTCTCTGGTTTTGTCTCAGTCTTCTCTAGAATGCTCAGAGTTTCGTCTTGTCTAGTTTCGCTGACGATTATGGCGAATCCCCATCCCATGTTAAACGTCTTGAACATCTCTTCATCACTTATTTTGCCGCCTAGTTCAGATGCGGTTTTCTGAATTAGCCTGAAAATGGGTTGTGGGTCAAAGCTGTTTAGTTCGAATCCTATGTTTTCTGAGAATTTTGCAAGCCTGTCAAACTTTAGATATGAATCACCGGTAATGTGGACGGCTGCCTTTACTTCAATCTTGTTAGCTGCTTCGTGCAACGATTTCACGTATATTCGAGTTGGTTCTAAAACTTCATAGACTATCTCCCTGTTCAATTCCTCGGGAATGTCCCAAGCGTCGTATTTGCCGCCCCATGCTTTAAAAAGAATTTTCCTTGCCAGCGAGATTCCGTTGCTGTGGATCCCAGAGCTTCTTAAGCCTATGACTACATCGCCTGGTCTTATGTCTCTTCCGGAAATCACTTGATGTTTTGGGATTTCTCCTAGGGCTGCAACGACCATATCAAAGCCTTTTCTCATGATGAGTCCCTTTATCAGTTCAGATACATCTCCTATTTCGCCACCAATGATCGCGGCTTCGGCTTCCTCCGCTCCTTCTACCAGTCCTTTAACCCAAGCTTCAACAAGTTCCGGGTCGGAAACGTGGGCGTGAATGTTGTCCACAACAGCTAAGGGTCTGGCCCCAGAACGTATTACGTCATTGACAGCCATGGCTACGCCATCGATTCCAACTGTGTCATACTTTTCAGCCAACTGGGCGACAAGAACCTTTGTGCCTACTCCCTCAATGACCAGATCGAGGTAACGATCCTCTCCAAGAGGGAATATGTTTCCATAAGGCAGTCTGACTACTCTGCCATACCGACTGAACTTGTAGGTCTTCTCAAGTAGACCTAGGGCTTTCTTGGATCTCGCCCTCATATCTCTGTCGACACCAGCATCAGCATAGGTGAATATTTCAGGCATTTCTATCTCTCAGTATTGGTTTCCAAGATATTCCTTTTCATTAACATAGAATGTCTCTAGTTTCATAAAAAGATGTTTTAACTCTCCTCAATAAGCATGATTCTTGCAGGTTAGACTGAAAGCATCAGGTACGTGTTTCGAATGCCTTTAGTGAAACATACTGTGAGCATTGAGAGTGAGAAACTGGAAACTTTCTCCCTTAGGACAAACTCGAATGCTGGTTGTCCTAGTGTTTAAGGTCTATCATACGTTCGCTTCGCGTGCTAGGAAAATCGACATCTGTTGAATGAGCATGCTTTGACAGGTAGGTTGTTGCTGCCACAAAGATTGCGGCTGTGGCAGCAAACATGTATATCAAGTTTTGTAGGTTTCGTTCACTTTGAGAATAATCATCCAAGTGCCTATAGTAAGAACTATTCAAAGCCCAATAATTATCTTGAAGCAAACTATAATTCCCAAACAGATCATCACAATAAACCAGAAGATCATAATAAGTCGCATTCAACGTTTGATAAACCTCGTAAAGTTTGCCATAATCATCCAAGTGCCTATAGTAAGAACTATTCAAAGCCCAATAATTATCTTGAAGCAAAC
>JABAOH010160899.1_pt1 | contig 23544 bp, 24 predicted proteins | sample 7062181 | NCBI WGS metagenome assembly JABAOH01 (sample SAMN14538630, study PRJNA623070) | marine sediment metagenome | biome: marine biome [ENVO:00000428]; feature: marine pelagic biome [ENVO:01000023]; material: deep marine sediment [ENVO:00002113]; isolation source: pool of 5 deep marine... | reverse complement strand
GCCCATTCCTTAATTGATCTGGTTGGATATCGCGCCCAGTAACTCGTCTTTGGTAAACGGTTTGGTCAGATATTGCTCGGAACCGACGATGCGTCCGCGCGCCCGGTCAAACAATCCGTCCTTGCTCGACAACATGATGACGGGCGTCTCTTTGAAAACCTTGTTGTGCTTGATCAGGGAACAGGTCTGATAACCATCGAGCCGCGGCATCATGATGTCGACAAAAATAAGATCAGGTTGATGATCGGCGATCTTGGAGAGGGCATCGAATCCGTCAATCGCTGTGAAAACCTGGCATCCCTCCTTGGAAAGCAGGGTCTCCGCCGTGCGCCGAATGGTTTTACTGTCGTCCACGACCAGAATTTTGAGACCGTTCAGACCCNNCGAGCCGGCGTTGCACGCGCTCCTGCGGCCACCGGACCGGTCCCGACATGCCCAAAATCAATGACGACGCATAATCTTTGCCGGGAAAATGCCTTGTACCATATTGGCCAAAATGCCGCCACGACGAGGGCCTCAGCCCTTATTGCCCGCCGCGATGTCTCGCGCAAGCGGGACTTAGACGAGGGCGGGCGAAAAATCCGCAAACCGGCAGCGGGGACAGCAAATGCAGCCAGTTTCGACAATATTCGCCGGGCAAAATTCGAAATCTGGCGGTATTGGGCACGCCGCCGGGGCTGTATAGTTAGCCGCTGTCCGCCAAACTGCAGGAAACTCGAGGACCGCACCTATGCCAGCAAACGCTCTTCGTGTCGGCGTCGTAATGGACCCCATCGAATCGATCACGCCGAAAAAAGACAGCTCGCTGGCAATGCTGCTGGAAGCCGAACGGCGCGGTGCCGAGATTCACTATTTCAGGCAGTCTGATATCAGGCTGCTGGCAGGAGAGGCGCTCGGCAAGTCGACGATCCTGAGTGTGCGCGACGACCGCGAGGACTGGTTCAGTCTCGGCAGCATGCAGGAGATTCGCCTGGGCGATCTGGACGTCATCCTGATGCGCAAGGATCCCCCCTTCAATACCGAGTACGTCTACTCGACTTATATCCTGGAACGCGCCGAGGACGCGGGCGCCATGATCGTCAATCGCCCGCAAAGCCTGCGTGACATGAATGAAAAGGCCTATATCGCCTGGTTTGCCGACTGCGCGCCCCTGACCTTAATTACGCGGTCGCTTTCGGATCTCAAGGGATTCCTGGGCGAACATAAACATATCGTGGTCAAGCCACTGGAAGGAATGGGTGGCAAATCGATCTTTGTCGTCAAGGCCGGCGATGCCAATGCCAACGTCATTTTCGAAACCTTGACCGACAATGGCGAGCGCTATGCGATGGCCCAGGTGTACATCCCGGAAATCAGCGAGGGCGACAAACGTATCCTGCTGATCGATGGCGAGCCGATTCCTTTTGCGCTCGCACGGATTCCCTCTGCCGATGATTTTCGCGGTAACCTGGTCGTGGGCGCCGTCGGCAAGGGCATGGATTTGAGCGATCGCGACCGCCGGATCTGCGAGAGAGTCGGGCCGGTGCTCAGGGAACGCGGCGTTGTCTTTGCCGGCATCGACGTGATTGGCGATTACCTGACCGAAATCAATGTCACGAGTCCGACCGGCATCAGGGAACTGGATACCGCTTTCGGCCTCAACATCGCCGCTACGCTGTTCGACGCAATCGAGGCCCGGCTCGGCTGAGTCGCGCCGGCACGGGGATTTTGTTCAATTCCTGACCCCGCGCCGGCATGCGGCGGCTGGTACCGGAATGCCGGGTGACTTAGGTCTCAGTGCTGCAGGTCTGATGCAGGTAAACTGGACAAATCATTGATTTCCTGTGAGACAATCCGGTCTTGAGCATTTCCAGACCGCCTGCCGGAGCCATGCCTGAGCAAGCGCACAATACCGACGACACGTATCCGCAAGGATCGATCGACTCGATCTTGCTGGAAACCGGGCCGGCTCCGGACCGCCTGCCGCCGATGCTGTTCCTCGCCGCGCTGGTGCACGGCATCCTGATTATTGGCATCACATTCAACGCGGCCATCGACGACGCGTTTTCCGAAGCCATATCGCTGGACGTCACTATCGTGGCGGACCCGGAACAAAACGTGCTGGAACCCGAGCAGGCGGATTATCTCGCACAGGCCAGCCAGGAAGGCAGCGGCAATACCCAGGATTGGGCGCGTCCGGGGGCGCTCGCCGAGAGTGCCGTGCCGGTGGATAACCCGGGTAGCGAAGATGGCGACAGCGTCAAGGATTCCATGACACTCGATGAGTCGGCGAACCAGGTACTCACCAGCCGTGCCGACCAGGATGTCAAGACACGGGACTTGCCGCGGGAAGAGCCCACGACCGATGAATCCACGGCCATCGTCATGGAAGCCGGGGTAGAAGTCACGTTGCCGCTACCACAGGAAGATGTGGCGGATGCGGCTATCCACGATACGAATCCGCGTGAACTCTTCACCAGTGTCAACACGAGAGAATCGCGGATCGCCCCCTATCTCGATCGCTGGAAGCGAAAAATTGAGAACATAGGCGTGAAATACTTTCCAGAACATGGCCTTATCGATGGTGTCACCGGCAGCCCGACGCTCGAGGTGACGATCAGCGCCTCCGGCCAACTCGAAGACGTCGTCGTGCGCAAGTCCTCCGGCTCCAGGGTCCTTGACCAGGCGGCCCTCGAGATCCTTAATCGGGCCGCGCCATTCGACCCGTTCCCGGAAGCGGTGCGGCTCGATTACGACAGTCTGCGGTTTGCCTACAAGTGGCAGTTCAGCCGCATCAGCGTGCAGTCGACCGCCAGCAACAATTAATTAGGGTCGAACCGCAATTTTCATATGCTGAAACAGGTCTCCTTGCCCGGGGCCTGGAGAGCAAATTGCGGTTCGACCCTAATTTTTTCGAATTTGCGTATCGGCGCATGAGGGCCGATACTTGGGTAATGGATCTTCAGGATTCCCTAATTAATCACCTGTTGATCGCCATGCCCGGTATGGTCGATCCGAATTTCAACAGCACGGTTACCCTGGTTTGTGAACATAACGCCGAAGGCGCGCTCGGCATCGTCATCAATCGGCCAATGAACTTGAACCTGGGCGGCTTGCTCGAACAACTGTCACTCGACCAGTCCAACCAGGAGCTGGCAAATTCCCCCGTTCTTGATGGCGGCCCCGTCGGTCGCGAACGCGGATTCGTTTTGCACAATCCTCACGGCGACTTCGAGACTTCAGTCGCGGTATCCGAGGACATTCAGCTCACGCTTTCGCGCGACGTGCTCGATGCAATGGCAGCAGGGACCGGCCCCGACAAGTCGCTGGTCGCGCTGGGTTACGCCGGCTGGGAACCGGGACAGCTCGAAATGGAAATGTTGCAAAATACGTGGCTGAGCGTGCCGGCCAATTCGGAAATCATATTCGACGTCCCATTCAATGATCGATGGAGCGTCGCAGCGGAGATCATCGGCGTCGATATCAGCCAGATGTCTTCGCATGCCGGCCACGCCTGAAACTATTCTTGCTTTCGATTTCGGCTTGCGGCGCATCGGCGTCGCCGTCGGTCAGCAGGTCACTGCGTCCGCCAATCCACTTGAGGTCGTACGCAATGGTGTGAAAGGTCCGGACTGGGCCGCCATTGAAGACCTCGTTCACGAATGGCAGCCGGCCCGGATTATCGTCGGCATGCCGCTGCGAGCAGACGGGTCTCCTGCCGAGATCGCGCAGGAGATCCAGGCATTCATCAGCGAGCTCGCCCGTTTCGGCAGGCCGGTCGAGACGGTCGACGAGACGTTTTCATCGCTCGAAGCCGAGGAACTGTTGAAAGCCGAGCGTGCCGCAGGACTCAGGGGGCGCATAAGCAAGGAGATGATCGACAGCGCCGCTGCGACCTTGATCGCGGAAAGGTGGCTCGGCAAAAAAATAGTCAGCCAGTGAACCCTTAATCGGAGTAGAATGCCGCCGCGATGCCAGTTACCGAACTCTTTGAGACCAGTGACCCGATCGACGACGCCGATTTGCAATTCAGCAGCAATCGCCGCTTACGCCATCTGCTGACGCTGCGCGGCCTCGACAGGCAGCAGCTAACGGATCTGCTGGACCGGGCGGAGACCTTCCTGAGCCCGCCCGGAGAGGGCGCCGCAAGATCTGAGGCGCTCAAGGGCGTAACCGTGGCTAACCTGTTCTTCGAGCCCAGCACAAGGACTCGCGCATCTTTCGAACTGGCGGCCAAGCGTCTCGGCGCGGATGTGCTCAACCTCAATGTCAACACCTCGTCGAGAAAGAAAGGCGAGAGCATCCTGGACACCATCTATACGCTGCAGGCAATGCAGGTGGACGTATTCGTCGTTCGCGACGCCAGCGCCGGCGTGCCCGGTTATATCGCCCGCAACGTGAACGAGCACGTCTCGATACTGAACGCCGGCGAGGCCGACGTGTCGCACCCGACCCAGGGCCTGCTCGATCTCATGACGATTCGGCAGCACAAGGAGAATTTCGAGGATCTTACCGTAGCAATCGTTGGGGATATTGCGCATTCCCGCGTGGCGCGTTCCGCCTCGGAGGGCTTGATGACGATGGGGGTCGGCGAACTGAGACTGATATCGCCGCACGCATTTGCCCCTGCACCGGACGATTTTCCCGGCGCGAGGATTCTCCACGACCTGAAACAGGGTATTCGCGGCGCCGATGTCGTCATGGCGCTGCGTATTCAGCGGGAACGCGTCGGCAGCTTGGACGGCATTCCGGGAATTGACGAGTACTTTGCCAATTACGGTGTTAGCCATGAACGCATGAAGCTCGCCGCTCCCGATGCGATCGTGATGCATCCCGGGCCGATGAATCGCGGCATCGAGATCGAATCCAGCCTCGCCGACGGACCGAGTTCGGTGATCGTCGAGCAGGTAACAAACGGCGTTGCCGTGCGCATGGCGCTGCTGGAAAAAGTCGTCGAGAACATGGAGAAAAAGTGACCGCGAGCGAGCTGGCAACAAACAAAGCTCAAGAGAACCGCGGGACCCTGTTTGTCGAGGATGCAGCTGTCCTCTCCGTAACGACATTTCCCGGGCAACAGTTCATTAGCCGGCTCGCGGCGCCGAAGTGTGCTGCGCGCGCCACTGCCGGAAGTTTCGTACACGTTCAGTGCGACGAACATATTCCTATGCGCCGCCCGCTGTCGATCATGCGCGCGGACAAAAAATCCGGCTGGATCGAGATCTACTACAAGATCGTCGGCGAGGGACTGCGTGCCCTCTCGGAAAAAAAGCAAGGCGACACACTGAGCCTCATCGGGCCGATTGGACACGGCTTTACCCCGGCGCCCGAGCGACCCAACGCTTTACTGATTGGCGGTGGCGTCGGCATTCCGCCAATCATATTCCTCGCTGAGACACTGAAAGACAGCGATCTCCCCTGGCAACCGCTGGTACTGATGGGATCCGAACTGCCGTTCCCGTTCGAACTTCTCGAGTCGAAAATCGCAACGCCGTGGCTGCCGGATGAAGTCCGCAGCACCATGCCATTGCTCGAGGACTGGCAGCTGACGGCTCGCCTCGCCAGCCTGGCGGGCTTCGCCGGAGTCTACAAAGGCTTCGTCACGGACCTGGCACGCGAGTGGCTCGGCAGCCTCGCCGACGAAGAACTGCAGAAAACCGAGTTGTTCGCCTGTGGACCCGAAGCCATGCTCGAGGCGACTGCGGCACTGGCACGGCAGTTCGATTTGCCCTGCCAGGTATGCCTCGAGGAGTTCATGGCCTGCGCGGTAGGCGGCTGCGCCGGCTGTGCGGTGCTGGTGCAGACGGACGAGGGTCCCGCAATGCAGAAAGTCTGCGTCGATGGTCCCGTGTTCGACGCCAGGGCCGTGTATCCGGACGCGGAAATCACATGATGCTCGAGAAGTTCGCACGTTATCCGCTGACCTTCGGCCCGACGCCGATCGAGAAACTCGAACGTTTGTCAGCGCACCTCGGCGGCAGTGTCGATATATACGCAAAGCGCGAAGACTGTAACTCCGGCCTCGCGTTCGGCGGCAACAAGATACGTAAGCTGGAATATATCGTGCCCGACGCGATCGCGTCCGGCGCCGACACGCTCGTCACCATCGGCGGCGTGCAGTCCAATCACACCCGCCAGGTCGCCGCGGTCGCCGCCAAGATCGGCATGCAGTGCCGCCTCGTGCAGGAGAGCTGGGTGCCGTTCCAGGACGCCGTCTACGACCGCGTTGGCAACATACTCCTGTCCCGCGTCATGGGCGCCGAGATCGAGCTGGTCGACGAAGGCTTCGACATCGGCATCCGCGAGAGCTGGGAGCGCGCGCTCGAGGACGTCAAGGACAGGGGCGGCAAGCCCTACCCGATTCCCGCCGGCGCCTCGGTCCACAAGTACGGCGGGCTCGGTTTCGTCGGTTTCGCCGAAGAGGTGCGCGCGCAGGAGGAAGCGCTCGGCTTCAAATTCGATTACATCATCGTCTGCACGGTTACCGGCTCGACGCACGCCGGCATGGTTGTCGGCTTCGCAAAGGATGGACGCGCGAGAAATGTCATCGGCATCGATGCATCCGCAACGCCGGAGCAGACGCACGCGCAGGTACTCGACATCGCACAAAAAACCGCCGAACTCGTCGAACTCGGCCAGGACATAAGCAAAGGCGATGTCGTCCTGAAAACCGAATACGCCTACCCCGTCTACGGCGTCCCCTCCGAGGAAACCAACGACGCAATACGGCTTTGTGCGAGACTCGAGGGCATGATGACCGACCCGGTCTACGAGGGTAAGTCGATGCAGGGACTCATTGATCTAATCAGAAAGGATTTCTTCCCCGCTGGTGCCAAGGTTTTGTACGCGCATCTGGGCGGCGTGCCAGCCATCAACGGCTACAGTTACGTCTATCGCAACGGCTGATCGCGCAGGAGTGCGTCAGGTAATGCCGGCAGGGCCCGACCGCGTCTCGGACCCTGACGGTTGCGCCCGTGATCGTTGCGCTGCCATCGTCGCTGCCTCGCTGCACCTCGCGTCCCGCAGCCTGCAAAGGCTGCGGGACGCAGATCAATGCCGTCGGCTTGCGCGGTAACCGCTGCTTACAGCAGCGCGACAGTTGGCCGCTGGTGAAGCCTTGATTACTCCTCCGCCCCCGGCACGTAGTAATTCCAGATGTCGTGGGCTATTTTCCAGTTGCCGTCCGCGTCGCGCTGATACACGTGAACGCCGCGGACTGCCTCGGCAACCACGTCGCCACCCGCGCGGGGGGTCATCACGACGCTGCCCGCATACTGCTCTACCGCCCAGTCGCCGAGCAACTTGACGTCAGACGCCGTGTATTCCAGGTTCACTTCGTAATCCGCGATCATCGCGTCGAGCCATGCCGCCAGGGCATCGACGCCCTGCACGGCCGGCTCGCCCGGTGGCACCGACTCGGCGTCTGCGGCATAGATTTTTGCCAGGACAGCGGAGTCACCCTCATTGATGCTTGCGGCTTCCATCGCACGGACTGCGTCGATCGCTGCCAGGTCCTCTTGCGGACCGGCAAGGGCTTCGCCCGCCAGCAGAGCCGCTCCGAGACTTAGCCCGACTCCCGAGCCTAAAACCACCATCATTTTCTTGTTCATTCTTTACCTCCCCTTCGTCAACCGAATAAATGCCGGGTTAACCGCTCGAGTATAGATGACGCTGCGCGCAAGCAACAATGCTCCCCGGAAGGCACGCTCAGTGCCCGGCGGTATAGCCGTTCATGCAAATCTTTACTGGCGGACACCAGCGGCGGAAACTTCGCGATTATTTTCTGGTGCCTCGTGGCACCTCGTGCAAAACAACAGCCGTGTTTGTGTGGATCAATGCATGCCACCGGGGTCTGCTATAGTTTCGCTCGATAAATAATCAACAAGATCGTCTATTCCTCGAGGTAAATCATGAAACGTATGGCTCGCGCTTGCCTGCTCGCCTGGCTGCTGCCGCTGCCACTCGCGGCACAGGTAGAAGAAACGCCGGAACCGGGTTTCAACGAACACACATTTGCCGGACTCGAATTGCGTGGCATCGGGCCGGCAAGCATGGCAGGCCGTATCGCCGACATCGTCATCGACCAGGCAGACCCGAGCACCTGGTACGTCGGCGTCGGCAGTGGCGGCGTCTGGAAGACCGTCAACGCCGGCACGACCTGGACGCCGATATTCGATGACGAGGATTCCTACTCGATCGGCTGCATCACGATAGACCCCAATGACCGGAATACCATTTGGGTAGGCACCGGCGAGAATGTCAGCGGCCGGCATGTCGCGTATGGCGCGGGCGTGTACCGCAGCCGGGACGGCGGTACCAACTGGGAGAACATGGGTCTCGCCGACTCCGAACATATCGGCATGATCCGCATCGATCCGCGCGACTCGAATGTTATCTATGTCGCCTCGCAGGGCCCGCTCTGGTCTGCCGGTGGTGATCGCGGCCTTTTCAAATCGACCGATGGCGGCCAGAGCTGGAACAAGATTCTGGGTATTGGACTCGGAAATACGCAAGTCGACGACCAGTACACCGGTGTTTCCGAGGTGCATCTCGATCCACGTAATCCCGATGTCCTGTATGCGGTCTCCTGGCAGAAGTTCAGGAACGTCGCCGTGTTACTGGATGGCGGTCCCGGTTCCGGCATTCACAAGTCGACTGACGGCGGCGCAACCTGGCGCGAACTGACCGAAGGACTGCCCGAAGAAGACAAGGGCAAGATCGGCTTCGCCATATCGCCGCAGAATCCCGACGTCGTCTACGCGACGCTCGAGCTCGCGAATCGCACAGGTGGCTTTTTCCGGTCCGAAGACGGCGGCGAGACCTGGGAAAAAAGAAACGATTACCTTTCCGGAGGAACCGGGCCACATTACTACCAGGAAATCTTCGCAAGTCCTTACAAATTCGATCGCGTTTACCAGATGGATCAGCATTTGCACGTCACGGAAAACGGCGGCACGGATTTCACACGGATGAGTTCCGACAAGAAGCATGTCGATCACCACGCGATGGCGTTTCATCCGGACGATGAAAACTACCTGCTCGTCGGCAACGACGGCGGCGTTTACGAAAGCCTGGACCTCGGCGAGACCTGGCGGTTTATGGGCAACATGCCGATCACGCAGTTTTATAAGGTGTCCGTGGATTACGACGAGCCTTTCTATAACGTTTATGGCGGCACGCAGGACAATTCGAGTTTTCGCGGGCCGTCGCGCACCAATAACGTCATCGGCATACGCAACGATGACTGGGTCCTGACGCTGGGCGCGGACGGTCACCAGTCATTTGCGGACCCCACCAATCCGAACATCGTGTATGCGAACTGGCAGCAGGGAAACCTGACCCGATACGACCACGCTACGGGGGAGAGCGTCTACATCAAGCCGCAGCCGGCAGCGGACGAGGAAGCCGAGCGCGTCAATTGGGACGCGCCGATACTGATCAGTCCGCACGACGTGCAAAGGCTTTACCACGGAACGTATCGCGTATGGCGCAGCGATAACCGGGGTGATTCCTGGCGGGCCGTCAGTCCCGACCTGACGCGCAACGAGGAACGCACGCAGCAGCCGCTGATGGGCCGCCGCTGGAGCTTCGATTCGCTGTGGGACCTGTGGGCGATGTCGCAGTACAACACCGTAACGTCGCTGTCCGAATCGCCGCTCGTCGAGGGCTTGCTGTACGCCGGCACGGACGACGGCATCGTGCAAATCAGCGAGGACGGCGGCGCCAACTGGCGGCGCGTCGACAGCCTGCCCGGCGTTCCGGAGCATTTTTTTGTCAACGACATCAAAGCGGACCTGCATGATCCGGACACCGTGTACGTCGTCGTCGACGATCACAAGAGCGGCGACTTCTCGCCTTACATACTGAAAAGCGAGAATCGCGGCCGGCGCTGGACCAGCATCTCGGGCAATCTGCCCGAACGCGACATCCTGTGGCGCGTCGTGCAGGATCACGTCAATCCGAACCTGCTGTTCGTTGGTGCCGAGACCGGCGTCTTTTTCACCGTCGACGGCGGGCGCCAGTGGACCAGGCTGGCCGGCGCCGTGCCGACAATCGCGTTTCGCGATCTCGTGATCCAGACACGCGAGAACGACCTCGTCGGTGCGACGTTCGGGCGCAGTTTTTACGTCCTCGATGATTATTCGCCGTTGCGCAGCGTCACCACGGAAATGCTCGAGGACAACACCGTGTTGTTCCCGGTACGCCGTGCGCACTGGTACGTGCCGCGGCGGCCGCTTTCATGCGCACGTGTCGGCTGCGTGGACAGCCAGGGCCATAATTATTTCGTCGCACCGAATCCGCCGTTCGGGGCGGTCTTCACGTATTACCTCCCTGAGCAGATCAGGAGCCTCGAGGAACAACGCCAGGAAGCGGAGAAAGAACCGAAGAAGAAGAATGAAAGCGTCGACTTTCCCGATTGGGATCGCATCGGCGAGGAACAGCGCGAGGACGCGCCTGCGATCGTGTTCACGGTCTCCGACATGGACGGTAATGTCATCCGACATGTCGAAGGCCCGGTCGAGGCCGGTTTTCACCGGGTCGCCTGGGATCTGCGTTATCCCCCGGTCGATCCCTGGACACCGGAAGACGAGCGCAGCGACTTCCGCGACCCGGTCGGCGTGCTCGCGGCCCCAGGCAGCTACCGGGTTGCAATGTTCAAACGTGTCGACGGTCAACTGACAGCCCTCGATCAAAGTCAGGAATTCGAGGTCGTCTCCGTTCGCCAACCGACCTTAGCCGGATCGTCGCAGGCCGAGCGCGTCGTCTTCTCACGCCGGGTCGATGAAATGCGTCGTGCCGTCGATGGCAATGTGAAAACGATCGACGAGTTGATCGGAGAACTGCATGCAGTCACGGAGATTTTGCAGAACTCGACCGGTGACATGGCACTCTATTCCCGGGCCAATTCCATTCGCCAGCGCCTGATGCAATTGCGTGACCGCCTGTCGACGAATGAAACCCGCGACAGGTTCAGCGATCCCGGATTGATGTCGGTGCGCGAACGTCTGAGCTACGCCTCCTACGGTCCCGATAGGAATGCTCATGGTCCGACGCGGACGCAGCGCGAGACCTTCGCAATCGCGGCCGATGTCTATGCCGAAATCGGGCCACAACTGACCGCCCTGATCGATAATGAATACCAGGCCCTCAAGCGGGCATTGGATGACGCGGGCGTGCCCTGGACGCCGGGGCGCGGTGTACTGACCCCGAATTAAGCGGTATCAGGTGCAGAAGACGCTCGTCATACTCGGCTTGCTGCTGGTCCTGGCAGGGCTCGCCTGGCCGTGGCTCGGCAAGCTGCCCCTTGGGCGCTTGCCGGGCGACATCGTCGTGGATCGCGAAAATTTCCGTTTCTATTTTCCGCTGACGACGATGATCATTGTCAGCATCCTGCTGTCGCTAATTTTCTGGCTCTTTAGGAAATGAGCAATGTGCTGCGCGGTATTAAAAAGTTCTCGGCTGGATGCGAGACAAGGAAAGAATCGCCGAGCAAGCGCAGTGTGCGAACGCGATACATGAGCATTGCGGGACCAATCTGCCCACCGTTCTAACAACGCACTTGTCCTAAGGCGCGGATTGATCTTTAGTGCATCAGGTGCAGGACTGCGGTGAGCAGCCGCAATGACTGCTGTCACTGCGTCTGAGGGCTTTTTAACCGCCGAAGTTGATTTTGGCTTCGAGGTTGGAGCGAGAGTCCGCGTGCGACATTGCCTCTTCGAGCGTAATCGTGCCTTGCTTGTACAGATCCAGCAGCGCCTCGTCGAAGTTCTGCATGCCCTTTTCGCCGCTGTCCCTGTGGGCCTCCTTCACTGCCGAGATGTCGCCTTTCAGGATCAGGTCCTTGATGTGCGGCGTGTTCAGCATCAGTTCGACGGCGGCAACCTGTTTGCCGGTCCGGGCGCGCACCAGCCGCTGCGACAGGATGGCACGCAGAAAGTGTGCGAGGTCCATGAAGACCTGCGCATGCTGATCCGGCGGAAACATGTTGATAATGCGGTCCAGGGTTTCCGGTGCGTTGTTCGAATGCAGGGTGCCGAGAACCAGATGTCCGGTGCCCGCCATGTCGATTGCCGATTGCATCGATTCGCGATCACGGATCTCGCCGATCTGCAATACGTCCGGCGCACCGCGCATCGCGCTTTTCAGTGCGCGCGCATAGGACTTCGTATCGAGACCGACTTCGCGCTGATTGACGATGGATTGCTTGTTCGGATGCAGAAACTCGATCGGGTCTTCGATCGTTATGATGTGCGACGAGCTCTTCTCGTTGCGATGATTGATCATCGCTGCGAGAGTCGTCGACTTGCCGCTACCTGTCGCGCCAACCATCAGGATCAGGCCACGACGCAACATGACCAGGTCCTTAAGTTGGTCAGGCATGCCGAGTTCGTCCAGCGTCGGCAAGTCTGAAAGGATGTATCGCAGGACCATCGCGACGTTACCGCGTTGGTGAAATACGTTGACACGAAAACGGCCGAGGCCGGGTTCCGATATCGCGAAGTCGACCTCGAGCTCGCGCGCAAACCGATCCATCAACTCTTCGTCCATGAGCTCCAGTGCCGCCTGTTTGACCATCTTCGGCGTCATCTCGAGCTTGTTGACCGGCATGATCTTGCCGTCGATCTTGATTTTCGCGGGCGCGAACGGGGCAAAGAACAGGTCGGATGCCTTTTTCTCCACCATCAATTTGAAAAGCGGTTTGACGTTCACGTGCTAATGTTCCATTAAGCGTAGTTAGAACGACTGAGCGGAGTCTTCTTCCATGATTCGCAGGCTTTCGGCCTGCTGATCAGCGACTGATCCTTCACGCTTGCTCTCGAGCTTGATACGCAGGCGGAGTTCGTTCTTCGAGTCAGCATTACGCATCGCTTCCTCATAGGAAATGATGCCGTCTTCATACAGCGCGAACAGGGACTGGTCGAAAGTCTGCATACCGAGTCGCGTGGACTTTGCCATGATCTCCTTGATCTGCCCGACCTCGCCTTTGAATATCAGGTCCGCGATCAGCGGCGAATTCAGCATGATCTCCATGGCGGCAATGCGGCCGACACCCGTTTCGCGCGGTATCAGTCGCTGCGACACGAACGCCTTGGTATTCAGCGACAGGTCCATGAGCAACTGCGCGCGGCGTTCCTCGGGGAAAAAGTTGATGATTCGATCGAGTGCCTGGTTGGCGCTGTTCGCGTGCAGCGTGGCCAAGCACAGGTGACCGGTCTCCGAGAACTGGATGCCGTACTCCATGGTTTCCCGGTCCCGGATCTCGCCGATCAGGATGACGTCCGGCGCCTGGCGCAGGGTGTTCTTCAGCGCCGCGTGCCAGGTCTCGGTATCGACACCGACCTCGCGCTGCGTAATCACGCAACCCTTGTGCGGGTGTACATATTCGACGGGATCCTCGATCGATACGATGTGACCTTTCGAATTCTCGTTGCGGTGGCCGATCATTGCAGCCAGCGTGGTCGACTTACCGGACCCCGTGCCGCCGACCACGATTACGAGTCCGCGCTTGTTCATGACGACGTCTTTGAGGATAGGTGGCAAATCCATGCCATCCAGGGTCGGAATTTCGGTCGTAATCGTGCGCAGAACGGCACCGATGTAACCTTGCTGGATGAATGCACTCACGCGAAAGCGGCCGATGCCCTGCGGGGCAATCGCGAAGTTGCATTCCTTGGTCGAGTCGAATTCCTTGATCTGCTTGTCGTTCATGATGGCTCGGACCATCATCGCCGACTGGTCCGGCGTGAGCGGCGTATCCGTGGCTTTATGGATAGTGCCGTCGACCTTGATCGCTGGCGGAAACCCACAGGTGATAAACAGGTCGGAGCCTTCTTTCTCTACCATTTTCTTCAGCAGGTTCTGCGTCAACCTGACTGCTTGTTCGCGTTCCATTCCTGTTTCTCCTGCCAGGGCGACCGAATGATTCGATGCCGCCGTGCCCTGTTTCGCATGATAACGACGTCAATCACCTGACGCGCCATCAGAAATTTTCTTTGTTGACCGCGCGGAACCTCGCCTCTTCCTTGTTGATCAGTCCCTTGGCCATCAATTCGGCCAGGTTCTGATCGAGCGTGTGCATGCCTGCACCCTGTCCGGTCTGAATTGCAGAATACATCTGGGCAATCTTTCCTTCACGAATCAGGTTCCTGATTGCCGGCGTGCCAATCATGATCTCATGCGCCGCAATTCGCCCGCCGCCAATCTTCTTCAACAAAGTCTGCGAGATTACCGCTCGCAGCGACTCGGAAAGCATCGCCCGGACCATTTCCTTTTCGGCGGCAGGGAAAACGTCGACCACGCGGTCGATCGTCTTGGCCGCCGAACTGGTATGCAGCGTGCCGAACACGAGGTGACCGGTCTCCGCCGCGGTCAGCGCCAGGCGAATCGTCTCGAGATCACGCATCTCACCCACCAGGATGACATCCGGGTCTTCACGCAACGCCGAGCGCAACGCCTCGTTGAATCCGAGCGTGTCACGATGAACCTCGCGCTGATTGACGAGCGACTTCTTGCTTTCGTGCACGAATTCTATCGGATCCTCGATCGTCAGAATGTGATCCGGTTTGTTGTCGTTGATGTAATCGACCATCGCCGCCAGCGTGGTCGACTTGCCGGAACCCGTGGGTCCGGTGACCAGCACGATGCCGCGCGGATGCATCGAGACATCCTTGAATATCGCGGGCGCGCCGAGGTCATCGAGCGTCAGTATCTCTGAAGGAATGGTCCGAAACACGGCGGCCGAGCCGCGGTTTTGGTTAAAGGCGTTGACGCGAAAGCGGGCCAGCTTGGGGATTTCGAACGAAAAGTCGGTCTCCAGAAATTCTTCGTAATCCTTGCGCTGCTTGTCATTCATGATGTCGTACACCATGCTATTGACGTCTTTGTGGGTGAGCGCCGGCATGTTGACACGTTTGATGTCGCCATCCACGCGGATCATAGGCGGTACGCCACCGGACAGGTGCAAGTCGGATGCGTTGTTCTTCACCGTGAACGACAACAGCTGAGCAACGTCGACGGCCATAGTTCTCCCTCTGGATCAGTGGGCCCGACTTACCATAACCCGGACCCCGTTTGCCGCCTAGTATAGCGAAGCACTGGGAGCAAAGCGTGATAAGAGTCACGGAAAACTTTCGGAAAATCCAAGATTTGCTGGCGAAAGCTGCGGTAGATGCGGGNNAGGCCTACGCGGCGGGGCAGCGGGATTTTGCCGAGAATTTTGTACAGGAAGGGCTCGAAAAGATTGCCGCCGTAGGCCGGGACGACGTGATCTGGCACTTCGTGGGCCACCTGCAGGCCAACAAGACGCGGCCTGTAGCGCAGCATTTTCAATGGGTTCACACGATCGACCGGCTCAAGATTGCACGCCGCCTGAGCAGCCAGCGGCCTGACGCTGCCGCTCCACTCCAGGTCTGTATCGAGGTCAATGTCGACGAGGAAGCCAGCAAATCCGGGATAGCGCCCGCCGGCGTGGCCGACCTTGCGGCGGCCGTGGCCGAACTGCCCCGCCTTAAACTGCGTGGGCTCATGTGCCTGCCGGCGATCCGCGACGATTTCGAGGAGCAGCGCCGACCTTTCGCGAGACTCAGAGAGATGCTGGAATCGCTGAACGAGTCCGGCCTTGCCTTGGACACGCTTTCAATGGGGATGACGGCCGACTATGCTGCCGCGATCCATGAAGGGGCAACCATTGTCCGCATCGGAACCGCGATATTCGGCGCCAGGTGATGGATACAAGGATAGTGCTCCCGGATACCGGGAATTGCGGAGTTTAAAGAATGATCAATAATAAGGTAGGCATCATCGGCGGCGGCAACATGGGACGAGCGATCGCCGGCGGGCTGCTGCGCGGTGGCATGCATGCGACCGACCTGATGATCGCCGAACCGCTGACGGAGCAATGCGATCGCCTGCGCCAGGAGTTTTACGGCATCTTGGTGAGCGAAGATAACCATAAAGTTGCAGTTGCAGCCGAGGTCCTGTTGTTTGCCGTGAAGCCGCAGATCCTGAAACCGGTCTGCGAGGACCTCGCGGCTGTGGCACAGGAAAAGCGGCCATTGATCATGTCCATTGCCGCGGGCCCATCGACAGACGATATCGACAAATGGCTCGGCGGAGGCTTGTCGGTGGTGCGGGTAATGCCCAATCAGCCGGCACTGATCGACCAGGGGATCTCGGCGCTCATCGCGAACGATCTCACTGACAAAGCGGCGCGCGATCTGGCCGAACGGATCATGACGGCGGTTGGTCAGGTCGTGTGGCTGGATAGCGAATCGAAGATGGACGGTGTCACCGCGGTCTCGGGAACGGGCCCGTCCTATTTCTATCTGCTCATCGATTGCATGATCGAAGCCGGCATCAAATACGGCCTCGATCCGGACATTGCTCGAACGCTCGCAGTGGAAACGGCGCGCGGCGCCACGTCGCTCGCTTCCGCCGAGAAGGAATCGATGTCGTCGCTCATCGAACGCGTAAGATCGCCCGGGGGCACGACGACCGCAGCGTTTCAGGTCCTCGATGCTGCACATGTTCGTGGTATCTTTGCGGAAGCAATGGACGCTGCTGAACGAAGGGCCGCCGAACTGGCCGACGAAGCCAGCGCAGGCCCAGCGATCGATTCCTAATGACCCAAGCCCTCGTTTTCATCTTAAAGACCCTGGCGCAGCTGTATTTGCTGTTGCTCCTGCTGCGTTTCTGGCTGCCGATGTTGCGGGCCGATTTTCGCAACCCGATCGCCCAGGGCATTCTGCGCTTCACGTCTCCACTGGTCATCCCGGTCAGGCGAGTCGTGCCACCGATCGGTCGCCTCGATACGTCGACGATCATGGTCGCCTACGTACTCGAATGTCTGCTCCTGCTGGCGCTGGTGGCGATCAGGGGGCTTAGTATCAATGCCCTGCCGATTGCGCTTACGGCGGTGTTTGAACTCGCGATCCTGAGCCTCAATCTTTTCTTTTTCGTGATCCTGATCAAAGTCATCCTGAGCTGGGTCGCGCCGCACAACTACAATCCGATTACCGTGCTGCTGCACACGATGGCGGAGCCGGTGCTGCGCCCGTTTCGTCGCGTCGTTCCCGGCATCGGCGGGATCGATATTTCGCCAATTTTCGCGATTATTCTTTTGAAGGCCGCGGAGATCGTGTTGCAGACATATAAGCCCATTTTTGTCTAGCGCCGTTCGGGGCAACGCTTGGCAACCAGGACAGGTTCAGAAAGCACCGTTGTCGTTGCCGTCCGCGTTCAGTCGAGGAGCAGCCGCAGCGAAATCCAGGGCGTCCGGGACGGACGTCTGCGAGTCAAGACCACCGCAGCACCCGCCGACGGCAGGGCGAACCAAGACGTCATCCGGCAGCTGGCGCGAGAATTCGGCGTAGCTCCGTCACGGGTCTTGTTGAAGAGTGGCGCAACACGGCGCAACAAGATTTTCGTGATTTCCAATCCCGAAGTCTTGCCGTCGTGGCTCCGTTCAATGAATCGGGACCCCTAATTTCTCATAGGACAAGCGCTGCCGATGGGCTATAGTCTGCAGGTGAGCCGCACTACCGGGCAGGGGATCGAAAGGATGAAAGTCATTAGAACAATCTTCACTCTGTCATTGTTGCATTTGCTGGTAGCTTGCGGCGGACCGGCGTCCGAGGCGACTGTGCCGGAAGCGGAACCCGCCGGCGCGACGTCAGTGGACATTGGGGATCATATCGTCCANNCATATCGTCCATTTCAGCGCACAATCTACGGACCAATTGCCGCCGGAAGTGGCGCGGGCTTACAACTTCGTGCGCAGCAAGAACCGGGCGATGTTGACGGTGTCCGTGCTCGAGGAAGGCACGAACAACGCGTCAAGTGCCGAAGTTACCGTCAAGACCCGCAACCTTGCAGGCCAACTCAAGAATGTCGCAATGCGTACGATCACGGAAGGCGAATCGATTTATTACATCGGCGAAACGCCGGTCGCCAATCGCGAAATCCTGATTTTCGATATCACGGTCAAGCCGGAAGGCGCTGACAGGCCAGTCGACGTTCGCTTCAAACGCGAATTTTTCACAAATTAAAAAATGGGGTCGAACCGCATTTTTTTGCAAAAAACGCGGTTCGACCCCATTTTTTTCGATTTTGTGATATCGTCGCGCCGCTTTTTATTTCCGAGAAGGTTCACTAGGCCGCTCGCCTGGACAGTATCCGGGCGCGGCGAATCATCGATCTTGTCCTACATTTACAGGAGATACTTTTCATGGCAGCCAAATCCCAGGCCAGCGCCAAGAAAGCGCCAAGCAAGTCTGAAATTTACACAAACATCGCCAATGAAACCGGACTGACGAAAAAAGATGTCGCGGCAGTTTTCGATTCACTGGCAGGACAGATCAAGAAAAATCTCGGTGGCCGCAGCGCGGTGGGTCTGTTTACGGTTCCCGGCCTTATGAAGATCAAAGTTGTGCATAAGCCGGCCAGGCCAGCAAGGATGGGTGTCAATCCGTTTACCGGCGAGGAAATGATGTTCAAGGCGAAACCCGCGTCGAAAGGCGTCAAGATCCTTGCATTGAAAGGACTGAAAGACATGGTTTGATCGGCGGCAAGTTTGCTGCAAAAACCGGGCGACAAGCCCGGTTTTTTTGTGTGCCTGGCTTTAGCCGCGAACACCCGCATGTATGCCGATGAATGACTCCAGAGCCTTGCGGAGCAACACCAGCTTGCCATGAAAGAAATGTTCGGCGCCCTCGAGGATTTGCAGTTCCGGTCCCGGTTCGAGCTCGTTTACCCAAGCGATGGTCTCATCGACGTCGACGAGCTCATCCTGATCGCCTTGCAGAATCAGCCACGGACATCGCGGTTGAGCCGACAGCCTTTGCGGAAGTCTCGAAACTGCGGGCGCGATGCTGATCAGCCCGGCAGGCTCGCGCTCGAGGGCTGCGAGTAGAGAGATCGCAGCGCCAAAGGAGAATCCCGCAAGCCAGACTGGCAGGTCCGGGTACTTCGCCTCCAGATAATTCATGGCCGCAAGCACATCTTCGATTTCGCCCTTGCCGTCATCGAATCTTCCTGCACTTTCGTTAACGCCACGGAAGTTGAATCGCAAGGTAACGAATCCCTGGCCGATGAAACTCCGCGCCAGCATATGCACCACTTTGTTGTGCATCGTGCCGCCATGCAAAGGATGTGGATGGCACACCACGGCGCAGGCGACGATGCCCGATTCGTCTTCAGCTTCGAGGAGGCCCTCCAGTTTGCCCGCCGGTCCGTCCAGTTCTATCTTTTGAGGCTTTGACATTCCTGGCATCGATTGAATGATGTGGGTGTCCTGATCGTTGGCCGGCCATCCTATCCTTCGTGCTTTGAATTGTCGCGGTAGATGCGTTTCGCCCTCTGCACGGGCGCCCCAAATGAGAACTGGATGGCTGGTCACTCAACCTGATATTACTGTAAAATTATGAGCTTATGCGGCACCTGCAGGCGCCGCGAAACAACGAATGTGATCAAGTGAAACACATGTCATCGACTATCGACCTCGAAAACCGCTTCTGCGCGCATAACTACGAACCGATTCCCGTCGTCCTGACGCGAGGCGAAGGCGTATTTGTGTGGGACGAAAACGGCAAGAAATATCTCGACATGATGAGTGCCTATTCCGCCGTGAGTCACGGACATGCAAACCCGCGCCTCGTTGAAGTCGTCAAGAAGCAGGCCGAGAAACTGACGATCGTATCGCGCGCTTTTCATACCGACCAGCTCGGCAAATTTCTGCAGCGCGCCTGCGAACTGACCGGGCAGGACATGGCGTTGCCCATGAATACCGGCGCGGAGGCCGTGGAAACGGCCATCAAGGCGGCACGCAAATGGGGTTACGAAGTCAAGGGTATCGAAAAAGACAAGGCGGAGATCATCGCCTGCACCGGTAATTTTCACGGGCGCACGACGACAATCATCTCCTTCTCCGACGAGCCGCAATACCGGTACGGCTTCGGTCCATTGACTCCCGGATTCAAACTGGCCCCCTACGGTGACGCCGCGGCGCTGGAAAAGCTGATTACGCCCAGCACGGCTGCTTTTCTTGTCGAGCCCATTCAGGGCGAGGGTGGCATCGTCATTCCACCGGAAGGTTACCTGAAGACCTGCGCCGACATCTGTCGCAAACACAACGTGCTACTGATCGCCGATGAGATTCAGACCGGCCTGGGACGCACCGGCAGCTTGCTTGCCTGCGACCATGAGCAGGTCGTGCCGGACGGCCTGATCCTGGGCAAGGCACTGGGCGGCGGCATCTTGCCGGTTTCCATGTTCCTCGCGAAGCGCGAGGTCATGGATGTCTATACGCCCGGCGATCACGGCAGTACATTCGGCGGCAACCCGCTGGCGGCAGCCGTCGGACTGGAAGCGCTGAACATACTCGTCGAAGACAAGCTGGCTGAAAGGAGCAGGGAAATGGGTGACTACCTGCTCGGCAAACTCCGCGAACTCGACAGCCCGCTGATCAGTGACGTCCGCGGCTCCGGTCTGTTTGCCGGCATCGAGATAGATCCGGCCCTCGGCACGGCAAGGGAAGTCTGCGAAGCACTGGCGGAACGTGGATTGCTGAGCAAGGAAACGCATGAAACAGTCGTGCGACTTGCACCGCCACTCGTGATAAAAAGCGAGGAAATCGACTGGGCGGTCGATCAGATCAGTGAGGTACTGGGCGAAATGGATCGCGTTCGCCTGGCCTCCTAAAGCCCGAATCGAGGTGCACAAGGTTTTATGGAACTGACAAGCCCCGAGTTAACGGTCGTACATATCGGACTGCTGGCATTCGCGCTGGTCGTGGGCCTGCTGCTCGGCTGGGTTTTCCGCGGCGATCGCGCCGGCAAGGAGAAACTCGCGATCAATGCCGGCTGGCAGGACCAGCTGGAGTCACAGCAGGCAGAACAGGATCGACTCTCCGAGCAAAACAAGAGCCTCATGGAGCAAATCAGCCAGTACCAGGGCTCGCATCAGGAATCGATAAACCGCGCCAAGGAATTGTCTGAGTCCCTGAGGGAATCATTCAAAGCACGCGATGGATTGCAGAAACAGCTGAGCGAGTTTCGCGCCAAGCTCGAGGCAATGGTTGCACAACGTGACAAGCTTCAGACAGTCGTCGAGAACCAGGAATCGCAAAACAGGAATTCCGTAAGCGGCCTCAAGGAAAAGGACGACAAGATTTTCCATCTGAGTCGCGAATTGAACAGCTGGCAAAGCCGCGTACCGCCGCTGGTCGAGAAATTCCAGGAGCGGGACAGGCAGGCCAAGGAACTGGAGGCCGAGCTGGAAAAAGCCCGCGAGAGAATCGCGTCTTTTGAGGAAATGGCGCGAAGCAATCAGACGCGAATCGAACCCGTCGACGCCGGCTCACTGGACAGCCTGGATGCGTCGAACGAACCACACACGGACACGATGGCACCGACGGTCTCCGATCTGCAGGACCAGATCGACAATGAATCGGGCGAACAAGCGATCGCCGAAGAATCGGACCTGGTGGATCAGCTTGCCGAGTCACAGGAGGCTGCCGCGGAGCTTATCGCCGCCGACGAGTTTGCCGGCGAAGACGACACAAAGGCGGACGAGGCCGAGCCACAGGTTCGAAGGATACTGGACGAAGAGTCGACCGTCGCAGAAGACAAGGACGACCTGAAGCGGATCAAAGGTGTCGGGCCCGCCATCGAGAAAACGCTTAACGAACTCGGCATCTATTCTTTCAACCAGATTGCTGAAATGAGCGAGTACGATATCGATCGCGTTGCCCAGCGACTGAAAGGATTTCGCAGCCGGATTTATCGCCAGGACTGGATAGGCCAGGCCCGCGACCTGCAGTACCAGAAGACGAATAACCTCGTCTGAGCAGTAACGGGAACGGGCCCGAAGCCCCAGCCGCAAGCCACTCCCCCTGGTGCAGCGCTACGGTGTTGCGGCCGCCCCGTCGGGATCCTTTAAGTCGGCGAGTTCGACTTCGAATATCAGCGTCGAGCCGGGCGGGATGAGGTTGCCGACCTGGCGGTTCCCGTAGGCCAGCTCCGGTGCAATGGTCAGCTCACGAATTTCACCTATTTTCATGCCTGCGACGCCCTCGTCCCAGCCACGAATGACCCTGCCGGCGCCGAGCGGAAATTCGAAGTGAACACCGCGGTCGACCGAACTATCGAACTTGTCGCCGCGATTCAATTCCGCCGCCTCATCGTAGAGCCATCCCGTGTAGTGCACGACAGCCGTATGCCCGGGCTCTGCCGTTGCGCCACCCCCCTCCCGCAACAGCCGCATCGACAATCCCGGCGCAATCTCGACTGACTCGACGACCACCTCTCCGGCGCCCGGGGCGACGCTTGCCGGATCCCCGCTCGCTGCCTCATTACCCGTGTTAGCGGATTTGCCGCAAGCGGCCAGCGTCATGCCAATAGATAGCCAGGCAAGCTGTCGAAACAATTTCATCTTTACTGTCCTTTTTGGTTCGTGATTGTTGCCGTCACTCTGGCTGGTCGAAATTGAGTGCGGCGGAATTGATGCAATAGCGCAAACCGCTGGGCTCCGGCCCATCGTCGAATACATGGCCTAGGTGCGCGCCACAACCGGCACAGACAACCTCCTCCCGCACCATGCCATGGCTCAGGTCCCTGACCGTGCGCACCTTGTCTCCGGCGAGCGGAAGCCAGAAACTCGGCCAGCCGGTACCGGAATCGAACTTGTGATCTGAACTGAAAAGTTGGGCGCCACAACAAACGCACTGGTATACGCCGTCTTCCTTGTGATTCACGTACTTGCCGCTGAACGGCCGTTCCGTACCCTTGTGTTGCGTGATCTCGTATTGTTCTTCTGTCAGCCGTGAACGGAGATCGGTATCGTTGTCTTTTGTCATTCGGCTTGCGCTTCGTCATTTGACCCGGACCCGAGGGTACCTGTAAATGGCGGCGCCTGCATCAGCGCGGTTCGTCCGTTTCGAGGTCCAGCAGCAGCTGATTCATGCGCTGCACATACTCCACCGGATTCGTGAGTTGCGTGCCCTCGGCCAGCAAGGCGTGGTCGAGCACGATATTCGATAACTCGCTGAAGCGCGTGTCATCGGTCTCCGCCGACAGCCTTGCGATCAGTGGGTGAGCGGTATTGATCTCGAGTATCGGCTTGGTTTCCGGCAATTTCTGCCCGGATGCCTCCAGCATGCGCCTGACCTGCGGAGGCAGGTCCTGCTCCCCGGCTACGACACAGGCGGGCGAATCGACGAGTCGTTGGCTTACATTGACCGCCTCGACCCTGTCCTTGAGGGTCTGCTTGATCTTTTTCAGCAGCGGTTTCGCCTCGTCATTCAAGGCCTTCTGCGTCAGTTCGCCGTCTGCATCAGGCAGTGCAAGCTGGCCGCGGCCGACGTCCTGGAAGCTCCTGCCCTCGAATTCCGGCAAATGATCGACCATCCACGGGTCGATGCGATCACAGAGCAGCAGTATTTCGAGACCCTGATCGCGCAATCGCTCCAGGTGCGGGCTTTTGCTTGCCGTTTCGAAACTGTCGCCGAGGATGTAGTAAATCTTGTCCTGACCATCCTTGGCACGCGAAACGTAGTCCGCCAGGGACTGATCC
>JABAOH010009790.1_pt1 | contig 23545 bp, 30 predicted proteins | sample 7062181 | NCBI WGS metagenome assembly JABAOH01 (sample SAMN14538630, study PRJNA623070) | marine sediment metagenome | biome: marine biome [ENVO:00000428]; feature: marine pelagic biome [ENVO:01000023]; material: deep marine sediment [ENVO:00002113]; isolation source: pool of 5 deep marine... | reverse complement strand
TACACGCTGGCTGACCAGCCTTTCGCGTACCGGCGGTAACACCACGCTTTGAACCCTTCCCAATCAATCGGCTTAGATAAGACAGCGAGCTTAGGAGGCTCGTGCCCGTCGCGCCTTCATCTGCTTGACGTGCAGAAGGTCAGTCATATCCAAGAAACGTTTACAAATCTTGATGCATGCATCATTCTCAGTGATTTGAGAGAACAAAAGATTCCACAGAGTGCATCTAAAGAGTGTAACTGATTTTGGGCCACAGTTTTGATATCGTGGGGTGTTGTGGAGCTGACAAGCACTGGCAGAAGCCTAAAGATCATGATCGGTAGCAAGATCATAGGATACGTGAGCCTAAGTGCACTCTGTGACGTCATGAACCGGCACAAGAAAACCGCGACTATCTACGTGTTGAAGGGCGCTCAAAGATCTTCGGTATAGTTCTATTATGAATCTGCGACTTCTATGGCAGCTTTTTGCGTCTTTGGAATAAGGTAGAATGGTTTATTAGGTGTAGGTGTAGTAGTAGTAATAGGTGTACATATGCGGTTTACGATAAAAGGAAAGGAATTCGACATTAGCAAAGAGCAAGTTGTAAGAACAGTAAAAGGGAAGCAGCCGAAGTCAATAATGAAATACTATGTAGAGATTGAAGGAGTTCAGTATCCCATAAAACAACTTATTGAATGGGTAACTGGTTTGCATCCTATAGATTTCACTTCGATGTATGCTAATGACATCCTTTCGAAGCTTGGGTTTGAAGTTGAAGCAGTCTAAAGCATAGAGACCGGGCGAATGAGCCATGAGTGAAAAAGAAGTTAAGAAGTGTCCTAAATGCGGTGGCATAATGATGCTTGGACTTCTGTCGATGAAGGAGAGAGTGCGTATGGAAATAGATTTGGGGCGACGTTGGTTGCGATTTTTTGCTGGCGGGTGGGCTCTGGGAAAAGAGGATTTGCGTTCTGATATGATTGTTCCTTACCACTGTGAGGACTGTGGTTACATTGAACTCTACAGGAAATTAAAGAAAAAGGAAAGAATGAGCCATGAGTGAACCACCAGAAAGCTACTCGAGTAAAAAAGCGGGAAATACTCGAGTGAAAGTAAAAGAGAGAAAAAAGACTGTGGGCATAACACTGTCCTGGGACTTGGTGAAAGCGGCTCGAAAATTGAGGATAAACATCTCAAAGATAGCTGAAAACGCAGTAAAGGAATATATACGACGTTTAGAAGGAACATCGAGGACAACCGACGTTAATGGTGAGGGTATGCCGACAGCCGAAGGCTGTCCCGGTGCGCCACCAGGGCGGGTAGATCAGCTTGGAATGATCGCAGCGTTGGCATCGCTGAGGCCGCGGGTTCAAATCCCGCCCCGTCCACCATGAACGCAGAACTGCCAACGAGTAGGTTTTTGCAGTTTCTATAGGGGTTTGGGTCTTCTAAGCGTCTTGAAGCCTCTTCGCACGCGTATTGTGCACGCACAACCTTGTTTCCTAGAAGATTCTTTCACAAATGACAAATAGCAGTTGCATGATAGTCATATTCGATTAGAGTGAGACAGAAAACAGTATCAGGATTGCTGTCGACACTGCTCTTGCTTGGCATGTTGACGTTGGCGTTTCACACCCCACCAGTTCAAGCGAGCAACGAAGTTGATACAATCGTGTATGTGGACCCACTTCTGAGCTCTGCAATGCAAGGTGAGACGTTCACTGTTGACATAATGATTGATAATGTAGAGGAGTTGTATGCTTGGCAGGTCAATATGAGCTTTGACCCTAATATCCTGGAGTTTGTTAGTTGGGTTGAAGGTGACTTCTTGGCAGACCAACCTGAAGGAACTTGGAACGCAACCATGATAGAAGAGGACTATATGCTCATCAATGTCCTAACCTATGGTTCCTATCTTGGTGTGAGTGGCAGCGGACGGCTGATGACTGCAACATTTCGTGCATTAGGTATGGGAGAGTCCGCGTTGAACATCGACAACGACCTAACCAAACTGATCAGATACAATCCTCCACCGCTCCCACCAGGCGGGTCTATAATGGAATTAATTCCTCATATCAGAAGAAACGGCTACTTCATTACCACCGCGCGCGCTACCATCGATGTTGACCCTGACACGTTGAATCTGAGAAACGGTGGGCAGCGGGTTATGTGCTACATTGAGCTCCCTGAAGGCTACGACCTGAGCGACTTTGGCATTTCCACGATCCTGTTGAATGACACCATTTCCGTCTCTCTGTTGGATGTGCCAGCTCCAGACGCTGTTCCGACGGAGATTGGGGACTACGATGGAGATGGGATTCCAGATTTGACGGTGGCGTTCGACAGAAAGATGGTCTCAGAGTTCATTCTATCCCGAGGTATCGCGGATGGTTGTGCAACCCTAACCATAACAGGAGAAGTCGCGGGAACACCCTTCAGAGGAGAAGACACAATCGAAGTGATACTGGGACCAGGAGGTCCAAGAGACGCAAGTGTTCAGGAACCCGGATAGCCCCGCGCTCCGCACGCACAGGTAGGTTGCGCCGCAAAGCATAGTGATAATTTTAGCAAAAAAGGAGGGGGTTAGGGTTTTAGTTGACCCCTACTATGCGATGGGCTTCTTCTGAAGTTCCATGATCACTTTGCCCTTGGCTTGTTCCGCCTCCAGCAAGGCCATCCGTGTCGAACCATGACTTAGGTAAATCGACGAGTCGCTAGGCTCTGTCTCTAGTTGAGGCAGCAGAGGCGAGGCAGAGTCTTTGTCCATTCCTAACGCGCGAAGCACGCTTTGCAGGAAAGAGCCTTTCTCTAAGGGTTTCGCCTTTCGCACTCTTATCCACCACACCTAATCTACGGACAAGGAGAGACTTAGGCTTTGCACCGTCACATGACGGCATCAACTCATCGTCATATGACGACTGAAACCATATATCTGATACTGCCAATTCCTATTCTAGTGCTCTGAAAATGACGCTGTTTGAAGTTGCGTTGAAAGTGGTCGTGCCGAACTCGTTTTTGTTGGATCTCACGCGCCGATTCCCCTCTATGAGTGTTTTCATCTGGTGCAACCGAGAGAATGATGTTATTGAAGTTGTTGTGAGGAACCCAGAGGACTATCCTCTGGTTATGAACGAGATTCGTGCACGCCCGTTCATGGGCGTCATTGAAGAGATCTCTGATGATCGTAGACTCTACCTGAACGTTCACGAATGTCATTGCATGAAACAAGACACGATAGTGAGACATATCGGCGAATTGGACATCCTCAACATCTTCCCCAACATGGTTGAGAACGGGTGGACGTATCATCGGCTCATAGTCTTCAGGCACAATGATCTGGAAGAGCTTTTGCGCCGCTTCGAAAGCTGGGGATGGATCTACAAGATCCTGCGAAAGGTTCCCTTTGACGGATTCATCGCGAGTTCGCTCACACTTTCAGCCGACATCCTATTCTCCGGTCTAACAGAGAGACAGATGGATGCCCTCCTCACTGCATACCGCCACGGCTACTATAATCTGCCACGGGACGCTGACGTGCAAACCATCGCCGCCAAAAGCAGAGTGCCCCGAACCACCTTTCAAGAACACCTGAAGAAAGCGGAAAACAAACTCGTCGCAGCTCTAGTACCACACATAAAACTGTACAACAACGCAGCACCTGAGAAGAGACGACGTCTAAGGGTAAAGTAGAGACTCTACTGGTTTCGGATGTGCTCTCCGTATGCCTGAAATAACTACTACAATGGGTATCAGAGTGCTCAAAGAAACGTGTAAACTACGCGCGCTCGTTCGTCTCTGACAAAGCCGTAAGCATTTACAGCGCACGATAGCTAAACCCAGAAATCCCTCGCCAACAAGATGAATGTGCACACAATTAAGTCTTGGGGCGCAATGTTACCCAGGCGCAGTAAGGGCGGTTCTACTTGAACCACTTGTCTTGCTTGACCGTATCAACCTTGACTTCTTGTTCTCGACCACAGTTTTCGCAAACGCATCTTTTCTTGATATCTCTGAACCACTCCATGCCGTTGCTGTAGGGGTCTGTACAAACGGTTTCAAGGACGATCAAGTGTCCTTTGCAGTGTTCACATCTTGACGACATGCTTCCTCTTCTCCTTCGAAGTATTTTTAATTCACAACCAAGTGCTTCCATATATATTTTGTGCGCACATTCCCGAGGCTAGAGCGGCCTTGGCAAATCATCTTGAAGTGGCTTCCAGCTCTCGACGACTCGTGTGGCACCGCGTTCAATATACTGCTGCGATGAGTATCGTTTGGGGCGGAGAAAGCCGATTCTATCTGACACCTCAAATTTCCTGTAAATCGGGAAGTATCCAGGATAGTCATCAACAACTCTCCCCACTGCATGCTGCTTGACTATTGAAGCGAAGAGCCTAGACTTTGCCTCCACCAGTGTTGGTCCAGCAGGATTGTCACCACGGGCACGTGCATAGTCATCAAGGGTGAACATCGCCAATTGAATATTCTGCGTCGGGTATCTGAACCGCTTGAGTGCGGCCAAGGTTAACTCCCGCGTGTTTTCAGGTCGCCCGGTAAGATATACCAATACACAATGGCTCTTCCATTTCTGAAGGGCATCAGCGGCAAAGGGAATCGGCGCTTCCAAGTTGACCAGCTCAATTCCTACCTCTTCCAAGCAAAGTAGGATATCCCAAAATCGCTTTTGCAGTTCACCGGCTCGTGCTTTCTGATCGGTCGATGCAAATTTCTCAAATAGCTGCCCCGCAGCAAAGGTCTCCACAGCCTGCAAGGGGACTTCACGACCTAAGACTTCACGCCACACGCCCTGCATCCGCCGGTCAGTGCTTATCAGAGTATCGTCAATGTCAACCACGACACTGATCAAAGCGCTCGCCTCATTTGATCCATAGATTAAGTCAGGACTCTGTATAACGAAATCTCCGGAATATCTCTCTTGCGGATGCACGGATTTCAGGTTCAGAAGACTCCGCTTCTACGAGATGACTGGCGAATTTCCCAGAACTATCTCGTGTTGCGGACAATGGACAAGGGCCGAATGCGTAATCTGACGATTGCGATGTGGTGTTTCCCGTTGATTCTGAAATTTGGTTTTCAGATCGTGACTGGTGATTCATCAAAGATTTACGCAAGGTTTCACAGACCTGAACTGAGGATCAAGCATGGGCGCTGGAAGGTCAACCAAAGAAGAGCTTGTTGCATCCATTATCGTCGTCGCATTTATCATCGCAGTTTTCGCATTCATGGCAACGGTTGAAATGATGCACTGCCCTAAGTGTGAGAATCACGAGCCGGAGAAGTACTCGTGTACCTATTGCGGCGGGGACGGGAAGGTCACTCTCCTCCAATATCTAGCTATTGTCTTGACCCAAGGCTATTCCATAGTCGAGCTAGACAGGTTATTCGGCTTGCTGCTATCGACGAAGAAATACATGTAGCAAGATACAGCCGAGCATGCCCTTCTCCGATTCACTCTCATCAGCTACTCCTCTGTAGAATCGGGTAGAGTATTGGCAGATTCCCGCCGGAAAAATCCGGCAACTAGCTTCTGGGGTCAGAGAGCGTGTGTCTTAGTGCAACAACCAATGGGAACTCTTATAGAACAAATGCGAGCGAAATGTAATCAAAAATAGTCCAAGAATGCAAACGAGTTGGCCCAGATGAAGGTCCTTTTCATCGAACCGCCCAAGGATATCTGGTTCGTTATGGGCGAGTATCTGCCCCCACCCTATGGAATCATCCAGCTCGCGGCCTACCTTGAAAGAGAAGTCAAAGATGTTGAGATTGAAGTGATTGACTGTAACGCTCAACAAGTATATTGGAGCGCGCTGGAAGAGCGAATACATTCCTGTAATCCTGATATCGTAGCTTCAAGCGCCCTAGCCACCTGCAACACCTACGTAGTTGCCAGAACCCTTGAGACCGCCAAAAGAGTAGACTCAGACATCTTAACAGTTGCTGGCGGTCAACACTTCACAGCAACAGCCCAAGAAAGCCTAGAAGCCTACCCCGAAATCGATGTTATTGTACGAGGAGAAGGCGAACAAACCTTCACCGAACTCGTTGAAAACGCGGAAAGGAAGGCCTCCCTCACACAGATAGCGGGCATCTCCTTCAGACACAAAGAAGAAATCTTTCACAACCCTCCTAGACCGTTGATCAAAAACCTGAATACCCTTCCCTATCCCGGATACCATTTCGTCGAGGACGTTGTTCACAGATACCACTTTGCCGCCATGGGCGGCCGCGACCGCCCCTATGCGTTGATTGAAGGGTCACGGGGCTGTTCTCACCGCTGTACGTTCTGCACCCAGTGGCAGCATTGGAATGCAGTGTGGAGAGCGAAATCGGCCGAGCGAATTGCTGAAGAGATGGAGTTTTGCTACCACAATTACGGGAGCAGGTTCATCTGGTTGACAGACGACAATTTTGTGGCTGGCGATCGCGCCAGATCCCTCGCTCGTGAACTCGTTCAACGTGGACTAGCGGATGATCTAATGTGGTTTGTGCAATTGAGATGTGATGACGTCATCAAGAGCAGAGACGTTTTACCCGAGTTGCGGGAGTCTAATCTCCGCTGGGTCATGGTGGGGGCGGAAAGTTCCAGGGCTTCAACTCTTCAAGGATTCAAGAAGGGCATAGCCCCGAGTGAGACGAAGGAAGCCGTAGAGCTTTTGAAGGAGAATGACATTTTCTGCCACACCATGTTCATGATAGGTCAGCGAAGAGATACCACCGAATCGATCGCAGATCTGAGAGCATTTGTCAACGAGCTGGATCCCGATTTTGCGATATTCACTGCCCTCACCCCCTTTCCTGGAACAGAGATCTTCGAAGAAGCCAAGCAAAACGGATGGATTGAAGATTCCAATTGGGCCCATTACGACATGGCCCACGCCATCATGCCGACGAAAACTCTATCGCGAGAAGAGGTGCAAGAAGAGCTGTACAAATGCTACAGAAGCTTCTATGGCTCCTGGGGAAGAAGGCTCCGAGGAATACTCTCCACAAACGAATTGAAGCGAAGAATTCACTGGTATATGGCTGGTAGAGGTATCATCAAGCAATTCCGAGGTCTCTTCTGAGAGGCGATTCGTATGTTCAACGGCCTACGCCGGACTCCGACACTGAAGTACTATATCGGTCTCTCGTTCCTCGCAATTTTCCTGGTGGGGATTCTCTCGGTCTATCCTCCATTGCCTCTGGAGACACTGACTTGGCGAAAGCCATTGATTGGGTCAATCTACAGTCTCATCTGTCTGCTGGGGATCAGTGCAGTCTTCTTCCCCAACTGGTGCTCACAAGTGTTGAGTCGCTCTATGAGAGGAACGGGTAAACGTTCAGCAGTGAAGGGTGCTGGTCTTCATGGGACTTCTCCCAATACGAAAGGGCATCACCCCGATTGCGAGAACTTCTCTCCTCATGTGTTTCAGGTGGGCAGCAGGACTCTTTGCACGGCATGTGCGGGACTGCTTACAGGAGCTCTCGCTTCTATCGTTGGGACCGCTCTCTACTTCTTCGATGGGCTAAACGTAGAGAGCAGTAGCCCCTTGCTGGCATGGCTAGGACTCTTGGGGGTTGGTGCTGGCTTGTTTCAGTACAAAGCCAGAAAAGCGGCCATTCGATTTTCGCTAAACATGTCTTTTGTGCTGGGGACTTTTTTGGTCCTCATTGGGATTGACAAGGTGGCTCAAAACGTGTTTGCTGACATGTTCTTGGTGCTTCTCGCACTCTTTTGGCTTTACACACGAATTTTGATCTCGCAGTGGGATCACAAGAGGATCTGCTCTACATGTAACGTAGGCGATTGTGAATTCAGTGATTCGCTTAGAGATTGAGCTAGTATCTGCGCCCGTACTTGTAGAGCGCGCCAACGACGATCAGAATTCCGAAGATGACCATTGCGATGGCCATTATTGACGGCGTTGGTATTTGATAGTAGTCTGAGGCAACCCAGAAGACACCCCACAGGACGATCAATATGCCTATGACTATTCCTACAATTGTGCCGCCGTAAGGGAGTCCGAAGCATTCTTCTTCCCATCGTTTACGCGCGTATCTTCGAGAAGGTCGCTTCCCAGTTCCCAGATCGGCTCCACACTTGACACAGACTGCAGCATCATCTTCGTTTTTAGCGCCGCATTTCGTGCAGTAAACCATAGTCCTTTGCTCCTTGAACGCTTCTTTTCCAGTTCGAATCTTCTTAAGGTTTGTGGTTGGGGCTATTGCCACCATTCCACGCGTTCTCTTCTTCTTGCTGCTTGGGCGCTGACTGGCGTGCCACATTTGGGACAGAACTGCATCTCTTCTTTCAATTCGGCTCCACACTTTCTGCAGTAGGGCAAGACCGTACGCCTCCGGAGTATTCTGCATCATTGAGGGTATAAAAAGCTAGTCTCACAAAGAGACATCGACGATACATCTCAACGCCTTCTTTCAGCGAATCAGAATCCAGATTTGCGGTTCATAATCATTAAGTGCATCGAAAATCAGAGTCCTAGCCAGTGGATGTCATGGGAATTAAAGACATAAAGAGACACCGAAACCTCGCGCTAATGAACGGTTTGGTCATCGGGGTCGGTATTGGCATCATCCTTCTCGGGGCCTCGGTCCACATCTTCTTCAAGGCTCTAGAGCCCTACGCGGAAACAACTATGACCTACGCGTTTGTGCAATCGTACGTCTACACCGCCATAATCTCTCTGCTCGGCGTCATGATCTGCTTTCTCGCGACAATCTATGAAATGGACCGAAGAAGAAAGATGGACACCGAAGAAGCCTTTATCTATCGATAGCTGCGAGCCCACTACCCCGAATACTTCTTGATCCGAAAGACCTTTACATACTGTATACTTGTTAAACACAAGAACGGAAATGTTTATTAAATCATACGATTCAATATTCTGTTGAAGGCGCGCCACAGTGCAAAAGGTGAAGAAGCCTTTAACGCCACGCGAGATTATGGCGAAAGCAAAAGAGGATATCCTAACCATTTCAAACTCCAATGCTACCTTACAACTTGCCCAGCTTAATTGCCCATATGACCAATGCGGCAAGTCGTTCGAAAAACCCGTTGTCCTGACCGACTTCTCAAAAACCCCTCGCGAAACCTACTACGCCTGCCCCTACTGCTTCTCCAAACTCGAGATTGCCCTAGAAGCCCAGGAGAATCTGCACGCAGTCTCGGTGAAGACATCCCACGAACCCAAGATGATTCTGACTCCCAAAACGTGCGAGCATCACATGGGATACTTAGCAGCTCTTGCAAAAGAAGACGCAATTCCTGACGAGTGCCTAACGTGTGCGAAGCTGATCCAGTGCATGGTCAGAAAGTGAGGCCTACACGGCTTTAGAATATCGTCTCTCAGGCTTTCTAGACCAAACGCTAATAGCATGTCACCCACCTCCTGTGACTATTCTTATATGAGGGCACATTAGAAGAAACAGGAAGGTGTCCCTTGTGGGATTCAAAGCAGTTCACTTCAGCAGCATAGACACTCAAGAGGTTGACGCGCTAGGATTCAAAGGAGTTGACGTGCGATGGCTGATAACAAAAGATGATGACGCAACGAACTTTGCCATGCGCCTTTTCAAGATCAAGCCAGGAGGTCGATCAGCACAACACTCACATAACTGGGAACACGAGGTTTTCGTTCTTGAGGGACAGGGCTCAGTTCTGTGTTGTAATGAAGAGAAGCCTATCGGACCAGGCTACGTCGTTTTCATTCCGCCAAACACGTCTCACCACTTCAAGAACACGGGAGACAAACCTCTGAGGTTCCTCTGCCTTATTCCACATAAAAAGTGATCCTGTAGGCAGGAAGTAGGTCAGACACTAGATTATTATACGATCCTATCTCATGGTAATATTGGTGCGGGGCATAATGCGACAGCGGATCGTGTTCCCGTTTTCAGCGATAGTCGCGTTGGATAAGCTGAAGCTTGCTATTCTCATCAATGCCATCAACCCCAAAATCGGGGGAATACTCATCCGGGGCCCGAAAGGGTCTGGAAAGACGACGATTGTGCGAGGGCTGACCGACATTCTACCAAAGATAGAAGTTGTCAAAGGCTGTCCCTTCAACTGCAGCGTCCACGATCCGTCGAACATGTGCCCTAAGTGTAGAGAACGATACTACAAGAAAGAGAAACTGCCAATCCAACAGCGAGAAATGGTTGTGATCGATCTCCCACTCGGCGCCACAGAAGATCGCGTTGTCGGAAGCCTAGACGTTGAAAAAGCCATCAAACTGGGCGTCGAAGCCTTGGAACCAGGCATTCTTGCAGACGCGAACCAAAACATTCTGTATGTGGATGAAATCAATCTGCTACCAGATCACATAGCCGATGATCTGCTCGACGCAGCTGCAACAGGGTGGAACGTCGTTGAACGGGAAGGAATATCCGTCAGTCATCCTTCACGCTTCGTGTTCGTCGGCACCATGAACCCTGAAGAAGGCGAGCTCCGACCGCAACTTCTAGACCGTTTCCCATTATCTGTGGGCGTCGGACGAATTTCTTCCGTGAAAGACAGAATGAAGGTTGTCACCAGAAACATCGAGTTCGAGGAAGCCCCCGAGAGATTTCTCGAAAAATACAACGACGCTCAAGAAGAGCTAAAACGCAGGATAGTCCGAGCCAGAGAAGTACTGCCAAAGGTTGAGATGCCTGAAAAGCTCCTTGAGGCAATATGCAAAGCTTGCCTCGACCTCAAAGTAGATGGCATGAGACCCGATATAGTGATCAGCAAGGCAGCGAGAACACTTGCAGCCTTTGAAAACCGAACCAAAACCACTTTAAACGATGTACTTGTGGCTTCTGAACTCGCCCTCAGCCATAGAACAAGAGAAGGAGGATTTCTAGAGCCCGCAACCCCTGACGACATCAGAGAGATTTTCATGGCCAAGATCAAGGAAGTCAAGTACATAGAAGAAACTACAGCAGAAGATGAGTCTCGGAATGAGAAAGATAAAAAACGGAAATCGCTGAAAGGACGAGCCATGTTCTGGGCCCGAGGGGAGGCAAATGAAGAAGAGGAAAAGTCTCTCGAGAAAAACCCTTTCAATAGATTCGTGGCGAAATATCGCGAACTTGCATTCAGGCTGAATAGGCTGCTCGGCGGGATAACATTTGGCTTTGGAAAGAAGTTGAAGAGATCTCCGAAGAGGGCGCCCGTTCTGGAAGAAGGCGTGACCAAGGGTACGGAAAAGATCCGAGGCAAGGTCTTGGAGGAGGAGTTTAAACCCGAAAAAGGGGAGATGAAGGCCGTTCCAGCAATCAGTTCTCAACCTAAGCCCCGTGATTCCAAAGGATTCCACGTAGCTGCTACTGTGAAGGGGGAAATGGAGATCCCGACGGTCAGTTCGGCTGCCCGGCCACCTGAGACTACCGAAGGTATCCCTCTGCTTACCAGATTCAAGCAGACGGCTATGGCCCCCTTCAACCTGTTTTTCAGAATCTCGACACCAGCGGGAGCTTTCAGCGGTCTTGCAGGAAAGAGAGCAGAGACCATAACTACTCTTCACCGCGGTCGATCAAAGGGTTGGCGATTTCCACGAGCCAAACCCAAGGATATCCATCTGCCGGCTACCATAAGGGCAGCAGCTCGGAAACAGAAGAGTAGGAAGAAGCCTCTGGAGACAGCTCTCAACATCTGTCTAGAAGATGTACGTGAAAAACTGCGGCTGTACAAGGCGCCCATGACCATGGTCTTTGTCATCGATCTGAGCGGATCGATGATATTCAACATCGACGAAGTCAAGGAGGCAATACTGAAATTGCACGGCGATGCGTACCGATTTCGGGACAAGGTAGGAATAGTTGCTCTCAAAGAAACTGAAGCCGTCGTAGTACAGCATCCCATAACCAATCTGAGAGTCGTGGCAAACAAACTTCTCGGCTTGCGAATCAGCGGGTTCACACCGTTGGCGGCTGGGATGCAGAAGGCTTGGGAGGTTCTCCAGGACGCCAAGCGGAGAGATCGATCGACAATACCGGTTATGGTGATCATAACAGACGGCAGTGCCAACGTCCCACTCAAGAGAAGTCTGGAAACAGGTGAGATTCGTACGTACGACACGGTAGGGATTGCGGTGAGAGAATATGAAGATCTGGCCGTGAAGGATGCAATCTCCGTTGCCAAGATGATCAAAAAAGAGGGAATTTTCACAGTTGTGGTGAATACGAATCCCCGCTTCTACGGGCGAGAAACCTATGGATTCAACGTGACCGGGCAGATCGCCTTGATCACGAACGGCAATCACCATGTAGTGGGCAGACTTGCCCGCGGGAAAGAACTCGTCGACAGGATCTTCAGCGGAATCGCCGAGGACCAGCGACTGATCGCGCACGAGGCTTCCCTCTCTCTCCAATCGCCCTGATACGACAAGATTTGGATTCTACATCGACAATTGAGACACATGACGGGGCTATCTTTTATAACTTGAAGCCGAATCTTTAGTTAATTCCTGAAACCACGGTGAAGCCTCGTTGATCCCTGTTCGAGACGAGAACCGGTCGTCGTCCATTCCTCATATCAATTGGATTCTCATCATAGTGAACGTCGCGGCCTTCCTCGCTACGTGGCTTCCCGGCTTTCAATTTCTGTGGGGTGCGGTCAATGATTTTGGAATGATTCCTAGAAACATAGTCCAAGGTCATGGCCTTCATACACTCCTCACCTCTATGTTTCTGCACGGCGGCTTGTTGCATTTAGGAGGAAACCTGCTGTATCTGTACATATTTGGCGATAACGTTGAGGACGCGTTTGGGCATGCAAAGTACTTGGGCTTCTATCTGCTATGCGGAGTCACGGCCAGTCTCACACACTTGTTAGTAGATATCAACTCAACCATTCCTGCCATCGGCGCCTCTGGAGCCATCTCAGGGGTCTTGGGTGCCTACTTCATTCTCTATCCAAAGGCACGAGTCGTCACCCTGGTCTTCTATTTCTTAATTACATTTGTGCGCATACCCGCCGTCTTCTTCCTCGGGTTTTGGTTTATTCTGCAGCTGTTCTCGGGTTCTGTAACCCTTACCTATGGGGTTGCCAGTGGGGTAGCGTATTGGGCGCACATCGGCGGCTTTGTAGCAGGAGTGCTGGTCGCTTTGGTGGTTAGGGTTGTCCGAAAACCGCCACAAACTGAGGACTCGTTCTACTACGAGGTTGAAGTCTAGGATTTGCTTTGGGGTCTGCCCGTCATAAGGTCTTCATCCTGTAGAAGTCGGTCTGGGACGGCTACATCATCCCCCATGAAACTGCGGCATTCCGGACTAATAAGATCTTCGAGGTTTTGCACGCGCAGCAATCTGGTGAAAGGTTTAATAGACTAGTTTTTTTTCTTCAAAGAGGCATGTTTAATGTGTGATTGTAGGTGTTCAAATCCTGAGAAAAAGGTCAAAGATCCTTCGAAGTGTTCTCCTGAGCAAGTAGCTGAATGTCACCCTGAGTCTAAGGGGCACCCCTGTGAAGAATAGCAAGTAGACTATGCGCAAGCGCGCAAAGAAAGATTGTATTACTGATGAGTTTCGAACTCACCTGCACGAGTATCGAGTTTTGCGATTCGCGTTTTCTTGCGGAGGGCTTTTAGTGTTCCAGAAACCCTCAGCACATGAATGGTAGCCGGCTTGGTCTCTATCTCCGTTATGGACGCAACGGACGCCCTAACCATCTCAACGGCTTCTTTCCAGCAACGTATTATAGCATATCCTTGTTTTGAAGCGAACTCGATCAACCTAAGTCCGGCTTGGCTTGCGCCATATTCTCCATAAAGCTGAAGGAGAGCCATCCATAAAGCATCTGTAATCTCTCTCTTACCGACAGACTGCTCAACTACAACTTGTAGCGCTAGATAACGTCGCTTCACGCGCCTCATTCATCTCTCCTCTTTACAATACGTACACCTGGAACTAGATACTCTGGACGCAGCTTTCTTCGGTTCCGCTTAACCAACGCCAGGGGAATCTCTGAAAGTGCATCTAGGGAGAATCGAGCATCTAAATCGAAAAGGCTAGCGAGCGCGGCGCAGTCACGCGGACTCCTCAACTGATCTGGTTTTGACGCCCCACTTGAGATGATGATGGGGACGTCGAACTTCTTGGCCACTCCTACTTCGCGTCTTAGACGCGATATGAGATAAACTCGTTGGAGACCCGTCTGTTCCAGAAGAGGTGTCATATCTATTTCGAAGCCCGACAGAGCTTTGGAGGCGAGTTCTGCCTCGGCCTGATCAAAGAAACGTCGATGAAGGTTTGTGACCGAGAAGGACAGGAGATCTACGCGTCTATCTTTGGCTGCTTGCCTGGCCACAGCCTTCGAACCACACATTACGGAGACCACTTCGAATCGTCGCCTGACCCGGCGTAGGAGACGGAGCAGTTCACGAGGTGTTCTGGGGGTCAAGTCGATCCTCTTGGCGAAGTCCATGTTAGCCGCGGCACAGATGCTTCGCAGCTTTTCAATTGAGTCCTTTGAGGTTCCGGTTGGAAGAGGTATGCTAACCAAGCTGTATCCCAGTTCTGCAGATTTGGTGACTATACGCTCTATTCTATCAAGATCTTGAATTGGAGGAGAGAGGTGCAGATCGACGAACCTTTTCATAAGCGCATCCCAGAACTGGTTCTTGTTTGAACGATAACCGTGAGCTTCTATTGTCCATTCCTCTTAATCTTTCAGGAGATTAAGCTCTTTGCAGATCGCGATGATGTCTTCTAGGCTCGACTTCTTGAAACGGATACGAACGCGAATGGGGTCGGCGGTACAGAGCACAAGCTCATCATGTAAGGCCACCTGTTTATCCAACCTGAGATAGAGGCTTCCATTCTCGACATGACGATCAATCTCCCTTCGGACCTTCTCTTTGTCCGACTCTTTGAGATCTGCCGAGAGTTTCTCAATGAAGGCCTCAATCACCTTCTTGTCCTTTATTCGCGTTTCAGAAAGAGTTATCGGGTTGCCATAATGACCCTTCAGGGTGTGTCGGTCAAACGCGATTTCACTGACATAGTCGTTCGGTAGGACATGCTGCACAGCCATAGCAACCTTGTCCGGATCTTCGGTTGCATGGGCGAAGAATCTTACATCAATGTAGGCTACAACTGTCTTAGCCAAATACTGTCACAACCGCAACGTAACCCGCTCGCATGCTGAGTATGCGATTGGTCTTTCAGGACTCTACTTCCTTGGTCAGGTCTAATATAAATATCGTCGCAGGCTCCACCTGAGAATTGATACGACTCCTAATGGCGCAAAGTTAAAAGCGGGCGATCGAGACTGGAAGTGAGGTTAATCCACGGGATGATTCCGAAAGAATTCTTTGTCACCAGCGGAAAAGCCATTAGCCCTGTCTCAGAGCTAAACGCCTTTGATCTCGCCTTGAAGAACGCCGGGGTCGAGCAATGCAACATAGTGCTGGTCAGCTCAATCCTCCCACCGAAATGCGGCGAAGTAGAACCCAAAAGCGTGCCGTCAGGGGCGATAACCTACGCCGTGATGGCGCGAATGGACGGTCGTGAGAAAACCAACATCGGTGCTGGAATAGCCTGGACTTGGGAGACGGCTGGGAAGTACGGCCTCGTAGCTGAAGCGCACGGGCATCTGGATCAGGGATCTTTGGAAGAAACCTTGACTTGGAAGATCAAGGAGATGGCAAACATACGTGGGATTCAGATCCGAAAAGTGAATTTTCGGAAAGAAGTTTTGAATGTACCGGCGAACAACTACGGCTGCGTAATAGCCCTTTTAGTATATCTACCCTAACCACTTTGTTGAGCATACGTACTTCAGGTTTCCATTTGACCAATACAACGTCCTAAAATCGGACTGGGCGTACACGTGTGACTTAAATGCGTAAGCACAAATCCAGCGGCACAATGAATGAGCTTCTAGCTCTTTGTTCTGCTTCGTCTCTGCACGGCACTACGACTCGGCCTTACTTTCTCTGCACCCAGCCCCTTCTGACGAAGCCCCCGAACCTTCTTCCCCGCGCTGGTTAGTCCGCGAAAAGCGCGGCCCCGGTGGACATTCTCACAGATCCAGTTTACGTCGTTGTCAGACTTGATCGCCGGGTGAGCGGGATCTGCGAATATGACCTCAAACCACTTGTAGCGGCCATCTTCCCAGACCCAATAGGAGTTCAAAACTTCGAGGTTGGGAAACTTTCTTGCGGCCCTCTCTTCCGCAATCATTCTGAAACTCTTTCCAGGCTTGTATTTCTTAAGGCCCATTCGCTTCTGTCTCCGGCCGCCGCTGGGGCGTGTTCTGCTCAGCCCTCCGCGTCGGACGCGCACCCGAGTCACGACAAAACCCTGTTTGGCTTTGTATCCCAGCTTCCTCGCTCTATCTAGGCGTGTAGGCTTGTCTATCCTGACGATCGTCGGTTGTTTGCGCCATTCGATTACTCTTTGCCACATTAGATCTTTCACAAAAGAGTTAGCTGGTTTCTGCCACGCCTTGGCGATATATTTGTAGGCCATTTCTGAGTATTCCTTTGGTTTTGAGTTAGACGGGTTCCTCGCATGAGGAGGTGATAATCTCCGAAATCAGTTCGAAGCTAAGAGCGGAAGAACAGTTAATAAACCTTTTCAGCCTTGTCTGTAAGTTCCGCTTCTTCTACAAGCATGTACCCGCTGCCATCTTTCCAGACGTTTTTGGTCTGCACCAACTCGATCCTCTTCTTGAAGAAGGGCGCGTCCAAGACCAACGTCTCGTACTCACCCCCTTCACCCATCACAGATATCTGGTATCGGTCGTTCAATCTGATGAGGTCGGCAACAGTTTCCGAATCGATTTTCCTTCCGAGCCAAGTCTCATCGAGGCCGTAGGCATAGACGCCCACTATAAGCACGTCGAATTTCAGGCGGACGATCTCTCTCAGCAGGTATATGGGATTCTCTTGCCACAGAGGCGCTATGGACTTTAGGTTCAACTCGCCACAGATCTTGTCAATGCGTGCCTTCTGATAGCGTGATAGGATCGCTCCGAAGACAACTCCTTCGATGTCAAGCGTTGCGAGTGCCCGCTTCAGGTCGCCAAGTTCTCTCTCCTTGATCCCTTCAGTCTCAGCGCTCACGAGCTCTATTCCAACGGATTCAGCGAAGAGTCTGGTCAGATGAACATTAGGGTAGTGAAACATCCAGCTGTCTTCTCTTTGCGGAAGTATGGTCACCAGAAATTCTACTTCATAGCCTGCGTTCAGAACCCGATGAAGAGCTAGAGCAGAATCCTTTCCGCCGGAAATCAAAACTGCGACGCGCATTTCTCCACACGCAATCTGACTGCTGTCCCTTTCGTCATACTTTTTTCCGGAACGCGTTTGCTTCTGAGACAAAGGCTTGAGCCTGTTTTCTCCATGCCTCGAATTCCTCTGGTGAAGTCGCATAGTCCCAATAGTGCTGGCGAACCCTTTTCAGCAAATTCGCAGCCTTTTGCAGTCTTCTGAGAAAGGAGAGTTTCCCTAATCCTCTGAAGATTCGGCGGGTGGCCTCGGTGATATTTAGGCGGGCGTCCTCTCCCATGCTTGCGTCGAGAAGATCTTCCTCCGTTATCAAACGGTGTTCCATTATGTAGTTTAACCCATCGTCACCCAGTCCTTGGAGAAGAATGCGGAATACGTCGAGGCCCGCTTGCTTGGCACCATAGGAATGCATATACTTAATATTATAGGACCATAAGCTCTCTCGGCTCACGTCCTCCTTCTCGATAGCTTCGATGATGGTTTCTCCCGCGCTGGCACCCCCTCTCATTGACGGCCCCATTCCACCGCCATGGATTGGGTTCACTTGGCACGCTGCATCTCCCACGATTGCAATGCCATTTCCTGTCATGCAAGCAAGTGGTCGTCTGGTGGGGTCGAACCATGTCCCCGCGTCAATAGCGGCCGAATCCTCGAATATCGGCAGAGACAAAAGGTGTTCGTAAAACTGATCTTTGGGCTTCGGAAAACTGTTGGCCATGGCGACTCCTAAGCCAGCATTAGCCTTCTCCCCGTCTTCCGCAAAGAACCACGAGTATCCTCCAGGCGCCCACCGCTGACTTAGATAGATTTCGCAAAAATTTGGATCAGCAATCTGTCTCTTCAGTTTCCGAATTTCCCGATAACAGACAACGACATCCCTTGTGTCGATGTTTGCTTGGACGCCAAGTTCGGGAGGAAGTTGTTTGCGTAGGACTGCTGAATACCCGCTTGCGTCGACGACTACTTTGCCAGACAACTCGAGCTTTTCGGCGGTTTGCAGCTTTTTTGCCGAAACGCCGATCACAAAACCATCCCTTATTAGCGGTGCCAAAGCGTGCGTGGAGTCGATGAGCGTCACCTCTGAATCCAGAGCGGCTTCCAGCAATCTCTGTCCGAAGAGCCGGCGATTAATGATAAACCCGGAGAGTTTTTCACCCTTAACGTCGAAAACGCTCTTCCTATCGGGTGAGTAGATCCGGACGCCGACCATCGTCCGCTCCAATTCATCCCCTGTTGGGTGTTTCAGCTTCAGATCGTCAAAGTGATGCTTTCCGATGGCGTCTCCACAAACCTTCTTTCCTATGTTTTCCTTTTCCTTGCGATCAATCAAGCAGACTTCAAGACCGCTATCTGCCACAGCTTTCGCGGCTATGGATCCAGCTGTGCCGGCCCCGACCACGATGACGTCGAATTTCTTCAAGGTGCCTATCTCCCAGCACTGAATTCTTTATTTGCCTCAACAAAGACTCATAACCTTTACTGCGTTTGGAGGGACCATTGAAGATTAATTTATAAAGAGTGAGCAGAAATAACGGTGGGCTTGGTGTTGCCATGTCGCTGAGACTTGAAGACGTCATGGTTGGCGATGTAATCAAAGTGGACGTAGACGCCAAAGTGGAAGAAGCCGTAAGAATCATGAACAAGCACGAAATCGGATGTTTGATTGTCGTCAACAAAGCCGAGGAACCCGTAGGAATTGTCACTGAGCGAGACCTACTCAAGAGGGTACTGGTCAAGATCAGAGACCCCAAAGAAACCCTGGTCTCAGAGATCATGTCGAAACCCCTCGTGTGCGGAACGCCGCATATGGACGTCGAAGTTGCTGCGAGACTAATGTTTAAGAAGAAAATTAAGAAGCTGCCAGTTGTGGAGAATGGCAATCTCGTTGGCTTAGTCACGTTGACGGATCTGGCGCGCGTTCAGCCAGAGATGATTAGAATTCTGAAAAAACTTTCTCTGAGAAAGGTTCCTCCCAAGCGAATGAAAAAGGTCCTAGATTATTACGTCGCCTGAATTGGAGCAACGTACAGGAGTAAGTGTGCCATTCTGCAGTTCCCAGCGCTTCAAAACGCTGGCTCTCTAGAACACGGGTTCGAAACACGTTGCACCGCAATTTACCTTTGTGCGTGTCTGAAATGAGTGTACAGCATAGAAGATACGCTAAACTTGTATAGAACAACTCTGAAATCGTATAGAACCTTGTTCTATATGTAACATTTCTCCATCAAGGTTTTTTATAGGTTACATTGAACGAAGATTGTGCTCGGTCAAGTCTTTCCAGGGGTGGGCCGGATCAGCAGGCATTTGACCACTTCCTGCTCGATGAGAACCAACTCGATGAAAGACCAGTACGGTCGAGTAATCTGATAGACGCCGAGAAGCACAGAACAAGACTCACAATCAATCGGCATGCTTTTGCCTAAACCATTGTCCACCAATCAGTCCGCCAGTCTGACGTTTTCTCACGTCCTCGCATAGTCCAATATCCTCTTCTGCAGAATGCCCTCTTTCAATCCAATCACATATTCTATGACGTCGTCTGGTCTTCTGAAAGATAGCTTAATGAGTTTCTCCAGGCCCCAACCCGAGCACTTTATGCTTGAAATTACGGAAGCGATAGTTACTGACTTCATTAGGTCGCGGGTCAACCGGTAAGTTGCCACGAACGCGCCGCACCACGTGTCTCCCGCCCCTGTTGTGTCCACAACGTTCTTTACAGGAACGTTAAGTGCGGGAACCATCTGTATTCCGCCGTTTTCTCCTTTTACTATGGCTCCTAGCTGGCCTAATGTGATGACTAGCCTTTTGGCTTCCAGAACTCTCAAGGCAGCTGAGATCGAGTCGGTTTGGGTCAAAGCTTTGGCTTCGGTGTCGTTCACTATGAAGGAGTCGATCTGTTGTGCGAGGTCTTTGAGAGTTCCTCGATTTCTTCGGCTTTTTCTGATGTAGTCTATCCATGTGTTGTGGGAGATTTCGGTTTTCGGCGAGCTCTCCTGTATTCTCTGGACGATCTTTTTGACCTTACTGGGTCGCATCGGTGAGATGTGAACTATCGTGTCGGGGGTGAGCAATCGGGTTGGAATTGCTGACGCTCTTATTCTCGACCCTGCGCCATGCATAGCCTTGAGGTACTCTGCTTCTTCCAGCTTGTTGTATCTAATGTTGAATCTGGTGGAGGGCACGTTGAATCTCTTAACATGGTCGTGGTTCAAGAGCCTCAAGGAGTCGGGGAATTCGTAGTCTTTTCCGATGGCTGAGACCAGCGCAATATTCTTTGTCAGCGTTTTGGCGGCCATTGCCGCGTACAGGGCAGCGCCTCCTGCCTGAACTCTGGTGCCCCGCAGGTTTTGTACGTGGTCTATGGAAACGTGTCCAACAAACATTAGATCGCAAGACAAGCGGGATCTTCTCAGACCTTATCTATGCTCGACTCAGATATCTAACTTATCCAGTCGATAGCGTGTATAAACGCTGTGTAGATTCTAGAGGTGCCCCGTGTAACTTCCTCCCGGGCGCGCGCTCGACAAGTCCGATTTTTCGTCAATACGATGAAATGATCGCACCCAGACGAGTTCTTCAAATCTGCGAAACGACTCCACAAAACGTTGCTTCCTGATCTGGTTTCGCACGTTGGAAAAGCTAATCTAGCCACCGCTGTACCCTTTTATACCAGTGCTCTTCCATGCAGGAGCAGTTAGAGTATCCCGTCGTTCGCGAGGCTATACTCTATGATAAACTGCCAAATGACAAGGTCAGATGTGGCCTATGCGAAAGAAGATGCAGGATCCCTATTGGTCAAAGGGGGTTCTGTAAGACGAGGACCAATATTGACGGAAGGCTGTACACGCTTGTGTATGGAGATTTGAGCGCTCTAGAAAGCAGGCCCATAGAAATAAAGCCCTTCTTTCACTACTGGCCAGGTTCGACAGCCCTAACATTCTCTACATGGTCGTGCAACCTCAACTGCGTCTGGTGCCAAAACCATCACCTGTCAAAGACTGAACCGAATCCGGCCGAATCCAGCTACTTCCCACCAGAAAAGATAGTTGCGATGGCGTTGCATCGGAGAGATAACGGTCTCTGTGTAAGCTTTCAGGAGCCAACGATCTTAACAGACTGGGCTATCCAGGTATTCCGGGTAGGTCGAGACAGTGGATTCTACTGCAGCTTCGTTTCCAATGGATACATGACATTAGAAACCTTGAGATTGCTACAAGTGTCCGGCATGGATGGTCTCAAGATTGACGTGAAGGGTGATGCAGAGACTTATAGCAAGTACTGCGGCGGAGCAGATGTGGAGAAGGTTTGGAGAAATGTCCGAGAAGCCAAGAAGATGGGGCTCCATGTCGAGATTGTAAACCTTGTTGTCCCGGATGTTAACGACAATGAGGAATGTCTGAGATGGGTTGTCGAAAGACATATTCAAGAGGCTGGTCCAGAGACGCCTCTGCATTTCACTCGATACTATCCAGCCCACCTGTTCAACAATCCACCAACGAAGGTCGAGACCTTGGAAAAAGCCTACAAGATGGCGAAGGAATCCGGCGTTCGCTACCCCTACATAGGAAATGTCCAAGGACATAAGTATGAACACACCTACTGCCCAACCTGCGGAGAAATGCTCATCCAGAGATTCGGCTGGAAAATCACTCAATACAGAGTGACTGAAGAGAAAACGTGTCCAAAATGCGGCACATCTATCCCTATCACGGGCGACCGTGTCCGGAAAAAGCGCCGCTCATTGTGATGCGCAATAACTAGGGTGCACGCTTCTCCAGCAGCAGCTTTTCGATGTTTTCCAATCTCTTCTCTATTGCGTGCAGTCGGTCCAGAATCCGCTTGAGCACTCTACCAATGTCTTCAGGCGGTACTGCCGGTAAGGGTGTTGGTGAAGGCCACCTTCTGTCCTCTGGGCGCTCTGGTCCACCCGGCAATGCTGGTAGCGGATAAACCGCTTCATACCTTCTTTTCTCATTACGCATTTCTTGGCACCCGATATGAAATCGTTGACTGCGTTAAAAGCTGTGTCGCTTCAGTAGAAACAGATATAAATGCGGGACCTGTCTTCAATTTCAATCTCGGATATTGTGCCTGATTTCTGGGCGAAAGCCCTACCCACTCTCTCGGTCCTCAGCCGCTATTCTCTCTTTCTTCTTCCTCTTCATTAACAATCCTGATCAGCGGCTTCTTCTCTAACCCCTCAATCTTCGCCCCTGGATACTTCTGTTCAATGTCCCTACGTAACTCAGCTTCATCGACGCCTCCATAAGTTTTGACTTGAACGACCGGTTTGCCCGCTTCGTCATAAGACACAGACATAGAATATCCAGAGCCGCCTCCCCCCGCATTCTGACCCACTAGAAAATCCTTCTCGTCATAGCCGAACAGATCAAAAAGACGTTTCTTTTTCTTTCGCTCAGGCACGCTTTGCGACCCTCGATAGAAAACGAGAAACACAGATTAAAATCTTGTCGCACCTGCAGTCGAACCGTTGTACGGGCTTCTGGTGACACACTAGACACGTCGTAGTTGGTCTGGAAGTCGCCCCCATTCCTCAGTGGAGTACGGCTTCTCATGGCCCCATTTGCAATTGTGTCTATTGACCTTCTTTGAACTTGAACTCCCATTCGCACCATAAATAGTCAGGGTGGTCATCTGGCGGGCAGACTTTGCAGGCTACTTCGATGTCTGGATTGAGTTCGTCTGCAAAACTTTTCAAATAGCCAAATCGCCCTCGTTTACATGGGAAAACTCCGAGGCCTTTACGGATCCGTGTTTTCTGGGTTTCGCACTGTGTTACTCGGAAGATCCCTTGCGATCGACTTGCTTCGATTTCCTTAGACTGCTGATCCAGTGACCAACTGGTGTTCTTGAGGAGATGCATGAAGGACGTCATGTCGTTCGCGTCGTAGTTGAGCAGTCGCTTGAGTTCTCTAGCTTCGATTTTTCCCATCACGCTCAAGCAGTTACTGTCCAGCTCGTTGGCGATGTCCGTCCCGTATTTCTGCTCTATCCCCAAAAAGTAGAGGCCATCAACCCTCCAGATGTTTCTGATGTGAAGGAAAAACAGATCAAGCAGCTTCTCTCTGGATGTTTCCGTGAGCATCTTTCGGTCGTCTTCTGTACCACGACGCATTTCAATCACCCGATTGGACACTGTAGCTGGGATTTTGGCTATTTATATGCAACGTGTGCGCTGCTTGTTTCGAAGAGGCTGGAGCACGGGAAATGTTTTAAGCCCAACTTGAGAAACTGCCCCCTCAGCAGATGGTGATCGAATGGAAGTCGCCTTCAAGGAGTTTCTGAAACTCGATATGCGAGTTGGCAAG
>JABAOH010162403.1_pt2 | contig 23554 bp, 23 predicted proteins | sample 7062181 | NCBI WGS metagenome assembly JABAOH01 (sample SAMN14538630, study PRJNA623070) | marine sediment metagenome | biome: marine biome [ENVO:00000428]; feature: marine pelagic biome [ENVO:01000023]; material: deep marine sediment [ENVO:00002113]; isolation source: pool of 5 deep marine... | reverse complement strand
AGCTGCTGGAAGTCTCGGCCAAGTGCGTGAGTTGCTTCGGCGAGCTGCGCAAGGCGCTGAAATGTTTCTTCAAGCCCAAAGGGCAGATCGATGATCTGCATGTCCACGCCAGCCGGGTGGGCGACATCGAATCCGAGGTCGACGTGCTGGAAGCCCGGCTGACGGTGGAAATCTTCGCGTCCGGGCTCGAGGTGGGCGAGAAGATTCACCTCGCGCAGATGCTCAGGCATGTCGTGAAGATCGCTGATTCGGCGGAGGATGCAGCGGATGAGCTGGAGTTCGCCGTGCTGCGCTCGGTGGTCTAGCGGCCGGTCTTTTCCTCCAGCGCATCGCACACCGCCCTCAGCACCTTGATCCGCGCATAGGGCTTGTCATTGCCCTCCACGAGGATCCACGGCGTGTCCTGCCGGGCGGTGTTCTGGATCATGTGGTGGGCCGCCAGTTCGTACTGGTCCCACTTCTCGCGATTGCGCCAATCCTCGTCGGTCAGCTTCCACTGCTTGTGCGGGGTTGACTCCCGGGCCCGGAAGCGGCGCAGCTGCTCGTCCTCGCTGATGTGAATCCAGAACTTCAGCAGCACGATGCCGTGCTCGACCAGCTGCTGCTCGAAGTTGTTGATCTCCGACCATGCGCGGCGCCACTCCAGGTCGTTGGCAAAACCCTCGATGCGTTCCACCAATACGCGCCCGTACCAGCTGCGGTCGAAGATGGTCACGCGCCCGGCGCGCGGCAGGCGGCGCCAGAACCGCCACAGGTAGTGGTGCGCCAGCTCCTCGTCGGTCGGCGCCGAGAACGGGTAAACCTTGTAGGTGTGTGCCTCCAGTGGATCGGTGAGGTGCCGGATGGCGCCGCTCTTGCCGGCCGCGTCGGGCCCCTCGAACACCAGTATGGTGGTCAGCCGTTGGCGCACGGCTTGCTGGTGCAGCGTGCTCAGGCGGGCCTGCAAGGTCTCGAGCTGGCCCTGGTAGCGGTGCTTGTCGAGCGTGAGTGACAGATTCAGGCCCTGCATGATGGTGGCGGGGCTGCCGTCCTTGTCGCGGGCCGCCGGGACGGCCAGGTCGCGCCGCTCCTGTTCGATTTCCGCGGCGTATTTGCGGCGAATTTGGTGCTGGCTGAGGTGCCGCTCCAGGGACTCCGCCAGGACGTTGCCGACCCGTATGCTGCGGAAATGGTAGTCCGTGCCCTCGACGATCTCCCAGGGCGCCTGGCCGGTATTGGTATACGCGATGAGGTGCTCGGCGGCGTCCACGAAGCGGTCGTACAACTCCAGGTGGGTCCAGTCCTCGGGCGAGATACGCCAGTTCTGCAGGGGGTCTTCGGCCAGTTTCTCCAGGCGCTCGCGCTGGACATCGCGGCTGATGTGCATCCAGAACTTGGTGATCAGCGCGCCGTCATCAGCGAGCATCTTTTCGAAGGCCTTGATCTGCGCCAGCTGGTGGTTGAACGCCTCCAGCGTGCTCTCGCCATAGACGTATTCGAGCAGGGGACGGGAGTAGCGCCCGCTGAGGAAGATGCCGATGGTGCCCCGGGCGGGCAGATCGCGCCAGAAACGCCAGCGCCGCGGTCGCTCGCGCTCCTCGTCGGACGGCTCGGAGTAGGCGTGGGTCTCGATCCAGCGATTGTCCATCCATTTGTTGAGCAGGTTGGTGGAGGTGCCCTTGCCGGCGCCCCGCACTCCGGCGAAATCGATCAGGAGGGCGGATTCGCCCGCGCGGCGCAAGTCCTGCTGCAGCGCCAGCAAACGTTCCCGCAGCTGCAGCTCGCTGCGTTTGAACGCATTCTTCGAGAGCGTCTGTCCCAGTTCAGCGGTTTGAAACATGCCCGGCACCGGCGATCCCCTGCGAGCTTCGACCTGCGGCTCGAACCGGCGCTAACCATAGCATAGGGTGGGGCCCGCGACGTGCTCTGGATCAGCCGGTGGCAACCCGTGTTTCGGCCGTGCCAGCATCGGGGTGCATCGTGTTAGCATGGGCCGGCGCCGGCACTCGGCAGCGGGGTGGAGTGATTTGAAGACGTTCGTCATCAACGCGCAGGAGAATACGCGGGTGCCTTTCCTGCGCGGCATCCTGACCCGCGCCTTGCTGGATGCCGGCCTCACTTTCGACGACGCGTTCGCGCTGGCCACGTCGGTGCGCAATGACCTGGCCGATATGGGGGAGGTTTCCAACGACGAGCTGCGCCGCCGGGTCCTGGAGAAGCTGCGAGAACTCGGCGATGACAGCGTCGTGAAGCTTTACCGGTCGCCGTCGGCGGGTCCGGCCCGGATTCTGGTGCGCGGCCAATCCGGAAACGTCAGCGCTTTCTCCCGGGGCCGTCACGAGCGCTTCCTGCAGGCCAGCGGCATTCGCGATGCGCGTGCCGAACGCATCACCGCGATGATCTATGACCAGTTGCTGGCCCATGGCGTGCAGTCCATCGATACCGATGAACTGGGCTTGCTGACCTGGCTCTGCCTGGCCCAGGAGGTTGGCAAGAAGGCCGCCCGGCGCTACCTCGTGTGGTCGGATTTTCAGCGTGAAGAATCCCCTCTGCTGGTGTTGATCGGCGGTGCCGTCGGCAGCGGCAAGAGTTCGATCGCCACCGAGATTGCCCATCGCCTGGAAATCGTGCGCACGCAGTCCACCGACATCCTGCGCGAAGTCATGCGCATGATGGTGCCGGAGCGCCTGTTGCCCGTGCTGCACCAGTCCTCGTTCGAAGCCTGGCGTAAATTGCCGGCCCGCGGCGGACAGGCGCAGAATTCCGACCAGTTGGTGGCCGAGGGCTTTCGCAGCCAGGCGGAACTGCTGTCGGTTCCCTGCGAGGCCGTGTTGCAGCGGGCGGTGCGGGAGAGCGTCGCCATTATCCTGGAGGGCGTCCATGTGCTGCCGGGCCTGATCCGGCGATTGCCCGCGGACAGCAACGCGGTGGCCGTGCACGTGACCCTGGCCGTGTTGAGGCCCGATGAACTGAAATCCCGTCTGCGTGGGCGCAGTCGGCGCGAACCCAGGCGGCATGTGAAGCGTTACCTCGATAACTTCAATTCCATCTGGCAGCTGCAGTCCTACCTGCTGTCCGAGGCCGATCGGGAGGATGCGGCGATCATCACCAACGACGAGCGCGAAACGACCGTGTACCGGGTGATCGCCGCCATCAACGAGGAACTGGCGCGGCGCTTCGATTCCGATCCCGCCGAAGTGTTCGAGGGCGCGATCAGGCGCCTGGGGAAGAAGGCCCTGGAGCGGCATTGGCAGGAACTCGTGCCGCGGCTGACTCGCTGATGCACGCATTGGTGTTGATCATCGACGGCCTCGGGGATCTGCCCGTTACCGCGCTTGGAAAACGGACCCCACTGGAGGCTGCGGCGACGCCCAACCTCGATCGGCTGGCCAACGCGGGCTCCTGTGGCCTCGTGGACCCGATCGGTGGCGGTGAACTGCCAAGCACCAATTCCGGCGCCGGCATGCTGCTTGGACTGGCCCCGGAGCAGGCCGGCTGGCTGCAGCGTGGGCCGGTGGAAGCGGCTGGCCTGGGGCTGCCCATGAGAGACGGCGACATGGCGCTGCGCGCGAATTTCGCGACCCTGGCCGGCGGCGCCGACAACTGCGTGGTGCTGGACCGACGCGCAGGCCGGATCCGGCAGGGTGCGGCCGAACTCGCGGCCGGCTTCGCAGACGTGGACCTCGGCCACGGGGTATCGGCGGCGCTGCACCCGACCGAACAGCACCGCGCCGCCCTGGTGCTGTCCGGTCCGGGCCTGGATGCCGACATCACCGACACCGACCCTGGTGACGTGGCGCTACCCGTACCCTTGCTGCCCAGCCGTGGCCGTCATCCCGGCGCAGAGTTCACCGCCGGTCGCCTGAATGCATTCATCCGGCTGGCGCATGAGCAGCTGAAGGACCATGCCATCAACCGCGAGCGCGCGGTGCGGGGCCTGCCGCCGGCCAACGGGCTGATAACCCGCGGGGCGGGCCTGGTGCGGCGCTTCGACAACCACATCGTGCGTGCAGGTTTGCGGGCCGCCGTGGTCACGGGCTGCAACACGGTGCGCGGGCTGGGGCGCCTGTTCGGGTTCGCGACACCTGCCGATCCGCGTTTCACCGGCGACATCGACACCGATCTGGATGCCAAGCTACGCACGGCGCTGGATACACTGCCCGCGCATGATCTGGTGTTCGTGCACATCAAGGCGCCGGACGTCTGTGCGCACGATCGCCAGCCGGGACTCAAACGCGACTTCCTCGAGCGCCTGGACACCGCGCTGTCCGTGGTCGTGGGCCGTGAATTGCTGCTCGCCGTGGCAGCCGACCATACCACCGACAGCAACACGGGCTTCCACACCGCGGACCCTGTGCCCGCGTTGATCTGTTCCGCGCGGGCGACCGCCGTGGCGGACGGGGGCGGTTTCAGCGAACGGGCCTGCCGTAACGGTTCCATGCCGCGCCAGACCGGGGCGGAATTCATCCGTCGGGTACTGGCCCGCATGCACCCATGAACGGACCGTGGAAGTGGATCTTTCGCGTTGGAGTGTTCGGCGCGTAAGGGGCTCGGCAGAGCGCTCGTCCGGGATCGGGCACTTCAACCGCCGGTTGTCACAATACTGTCACACTTTGCCCTTAGCTTATGCATGCCAGCTCATGCATCAGGAGATCTCCATGTCCAACCGCTTCCTTCCGAATGTGTTTTTGGCCGCCCTTGCCGGCGCCGGCTTGCTGGCCTGCGGCGGCGGCCAGCAACGCGAAGTGATTCAGAACAAGGGCTCGGACACGCTGGTCAACGTCGCCCAGGCGTGGGCCGAGGCCTACAAGGACGTCGACCCCTCCGTGGCGGTGGCGGTCAGCGGCGGCGGCTCGGGTACCGGCATTGCGGCCATGATCAACGGTACGGTCGACATTGCCAACTCCAGCCGGACCATGAAAGACCGCGAACTCGACCTCGCCCGACAGACCGGCCAGGATCCCCGCGAGCACGTGGTGGGTTACGACGCGCTGGCAGTGTATCTGCATGCCGCCAACCCGGCGGGTGAACTGAGCATCGCGCAACTGGCGGAAATTTACGGCGACGGCGGAAGCTACACCCACTGGACCGATCTGGGCGTCGAGGTTCCCGGTTGCCAGGATCAGGAAATCGTGGTGGTCAGCCGGCAGAACAATTCCGGCACCTATGCCTACTTCCGCGAGACGGTACTGGGCAAAAGGGGCGATTTCCGCCTCGGCACGCGGGACATGCACGGCTCCAAGGACGTGGTCGACCTGGTCGAAAAGACGCCCTGTGCCATCGGCTACAGCGGCTTGGCCTATGCCACGGATCACGTCCAGATGGCCTGCATCATCAAGCCGGAGGGCGAGGGTTGCGTTACACCCACGGTGGCCACGGCCAGTGACGGCAGTTATCCCATCGCCCGTCCGCTGCTCATGTACACCAACGGTGAGCCGTCCGGCAAGGTGGGCGAATACCTGAACTGGATCAAGAGCGATGCCGGCCAGTGCATTATCCTTGCCAAGGGATACGCGCCGGCGCGGCAGGTGACCTGCGGCTAGGTTTACGCTCGGCAGCCGGCCGCGTAACATGCCCCTGTCTCCGGAAGTGGAGGCACGGGCAGCCGAGCGTTTGTTGCGCCAGCGGTTCTGCCCCATACCGATAAATGGGCCGGCCGCCGTCGACCGGGCGTCGTTCCCGGCCGTATCCATGGGGCTGAGCGGAGTTCCAACCATGAGCCATTACGAAGAACGCCTGGAAGCCGACCTGCTGCATATTCGCGACTGGGTCTGGTCGATGGGCGAGGACGTTGAGCAGGCTTTGCGTGACGCCAAGAAAGTTCTGTTCATCCACGACCAGCGCCTGGCCTACGCCACCGTGTTGCGCGACCACCCCATCAACCGGGAGTCGCGCGAGTGCGACCGCCTGTGCCACGCTTTCATTGCCCGCCACCTGCCCAGCGCCGGCCACCTGCGAGAGATGGCGTCCACCATCCGCGTCAATGTCGCGTTGGAACGCATCGGCGATTACGCGGTGACCATCTGCCGTGAGGCGATGCAGCTCGACGGCCCGGTGCCCGAGCAGTTCGCAGGCGACATCGATACCCTGGCGGACGAGGCCCTGGACATCCTCACCCGGTCGCGCGAGGCGTTTCGGGACAACAACGCGGAACAGGCGATCGCCGCCATGCAGGCGGTGAAACGCATTCGCGCCAGGATGGATGGTATTTACGAAGCCCTGTTTGCGGCCGACGAGCGCATGGACGGGCGCACGATGATGGCGGTGTTCGTCATACTCAACCTGTTCAAACGCACGGCCGACCAGGCCAAGAATATCTGCGACCAGACGGTGTACTCGGTGCGCGGGGTGCGCAAACTGCCCAAGGTGCATCGCGTGCTCTTTCTCGACCGTCCGGGCGCCGGCCTGGGCCAGCTGGCGGTCGCCATCGGCCACAAGCTGTACCCGGAAACGGGCCTGTTCAAGTGCGCGACGCCGGGACGCTCGGACCTGGTGTCGGGCCATCTCAAGGACTTCCTCGACAGCACGGGCCTGCCCGCGGACGATCTCGAGACCGAGCCGCTGGAGGCCATCCGCCACGACATTGCCGATTTTGACCTGGTCATCAGCCTGCAGGGTCATTTTGGCGATCACATCGGGCGCCTGCCGTTTCACACCTCGGGCCTGGACTGGGATCTGGGCGAGGTGGAGGGGGCCGACCTGGCGGCCCACTACCGCTATCTGCGCCAGATGCTCACGGAGCTGGTGACCATGTTGGCTGGCGAACATGCCAGCTGATCCGGTGGGGGCCAGTAAGCCGCGAGCGCTTCAGGCCGCCGACCCGGCGGCCGATTTCGACCGCCTGAATCGCGACTGGTACATCGACAAGGCGGTGCAGATCGCGGTGTTCATCGGCGGCATCTCGGCGATCGTGTTCATCATCGGCATCTTCGTCTTCATCAGCAAGGAGGGCTTCGGCTTCCTGCTGGGTGAGTTCAGTTTCAAGGAGTTTTTCCTGTCGCCCAACTGGCGGCCGACCTCGGAGGGCAACCCCACTTACGGCATCCTGGCGCTGATCGCGGGCACCGCCAGCGTCACCGGGCTGGCGATGCTGGTGGCCATCCCGTTTTCCCTCGGGGCCGCGGTGTTCATCGCCGAGTTCGCGAGCGGCAAGACCCGCGAGTATCTGAAGGTGACCGTGGAATTGCTGGCCGCCATCCCCTCGGTGGTGTGGGGCTTCATCGGGCTCGCGATCATGAACCCCATCATCATCCAGACCTTCAACGTGCCGATCGGCCTCAACGTGCTGAATGCCGGGGTCATCCTGGGCCTGATGGCGGCCCCGATCATGACCTCGATTGCCGAGGATGCGCTCAAGGCCGTGCCGGACCGCTACCGGGAAGCGGCCGAGGCCATGGGCGCCACCCGCTGGCAGGTCATCTACAAGGTGGTGCTGCCGGCCGCGCGGAACGGGCTGCTGGGTGCGGTGCTGCTCGGCGTGGGCCGGGGGTTCGGCGAGACCATGGCGGTACTGATGGCGACCGGGCATTCGATCAACATTCCCACCAGCATATTCGATTCCGTGCGTGCGCTGACCGCCACCATCGCCGCCGAACTGGGCGAGACCGCGGTGGGCTCCGACCACTACGAGGCGCTGTTCACCATCGGCATCTTCCTGTTCGTCGTGACGTTCATCATCAACCTCACCGCGGACCTCGTGGTGCGTGGCGTGCGTCGGGGGTAGCCGGACATGTTCGACGCCAGCCCGCTCAACCGCAGGAACGCGCGCAACGAGATGCTGGTGCGCTTGCTGCTGGGCGCCATGACCGGCCTGCTGGTGCTGCCGGTGCTGCTGATCCTCGGCACGCTGGTCTACAAGGGCGGGCCGATCATCTCGTTCGAATTCCTGTTCACCAGCCCCACCAACGGCATGACTGCCGGCGGCATCTTTCCGGCCCTGCTGGGCACGATATTCCTGGTTCTCGTGGCGCTGCTGGCCTCGGTGCCGTTGGGCGTGGCGGCCGCCATCTACCTCAGCGAATACGCGCCCGACAACTGGTTCACGCGGGCCATCAACCTGGCCATCATCAACCTGGCCGGCGTGCCGTCGATCGTGCACGCGCTGTTCGGGGTCGGCGCGTTCGTGATCTTCTTCCGCTTCGGCACCAGCATCCTCGCCGCCAGCCTCACGCTGGCCATCATGACCCTGCCGGTGGTGATCGTGGCCACCCGCGAGTCGCTGCAGGCGGTGCCGCAGGCGTTCCGCGAGGCCTGCTGGAACATGGGCGCCACCCGCTGGCAGACCATCCGCCGGGTGGTGCTGCCCAACGCCGTCAGCGGCATCCTGACCGGCGTGATCCTCGAGGTGTCCCGCACCGCGGGCGAGACCGCGCCCATCATGTTCACCGGCGCGGCGTTCTTCCTGCCGTTCCTGCCCCAGAGCGTGTTCGACCAGACCATGGCCCTGTCGCTGCACCTGTTCGTCGTCTCCACGCAGGTTCCGGGCATGCCCGAGGAACTGCCATTTGGCGTTGCACTGGTCCTGATTTGCATGGTGCTGGCCATGAACAGTCTGTCCATTGCCTTGCGCATGTACCTGCGCGGGAGAAAACGGTGGTGACGGCCACGCCCGATACCTCAGAGGGCGCCGCGAGCATGGCGCTGCCCAAGCTGCAGGTCACGGACCTGTCCATTCGCTACGGTGGCACTGCCGCGCTCAGCGACGTCAACCTCGAGGTTCGCGAGCACGAGATCTTCGGCATCATCGGTCCCGCCAATGCCGGCAAGACCTCATTTCTGAAAGCGGTCAACCGCATGGATCTCTTCAATCCTGACATGGAAGTCGGGGGCGAGGTCCGCTTCAATGGCGTGGATACTTCCAGAATCCGCAATGTGTACGGGCTGCGGCGAAGGATCGGGGTGGTGTTCCCGCTGCCGGTCGGGTTGCCCCTGTCCATCTACGACAACGTGGCCCTGGCGCCCCGGCTGGCGGGACAGAAGGACCCGGCCGAACTCGACGTCATCGTGGAGCGCTGCCTGCAGCGCGCGGCGCTGTGGGACGAGGTCAAGGACCGGCTGGATTCGCTCGGCAGCCTGCTGTCCGGCGGTCAGCAGCAGCGGCTGACCATCGCGCGGGCCCTCTCGCAGGAGCCGGAGCTGTTGATGCTGGACGAGTTCTCGATTGCCGTGGACCCGGTCACCACCATGCGCATCGAGGACGTGCTGAAGGAGCTGCGGCAGGAGATCACCATCATCCTGGTGACCAACCTGGTGCAGCAGGCGCGCCGCCTGGCCGACCGCACGGCATTTTTCCTCGAGGGCCGCTGCGTTGAGATCGGGGCCACAGAGGACCTGTTCACCGGCGAGGTGCGCGACGCCCGGACCCGCGATTACGTGGAAGGGAGGTTCGGTTGATGGACGCCGCCGGCGGGACCGAACTGGCCATCCGGACGCGCAAGCTGAACCTCTGGTACGGCACCTTCCAGGCGCTGTTCGACGTCGACCTGGAGATCCGCCACGGCATGATCACGTCGCTGATCGGCCCGTCAGGCTGCGGCAAGAGCACCCTGCTGCGCAGCGTCAACCGCATCAACGAACGGCTCGGTTACGTGCGCATTACCGGCTCGGTCGATGTACTGGGGCACGACATCTACGCGCCGGAGGTGGAACTGGTGCAGGTGCGCCAGCAGGTTGGCATGGTCTTCCAGCGCCCTAACCCTTTGCCGATTTCCGTCCGGGACAACGTGTTGTTCGGCTACGACCTGCACGCGGGGGGGCGCCGCAAGAGCCGCGCCGAACGCGAGGAGGTGCTGGAAGATGCGCTGCGCCAGGTCGTGTTGTGGGACAAGGTCAAGGATCGGCTGGACCACAAGGCCACCGCGCTGTCGCTGGAGGAGCAGCAGAAGCTGTGCATCGCCCGGCTGCTGCCGGTCAAGCCCGGTGTGCTGTTGATGGACGAGCCGTGCTCGGCCCTCGACCCCCGGGGCACGGAGGCGGTGGAGGAGCTGATCTGGGAGCTGCGCGGGCGCTACACCATCCTGATCGTCACCCACAACATGGCCCAGGCCCGGCGCGCCAGCGAGGAGTGCATCTTCATGCTGCTCGGCAAGGTCATCGAGCACACCGACACCGCGGAGATGTTCGTCACCCCGCGGCACCAGGAGACCGCGGATTACATCGAGGGCCGCTACGGCTGAAGCGGGCTGGGAACCCGCCGATGATGTCGTCGCGCGCCGGGCCGGTCAGCCACTGCTGAGACGGGATCGTCATTCCGTCGGGAGGTACCGTTAGCCGGCGAATGACCTCAGTCCGCCGCCATAACGTCGATACGCAAGCCCGCGGGCGTGGCGAATGAAAGGACCCGAGCGCTACCCAGCAGTGCCGCCTCCAGCGTGCCGTCGGTATACGGCACGCCGGCGGCCTCGAGCCGCAGCCGGACCGGATCCAGCCCGGCGGCCCGGTAGGTGATCTGCAGGATGCCGCGGGCCCCGGGCACGGCGCGTGGGTAGCGGTCAGCTCCGGAGGTGCCCTGGTACTCGATGACCTCCACCTGGCCCATGGGTCGGCCGGCGCGGCCCCAGATACTGACATCCAGTGCAGCACCGGGCGGCAGGCCAATCATGCGCTCGATCTCCGGGCCGTCCAGCCGATTGTCGCCGAGCAGTTCGAGGCCCAGAACCTCGCGGTGAAAAGCCTTCTCTGCGGCAGCATCCGCCACGATCGCGATCAGCGGCCCGACCCCGGCGTAGCCAGTGGCCGGGATGGCAGGAGATGAATCCAGCAATTGCAGCAGCACGATGTTGAGGCCGTCGTGCGCGGGCAGGTGTATTTCCCTGAACCGGACCCCGTTGGGCGCGGTCACTTCGCTGTATGCGGAGTTGCGGAACACCCAGCCGGCGGCTTGCAGTTCGCGCATGCGCCGTGGCAGGTCGTCGGTGTAAATGTCGAGGTTCTTGGGACACAGGTCGAACACCTCGGCCCCGTCCCGCACCGGGGCGCCGGCTTCCCGGAACTCCACCAGGTGCAGCATGCCCGCCTCCTGGCCAGCCGTGCGCAGCAGCGCCTGGCGCGCGATCCGCCCGGACGCGAGCCCCCAGAAGCGCTCCAGACCCGGATCGGGCCCGGCGTGGGAGCCCGCCACCTCGAAGCCCAGCGCAGCGGTCCACAGCGACAGCGCCTCGTCGAGGTCTGCCACACCGACCGTCACCCAGGTCCAGGAATCCACCGGCCCGTGTCCTTCAGCAGCTGCGGAGGACGATGGCATCCCGGCGAGGCCGGCCAGGCAGATCAGGTACGCGCGGGCCAGTAAGTGCATGGGTGCTGGTCGGCATCAGGGGCTGGGGCTAAAAGCGAATCAGGTGCAGGCCCAGCGCCGTCTCCACCAGCAGGCCAAGCCAGATGACGAGAACGAAGGGGCGGGTGCCGGCCAGGCTGCGCCGGATGGTGAGATGATCCCCGGGCGCCATCTCATCCCGGGCCAGCCGGGCGAAAGCCGGCCCGAAAGGCCGCAGTCGGATTCGGATCAGCACGCCCGCCAGCACCAGCGCCCCGAAAACCAACAGCTTCAAGCCCACCCACGGCAGGACGAGGGGTTGCGCGGCCACCAGACTGTAACCTCCAATGGCCGCGAGGGCGGCAATCAGCGCCAGTCGGAAACCGAAGTCCAGAGGTGTAAGCAGGCGCGCCGCGCGCGTTGCCTTGGCGGCGTGCAGGGTCAGCACCATCGCCAACCAGCCCAGGCACAGCAGCCAGGTGACGGGCACCACCCAGTTTGGCGCGGGCAGCAACCCGAGACGCACCGATAGGTGTACGCCAAACGGCAGCATCAGCGTCATGCAGACGCGCGGTGCCAGGTCGAGAGCAAACAGCGTGCGCGCGGCCGTGAGCCGGGCCTCGCGGCTCAGCCGCTCGTTGGTGACCGCGTAGCTGGCATAGAACACGCCCAGGTCTGCGCCCAGCCAGTAGACGAGGCATAACAGGTGGCCCATCTTCAGCGCTGCAATTTCGGTCATCGGCGGTGGGCCTGCAACGGGGTTTCGGCTGCCGGAGGCCGGCCGGCCATGCGCCATCGGCGGTTGGAATGTTTCGGGGGCATGAGGTGAACCCGAGCGGCCCGCACGCTGCCTGGATGCCGGGGCTTCAGCCGCTCCGCGGATTGGCCTTCAGGATGTCGTCCAGCTGGCGGGGTTGCATGGTGGGAAGCTCCTGCTCCATCAGCTCGACCCGACGCTTTTCACTGTCCACGTAGCTGATCCACTGCTGGGCCGTGCGCCGGCTGCGGCGGTCGGTCATGGCCTTCTCGAAAGCAGCGCGTGCCAGGTCCAGCTTCTTCTGGTTGAACAGGGCCATGCCCAGCATGATGTTGGCCGTGTCCGAGCGGTCGATCCCGCCGAGCCGCAGGCCGCGCTGAATGGCCCTGGCGGCCTCGTCCCACTGCTCCAGGTTCAGGTGCGACTGCGCCAGGCGCACGAACAGTTCGCCGTCGTCCGACATCTCGGCCGCCTCGCGCAGGGGGGGGATGGCCTTGCGGTCTTCGCGCGCCGTGTACCAGGCCTGGGACAGCAGCCTCAGGTTGCGCACGTTCTTCTCCACCCGCTTGTCCGCGATTTCCTTTTCCAGCAGCACGGCGGCCTTGTACGGCGTTTCGTGCAGCAGATAGAGGTTGGCGAGGTTCACCAGGTGCGAACTGTTGCGGACATGGCCCTTCTCGTAGAGCACTTCGACCAGTGCCAGTTGTTTCTTGGTGTCGCCCAGCTCGCTGTAGACGCCGGCCAGGGTCAGGATGTAGGTGTCCTTCGGGTAGTGCGTGATCAGTTCTTTCAACACGCCGATCATGCTGGGGAAATCGCCGAGCTCGTAATAGCACACGCGCAGCAGCAGCAGCCAGTTCTCACGTGGTGTCCGGCCCTGTTGCTTGTACATTTCGACCGCGGTGCGGATCGGCTCCAGCGCCTCCCGGTAATTGCCCATCTGGAAATACGCCTGGCCGAGCAGCATGTATATGTCCGCGCTCGGTTCCGGGACCAGCGCCATCAGCTCCCGGATGGTCTGCAACGCGCCCTGGTAGTTCTCCACCGTGAACTGCAGTTGCGCCAGCGTTTTCAGCGTGCTCTGCTGCAGCGCCTCGGGCAGTTCCTCCTGTCGCAGCACATTGCGGTAAGCGTTGATGGCCTGCTGGTACCGCTCCTCGAGGTAGTAGGTGTAACCGGTCAGGTTCCAGATCTGTGCCACCTCGTAGGGGGTGAGTCCCTTGCGCTGCTGCAAATCCCGGATGGCGGCGTGGCCGCCCGCATAGTTCTTGGCCTCGACCAGTTCCTGCACCTCGGTGAGTTTCTCGTACACCTGCTGGCTCATGGCCACGGTCTGCTTGGTCTTGCGCTTGCTATCCTCCTGCGCGAATGCGGCGCCCGAGGCACTCAGCAGGAGGAGTGCAGAGAAGATCATTGCGGCGCAAGTCCGCCGTTCGATTGCCAATTTCATCGGGCCTAGTCTTCGGTGATCTCGTAGGTGAACTTGTTCTGCACACCACGCACCTCGACGGCCTCGCCATCGATGACGCGCGGCTTATACTTGAACTTGAGCGACGCCTGCAGGGACGCCCGGTGGAACAGGCTGGAGGTGCACTGGTCATCCACCACGAAGGGATCACGGGTGGTCCCCTGGCGAGTCACGGTGTATTGCACCACGCAGAAGCCCTCGATACCGCGGCTCAGTGCCCGTTGGGGATAGATCGGCGCCACCTTCACGATGGGCAGGTAGTCGCCCTCACCGACGCCGAGGCTGAAGCCGCCGGTCATTTCGATGTCCGTGGTCACCGGGACCGGGGCGATGGCGATCTTCTCGGCTGTCGGATCCAGGTTATCCAGCTGCGGAGTCGGCGGCTGGGGCGGCGGCGCTTCCGGCGGAGGTGGCTTCTTAGGCTTGAGCTGCCGGCGCTGGATGCTCTCGTCGCGCTCCACGCGCACGAAGTCCACCAGGCTGCCGCGCCTGCTCTCGTCCAGGCTGCGGTCGGCAATCTCGATCATGTATTGCATCAGCCAGAACAGGAACAGTGTGACGGCCAGGCCAACCACCAGGCCGATGAGCAGTCGCGGCAGGTTGCTACCGTGCCGGTTGATCAGGGTTTCGGTGATGACCGATGTCGCCATGGGGCCGACCTATTGCTCCTGCGCCGCGATCGAGACGTTGAACACGCCGGCCAGCCGGGCGGCGTCCATGACCTGGACCAGCGTGTCGGTCTTGGATTCCTTGTCGGCCTGGATCACCACCGAGCCCTGCGGGTTCTCGGCGTGCAGGCGCTCGATGTTGGGCCGCACGGAGCGGATGTCGACCTGGCGCCGGTCGATCCAGATATCGTTGTTGGGTCCGATCGCGATGAGGATGTTGGCCTTCTCCTGCTTCACGGCGGTGGCGGCATCGGGCCGGTTCACGTCGATGCCGGCCTCCTTGACGAAGGACGCGGTCACGATGAAGAAGATCAGCATGATGAACACCACGTCCAGCATGGGCGTGATGTTGATTTCCGACTCTTCTTCGGCCTGCGTCTGTTGGAAAAACTGCTTCATAAACTCACTCCGGCAAATTGCCGCCTATTGATGGGATACGACCAGGTGGTCGCTGATCAGTTCACGTTCGCTGCTGGACTTGCGCTGCAGGTAGGCGCTCATGGCCACCCCCGACAGCGCCGCCACCATGCCCGCCATGGTGGGGATGGTCGCCTTGGACACGCCGGACGCCATCGAGCGGGGGTTGCCCGAGCCGGAGATCGCCATGACCTCGAACACCTCGATCATGCCGGTCACGGTGCCCAGCAGCCCCAGCAGGGGGCACAGGGCCACGCAGGTCTGGATCAGCGCGATGTTCTTCTCCAGGTGGCTGACCACGATGGAGATGAGCCGCACACGAATCTGGTGGGCTTTCCACGAGGAATGGTCCGTGCGCTGCTCCCAGATGTTGACGGCGTCCCGGACCGCCCTGCGGTGGCCGACGCGGATGTAGATGAGGCGCTCGATGATGAGCGCCCACATGAACAGCACCAGCAGCCCGATCACGACCAGCACGTCTCCGCCCAGCTCGAAAAAATCGCGGATGGTTTCGAGTGCCGGAAAGTAGTAGTAGATCAGGTCCATGCGATGCCCTTACACGCTGGCCATCTGGCCCTCTGCGCGCTCCGCCAGAATGCCCGCGGCCTCCTCCTGCAGGATCTGGGTCAACCGCCGCGCGCGGCTGGCGACCAGGGTGTGCAGGAAGACGGTGGGAATGGCGACGACCAGGCCGAGCACGGTGGTGACCAGCGCGGTCGAGATGCCGCCGGCCATCAGTTTTGGATCGCCCGCGCCGTAGAGCGTGATGGCCTGGAAGGTCATGATCATGCCCGTCACGGTGCCCAGCAGCCCGAGCAGCGGCGCGACCACCGAGATGATCTTCAGGAACGGCAGCATCGCGTTCAGGGCCGGTGTCTCTCTCAGGATGGCCTCACCCAGCTTGAGCTCCAGCGATTCCACGTCCGTGCCGGGGTTGTCGGTGTACACCTTGAGTACGCGCCCCAGGGGATTGTTGCCGGGCTGTCCGGGTCGCTGAACCTGGGCGCGCACCTTGGTGCTGATGGCGGCCAGTGCCAGCAGGCGCCAGATCGCAATGGCGATGCCCACGATGCCCAGCGCGATGATCACGTAGCCGACCACCTTGCCCTGGGCGATGCGCTCCATCAGGCTCGGCGACTGCACCAGCAGCGACAGCAGTTGCCCGCGGGTCGGGTCGAGGCCGACGGGGTGCAGGCCATCGCTGGCCTCGTCCAGGTCCTCGACGCGGCTCAGGTAACGGCCCTGCGGCTGACGCACCAGCTCCACCACCCGGCCGGTTTCCGGGATGTACTCGAGGTACTTGCCGTCCGAGACCAGGTTGAAGGTGCCGATGCGAATGACGTCGCGGGTTTCTTCCTCACCGGTGGCGCTGACGACCGTGGTCGGGAAGCGCACGACCTTGCCGGTCTCGGTCATCTCCCGCTGCAGCTCGAACCACAGGCGCTCGATTTCCTGCATCGATGCCATGCGGTTGGTCTGTCCCATCTTGGCCGCGAACTCGGTGAGGAATTCGGAGCGCGCGCCGAACTGCGTCTGCGTAATGGAAGTGTCGAACTGGCCGATGGCATCGCCCGCGGCCTGCTGCAGCACGCCGAACAGTTCCTTCAGGTCGCCCAGGCGCTCCTGCAGAGCGCGCTCCAGTTCCATGATGCGCTCGTCATTCTGCTCGAAGGTCTGCTCCAGCTGATCGGACCGGCGCTCCTCGCGGGCCTGCTCGTTGCGCGCTTCCTGCAGCAGCCGCTGCTGATTGGCGCGGTCGCGCCGGAATTGCGCAATGCGCTCTTCGGCTTGCTGGGCGTCCTTGACGCGCCCGGTGGCAACCTGTTGCAGCAACTCGTCGAGATTGACCGCCTCGGCCGCCATCGCTGGTGCGCCGGTGGCCAGCGCCAGTGCCAGCGTGCAAATGATATTGCGTGCATGCCTGATCATTGTGCCACCCCCGCTGCCGCAGTGACCGGAATGACGATGAGATCCGGTGCCACCTGTTTACGCGCAATCTTCAGGCCGTCGGCCACCTGCGCCTTGTAGGTTTCAGGGGACAGTTCCACCCACTGCCGGGTAGCGCTGTCCCAGCCGCCCGTGTGCTGACCGCCTACGGACTGGTAGGTCAGGGAGACCCGGCCAATGCGCAGGAAATCCACTTCCTGCGGGCGGCCCTCGATCTCGACCGTGCCCTTGTAGGCTTCGATGGTGCGGCCATAGTCGTTTTCGATGGAGTAGGCTTCCAGTACGCGCCGGAATTTCTCCGCCGCGGTCACGTCCGAACGTTCCATCATGTCGCGCAGGCGCAGCAGACGATCGTTTCGCTCCTTCACGAGGAAGGGGGTGTCGAGCGCGATGAACTCCTCGAGCGAATCGAGCATGCGGGTCATCAGCGGCACGATCTGCCGCTCGATGAGCGCCACGTTGTCAATGGACTCCCGCAGCGCGACCATCTCCTGTTCCTGGTTGGTGACCTGCCTCTGCAAGAGGCTGTTGTACACCTTGAGGCCGTCGACGACCTTGATGACGGAAGTGTAATCGACCACCAGTTGGTCGATCTGGCTGGCGATGGCATCGATGCGTTGCTGGTCGGCTGCGGCGGCGTTGGTGCGGGCCTCACCGGCCGCTGAAATTTCATCCACCGTGGCCGCCGAGGCGCTCGACGGGAATCCCGCGAGGGTCGTGGACAGCACGAGTGCGCCGAGACCTGGCAGGATGGAAGTTCGGTATTTGCTGGACATACTTGATTCTCGATTGCTTCGGATTAAGGTCGGGAAATTTGGCGAATGCACACTCTATATATTCGTTGTTTGGTGGTCAATTGGATATTCGCCGCTCAGGGCCTCGCGAAAACCGGGGTCGGTCGCGGCGGGCAGGCCCCTGATCGCGTCAATAAGCCTTATCCTAAACATACTACAAATGACTGCCCGCAGACGGTGGCCGCGAGCATTCATGCCGCGAATATCTTGCGCCGGCTCAATGCGCGCGGTCCCGTTCAGGGTCGCGGTCGGGCCGGATGGCAAAAATGGACGGGTCAGTCAACACGTCCTGCAGGGCCTCACCCAACAGTCCAGCCCAGTGCTCGGCGCCTTCCGGCGTGTCGACGAGGTCCTGGCGCACCTCGATACCCACGCAGGGCAGGCCCGTGCGCTCGGCGTGGAAGTCGACGGTGAAATCCCNNGCGCTCGGCGTGGAAGTCGACGGTGAAATCCCGTGGGTGGCGGCCCGAGTAGGGCTCGTTGTCACCCAGTGAAATGCCGTCGAATTGCGCGAGGCGATCCATCAGCGGCCGCGGAATCCTCGGGTCCTTGTCCCACATGATGCCGATGTGCATCTGGCGCACAATGCGGTTGAAGACCGGGGTGCAGGTATGTATCGAGATCAGTGCCGGCACGATGCCGCCGGCGCGGAACGCCTCGAGCCGGCGTTCGATCGCCGCGTGGTAGGGGTTGAAAAAAGACTGAATGCGCTGCTCCCGCTCGTCCGGGCTGATGTCGAGGTTGCCGGGAATGGCGATGCCGTCACTGACCTTGATGAAAGCGGAGGGATCGTGCAGCTTGCGATTGAGGTCGACGATCAGCCGCGAGTAGTTGGCGAGTACGGCTGGCGCATCCAGGTGCCTGGCCAGGCATTTGGTCAGCAGGTCCGAGCCGATATCCCAGGCGACGTGTTTGTCCAGCACCCAGTCGGCCACCCCCAGTTGATGCATGGAGCGGGGGAAAGCGCGGCTGGCATGGTCGCACACCAGGAGCAGGGGCGCGCCGCCGCCGTCATTGAAGGTCGAGTAGGGTGGGGGATCATCCGGGCCGATGAGTGGATACGCCCCCAGCGCGTCGGGGCTTTCCTGTTGCCGGAGGGAATTCGCTTCGGGCACGCTCACTGTTTGGCTGATCTGGTCAATGCTTCGTTAGCGACCGGGTGCCGCGCCCTGCGACCCGGGCTGGGAACGCAACATCCGGAACAATCCACTGGCCTCGACAAACTGGTTACGCGCTTTCTCGAGGTAGGTCTGCACTTCCTGCTGGTAGCCGTCGGTGGACGCCGACCAGACACGATTAATATACCGTTCGCCGGCGGCAAAAGCACTCATGACATCGGCGTACTGTTGCATGCCGAAAACGTGGATCATGGATTCCCGCGCATCGGCAAAGCGGTTGAGGTCATCGCGAAACAGCCGGTCGATCTCGAAGCGCGCTTCGTACACCGGCAGGTCGCCGGCGCGCGCGCACAGCGCCTCCAGATTGTCCCGGATGGCCGCCAGGCACTGCTCGAGCATCGCCATGTTGTCGGCCAGGCGTTCGTCGGCGCTGGCTTCCCGGTGCAGGGCGGTGCGGAACCGCCACAGGCCCACGGCGCCAACCCCCAGGATCGGCACCATCCAGTTCCAGTTCACCTGCAACGGGTCGAGCACCGAGACGAACGCTCCGGCCAGGAACGCCGCAATCACGATCGACAGGGACCATCGCTTGGCGTTCATACGGCCCCCAGGATCATGGAGATCGCGAAGCCGACCCCCACCAGGGCCTCTCCCACGATGAGCCCGGCAGCCACCGGGATGCCCACGTCCTCGGCGAATCGATGCCCGAGTTTCCCGTCCGAGACAATGCGCAGCACGGTGCCGATGGAATAGGTCAGCACGATGCTGAAGGGCAGGTAGAAACCCAACCCCACGGTAATGCCGAGCCCCGGCTGCGCGATGCTGAGCAGCGCTCCCAGGCCGGCCCCCGCCAGGTATTTCTGGGCCGGTACGTCGCCGCCGATGATGCCGTTGACCATGCTGGCCAGCGCCTGCCCCTGGGGCGCGGGCAGCTTGTCGCTGCCCAGCGTGTAGGCCTCATGCAGCACGAAGATCAGCGCCATGATCAGGATCGGTCCCAGCCACGCTCCCAGAAATTGCCCCCACTGCTGCATGCGCGGCGTGGCGCCGACCAGGTAGCCGGTCTTCAGGTCGAGCATCAGGTCGGTGGCCTGGGACATGGCGACGCAGGCCGCCGCCCCCACCATGATGGCCGAGACGATGGCCGCGCGGGAGTCGTCCAGACCGCTGGAGACGAAGATCAGGAGGGTCACCGCGATCAGCGTCATGCCCGAGAGCGGTGACCAGTTGGTGCGTCCGATCGCCTCGGAGAGGATCACGCCGGCCATCCAGACCCACAGGGTGCCGATGACCGCCATGACCAGGCCCCGGCCGAGTCCCATCTTCTCCGTGGACAGCACGGCCATGACCGCGAGCAGGACGGCCGCGCCGGCGATGGCGATGTACAGCAGCCGGATGGGCATTTCGTCGCGGGACAGGGCCGCCTCGGTGCGTGCCGCGTTTTGCATGCTGCGCACCGCGCTGAAGATCATCGGGAACGCCATGACCACGCCGGCGATGGCGCCACCGATCAGCATGCCGATGCCGACCGGCCTGAACAGCAGCAGGCGCAGGGCCTCCGGGTCGCCGGTGACCTGTCCGGAGGCCGGCTCGGTCGGGAACAGCTGGAACTGGCCGAGCAGGGGGGCCAGCAGCCAGTAGCACACGTAGCCGCCGATGATGAAGGCCACACCGCCCTTGCCGGCAATGTAGCCCACGCCGACGGACAGCAGGGACAGGTACCAGATGCCGTTCATGTACTCCGGCAGGCCAAGCTGGCTGCCCAGGTCCCAGTATTCCACGCCCGACCACTGGCTGAGGTAATGCAGGAATCCGCTGACCAGCGCCGAGACCAGCAGGAACATGGCCTTGCGGATGCCGGCCCCGGGCGACTTGAGAATGGTCGCCACCGCGACGCCGCCCGGGTAGGTCAGGCGTTCGTAGTCGATCATCTGCTTGCGCAGGGGAATGATGAAGCCGATGCCGAGGAACGCCCCGGCGATGGCGCCGAAGGTCAGCAGCACCGGGTTGAAGTCGGTCCCGTAGCCGAGAATGAAGATGGCCGGCACCGAGAACATCATGCCGCTCGAGGCGCCGTTGACGGCGCTGGCCACGGTCTGGACGATGTTGTTCTCGATGATGCTGTTGCGCCGCAGCATGCCGCGCAGGATGGCGAAGCCCAGGATGGCCGCCAGCTCCGAGCCCTCGATGGAGAAACCGAGGATCAGGGCCGCATAGCCGATGCTGACGGCGATGACGGCGCCCAGGAAATAGCCGACCAAGACCGCTACCGGCGTCAACTCGGGGTAAGCGCCCTGACGCACCGTGCCGCCGGTTTGAGTCTGTGCATGTTTCACGCGATGTTCCTGTTTGTTCTTCCCGCGCTGAGCCTGAATACGTTCCAGGCCAGGTTACAGGCCGTAGGCCCAGATCAGAACGCCACAGAGTACCAGCCACAGCAGGATCGTCAATGGCAGCCCGACGCGGACGAAGTCGCCGAACCGGTAGCCGCCGGCATTCATGATCAGGATGTTGGTCTGGTAGGACATCGGGGTGACGAAACTCAGGTTGGCGCCGAACAACACCGCCAGCACGAACGGCTCCAGCGGCAGCCCCAGGCGCTGCGCGATGCCGATGGCGATGGGCGTTCCGATCACGGCCGCGGCGTTGTTGGAGACCACGTTGGTGAGGATGCCCATCATCAGCATCAGGCCCATCAGCACCACCGGAGGGGGGGCGCCGAAGGTGATGGAGACGAACAGGCTGGCCAGATAATCGGCGCCGCCCGTCTTGAGCAGCGCCGCGCCCATGGCAAGCGACGCGACGATGATGAGGATGACCTGGGTGCTCAGCGCGTTCATGGCATCCTTCCAGTTCAGGCACCCGGTGACGATCAGCACCAGGCTGCCGAGCAGCGCGCTGATCTCGATCGGCATGATGCGCAGCGCTGCCAGCGCCACCACGCCGATGATGGTGGCCAGCGCCAGCGGCGCCTTGCGGGTGCGTGGCAGTTCGATGCTGCCGTCGAGTACCAGGAAATCGGGTGAGCCCTTGAGGTCGGCGAGATTTTCCGGGGTCGACTGCACCAGCAGCACGTCCCCCGTGCGCAGGCGAATCTCATCGAGGCCGGGTGACTCGCGTCCCTCCATGCCCTCGAAACGGTTGAAGGCCAGCAGCCGCAACCCATGGCGGGAATACAGGCGCGCGTTGCCGATACGCGTGCCGTTCAGGCGCGAGGCCGGGGTGATCGCGACTTCCGCGATCTGCTGGCCCTCGGCGCTGAGCGGGTGCGCTGCATCCACCTGGTGCTCGCCGGAGAACAGGGTGCCCCCCAGCACCCGCGCATATTCGCGCAGATTGCTCTGCGTGTCCGAGGTGGTGATGCGATCGTCGGCCTTGAGCAGCACGTCCGGCAGGGTCTTCAGAAACACGCCCGGTCCCCGCTGGATGGTTTCCACGCGCATGGCATCGCCGGTGCGGGCCAGCGCGTCCGCCAGCGTGCCGCCCACCACCGCACTGTCCGGGTTGAGCCGAATCTGTGCGGTGTAGTAGCGGGACACGCCGCGGCTCATCGGCGGCCTGCGTTCCGGAATCAGGCGCGGCGCCACCAGCCAGAGGTACACGACGGCCAGGGTCCCGGCCACCAGCACGGGCCCGACGAAATCGAACATGTTGAACCGGTCCATGCCCATGTCTGCCGCCACATTGACTACCAGCAGGTTGGTGGAGGTGCCGATGGTGGTGGCCATGCCGCCGAGGATGCTGGCAAAACCCATCGGAATGAGCGTGCCGGAGGACGGCAGGCCGGTCCTGATCGCGACGCCGATGAGAATGGGCAGCAACATGACCACGATCGGCGTGTTGTTGATGAAGGCGCTGAGCACGGCGGTGATGGCGAGGGTCAGCAGCAGCGACAGCACCGGGCCCCGGCGCCACATGCCCGCCAGCAAGCGGCCCACGGGTTCCAGCGCCCCGGTGCTGATCAGGCCCTGGCCGACGATCATCAGGGCGCAGACGGCGACCAGGGCGCGGTTGCCGAAACCCAGGAAGAAGTCGCTCGGTCGCAGCGCCGTGCCCTCGAACTCGAATGGAAACAGCTGAAAGCCCACGGTCAGGGTGACCAGCACCACCAGGCTGGTGGTCTCCAGCGGAATCTCCTCCCGCGTGAACATGACCAGGGCCGCGACGATCAGGATCATGACCGCCAGCGCGTGGGCGTTGGGTAGCGCGAGCTCCAGCATGGTTATATCGGGATTCCGAGCTCGGCGGCCAACGCCGCCCCGCTCTCGAGCGGCGGCTGGCAGCTGGTGCCCTTACAGACGAAGGCGCGGCTGCGCTCACCCACGCGGTACGCGCCCAGGATGCCCGGCAACGGCTCCGCGTCCGGATCGAGCAGGTAGCAGCGCAGCCGTTCCCCGCCGCGCGCAATGGCCTGCCACTCCATCAATTCCTCTCTATTCGCACCGGCCAGGATGACCTGCGTGGGGGGGTCGAGGAATTCGTCCAGGGCGCACAGCAGGCTGGCATGGGCCAGCGGGTAGCGCCCCAGCTCGGTGCTGGCCGCCCGCAGGGTGCGCTGCGCGGCGTCCAGATAGCGTGGCTCTGCAAGCAGGTGGCCGAGTCGCACCAGGGCGTGTGCGGCCACCCCATTGCCGCCCGGTGTGGCGTCATCCTGGAACGGGCGCATGCGGTGGATCGGGACCGGCTCGGAGGCGGTGGAAAAAAAGAAGCCGCCACGCTCGTTGTCCTGAAAGTGATCCAACAGCTGGTCCGCCAGCCGCGCCGCCAGCTGCAGGTATTCAGGCCGCCACCGTTCCTCGAGCAATGCCAGGCTGGCTTGCAGCAGGAACGCGTGATCGTCCAGGTAAGCGGGAAACTGCACCTCGTCACCCGCCAGCACCGCGTGCAGCCGGTCATCGATCCACAGTCTGCGGGCCAGCAGGCGCATGGTCCGCTCGGCGGCATCCACCCAGCCTTCGTTGCCCAGCGCCGCGCCGGCCCGCACCAGGCCTTCGGCGCACAGGGCATTCCAGGCGGTCAGGCGCTTGGTGTCGGTGGTCGGCGGAACCCGCGCCGCGCGCGCCGCGCGCAGCGTGTCCAACGCCTCCCGCAGCGGCGGTGCGAGGGCTTCCTCGCGGCTGCGCTGGAGGTGCCAGGCTCGCCCCTCGAAATTGGG
>JABAOH010136723.1_pt1 | contig 23555 bp, 20 predicted proteins | sample 7062181 | NCBI WGS metagenome assembly JABAOH01 (sample SAMN14538630, study PRJNA623070) | marine sediment metagenome | biome: marine biome [ENVO:00000428]; feature: marine pelagic biome [ENVO:01000023]; material: deep marine sediment [ENVO:00002113]; isolation source: pool of 5 deep marine... | reverse complement strand
CGCGCTCCTACGGCCAATGGCTGTGGTCGCGGGCGGGCCGAAGCGCGAGGCGGCCGAGCCATAAGGGAAAGGAATGCTCCAGGTGCAACGCCCGGGTGCAACAATCCGGGGAATTGGCAATCGCGCGCTGGGCGCGCTCCTACGGCCAATGGCTGTGGTCGCGGGCGGGCCGAAGCGCGAGGCGGCCGAGCCATGCGGAAAAGAATGCCCCGGGTTGAACGCCCGGGCGCCAGAATCCGGGGGAGTGGCCATCGCGCGCTGGGCGCGCTCCTACGGCCAAGCGCTACCGTCGCGGGCGGGCCGAAGCGATCGAGGAGCGGCAATCGTTAAAGAGTGTCGCGGATCTCGGCGGCAACCTCTTTGACCCGCCGTCCATCCGTTTCGACGACCAGGTCGGCGATCTCACGATAGAGTGGATCGCGGATCTCCATCAGTTCCTCGAGCACCTTCTGTGGGTCATCGTTTTCGAGCAGCGGCCGGTTCCTGCCGCGACTCGTGCGGTCCAGCTGCTGCTTGACGGTCGTGTGCAGGTAGATGACGTAGCCGCGTCCGCCGAGATGACTCCGGTTCTGCGGATCGAGGACCGCACCGCCGCCAGTCGCGAGCACGATGCCCTGCCGCGCGGACAGGTCGTCGATCACTTTGGCTTCGCGTTTGCGGAATCCTTGCTCGCCCTCTTTTTCGAAGATGAACGGGATGTCGACACCGGTGCGATTCTCAACTTCCTCGTCGCTGTCCACGAAGTCCATGTGCAACAGCCGCGCGAGCTGACGGCCGACAGCCGACTTGCCCGCGCCCATCGGCCCGACGAGAAACAGGTTCTGCGGTTTCTTCATTATCTGTGAAGCGCGAAAGCAAAAAGCCAACCCGGAGGTTGGCTTTCTGCTTGTTGCCTATAGCGTATCCAGACAGGAGGCGCTTTGGCCAAACGGGCTGATGACGCCCGGCGGAGCCTCGGCCTCCTCATCCACATCCTCGCCGTTGATCGACAGGATGAAGTTGCTGGCTTCCGCGAACTCGGTGCCCTGTACAGACGTTGTCGCCTGAAGGGTGACGTGCACCCAGCGCGCATGATCCTGCGGATAGAAAATGTCGACGATGCCAAAGCCGGCCGCGTCCGTCGTGAAGGTGCCGCTGCCGGTCGACTGTGCAACCGCCGTAGCGATATTGCCCGCTTCGATGCGGCCGCTCAGGTTGTTGTCTTCGCCGGCGTCCAGGACGCCGTTGCGGTTCACGTCTTCGTCGGCGCAAGGCCCTGCGGTGACATTCTGCACCCAGGCCCCGGCGAGCGCGTCATAGAACCAGAAGCCCTTGAAGTAGGCATTCGACAGGATACCGGCCTGGACCGTCACGCCCTCGACGCCGTTACCCTGCGAGTCCGTCACCTGGATGGCGAATTCGACCCGATACTGCGCAGAGTTCGGCTCGAAGATCGAGTTGCCCGTGCCGATCGAGATAAACACTTCGCGTTGCGCGACGGTGAGCGCCACGCTGTCCGCGATGGCCGTACCCTGTACGGTGCCGGTGATGACCACGCCGTTATTGGCGCTGGTTGTCGAACTCGACGTATAGAAAGTCTGTGCCCGACCCTGCAGGTCGGTCTGTGCGGACGCTACGGACAGCTGGCCGCCCGTGACGTCCTGCAGATCGAACAGGACCGTCGCGTTTGTGACCAGGTTGCCGGCTGCATCGCGAACCACCGCGGTGATCTGGCTCTGCTCGTTCGGGCCCAGCGTAAACGGATTGGCCTGGATATCGATCGTGGCCGGCTGATCTGCGACGAACTGTACGTCGACCGACGTGCTCGTGCCGCCAGCGTTCGTCGCCGTGATCTGCGCCGGACCGGCGTTGGTCGACTGGATCGACACGGTCGCGGTGCCGGCGGCGTCGGTCAGCGCCGTCAATGCCGACAAGGTGCCGCGCGTCGAGCTGAACGTGATCGTCTGGCCCGCCTGCGGTGTGCCGCCAACCGACCAGTTGAGCGATACCGGCGTCGGCGTGTTCAGCAGGATCTGGTCTCCGGCCACCGGCGCGATCAGCACGAAGCTGTCGTTCGAGACGTTCAGATTGCGCACCACCGAAATGCCGAGCGCCGTTGCCGTGAGCGTGTCGGCGCCGGCGACGCCTGCAGTCACGTCGAACTGCGCCTGACCCGCCGAGTCCGTGGTCAGCACGGCCGACGAGAGCGTGTTGCCTGCCGACGAGCTGACGTCGACTGTCTGTCCCGAGATGCCGTTGCCCGCGCCATCGAGCAGCACGACCGTGTAGGTCGCCGTGTCGCCCTGCGCAAGCTGAGGCGCGCCCGTCATGTCGAGCGACGTCCCGGTGACGTCTACGCCGACGCTGCCGGTCACGCCCTGCGCATCGGCAGAGACCGTGATCGTCCGCGGCGTCGGATCGCCGCCACCTGTCAGAGTCGCGCTGACGATACCGCCCTGGTCGGTCACCGGGTTGATGATCGTCAGCGTGCCGGAATCCGACGACATGATGACGGTGACGCCTTCCATCGCGACGTTGTTGGTGTCGCGGACGATTACCTGGATGGTTACCGATGCCCCGGGAACCGCATCGAGATTCGGGCTGCTGGCGAGCACCGTGACGCCGGCCACTGCTGGCCCGCCGCCCGGTGTCGGTCCGCCGCCGGTGTCCGGCGTTAACGTGTTATCACTGCCGCAGGCCGCAAGTGCCAGCGCCGTGAACACGGTTGCGAGACTAATCAGTTTTCTCATTGCTCCAATTCCTTTCAGGCCGTTCCGGTAGCTTCGACGGCTAGTAAATGCTGGAACCCTCGTTGAGGATCCTCGGCGTTACAAAGATCAACAGTTCTGCTTTGTTCGAGACGTTTGTCGTCGAACGGAACAGATTCCCTACCCCCGGAATGTCGCCTAGGAAAGGCACTTTATTTATAGTCTCGCGACGCTCGGTCTCGTAAATGCCACCGAGCACTACGGTTTGTCCGTCCCTGACCAGCACCTGCGTCTCGACGGAACGCGTATCGATACTCGGCACCAGTCCGCCGGTCGCGCTCGGCGTCAACTCACCCACGCTGTCCTTGCTGACAACGAGATCCATGATGATGTTGTTGTCCGGCGTAATCTGCGGCGTCACCGTAAGGCTCAGCACCGCTTTCTTGAACTGGGTGGTCGTTGCGCCCGAGGACGCAGACTCCTGGTAAGCGATCTCGACACCCTGTTCGATGCGCGCCTCTTTCTGGTTCGCGGTAATGAGACGCGGCGTCGAGACGATCTCGCCGCGACCCTCTGCCTGCAGCGCGGTCAGCTCGAGATCGACGATGTAGTCGGAATCGAGGACAGCCAGCGCCAGTCGACCTGCCGGGTTCTCGATCGGCACGTTGATGTTGTAGCGATCCGCGATGCCCGGCGCGGTAACCGGGAACGGCGTGCCCGTGTTCGCGAGGTTATCCAGCGCGGAGCCGACGATGATGTCGCTGCCCTCGCCGGTGCCGGTCACCGAGATCAGGCCGTCGCTCGAATTCTCGGCGACGCCCGTGACGCCGAAGCGTACGCCGAGGTCACGGCTGAAGTCGTCGTTGACGACCACGATGCGTGACTCGATCAGTACCTGGCGGATCGGGATGTCCAGCGTACGGACGAGGCGGCGGATGTCCTGCAGACGCTCCGCCGTGTCCTGCACCAGGAGCGTGTTCGTGCGGTCGTCGATGCCGACGCTGCCGCGTTCCGACAGCAGGCTGTTGTTGCCCGTGCCGGCGCCGGATTCACCGCCGATCAGGGCCGCAAGGTCGCCCGCTTTCGCGTAGTTGACCTGCAGGAACTCGGAATACAGCGGTTCCAGTTCGGTGATTGCCTGCCTGGCTTCGAGGTCGGCCGTCTCGCGCGCTGCGATCTCTTCGGCCGGCGCGACGATGATGACGTTGCCGTTCTCGCGCATGTCCAGACCCTTGGTGGTCATGACGATGTCGAGCGCCTGGTCCCAGGGAACATTACGCAGACGCAGCGTGACGTTGCCCTGCACCGTGTCGGAGACGACGATGTTGCGGCCCGACGTTTCAGCCAGCAGCTGCAATACGGCGCGCGTCTCGATGTCCTGGAAGTTCAGCGTCAGGCGCTGACCTTCATATTCCTTCGACTCCGAGAACAGCGAGGACGCTGCATCCGGATCCTCGACGCGCGGGTTGATCTCGATCGTGAACTCGTTGTCCGACTGGTAGGCGAGCTGCTCGTAGCTGCCTTCCGCGGAGATGACGATGCGCGTGTCGAGATTCGTGCGCAGCGTATCGACCGTCGTAACCGGCGTCGCGAAGTCCATGACGTCGAGTCGGCGCATCAGTTCGGCCGGCAGCGCCGTGTCCTTGAATACGGCAACGACGCGACCGCCTTCCTGGCGAATGTCGACCGGCGTGCCCGGGTCGCTCAGGTTGACCATGACGCGGCCACCGCCGTCGCGTGTGCGGCGGAAGTCGACGCTGTTGATCTGGCGAGCGCCGCTCGAGGCGAAGTTCGGCGTCGATTGCGAGCTTGAGCTGCCGGCGAACTGGGTAACGCCTTCGCTCAAGTCGTCGCCGCCGAGCGTGACAAAAATCGTATTGCCGCTCTTGCGCGTGTCATAGGGAACCATGGCGTCGAGGTTGAGCACGACGCGGGTACGGCCGTTGGCTTCTGCCGTCAGCACCGTGTCCAGCGGGCCCAGGTTGACGTCGCGGCGCCGCGACGACAGGCCGAGCGAGGTCTCCGGCAGGTCCAGCGCGATGCGGGCCGGGTCGTCGATCGTGAAGGCCAGCGGATCGGGCGCCGTGCCGCTCATGATCAGCTTCAGTTCAACGCGCTGACCCGGCAGGCTTTGCACCTGAATGTCCTGCAAGCGGTTGCTCTCCTGCGCGTTTACCGAAACGGCGCAGACTGCAAGCACCGCCGCAGCCATTTGCATGACCCAACGTCGGTATTGGCCGAGCGTTGACTTAAAGTTAGGTGTCATTCCAAATACTCCCAGTTTCATTCAGGCGTCAGTCCGCCAGGGACACCGCGGCGTCCCGCTCGAGGTATCCACCGATTCCGTCCGAAATAATCTCTACCAGCGCGATTTCAGAATCGTCGATCGAGACGATCCGACCATCGTTCTGCCCCATGTAATTGCCCGGCACGACCCGGTGAATGAGCCCGTCCGAGGTCTGGATCAGGCCGTAGTTGGTCTCACCGAGCTGCAAGGTACCCACCATCCGCAGCGTATCCAGCGGAAAACTTTCCAGGAATTCGCGACTGCGCTCGGGATCGGGACGCGTGCCGCCGGCTCCCGGGCCGCCGGTAACCTGCGGCGAATCCGGCACGAACGGTGAGCGCAGGCCCTGCGCGTCGGCCGTGTAGGTGAACACCTCGTAAGGCGTGATCTCCGGCAGCGGCTCGATACGCCCGCCCGGACGCGCCTTGATTTCGTTGATGTACTGATCGAGGTCATCCATGTCGTTGCCGCATGCGCCAAGCGCAAACGCCGCCAGGCAGACGACGACCAGGTTCTTTGAGAAGAAAGCCTTCATCAATCGCTCTCCTCTTCAATATATCGATAGGTCTTGGCCGTAACCTGCATGGTCAGGCTGTCGAAGTTGTCTGGATTGTCCGGCGTGATATTGATGTCATGCAGGGTCACGATTCGCGGCAGTGCGGCGACCCCGCTCACGAAGTTGGCAATCTCGTGATAGCCGCCGGAGAGACTGATCGTGATCGGCTTCTCGGCGTAGAAGTCTTTCGGTACTTCCGGCTGCGGCTGGAACAGCTTTTCCTGCAGGCCGGCAGCGAGACCGGTCTGCGAAATGTCGACGATCAGGCTCGGGATCTCCGTCTCGCCGGGCAGCTGGCGTAGCATCGTGCCGAACGACTGCTCGATCTGCGCCAGCTGAGCGCGGTAAGCGTCGAAGTTCGCCGCCTTGCGCTGCTTATTTTCGAAAACGTCGCGCAGCGTGATTTCTTCCTGCTGTACGCGCTGCAGTGCCGGATACTTGTCCTCGATAATCATCCAGTAGATGCCGAGGCCGACAACGACCGCAAACACGATGCCGATGACGCCGGCACGGAACATGAACGGCCAGCGGCCGATGTCATTCGCATCGAGGCTTTGCAGTTCTTCGAGGAAATTCATAACCCTTCCTCCTCTTCAGCCAGAGGACTGGTCTGTTTCAAGGTGACCACGAACTCGGCCTGCCTGGCAGGGCCCTGCTCGGTCGTTTCCACCTTCGTGACGCTCGGATCCGTCAACCACTGCGACTGGTCCGTCTGCCGCATCAGCGCGGACACGCGCGTGCTCGACTGTGCGATACCCTTGAGCTCGATGGAGCTACCCTGCTGCGTCATGCCGTTCAGGTAGACGCCTTCGGGCATCTGCCGGGTGATCTCGTCAAACAGGTGCACGATCTCCGGGCGACTGCGCTGCAGCTGCTCGATGATATCCATGCGCGCCAGGAGGCGTTCCTTCTGGCGCTCCAGGCTGTCGATCTCGGTGATGCTCTTCTCGAGCTCCGCGATCTCTGCCTCGAGGCGCTGGTTGCGCGCCACCTGTCCGTCGATCATCTGCACGAACATGAACAAGGTCAGGCCGACCACTCCGGCTGCGGCGATGACCGCACCGGCGAGGGCAACCATGAAGTCCTGTTGCCTTTTCTTGCGCTCGGCTTCGCGCCAGGGAAGTAGATTAATGCGTGGCATCTTAGTCGAAGCTCCTCAGTGCGAGCCCGCAGGCGGTCAGGAGTGCGGTTGCGTCTTTATGAACGCCCTGTGACTTGGCCTTGGACGAGATCTTCATCTGCCCGAGCGGATCGCCGACTTCCGTCGGGATGCCGACCCGGCTGGAGATGACGTCTGCTATGCCCGGGATGTTGGCGCAGCCACCGCAGACAAGGATCATGTCCGGTTGCTCCCTGCCGCCGCCCGAGGCCAGGTAGAACTGCAATGAGCGGCTGACCTGTTGCGTCATGTCGTCGACGAACGGCTCGAGCACTTCCGGCTGGTAGTTGCTCGGCAGGCCGCCCTGCTTCTTGGCGCGCCCGGCGTCTTCCATTGACAGGCCGTAGGTGCGCATGATTTCTTCCGTCAGCTGCTGCCCGCCGAACGCGAAGTCGCGGGTGTAGATGACCTTCAGGTCCTGCAGCACACTGAAGGTCGTGCTGCTCGCCCCGATATCGACGATGGCAACCGACTGATCGGCGCCTGCGTCGGGAATCTGGTGACTGAGGAGCTGGCAGGCGTTCTCGAGCGCGAAGGCTTCGACGTCGACGATCTGGGCGCTCAGGCCCGCAGCCTGCACCGCCGACTGCCGCTGTTCGACGTTCTCGGTGCGCGTCGCGACCAGCAGGACATCGAGCAGCTCGGGATCGTTCTCGTTCGGGCCGACGATCTCGTAGTCGAAGCTGACTTCCTCCATCGGGAACGGGATGTACTGGTCGGCCTGGATTTCGACCTGGCCCTCGAGGTCTCGTTCGGAGAGGCTCGACGGCATCTGGATGACCTTGGTGATCGCCGCGTCACCGCTGATCGCGATGGCGACATCGGTGGCTTTGGCGCCAGCACGTTTGACGGCCCGGCGGATGGCTTCTCCGACGGCTTTGGCATCCACAATTGCCTTTTCGTTAACCGAACTTGGCGGAGTGGGCTCTGCCGAATAGGACTCGACACGGAAGCGTTTTCCGCTCTGCGACAGCTCGATCAGCTTCACCGATGACGTCGTTATGTCGAGACCTAGCAGAGGCTGTGATTTTTTTCCAAAAAACACGTAAATATCCTTCTAAGTCGGTGAGTTGCAGAGCAATTTTCGGCCCAAGCTCAGCAAATCGATTTAACTATATATCAATAAAATGTTAAATAAAACGTGACTTTGCTCACGATTCATGGAGTTCCAAGCGACCCTTATGTTACTAACGCGGCCGGCTCCGTTCCGTGAACTGGTCGGCATCGGCAGGTCTCGTCAGAAAACAGCTCCCGGCAAGCTCACGGCCGGTTTTCGTTGCGGGCGGAAGATAAACGTGGCTATCATCCGCTCAGGTCCGGGGCACCCTGGCGAGCCCCGCGCCACCGGATTGCCACATTTGGGCATCAGCATCACCGTGAAGCAGTCCGGCAGGGTCCGACGACATTTGATGTTGGGCACGTCGGCCGCCCCTGTCCGGAAGCAAGCAGGATCATGCAGGAACGATATTCGAGCAACGAAACGTCCCGCTCCCCGAGCAGGAGACGACGCATCGCGCGCTGGTCGGTGCTCGTCCTGGGCCTGGGGGTCAGCGTCGTCATGGCGGCGACTGCCACCGTCATCGGCGCCTATCATTATGTGTCGCCGAGCCTGCCGCCAGCGGAGACCATCCGCGAGATACCCCTGCAGATTCCGTTGCGGATCTACAGTCGTGACGGCCGCCTGATCGAGGAAGTCGGCGAGCGGCGCCGCATCCTCGTGACCTGGGATGACCTGCCGCCTTTCGTCGTGGACGCCTTCGTGTCGGCCGAGGACGGCCGGTTCTTCGAACATCCGGGCATCGATTACCAGGGCATCCTGCGCGCGCTCGTCAGGCTGATCACCAGCGGCGAGATTTCCGGCGGTGGCAGCACCATCACCCAGCAGCTTGCGCGCGATTATTTTCTGACCCGCGAGCAGCTGTTCACGCGCAAGCTGCGCGAGGCCTTCCTCGCCTGGCAGATCGAGAAGACCTTTACCAAGGAAGAGATCATGGCGCTCTTCCTGAACAAGATGTTTTTTGGTCAGCGGGCTTACGGCGTCGCGGCCGCCGCGCAGGTCTATTACGGCAAACCGCTGACCGCGATCAATATCGCGGAAGCGGCCACCCTGGCCGGCGTGTTGCCGGCGCCCTCCGAGTACAACCCGGTACGCAGTCCGGCGAACGCCGAGATGCGCCGCCGTTACGTGCTGAACCGGATGCACGAGCTCGACTACATCGACGAACGCCAGCTCGAAGAAGCGCTGGAATACCCGCTCGAATCGAGACTTTACGGCACCAAGAACGAGCTGTCGGCGCCATACGTCGCGGAGATGGTCCGCCGTGAAATGCTGGTGCGCTACGGCGAGGATACCTACTCCGCCGGTTATCGCGTCATTACCACGCTCGATTCCCGCCTGCAGTCCGCGGCGCGCTATGCAGTCAGGAACGGCCTGCTGGAATTCACCCGTCGACGCGGTTATCGCGGCCCGATCGAGTCACTGGAACTCGAGCCGGAGATCCTCGCCGCCGATTACCAGGACTGGCCCGAGGAACTCCGGCGCCAGCTGCAGGATTACGGCAATCCGGCCGAACTCGAGGTCGCGCTGGTCACTGCGCTCAACGAAGACAACAGCGTCGATATCGTCCTGCAGAACGGCATTCCATCGACGATCGCCTGGCACGGCATCAAGTGGGCGCGCCCCTACGTCGATCGCGAAACGACAGGCCCGCCGCCCGAAGCCGTCACCGACGTGCTCGCTGCCGGTGACATTATCTATGTCATGCCGATAACGATCGGCGGCTGGGCGCTTGCGCAATTGCCGACCGCGCAGGCCGCCATCGTCTCGGTCGATCCGCAGGATGGCGCCATCACGAGCCTTGTCGGCGGCCTCGATTTTTCTCTCAGCAAGTTCAATCGTGCCGTGCAGTCAGCGCGGCAACCGGGCTCGTCGTTCAAACCCTTTATCTACTCGGCCGCACTCGAGCACGGCAATACGCTGGCGACAATCGTTCCGGATTCTCCCGTCGTGATCAGCTCGGCCGCGCTCGAACGCCTGTGGCGACCGGTGAACTACAGTGGCCGTTTTTATGGCGATCAGCGGGTGCGCGAAGCGATGGTGCGTTCGATGAACCTGGCGTCGGTGCGACTGCTGCTCAACAACACCGGCATCGGCAACGCGATCAATCACCTGCGGCCTTTCGGCTTCAATGATGCGGCGCTGCCGAGAAACGGCTCGCTCGCGCTCGGCGGCGGCAACGCATCGCCGCTGGACATGGCCCAGGCTTATGCGACTTTTGCGAATGGTGGTTACGCGGTCAAGCCGTACGTCATCGACGCGATCATCGGCCCGAGCAGCGAAATACTCTACCGGGCGGATCCGCTGGTTGTCTGTCCCGAGTGCGAACCTGCGGAGGAGCCGCCGCTACCGGTCGGACCGGAGCCGCAGTTCCCGGTCCACTTGCCGGGCGCCGACAAGGTGTCCGGCACGCAACCGCCGGTAACGGACCCGAAGCTTGTCGGCAAGCCGACCGATGATGGCCGCGATTCCGACAGCTGGAGCAACGCCGGTGGCGCAGTGACTATCGACGATCTCGATCCCGCCTACCAGGATTTTTATGGCGACGGCCTCGTATCCCTGGAACAGATGGCTGACATGGGTGAGTCGTATCAGCCGGATGCGACGGTCGCTCCGGAGCTGTTCGCGGACGTCAAGGTCGCGGAACGCATCATCAGCCCGCAGAATGCGTTCCTGATCCAGGACGCAATGCGCGACGTCATCCGCCGCGGCACTGGCGTTCGCGCGCGCGTCCTTGGGCGGTCCGACCTCTCCGGCAAGACCGGGACATCCAACGACCGGCGCGACGCCTGGTTCGCGGGTTTCAACGCCGACATCGTCGGCGTGGTGTGGGTGGGCTATGACGATGACTCGGCGCTCGGACCGCGCGAGGAGGGTTCGCGCACGGCCCTGCCGATCTGGATCGAGTTTGCGAGGAACGCCTTCAAGGGCATGCCGAACCACCGGCTGGACATACCGGAGGGAATCGTCAGCGTGCGCATCTCGAAAACGACAGGCTGTCCTGCCGATGCATCGACGCCATTCGAGGACGTGATGTTCGAATACTTCCGCGAGGACATGACGCCTGAGTGTGAAATAGACGACGCCGTCCCGGACATCTTCAACACTTCGGACGAATCGACCGATCTGTTCTAGCGACGCTGAAAAGGAGCCAGCGGCATGGGCAAGCGAAAGGTTTCGAATAATGATCGCGCACGCAAGATGCTCGCCCAGGAAGCCGCACGCATCATCGTCGAACAGGGCATCCAGGATTTCCGCGTCGCCAAGACCAAGGCTGCCGAAAGACTCGGCCTGAAAGAGCGGGGCTCACTGCCCGGCAACAGCGAAATCCAGCAAGCCGTCGGCGAGCATCTCCAGCTGTTCGGACGCGAGTCCCATACCGATCTGTTGCAATCCTTCCGCCGCGTGGCGCTCTCGGCCATGGAGATCCTCTCGCCCTTCAGTCCGCGCCTCGTCGGCCCGGTCCTGCACGGCACTGCCGCAGCCAACTCGGCAGTCAACCTGCACGTGTTCTCCGACACGCCCGAACTCATCGCGATGAAGCTCGACGAGAACCAGCTGGCTTACAAGCCCTACGAGCGGCGACTCAAAAGCCGGCGCGACTGTGTCGAGACATTTGCCGGGTATCGATTCCTGCACAGCGACCTTGCGGTCGAGGCAACGGTGTTCCCGGTCGACGGCATGCGGCAGGCGCCGATCAGCCCGGTCGACGGCCGGCCGATGAAGCGTGCCGACGCCGCAGCCGTGCAGAAACTGCTCGACGACGACTAGGTCACAGGTCGGGGCCGTTATCGCGGCGCATTCCCATCCCTCATGGCTCGGCCACTGCGTGGCCTGCGCTTTACTTCGGGAAAGCAACGTTCCCGAGGTCTCGCCCTCGCCAACCGGCATGCAGACCCACGACCACCGACACAGAGCGGCGGCACGCTGTCACCGTGCGGATACTTTGGGGAACAAGGAAAAGGAGTCGACTGCCGAAGGGCAGCCGACCACTACTTACGTTTCTCGACCGGGACGTAGTCGCGCTTCGGCGGACCGGAGTACAGCTGACGCGGACGGCTGATCCGACCGTGCGGATCGGTAATCATCTCGCGCCAGTGGGCTACCCAGCCCACCGTACGGCCGATCGCAAACATCACCGTGAACATCGATGTCGGGATGCCGAGCGCCCGGTAGATGATGCCGGAGTAGAAGTCGACGTTCGGATACAGGTTCTTCTCGATGAAGTAGTCGTCGTTGAGCGCCACTTGCTCCAGTTCCAGGGCAAGCTCGAACAGTGGCGAATCCGTGCGGCCCACCTTCTGCAGCACCTTGTGGCACATCTCGCGAATGATCGTCGCACGCGGGTCGAAATTCTTGTAAACGCGGTGCCCGAAGCCCATCAGCCGAAACGGGTCGTCCTTGTCCTTCGCCCTGGCGACGAATTTCGGGATGTTCTTCGCGTCGCCGATTTCCTTGAGCATACGGAGCACGGCTTCGTTGGCGCCGCCATGGGCCGGACCCCAGAGCGCCGCGATGCCGGCTGCGATTGCCGAATAAGGGTTCGCGCCGGAGCTGCCCGCCATCCTGACCGTCGAAGTCGAGCAGTTTTGCTCGTGGTCGGCGTGCAGGATGAACAACAGGTCGAGCGCCTCGGCGGCGACCTCGTCGATCTCGTATTCTTCCGCCGGTACGGCGAACAGCATGCGCAGGAAGTTCTCGGCATAGCTCAGATCGTTGCGCGGATAGATAAACGGCTGGCCTGCGGTCAGCTTGTGCGCCGCAGCCGCAATGGTCGGAAGTTTCGCGATGATGCGATGCGTGAACACCTCGCGCGCCTCCGGATTATTGACGTCCATCGTGTCGTGATAGTAGGCGGACATCGAGCCGACGACAGCCGACACGACGGCCATCGGATGCGCGTCATAGCGAAAACCGGTGAAGAAGCGCAGCATGCCCTCGTTCAGCATCGTGTGCCGGGTGATCAAGGTTTCGAACTCGTCGAACTCATCCGCGGTCGGCAACTCCCCGTATAAAAGGAGATAGGCGACCTCGATAAAATTGGACTGTTTGGCAAGCTGCTCCACCGGGTAGCCGCGGTACATGAGCACGCCGTCCTCGCCGTCGATGTAGGTAATCGTGCTGTCGCAGCTGCCCGTGGACACGAAGCCGGGGTCGTAGGTGAACACCCCCTGCTCGGCATAGAGGCGGCCGATCTCGATGACGTCCGGACCGGTCGTACCCTTGCGGACAGGCAGTTCCATTGTCGTGCCGTCAGGGCTGGTAAGCGTGAATACTTCCTTGGTCATAAGTCCATTAACCTTCGATTATTCCGGGCGTGACAAAGCGCCGGCCCGCAACAGTGAATGTTGCCGAAAGCCGGAGATGCGAGCAATTGGTGAAACTTCGTGGTTCTGCCTTGAGCGAGCCAAGTCTTCGGCTAGCCCATCCCGTACTTGCGGCGGAATTTGTCGACGCGACCGCCAGTGTCGACGATTTTCTGCTTGCCCGTGTAGAACGGATGACAGGCCGAGCAGACCTCGATGGCCAGGTCTTCACCAAGCGTCGAGCGAGTGGTGAACTCGTTGCCGCAACTACAGGTGACCTTGATGTCGTTGTAGTCGGGGTGGATATCGGCTTTCATTTTGGTGTTCCTGTTCGGGCCAAGCGCTGGAAAAAGGGCGCGTAGCATATAGCGACGGACTGGCTACCGCAAGTCCGTCGGCGGCGGCCTTATGTTATCCACAAATCCTGTGGATAACTCTGTGAAGAAAAATTGAACGAGTACCGTAAGTCGGGGTTTTTAAAAGACAGTTGCGAATATGTCTATTTTGTGTCCAATTTTATATTACTTTTATTATCAATAGCTTATATTGCCTTCTGCAGGGCCCGGCTGAAAATCCGCGCTTATTTGCCCGAATTTTTAGCAGACGATGTGCCTTGTGCATAACGCCCGACAGCGGCTGGGCGGCCCGGGGCGGCCCGACCAGGCGCCGAGGCGGACCCGGCTCAGGGCAGAAAACGCGCCTGCAGCTCGTTCAGCAGCCGCAAGCCGTCGGCCGTCGGCCGAAACTGTCCATGGGCAGGATCGACCAGCAGGCCGTCGCCGACGGCGGCATCGATTTCGCTCGCCAGCGTTTCTGCCGGCAGCCCGGTACGCGCCTCCAGCAGCGATACCGGCACCCCGTCGATCAGCCTGAGCGCGTTGAGCATGAACTCGAAGCCGAGGTCCGCGTCGTTCACGACGGTCGCGGCGGGATCGCTCCGGCCTGACTCCACCTGTTCCATGTAGGCGAGCGGATTGGCGGGCTTGCGATAGCGACGGACGCTGCCATCGCGGTGGCTCAGTTTGCCGTGCGCCCCGGCGCCTGCCGCGAGATAGTCGCCGAACTGCCAGTAGTTGAGATTGTGCAGACAGCGCTGGCCGGGTTTGGCGAACGCAGAAATCTCGTATTGTTGGTAGCCCGCATCGGCAAGCAGGCGGCCGCCGGCCAGCTGTATCTCCCAGGCGAGATCCGCGTCGGGGAGGCCGAGCGGCGGTTGTCGGTAGAAGACGGTGTTCGGTTCGAGGCTCAGCTGGTACCAGGAGACGTGCTGCGGCGACAAACAGATCAGCGATTCGATATCTGCCAGCGCACCGCGTAAATCCTGGCCGGGCAGCGCAAACATCAGGTCGATGTTGATGCTGTCGAAGCCGGCGTCCCGGGCTTCGTCATAAGTATCGACGATCTCATCGGGCCCGTGGATGCGGCCGAGCGCCTGCAACATCCGGGCATCGAAGCTCTGCGCGCCGATCGACAGCCGGGTGACGCCTGCTTCGCGATAGTCGCGAAGACTGCCGTGCTCGACGGTGCCGGGATTGGCCTCCATCGTGATCTCGCAGTCCGGCGCGAGCGCCGCATGCCGTCGGCAGGCATCGAGGATCGTGTCGATCTGCGCAGGCGCGAACAGGCTCGGCGTGCCGCCGCCGATGAAGACCGTGCCGACGGTTCGGCCCGCGCCGGCTTGCGCCTCCCGCTCGATGTCCGCAACGACGGCGGCGACATAGCGATCACGGGGCGCGTCGTTGCCGGCCTTATGCGAGTTGAAGTCGCAGTACGGACATTTGCGCACGCACCAGGGAATATGAATGTAAAGCGACAGCGGCGGGAGTTCACGGTCCATCAGCCGGCCTCGGTCAGCTCCTGCAGGCGATCCCGCAGGCGTCGAAAGGCCTTGCCACGATGACTGATTGCATTCTTTTCGTCGCGACTCATCTCCGCGCCCGTCTTCTGCTTGTCCGGATCGAGGAACACGGGGTCGTAGCCGAAGCCGCCCTCGCCGCGTCGCTCGTGCAGGATTACGCCGCGCCAGACTTCCTCGATCACGATCGGTTCATGCTGGTCGCCGGGCCAGGCAAGCACGGCCGCGCAGTGAAAGCCCGCGCCACGCTCCGCGTCGCTGACGGACTCGAGCTCCTGCAGTAACAGGTCCAGGTTGTCGTCATCGGTCGCATCCTCGCCGGCGAAGCGGGCGGAGCGTACGCCCGGCCGACCGCCGAGCGCGTCGACGCAAATGCCCGAATCATCCGCCATCGCCGGCAAACCCGAACGCGCCGCCGCGAAGCGGGCTTTCAGTAATGCGTTCTCTGCAAACGTGCCCCCCGTCTCTTCGGGGGACTCGATGCCGAAGTCCGACTGCGCGACGACCTGCACATCGATGCAGGAAAAAAGCTCGGCAATCTCGCGGATCTTGCCGACGTTGCCGGTAGCCAGGACGATCTTTTGCACGACGATTAATCTGCTGATTCGATCGCTTCGACCTGGGCGCTGATGATTTCATCCACGCCCTTGCTTGCAAGACCGAGCAGCGCATCGAACTCTATGCGGTCGAACGCATGTCCTTCCGCCGTGCCCTGGACTTCGACGAATTTGCCGAGATCGTTCATGACGATATTCATGTCGGTCTCTGCTTCGGAATCCTCGACATAATCGAGATCGAGTATCGGCGTGCCGTTGAATATGCCGACCGAGACGGCGGCGATATGCCCGTGCACGGGATTCTTCTTCAGTTCGCGCCTGCTGCAGAGCCGGTTCATCGCGATCTGCAACGCGACGAAGGCGCCGCTGATCGCAGCCGTACGCGTGCCGCCGTCAGCCTGCAACACATCACAGTCGAGGGTCACGGTTCGCTCGCCCAGCGCGCCGAGATCGGTCGCCGCCCGCAGCGACCGGCCGATCAGTCTCTGGATTTCCTGGGTGCGGCCGGACTGTTTACCGCGCGCGGCTTCGCGGCCGGATCGCGTATGCGTCGAGCCCGGCAGCATGCCATATTCGGCGGTGACCCAGCCGCCGCCCTGGCCGCGAAGCCAGGGCGGCACCCGGCCTTCGACGCTGGCGGTGCACAGCACGCGCGTGCCGCCGAACTCGGCCAGGACGCTGCCCTCCGCGTGGCGGGTGAAATCGGTAATGAACTGCACCGGCCGCAGTTCGTCCGCTGCACGACCACTGGGTCTCATGACCACATTCCCCTGAAATGAATTGCTGGCCGTCTGTCCGCTGGCTCAGGCGAGCGCAGGACAAGGCAAAATCGACGAAAAAAGCAGTGTATACATAAATACGCGCATATTTTGAGGAGATTTTAACGCGGTACCGCGCTCGCCTGAGCCAGCGCAGGGACGGCTAGTCGCCCAGCCAGAGGATTGCGGTGCCGGTCGTATTATCGCTGTACGGGGCGTTCATCCGCAGCGCCTTCATGCTGAGCGCCTTCAGATTCTCGGCGAGACCGATGGTCCGGTGAGTCGAAATCTCCGCAATTTCAGTGTCGTTCATGCCCGACCAGAGGCCGTCCGAACAGGCGAGCAGCACGTCGCCGTCCTCAAGCGGCTTCTTGCGCGTGATGCTCATGTCCGGCACCGGCGCGTCCCCGCCGATACAGCATTCGACGAAATTTCGCATCGGATGATCGAGCGCTTCTTCTTCCGTGATCGCGCCTTCCTGGATAAGCACCTCGACATGGCTGTGATCGCGCGAACGCGACATGACCTCGCCATTGCGCAGCAGGTAGATGCGACTGTCGCCGATATGCGCCCACCAGCTGCCGGTTTCCTGGATCAGGCAAATGGCGCAGGTGGCTCGCGGCCGGAAGTCGACTTCCTGGTCGACGCCGAGCCGGACGACTTCGTCATGCGCCCGCGACAGCGCCATGTACAGGAACCCTTGCGGATCGAATATCGGCAGGCTGGTCGACGTGAACTGCTCCTGCACCGTATTCAGGCCGACCTCGGCGGCCACAGCGCCGTCCGAGTGCCCGCCCATGCCGTCGAATACGAGCATGATCGCGGCGTCATCGGCAACGATGACCGCGGCCCGGTCCTGGTTATCCTGGCGATCGCCCAGTGCGGATACTTTTGCGTATTCGATTTTCATTCGCGGACGGTTGACCCTCAATCTTCCGGTTTATGCTGGTCCGAGTCGGCCGGCCAGCTTAAAATAAATGTCCCAATAAACAAAACCAGCAAATCTACCGTATCTGCACGCTGCAGATTGACCGTTCCATTATCTCGGGGCCGGCAAACCCCGACTGTGATGGATCGCCAGTAATTGCATTTCAACCGCTTCTGTACCCCGGGGTTTTCGATGTTGAACAGTATGACCGGCTTTGCCCGCGAGACGGCTGACACGCCGTTCGGCACGATGACCTGCGAGATGCGCGCCGTGAATCACCGGTTCCTCGACATTCAGTTTCGCCTGCCGGATGAGCTGCGGGCGAAGGAGATCGAGCTGCGTAACCGTATCGGGGAGTCGCTCAAGCGCGGCAAGGTGGAGTGCTTCGTCTACCTGAAGCGCGGCAAGGCGGCGACTGCAGAACTCAGCGTCAACGACGCCCTCGTCCAGCAGCTCGCAGCCCGCGCGGGTGAGATTTCCGAATTGCTTCCCGAGGCCCACGCGCTGGACCCGATCGACGTCCTGCGCTGGCCGGGTGTCGTCGTCGAACCGGAGATCGAGACGGAGCCGCTGTTCGCCGAGGCGGCGGCCATCGTCGACAAAGCCCTGCAGGCGATGGTCGAGATGCGCTCCAGCGAGGGCGAGCGCATCCGTAGCATGATCGACGGCCGCCTCGAGGACATCCTGACCATCGCGGCTGCGGTGCGGGCGCGGATGCCCGCGGTCCTGGACGCGGTACGCGCCAAGCAGCAGGAGCGCATCGACAAGCTCGACGTCGAGGCCGATCCGGCGCGTCTGGAAACCGAACTTGCGCTCATTGCCCAGAAACTCGATGTCGACGAAGAGCTCGACCGGCTCGAGAGTCATGTCAGTGAAGTCCGGACGGCGCTCGGCAGCGACGAGCCGGTCGGCCGACGTCTCGACTTCCTGATGCAGGAACTGAACCGCGAAGCCAACACGCTGGGTTCGAAGTCGGCCGATACCGAGACCACCAGGGCGGCCGTCGACCTGAAGGTGCTGATCGAACAGATGCGCGAGCAGATCCAGAACGTAGAGTAGACCGTGGCCGGTGAAGCAACACTTTTCGTGATCGCCGCGCCGTCGGGCGCGGGCAAGACGACCCTGGTCAAGGCGGTGGTCGATCGCAATCCGGCGCTGAAGTTTTCGATTTCCTACACCACCCGGCCCAAGCGCAAAACCGAGAAGCATGGCCGCGACTACTTCTTTGTCGACAAAGCGGAGTTCGACCGGCTGAAGGCCGAAGGAGAGCTGCTCGAATCGGCCGAGGTGTTTGATAATTTTTACGGCACGAGCCGCTCGCAGGTCGAGAAGCACCTGGCCGACGGCCACCACGTAATCCTCGAGATCGACTGGCAGGGCGCGCAGCAGGTGCGCAAGGCGATGCCGGAATGCGTCACCATCTTCATCCTGCCGCCGTCGCGACCCGAACTCGAACGACGGCTGCGCGGACGCAGGACCGATTCCGATGAAGTCATTGCGCGTCGCCTGCGCGATGCCCTTGGCGACATGTCCCACTGGGACGAATTCGACCACGTCATCATCAATGACGACCTCGACCGGGCCACGCTGGATCTCGAGGCCGTGTTCGCCGGGGAGGGCGAGGCGTCGCGGATCCGGAGCCCGGCGCTGATCGAGCAGGTCAAAAATATACTGGTTTAGGATCGTCCAGATGCGATAGACTGGTGGGTCTTGGGTTTGAAAAGCGCCCGCCGGGCCGGCCCGTTTATAGAATTTGGAGTCAGGAATCAATGGCCAGAATTACGGTCGAGGATTGTCTTGAAAACATAGACAACATCTTTGAAATGGTGCTCGTTGCCGCCAAGCGGGCGCGGCGCGTGGCGCACGGCGCCGACGCGCTCGTCGAACTCGAGAACGACAAGCCCACGGTCATTGCCCTGCGCGAAATTGCCGAAGGCCATATTACGCCGGCGATCCTGGAAGAGATCGAACAGCCGTCCACCGACGAGTTTCTGCAGACCGAAGTCGCCGATGACATCCTGCCCATGCGGGGTATTTCAATCGGCGACTGACAGCGGTCGAAGCGCGCCCACAAACGGCGGCGAAGCGTTAATATGGACGTATGGACTACGCGGCCGCCCTCCTGTCGAAACTGCCTGGTACGTCTCCGCGACGTAGCAAAGATCTAAAGCGGCTCGTCGAAACGCTGGAGTCCTACATGCCTGCCGAGCACATCGAGCAGGTGATGAGCGCCTATGAGTTCGGCGCCGTGGCACATAAGGGCCAGACCCGGATGTCGGGCGAACCTTACATCTCCCACCCGGTCGCAGTCGCGGGCACGCTTGCCGAAATGCACTTCGACGCGCAGACCATCGTCGCCGCGATCCTGCACGACGTCATCGAAGACACCGAGATCACGACCGCAGAGATCGAAGCGCAATTCGGCGCCGAGGTCGCCAATCTTGTCGACGGCGTCAGCAAGCTCGACCAGATGCATTTCAACAGCCGCGCGGAAGCGCAGGCCGAGAGCTTCCGCAAGATGATGCTGGCGATGATAGAGGACATTCGCGTGATCCTCGTCAAACTGGCGGACCGGCTGCACAACATGGAGACCCTGGAGGCCATGCCGCGCGACAAACAGGCCCGCATCGCCCGTGAGACGCTCGAGATCTACGCGCCTATCGCGAACCGACTCGGCATCAACCACATGAAGGTCGCGCTGGAGGATCTTGGCTTCAGGTACCTGTACCCGTTCCGTTACTCGGTCCTGCAGAACGCGCTGAAACGCAGCAAAGGCAGCCAGCGGCAGATCGTCAAGCGCATTTCCGAGAGCATCATGAAGGCGATGGACGAAGAGGGCATCGAGGGCGAGGTGCGCGGTCGCGAAAAGCACCTCTACAGCATTTACAAGAAAATGGCCGATAAGAAGCGGCTGCTGAGCGATGTCGTCGACGTCTACGGCTTCCGGATCATCGTCGACGATGTCAACACCTGCTACCGGATGCTCGGCATCGTGCACAGCCTTTACAAGCCGATGCCCGGCCGCTTCAAGGATTACATCGCGATTCCGCGCATCAACGGCTACCAGTCACTGCACACAACCCTGTTCGGCCCCAAGGGCCTGCCGCTCGAAGTGCAGATCCGCACGGCCGACATGGACCGCGTCGCCGAAGCCGGCGTTGCCGCGCACTGGCAGTACAAGGCCATCGACAAGACCACCGCGACGCCGCAGGTCCGGGCTCGCGACTGGCTGGCCCGGCTCGAAGAAATTCAGCGCACCGGCACCTCCGAGGAATTCCTCGAGAGCGTCAAGGTCGACCTGTTTCCCGACAAGATTTACGTCTTTACGCCGAAAGGCGACATCATGCCCCTGCCGAAGGGCGCGACGGTCGTCGACTTCGCCTACGCCGTGCACACGGATATCGGCAATCGCTGTGTCGCCGCAAAAGTGGACCGCACGCTCGTGCCGTTGCGGACGACGCTGCAGAACAGCCAGACCGTGGAAATCATTACCGCGCGCGGCGCCAAGCCGAACCCGAACTGGGTGACCTTCGTCACGACGGCCAAAGCGCGATCCGCGATCCGCCAGTACATGAAGAACATGCGCGCCAGCGAATCCGAAGACCTCGGCAAGCGGCTGCTCGACCGTTCGCTCAAGGACGCCGGCTCGTCATTACGAAAAGTCGGCAAGGTCAGGCTGCGGGAGGCGCTGGACGAGCTCGGCCTCGAGCATGCCAGCGACCTGTATGCACAGATTGGTCTCGGTGAGCGCCTCGCGCCGTTGACGGCGCGCTTCCTGGTTGGCGAAAAATCCACTGACGAGGAACCGGCGCCGGCCAGCCTCGTCATTGCGGGTACAGAGGGCATGGTGGTCAGTTATGCCAAGTGCTGCCACCCGATTCCGGGCGACCACGTGATGGGTTACCTGAGTTCGGGTCGCGGCGTGGTCATTCACAGGAACAGCTGCGGCAACCTGATCAACTTCCGCAAACAGCCCGAGAAGTGGCTGACCGTCAGCTGGGAAGCCGACGTCGATCGTGACTTCACCAGCCAGATCCAGGTGGAGACGGTCAACAAGACCGGCGTACTCGCCGAAGTCGCCGCGGTCATCGCGGACTCGGGTTCGAACATCGAAGAAGTGTCGGTCATCAACTCTCATCCGGACGTATCGGGGATGATCTTCCTGTTGCAGGTGAAAGACCGCACGCATCTCGCGCGCATCATCCGCAACGTCAAAAAAATGCACAACGTCCTGCGCGTCAGCAGGGACAGCAAATAACAAGCAAAGTCTGGAGATAACATTGAGTAAAGACATCATTCACACCGACAGCGCGCCCGCCGCGATCGGCACCTATTCCCAGGCGGTACGCACCGGCGATCTGCTCTTCATGTCGGGCCAGATCCCGCTGGACCCGGCGACGATGACGCTCGTGGAAGGCGAATTCTCGGACCGCGCGCATCGCGTGTTCCAGAACCTGCAGGCCGTTGCGGAGGCGGCAGGCGCCAGCCTCGACCAGGCCGTCAAACTGACCATCTTCATTACCGACTTCGCCAACTTCCCCACGGTCAACGAAGTGATGGCTCAGTACGTCAACGAGCCCTATCCCGCGCGCGCGGCCATCGGCGTCGCTTCGCTGCCGATGGGCACGGACATCGAAGCCGAGGCGGTTTTAGCCTTGTAGTCCCGAGCACGCTCGTCTTCAGCCACTGCAATACCATGTTGAAAGCGAATGAGAAATGCGCATGTACTGCCGTTCACACGTCGCTACCTCGAGCGCTTTCGCCTCGTCTTGCAACTGCCTGAAGGCGACCTGTTGATTTCGAGGTAGCGAATCCGTTCGAATGAGCGATCTGTCTGCGCCGTTGACCGTGTTGAAGGGTGTCGGGCCCGCGCTCGCCAAGACGCTTGCGAAGCTCGACCTGCATTGCGTCGAGGACCTGCTGTTCCTGCTTCCCTTGCGCTACGAAGACCGGACGACGCTTTACCGGATTGGCGAACTGCGGCCCGGGATGCGTTGCCTGACCAGCGGCGAGGTGCTGCTCGCGGAAACGGTCTACCGTGGGCGGCGCAGCCTGCTGGTACGTCTCGGCGACGGCAGCGGCCAGCTGACTTTGCGCTTCTTCTACTTCTCCCGTCAGCAGGAGGCGCAATTCAGGAGCGGCGTCACCGTCAGTTGCTATGGCGATGTCCGGCCGGGACCTGTCGGTCTCGAGATGGTGCACCCCGAGTATCGCGTTCTCGGCAAAGGCCGCAGCCCGGAGGTCAATGACGCGCTGACGCCGGTCTACCCGCTGACCGAGGGCGTGCAGCAGGGGCGATTGCGAAATCTCGTCAACCAGGCGATGACGATGATGCGCGAGTCTCCGCCGGCGGAATTGCTGCCCGCGGAGATCGTCGCAGAGCTCGGCTTGCCCAGGCTGTCGGACGCACTCGCCTACCTGCACTCGCCGCCGGCGGATGTCGATCTGGCGAGCATCGAATCGGGTGCCCACCCTTGCCAGGCGAGGCTGTCGTTCGAGGAGCTGCTTGCGCATTACATGAGCCTGCGGCATCTCAGGAATCTCGCCAATCGTGAGGCTGCCATTCCGCTCCAGCCCGGACCGCCGCTGCAACGGCAGTTCATCGACAGCCTGCCTTACGCACTGACGACGGCGCAGAATCGTGTCGTCGCCGAAATCAGCGCTGACCTGAAAGAACCGCATCCGATGATGCGCCTGATTCAGGGAGACGTCGGCTCGGGCAAGACCGTCGTCGCTGCCGCTGCCTGCGCCCAGGCGGTGGCGCATGGCGTACAGGCGGCCATCATGGCGCCGACCGAGCTGCTGGCCGAGCAACACTGGGCCAGTTTTCGTGGCTGGTTCGAAACCCTCGGCGTCGAACTCGCCTGGTTGTCGGGCAGCCAGAAACAGGCGGAGCGACGCATGTCGCTGGAGGCGATCGGCTCGGGCAAGGCGCAGATCGTGATCGGCACCCACGCGCTGTTCCAGGAAGGCGTCGAGTTTTCGAAACTCGGCCTGATCGTCATCGACGAACAGCACCGCTTCGGCGTCCATCAGCGCGTCGCATTGCGCGACAAGGGCATATCCGGAAGCGGGCATCCGCATCAACTCGTCATGACGGCGACGCCGATCCCGCGGACGCTGGCCATGGCTGCCTACGCCGACCTCGACACCTCGATCATCGACGAGTTGCCGCCGGGCCGGCAGCCGGTGATGACGATCGCCCTGCCCGACACGCGGCGGAATGAAGTCATCGAGCGTGTGCGTGACGCCTGCGAGAAGGGCCAGCAGGCCTACTGGGTCTGCCCGCTCATCGACGAGTCGGATGTCCTCGATTACCAGGCGGCGGAAGCCAGTCACCAGCTGCTGACCGAGTCGCTGAACAACCTGTCGGTCGGGCTCGTGCACGGGCGCATGAAGAACACG
>JABAOH010131026.1_pt2 | contig 23565 bp, 16 predicted proteins | sample 7062181 | NCBI WGS metagenome assembly JABAOH01 (sample SAMN14538630, study PRJNA623070) | marine sediment metagenome | biome: marine biome [ENVO:00000428]; feature: marine pelagic biome [ENVO:01000023]; material: deep marine sediment [ENVO:00002113]; isolation source: pool of 5 deep marine... | reverse complement strand
CCGGGGTCAGCTGGTCGTGCCACCAGAGGTCACCGATCCGGGTCATCAGCGGGGCGACAAGGTCGTCGATCAGCTCGGCCGCCTCGAGCGCCAGGGCGGCCCGGCCCAGGATCGACTCCAGGCGGCGCGCATTCATGTCTTGCACGGCCTCGAGCGCCTCTTCCAGGAAGCTCTGCGCTCGCCCCTGCCAAGTACCTCGGCCGTTCCGTTCCGTCTCCGCTCGCTGGTNNCCGCTCGCTGGTCTTTGCGGACCAGGCGCTCCAGCTCGTCGGTCGTGAGACGGGCGACTTGTCCAATTCGCCGGCCCGCTTCGAGAGCGCGGTTGATCAGGTGCAGGCGCTCGATGTCGGTGTCCGAATAGTACCTCTGGCCACCCGGGCTGCGTTCGGGCTGCACCGCCCCGTACCGGTGTTCCCAGGCGCGCAGGACGTCCCGGGAGAGGCCGGTCCGCCGCGAGACGACTCCAATAGGGTGTTCTTTCTTACCATTCATGCCGGGCTCGCACCGAGTCGGAAGCCACGATTCTGTACAGTACGCAGGGGAGTGTACTATGCTGTACATATCGTGTCTATAGATATCCTTGATATAATCTTGACAGACTTATCCCGTCTATTTATATTGTCGGACAACAACTGAACAACAGTGATCGCGGGCCTCTCAGGCGCCGCGATAGGTAAAACAAAAAGGAGACAGCAAGCAATGAAGAGTCTGGATGTCATCGCCGCCGTGTTGTTGGTGATCGGCGGAGCGAACTGGGGGCTCGTCGGGCTGCTTGGCTTCGACCTCGTCGCCAGCCTCTTGGGCGACATGAGCCTTCTCAGCCGGCTGGTCTACTGCCTCGTGGGTCTGGGCGCTCTGTATCAGGCCGTAACGTGGCGGGCGATCCAGCGGCGTTGGGCCCTCGCCTGGGCCCGCGGTTAGTAGAGTTCTCAGCGAGCAGTGTGAAGTTTCACTACACCATCAAAGGAGGTAACCGATGTTGAAGCGCACCATGACTTCTCTCGTGGCCCTGGCGGCCGTCTTCACTTTCGTCGGCACCGGCCTGGCTCAGCATAGCTATGAGTCGAAGAAGAGCGAGAAGGACATCGTCGACATCGCCGCGTCGGCCGGCTCGTTCGAGACGCTGGTCGCGGCCGTGAAGGCCGCCGGCCTCGTCGAGACGCTGAAGGGCGACGGTCCGTTCACGGTCTTCGCGCCGACCGACGACGCGTTTGCGAAGCTGCCGGCGGGCACGGTGGAGGAGCTGCTGAAGCCGGAGAACCGCAGCAAGCTGCAGGCCGTACTCACGTATCACGTGGTGCCGGGTAAGGTTCTGGCCCAGGATGTGGTGAAGTTGGAGTCGGCGAAGACGGCCCAGGGCTCGAGCGTCAAGATTTCGTTGAAAGACGGTCAGCCCATGGTCGACAATGCTCGCATCGTCAAGACGGACATCATGGCGAGCAATGGCGTGATTCACGTGATCGACAGCGTGATTCTGCCGAAACTGTAAGGGAGTTTCTCCGACGTGGCGGGTGAATCCGCCACTCAAGCAGCGTCGATGCGGGGAGAAGGGTATCACCCTCTCCCCGCTCAGACAATCTACAGGTAGACGCGCCGATCCGGCGCGACTTGGAGGAGAGATCGATGAACGAGATCGACCCGCTCGAGCCCGCACCCGGCGCCGTTTACGTCGTGCTCGGCGCGACGGGTGGGATCGGCACGGCGCTGGCCCACCGGCTCGCCGCGGGTGGAGCTCGCTTGGTCGTCGCGGCCCGCGACCCGGACAAGCTGGAGGAGCTGGCGGGCGCGATCGACGCGACGCCGCACGTCCTCGACGCGACCCGATTTGAGGAGGTTGAGCGCGGGGTGCAGCAAGCGGTGGAGCGGTACGGCCGTGTCGATGGCGTGGCGAACTGCGTCGGCTCGGTGCTGCTGAAGCCAGCTCATCTGACCAGCGAGGAGGAGTGGCAGCAGACGCTCGACTTGAACCTGGGCTCTGCCTTTGCCGTGGTTCGGGCAGGGGCCCGAGCCATGATGAAATCCGGCGGATCGCTGGTGCTGATCTCGTCGGCCGCCGCCCGCGTAGGTCTGGTGAACCACGAGGCCATCGCGGCGGCGAAGGCGGGCGTCGAAGGGCTCGTTCGGGCCGCGGCCGCATCGTACGCCCGGTATGGCGTCCGGGTGAACGCGGTTGCCCCTGGCCTGGTTCGTACGCCTCTGACCGAGATGATTACAACCAACGAGGCGGCCGAGCGGGCATCGATCGCCATGCACGCGATCGGCCGGTTGGGGTTGCCCCGGGACATCGCCTCGGTGGCGGCCTGGCTCCTCAACCCAAGAAACGATTGGGTCACGGGTCAGATCTTGGGAATCGACGGCGGTCTGTCCACCGTGCGCACACGGGTGAGCGCTTAGTCGCGGACGAGCGGCAGGAGGTCAACGTCTTGAGTTACGACGCGATCGTCGTTGGAGCCGGGCTCTCAGGTCTGGCCTGCGCCACGCGCCTNNCGAGTGGCGTTGCTCGAGGCCTCTGATGGCGTCGGGGGCCGGGCGCGTACCGACAATCTGGACGGGTTCCTCCTGGACCGGGGCTTTCAGGTGTTACTGACGGCGTATCCGCAAGCGCGCCGCATCTTCGACTTCGAGGCGCTAGATCTGCGCACCTTCATTCCCGGTGCGCTGGTCAGGACCGAAGGAGCCTTTCACCGCGTCGCCGATCCGATGCGGCGCCTGACAGCGTTGCCCCAGACCCTCAAGGCACCGGTCGGTTCCTTGGCGGACAAGCTGCGAATCGGCCGCCTTCGAGCCTCGGTCCAGAGGGCCGACGCCGGGGAGCTATTCCGGCGACCGGAACGCTCGACTCTGGCTGCGCTCCGGGCTCGAGGCTTTTCGGAGTCGATGATCGCGCGGTTTCTGCGACCGTTTCTGAGTGGGATCTTCCTCGAGAACGACCTCGACACTTCGAGCCGCTTCTTCGAGTTCGTCTTCGGAATGTTTGCCCGGGGCGACGCAGCCTTGCCGACTCGCGGCATGGGGGCGCTGGGCGAACAGCTCGCGAGCCGGCTCAGCGAGGGCGTGCTGCACCTCAGAACTGTAATCGGAGCCATCGAGCCCGGGGCGGCGGTACACCGTGACGGGACGCGGATCCAGGCGCGGGCCGTCGTCGTCGCAACCGATGGGGTCGCGGCGGCGCGCCTGCTACCCGAGCTCGCGGAGCCCGCCTTCAACGCGACGGCCTGTCTCTATTTCGCAGCGGACGAACCGCCGATCGACGAGCCGATCCTCGTGCTCAACGGCGAGGGAAGAGGGTGGGTCAACAACCTCTGTGTGCCGAGTCAAGTATCGCCCTCGTACGCCCCACCCGGTGCCGCGCTGATCTCGGCGTCGATCGTCGGAAACCCGAAGGTGGATGATGCGACGCTGGAGCGACTCGTACGCGACCAGTTGAAAGAGTGGTTCGGTGCCCGCGTCGATAGCTGGCGCCACCTGCGAACTTACCGCATCGCGTCGGCGCTGCCTGCGCAGCGCCCGCCCGCCTTCGAGGCGGAGCGGCTACAGGTTCGGGTAAGACCCGGGTTGTACGTTTGCGGCGACCATCGGGACACCGCATCGATCGAGGGGAGCTTGGTCTCTGGCCTCCGGGCGGCGGAGGCAGTGCTCGTGGACCTGCGCGCATAGCCCCGCGGGACGCACGAGCCGGCCAGCGCGGCCGCGCACATGTTTGAGAGGCTGCTGCAAAGCTCCAGTCCGCTGAACAGACGATCGCACCCGGGAGGTGGATTTCCGTGTTGATGCTTCGTGACATACTCCTAACGGCATGGTTGGCGTGGCTCTACGCTACACCGCAGACCCGAGGGCGGCTACGACCCCGCCGCTCACCGCGACCTCGACCGCGCGAATTGGCACCGGAGCGCCGCGTCGTCGGTGCGGACCCCACTGGTCCTGTGGATCGCCGCTTCGATCTCGAGAATCGGGGGCGACGGCGTGGGCGATGTCGTCTCGCATTTGACCGAGAACGCCGTTGTCCCGAACTTGTTCTTGTTGGCGGCCCCGCTCGGTCCCGCGACGGTTCAGGCGCTGACCTGCCGGGACAGTCCGCCGCCAGGCAGTCGAGGAGGTTGAGCGGCCCGAGACGTCCCCGGGGTCAGCTCGGCGGCGCCGTCCGAATAGAGGCAGCTCCGTGAGCCTGATTCTCGTACTATCCATCCTGATCCGTCTCGCCGCGCTCGGCTGGGCGGTCGCCCTCTTGCGCCAGCTTCGCGACTGGCGGATGGCGCTGCTGTGCGTGATGGTGGGGCTGATGGCCCTGCGTCAGATCCTCACCCTTCTGGCGACGGATCCGACCTGGTCGATCTCTCTCGTTGGCAACCCCGAAGAGCTGCCCGGCTTGCTAGTGAGCGCCTTCGCTCTCGCCGCCGTGTTCGGTCTGGAGCGGATCATCTCGGAACAGCGGGACGCGACAAACAGCTTACGGCGGTCACAGCGGATCATGAAGCTGGTGATGGACACGATTCCGCAGCGACTCTTCTGGAAGGACAGGGCCTATCGCTATATCGGCTGCAACAAGGTGTTCGCCCGGGACGCAGGTCTTGAGTCGCCGGAACAGATCATCGGAATGAACGATTTTGAACTGGCATGGAAGGCGTCGGCGCACCTCTACCGCGCGGATGATATCGCGGTCATCGAACGGGGCGTATCGAAGATCAACTACGAGGAGCCCCAGGTGCGAGTCGACGGCACTGAACTCTGGCTGCGCACGACCAAGCTACCTCTTCGTGATGAGAGTGGTGAGGTGATCGGCGTCTTTGGATCCTACGAAGACATCACCGAGCACAAGCGGGCGGAACAACAGCGGCAGGAACTTGCCGAGCAGCTCCGTCAGGCGCAGAAGATGGAGGTTGTAGGTCAACTCGCCGGCGGTGTCGCGCACGATTTCAACAATCTGCTCACTTCGATTCTGGGCCACGGGGAGATCCTCCTACGTAACGCCACACTCGCCGAATCGGTGCGGCGCGATGTCGAGGAGATCAGGGTGGCGGCGGAGCGGGGAGCGGCGCTCACTCGACAGCTCCTCGCCTTCAGCCGCCGGCAGGTGCTGGTGCCGAGGACGCTGAATCTGAATGAGGTCGTCGTGGGCCTCGAGGGCATGCTGCGTCGACTGATCGGAGAGGACATCGAGCTTGCGATCGATCCCGATCGCGACCTGGGACTCGTTCGTGCCGACCCGGTGCAGTTGGAGCAGGTGATCCTCAATCTGGCCATCAACGCCAGGGACGCGATGCCGGGCGGCGGAAGGCTGGTGCTCCAGACACGGAACATCGAGCTGGATGAGGCCTTCGCCGACTCGCACGTCGGCTTCGTGCCGGGAGCGTACGTCCTGCTTTCGGTTCAGGATAACGGCTGCGGCATGGACGCCGAGACGCGCCGCCAGGCGTTCGAGCCTTTTTTCACGACGAAAGAAGCGGGGCGCGGCACCGGTCTGGGTCTGTCGATGGTCTACGGGATCGTTCAGCAGAGCGGCGGCCAGGTTTGGCTGGACAGCGAAACCGGCAAGGGCACGGTCTGCCGCGTCTATCTGCCGCGCGTCGCGGCAACGGCCGAACGCGTGAAGGTGAAGCCGGCTCAGGCCCGTTCGCAGCGCGGGTCCGAGACGGTGTTGCTCGTGGAGGACGAGCAAATGGTCCGAGCGCTCGCGCGGCGTATCCTCGAGGATCACGGCTACACCGTGCTGTCAGCCTCCGATCCCAAGGAGGCCTTGAAACTGATGGACCGACACGGCGAGTCGGTCTCGCTTCTGCTGGCTGACGTGGTCCTGCCCCATATGAGCGGTCGCGACCTGGCCGAACGGTTACGGGAAACGTGGCCGGCCACTCGGGTGTTGTATATGTCGGGCTACATGCACGACACGGTGCATGGAAGAGGGATGCTCGAGAGCGGGGTCGCCTTCCTGCAGAAGCCGTTTGGCGTGGAATCACTGCTCCGAAAGGTGAGGGAGGTGCTGGACGAGCCGTCCGAAGCCGGATCGGGTCATGAACTGTGAAGTCGAGGGAGGAGTTAGATGGCTAAAGCGACGTGGAACGGGGCTGTCCTGGCTGAGAGCGATGCGTACGAGGTCGTGGAGAACAACGTCTACTTTCCACCCGACTCGATCGATCGCCGTTATATCCGTGAGAGCGACCACACGTCGGTTTGCCCCTGGAAGGGTACCGCGAGCTATTACGATATCGTCGTCGAGGGCAACACCAATCGCAACGCCGCCTGGTACTACCCCGACCCCTCGGACGCGGCAAAGAACATCAAGGACCACGTGGCCTTCTGGAAGGGCGTAAAAGTCGAGTCCTGATCGCTGCTTTCCGGCCAGGGTGTCTATGGCGGCGACTCGACTCCAGGGTCCTCGCTCCGCCGCAAATTGCGGGATATATTCGCGGGTCTTAACTGGTCTAAACCCGTGAACGCCATCAGGCTATGACCCGCTGGGTTTCAAGGCTCATCTACGCCAACGCGGCTGTCTTCGTGCTGACGCAGCTGCAGCCAGGCCTTTTTCCCGCCTTGTGGCTGGTTCCAGCGCTGATCCCTGTGCGGCCGTGGACGCCCGTCACCTACATGTTTCTTCACGGTGGCCTGTGGCACCTGGCGTTCAACATGATCGCCCTGTTCTTCTTCGGTCCACGGCTCGAGGCCAGACTGGGGGGCCAGCACTTCTTGGGGCTGTACTTCGCCAGCGGAGTCGCGGGCGCCTTGCTCTCCCTGCTGACGCCGAGCGTGCCGATCGTGGGGGCGTCGGGCGCCGTTTACGGGGTGCTGCTGGGCTTCGCGCGAATCTGGCCGCGCGATCAGATCTTCATCTGGGGGGTCTTCCCGATCGAAGCACGCTGGTTGGTGGCGATCATGACCGGGCTGTCGCTGTACGGGGGGTTCATCGGGCGTGGCGGCGGGGTCGCCCACTTCGCGCACCTGGGCGGCTTCCTCGGCGGTTTCCTCTATCTCAAGTGGATGGACTACCGTTCGCCGGCGCGGCGATTCAAGGCCAAGGTGAATGCGCCGGCCCGACGCAGCACCGGTGCTGACGGTGCCGATCTAAAGCGCTGGCAGAAGATTCAACGCGAGGATCTCCACCCGGTCAACCGTGACGAGCTTGACCGCGTGCTCGCCAAGATCGAATCGACGGGCGTCGCTAGCCTGACCGCTGACGAGCGGGCGTTCCTGGACCGTTTTACTCCGGACTAGCCTGTCTGCGTCGGGCCTTGGCTCAGGCCCCATTCGAAGGTATGCTGTGCGTTAATGAGGTGAGACGTCGACGCCCTGGGACGTCTTGACGTGGATCATGAGACGCTGAGTGATGAGCGAGCGTTCGGTCGTCAGGGACGATTTCGATGCGGTCATCTTCGATCTGGACGGCGTGGTGACGCGGACCGCCACGGTGCACGCACGCGCCTGGAAGCAGGTATTCGATGACTTCTTGCGCGAGCATGCCGAGCGATCCGGCAAGCGCTTCGAGCCGTTCGAGATCGACGTGGACTATCCGCAGCACGTAGACGGCAAGCCACGCTACGATGGCGTTCGGGATTTCCTGGCCAGCCGCGGCATCGAGCTGCCCGAGGGCGAGCCGGATGACCCGTCGGACCGGGCGACGGTGTGTGGCCTGGGCAATCGCAAGAACGAGCTCTACAACGAGCTGCTGGAGTCGGGCGGCGTGGAGATATTCGAGGACACCATCGAGCGCATCCGAGACTGGCGGCGACTCGGTTTCAAGACGGCGATCGTCTCGTCGAGCCGGAACTGCGCTGCGGTGCTCGATGCGGCGGGATTGACCGACCTGTTCGATGTCCGGGTGGATGGATCGGTCGCGGCCCGGCTCGGATTGGAGGGAAAACCGGCTCCGGACATCTTCCTCAAGGCGGCGGAGCTTCTAGGCGTCGAGCCCGCGCGGGCCGTCGTCTTCGAGGACGCGGTGTCGGGGGTGGAAGCCGGTCGAGCGGGCGGGTTCGGTTGGGTGGTCGGCGTCGACCGGGTGGGTGCGAAGGAGGTTTTGCTCGAGAGCGGCGCCGATACGGTGGTGAGCGACCTGAGGGAGCTGCCGACCGAGGGCCTGGGATCATGATCGAAGGACATCGCGAGGGCACGCGAAGGGCGGACGAGCTTCCCTCCGCGCTGGCCTCGGGCGAGGCGATCGCTGCAGCGCTGGCGGGGAGGTGGCCCGCCTTTTTTCTGGACTACGACGGCACGCTGACACCGATCGTCTCGCAGCCCGAGGATGCATTGCTGGCGGACGACGTGCGGCAGGTTCTGCGCGAGCTGGCCGGTTTGTGCACCGTGGCGATCGTCAGCGGCCGCGACCGGGCGGATGTGGAACCGCTGGTGGCGCTGGACGGGTTGGTGTTCGCGGGGAGTCACGGCTTCGACATCCGGGGTCCAAACGGTCTGCGGCTGGAGCACGAGGGCGGCCGCGCCTGTCTGCCTGCTCTCGAGAAGGCCGAGAGCGAACTGCGGTCCGCCTTGGAGACGATCGTCGGGGCACGCGTGGAGCGGAAACGATTCGCGATCGCCAACCACTATCGCAACGTGGCCGACGCGGATACCCCGAGGGTCGAGCGCGTCGTCCGTGAAGTGGCGGCTCGATATCCGACGTTGCGCATCTCACACGGGAAAAAGGTCTTCGAGCTCAGACCGGACATCGACTGGGACAAGGGCCGTGCCGTGCTCTGGCTCCTGGAAGCGCTCGGGCTTGATGACTCGAAGGCTCTGCCCTTCTATCTGGGCGACGATGTGACCGATGAAGATGCGTTCCTTGCACTCGCCGACCGCGGGATCGGCGTGCTCGTGGGCAGACCTTCGTACCTGACGCACGCAACCTACGGCTTGCGTGATACGGAAGACGTGCGGCAGTTTCTGGAGCGAATGGTCAGAACCCTGAGGGACATGCGATGACGGATGGGTGGAGACTGGTCTATGAAGGGTGGAAGCCGGAGGAAGAGCCTCTGCGCGAAGCGCTGTGCACCCTCGGCAACGGCTATTTCGCGACTCGGGGCGCGTGGAGCGCGGTGAAGGCGGGTGGGGTCCACTATCCCGGCACTTATCTGGCTGGCGGCTACAACCGTCTGAAGACCGAGATCGCCGGTCGTGTGATCGAAAACGAGGACCTGGTCAACTGGCCCAACTGGACTTTCCTCACTTTCCGCGCGGAAGGGGGCGAGGACTTCGCGCCGGGATCGGTCGAAGTTCTCGACTACCGGCAGGAGGTCGATCTCAGACGAGGCATCCTCGAGCGGACGATCCGTTTCCGCGATCGTGATGGGCGTACGACCTCGCTTCGCAGCCGGCGCCTGGTGCACATGGCTGAAATGCACCTGGCGGCGATCGAATGCACCATCACCCCGGAGGACTGGTCCGGTCCCCTGATCGTGCGGTCGGCGCTGGACGGTCAAGTCGGAAACCACGGCGTGGAGCGCTATCGCGACTTGGACGGCCGGCATCTCGAGCACCTCCAGACAGAACAGGTCGGCGATGAAGGGATCTGCCTGCTGGTTCAGACTCTGCAGTCACGGATCGAGATGGCCCAGGCCGCGCGTACCCGGGTTCTCGGCGGATCGGAGCAGGTCGAGGCGACACGGGAGACGCACGAGGAGTCGGGTTACATCGAGCAGAGGCTTGGCTTGCCGTGTCGCGAGGGCGAACCTCTGACGCTCGAGAAAGTCGTGGCGGTCTACACGTCTCGAGATTGGGCGATCAGCTCCCCGGCTTACGAAGCGGGGCGCGCGATCGAGCGGGCGGGATCGTTCGATGAGCTGGCGCGGACCCACAGCCTCGCTTGGGCTCGACTCTGGCACCGCTGTGATATCGAGCTCGAAGGTGTACCGGAGGCGCAGCTGGCGCTGCGGGCTCATATCTTTCATCTGCTGCAGACCGTATCGCCCAACACGGTTGAGCTCGATGTCGGCGTCCCGGCCCGTGGCCTGCATGGCGAGGCTTACCGCGGGCACATCTTCTGGGATGAGCTTTATATCTTTCCGTTCCTCGATTTGCGGGTGCCGGAGATCGCCCGGGCCCTGCTGATGTATCGCTACCGCCGCCTGCCCGAAGCACGGCGGCTGGCGCGTGAGGCGGGGTTCCGTGGGGCGCTGTACCCCTGGCAGAGTGGCAGCGATGGCCGGGAAGAGAGCCAGGTGGTCCATCTCAACCCCAAGTCGGGCCGCTGGATTCCGGATGACACCCATCTGCAGCGGCACGTGAACGCCGCGATCGCCTACAATGTCTGGCGCCATTACCAGAGTACGGGACGCCGCGACTTCATCTGCGCCTACGGTTCGCGGATCATTCTGGAGATCGCCCGCTTTTGGGCCAGCGCCGCCACCTACAGCCCACCGCGCGACCGCTACGAGATTCGCGGTGTGGTGGGCCCCGACGAGTACCACACGGCATATCCCGATTCGACGCGGGCGGGTCTCGACAACAACGCCTACACGAACGTGATGGCCGCGTGGGTTCTCGAGTGCGCGGGTCGTGTGATCGAGCTGCTGGACGAAGATTGTCGGCGAGAGATCTTCGAAGACCTCCAGGTGACCGGCGACGAGATCGCGGAGTGGGATCGGATCAGTCGCCGTTTGTTCGTGCCCTTCCACGACGACTACATAATCAGCCAGTTCGAGGGGTACGAGGACCTGGAAGAGTTCGACTGGGAAGGCTATCGGGCAAAATACGGGGATATCCACCGGCTCGATCGAATCCTTGAGGCTGAAGGTGATTCAGCCAACCGGTACAAAGTCAGCAAACAGGCCGATGTCCTGATGCTTCTCTACCTGTTTTCGGCGGAGCGACTCGCCCAGCTCTTTGAGCGGCTCGGCTACGCGTTCGACCCTTCGTGGATACCCAAGAACATCGAGTACTACCTTCGTCGCACATCCCACGGTTCCACACTGAGCGCGTTGATCAACTCCTGGGTGCAGGCGCGTTCGGACCGAAAGCGAAGCTGGCGTTGGTTCGAGGCCGCCTTGATGAGCGACCTGAAGGATGTGCAGGGCGGCACGACGGCGGAGGGTATCCATCTCGGTGCCATGGCCGGCACCGTGGACATCATCCAGCGCTGTTACAGCGGGCTCGCGATGCGGGAGGGAGTGCTGTGGCTGAACCCCGCGCTTCCCAAAGAGCTGCCCAGCTTGCGGTCTCGCATCCAGTATCGAGGTCACTGGTTCACGCTTCACATGAACCACCAGAAGCTAACCGTGTCGTTCGAAGGCGCCTGGTCGCCGTATGCGCGGATCGGTGTCGATGGGAACATCTACACCTTCAAACGCGGCGAGACCAAGGAGTTCGATCTGATCGGCAAAGAAGCGAGACGGGCTGAATCAACAGCGCAACCGAAGTGACCGCTCGACCGCAGCGGGGCTCGAAGCCAGAATAGCCGCCGCACCACCGCTGGATCATCTGCGCGAGGCGGGTGTGTATGGGGTCAGAGCGCGGGGGCCCAGCTCTCCGATTCGAAGCTGCCCGGCACCGCGTAGGCGTTCCGTAGGTACTGCGAAACCACCCGCTGGGTATTGAAGAAAGAGGCGTTCAGGGCGATCGCCGACCGCATGACTTCGGCGTAGGCGGTCGGGCTTTGATAGAATAGGGGAACGATCACCGACTCGAGCTTCTCGTAGAGGCCGGCGATCTCGATCGCTTCATCCATCGTGCTGCCGTCCCGGGGCAGCACCGACCAGCCGGTCACCCCCTCGATGTGCCCCTCGATCCACCAGCCGTCCAGCACGCTCAGGCTCGGCACCCCGTTGCAGGCGGCTTTCATGCCGCTGGTGCCGGATGCCTCCTGCGGACGTCGCGGCGTATTGAGCCAGAGATCGACTCCGGAGCACAGGTACTTCGCCACGTTCATGTCGTAGTTCTCGAGAAAGACCACCCTCACGTCTTCTCCCAGCTCCCGACCCACTGCAACGATGCGCCGGATCAGGTCTTTGCCGGGCTCGTCGCGAGGGTGGGCCTTTCCGGCGTAGATGATTTGAAGACGACCGACGCGCTGCGCGATCTCCTTCAGCCGCCCTGGGTCTCTTAGGAGCAGATCGGCGCGCTTGTACGGCGTCGCACGGCGCGCAAAGCCCAACGTCATCACGTCCTCGGCCAATCGCACGCCGCTGATCCGCTCCACCTTGCGGAGGAGATCCTGCTTGGCACGCTTGTGGCTTTCCTGGATCTCCTCCAGCGGCATCTGGATCGCGTACCGCAGGTAGCGGTTATCGTGCCGCCAGCCCGGCGTGTGACGGTCGAAAAGCTCGCAGAACGGCTGAGCCGTCCAGGTAGAGGCGTGGACGCCGTTGGTGATCGCGTGTATGGGGTAGCCCGGAAACATGTCGACTGAGACCTCGCCGTGCCGCATCGAGACGCCATTCACGTAACGCGACAACCGCAGTCCCAGATAGGTCATGTTCAGCGTGCCATCGATAAGGCACCCTCCGTCCCGCAGATTGCGTGTTCGGTTCTCACCGAGAACGTTGGTCACCAGATCAAGCGCGAACTGGTCGTGTCCTGCAGGGACGGGGGTATGCGTCGTGAAGATACAGCGACGTCGAACCGACTCGATGGCTTCGGCGTCCACCTGCGTGTGCTCGGGCCCCAACTGTTCTTGCAGCAGCGCCAGCGTCAGGAGCGCCGAGTGACCCTCGTTCATGTGGTAAACTAGATGCTTGGCGTAGCCGAGCGCTTTCAGCACGGCCACCCCGCCGATGCCGAGCACCGTCTCCTGGCAAAGCCGGTAGCGCTGGTCGCCGCCGTACAGTTGATCCGTGAGTGTCTGGTCCCAATCGCTGTTTTCGGAGAGCTTTGTGTCGAGGAGGAGCACCGGGAGGGCATGGCCGTCGATTCCGCGCACGTAGAATCGCCACGGTCGGATGCTGACCTCCCGTCCCTCGACCGTCACGCGAACGATGGTGTGCAGCGGTTCGAGCAGCTCCTCCGGCGACCAGTAAGTCGGGCTCTCGGATTGGTTGCCCGCCGCATCGATCCGCTGAGTGAAGTAACCCTTGCGGTGCATCAAAGTGACGCCGACCATCGGCAGCCCGAGATCGGCGGCAGCACGGAGGATGTCGCCCGCCAGGACCCCCAGCCCTCCTGAGTAGGTCGGGATCGCGGGATCCAGGGCGATCTCCATTGAGAAGTAGGCGATCGCTGGGCGATCGCGGTGTACTGTAAGCGCCATAACCTCCTTTGGGCCCCGGCTTCAGGGCCATCAACATCCGCCCCCGCCAATACCCCCCCACGCAGGCGACCCGCATAGACTGCCCGGCGCACCGGTTTTGTCAAGTGCCGGAGGCCCGGCCCTCTCTACACGATGTGTTCTCGCGGCGCGAACGCGGCCACGCCGTGCCCATCATGCCGGCCGGGCGAGGTAGGGAACGAGCGCCCTCGCCCTTAGGTCCGAATCCCGGACGCACCTGAACGCCGTAGCTGGAAACGACCGCGGTCATTTGCCGCGTCGGAATGAGCGGCCGGGCCGAGCGCGCCGGTCCACCACCCCTGCCAGCGCGCGCTTGACGCCAGGATCATCTGGAAGCTCTTCCAGTCCGTGGTCGAGGCGCCGCGACCAGTTCCGGTGCCGGTCCATCCCGATGCCCGGCAGGTTTACGGGATCTGTTTCGCCGGCGAGATCGTCTAGGCGGACGCCCACCAGGGGAGCAGGCGTTCGGCTTAGAAAGGCGTGCACCGCCGCGCACAACTCTGGGTAGGAATCGGGCTCCTGCGCCGCATCCAGAAAACGCTCCGATGCCAGCCGCGCGACCAACGCGCTCCGTTCGCGTGCGCGCGCGGCCCGAGCCGCCTCCACCTGCGCTTCGCTGGCCAGTTCACCCGCCTGGCGGCGCAGCTCGATGTCGCGCCCGGCCCAGTAGCCGGCGAGCGGTGGATGGTCGTGAGTGTTGGCCGTAACCAGAGCGCGCTTCGAGTATGTGCGTGATGGGCGAAAACGGCCGCCACGGTCTCGCTGAAAGTACAGAACCCGCGAGGACAGGATGCCCCAGCGGGCGAGAATCGACGGGAGCGCTTGCGGCACGGTTCCCAGATCCTCGCCGATGATCAGGGCGTGGTGCCGGTGACTCTCCAATGCCAGGATACCGAGTAGATCCTTGGCAGGGTAGCGGACGTAAGCTCCTTCGGTCGCCGGGCGTCCGGCGGGAACCCAGTACTGCCGGAACAGCCCCATCACGTGATCGATGCGGAGCGCGCCCATGTGGCGCAGTGCGCCTCGCAGCAGGAGGATCCAGTATCGATACGCATCCTCTCTTAGCCGCCGTGGATCGACCGGCGGCAGCCCCCAGTCCTGGCCGACGATCGAATAGTCGTCCGGCGGCGAGCCCACATGGGCCCCGCTCAAGAACAAGCCCGGAAACGCCCAGGCATCGCTCCCATCGGCGGAGCTACCGATGGCAAGATCGCCGTACAGGCCGATCGGCAACGCGTTGGCCGACGCTGCTGCAGCACCGAGCTGACGATCGAGTTCAAACTGGATCCACATCTGAAGATCGACGTCGAGCCGGTGCGAGCGACGAAACTCTGCCACGGCCGCCGACCGTGGATCGCGGTACTCTACGGGCCAGGTTCGCCAATCCTTCTCGCCGCGCGCCTCGAAGTGTCGGCTCAGGGCGAGGAAGGTCGCGAACTGTTCGAGTGGCGCACCCTGGCGTGCAGTAAAGCTCGCGTAGGCACGTGCCCGCTCGCTGTCGGACCGCCGCTGGCGCTCGACGAAGGCACGGTGCAACAAGGCGAGCACAGGTCGCTTGAGCGCCATTACCGCATCGTAATCGACGAACTCCGCGGCGCGGAGCCGGATGATCTTTGCGTGGTACTCGGGAGAGTCGACGAGGGCACGGGCTTCCTGGCAGTCCCCGAACTCGGGCACCGCCTCGGTGTCGATGTAGACGCTGTTGTAAAACAGCCGGCTGACCGGGCTGTAGGGGCTCACGTCGTAGCCGCTGTTGCGGAGCGCGTGTAGCGGATTCAGTCCGACGAACGCGGCGCCGATCGAGTGCGACCACTCCGCCAGGCGGGCGAGGGCCGTGAAGTCACCGACGCCCCAGTCATCGGATCGCCGCAGCGAGTAAAGGTGTGTCCAGAGGCCGAACAGCCGGCGGTCTTGCACCAGTTCGGTTGTCGTGAGACACGAGCTGGGGCAGATGATAACGGACTGCGTCGCAGTCAACTCGTTGCCTTGGGCCTTCAGCTCGAGGGTTGCTTGGTGGTAGCCGAGGCCGGGCACGCCGGGGATCGGGAGGGTGACGGTTCGACGCCGGCGGGGCAGGCGCAGCGCACCGCTCGCTGCATGTACCGCTCCGCCTTCCTCCAGCAGCGTGAGCCGATAGTCCACCCTCTGTCCGGACAGGTGGGATGGGATGCTCAGGCTGACTCGAGGCGGCGTTCGCCGGCGTAGCGGTTGCACGGCCACCGGGGCGAGCAGGCGCGAGGCACCTTCGTGATCGAGGGCGGCCAGAGCCGCCGCGGCGGCCGTCGCGTTTGACGCATCGACACCCATGGCCGCCAGCAGAGCCACCCGAGCGTCATCGGTTGTCGGACGAACGGCACCCGAGATGTCGACGTATTCCGGCAGGATCCCGAGCCGGTCCGCCAGAGTGCGAAGCGGAGACGGCGCGGTCACGCTAGCGCGAAGGTGCCAGGATCAGGGCGCCCAGCGGCGGCAGGCGGAGCTCCAGCGACTGGGGGTATCCATGTAACGGCATCGCGTCTGTCTGGACGGCCTGCTGCGTCTCGAACTGGCTGCCGCCGAAGTCGAGGTCGTCGCTGCAGAGAACGACATCGTAGCGGCCGGAGCTTGGCGCGCCGATGCGGTACCCCTCGCGGGGGCTGGGTGTGAAGTTGAGCACCACGACCCCGAGCTCCTCGCTGCTGCGCCTCAGGTAAGAGACCACGGTGTTGTCGCGGTCGTTGCAATCGATCCACGAGAATCCGTGGTGCTCGTGGTCGTCGCGCCAGAGGGCCGGCGATCGTCTGTACACCTGTCCCAGCGCTTCGAGAAATCGTGCGAGCCCGGCGCGCAACGGGTCGTGCTGGAGGTGCCAATCGAGGCTCGCGTCGTGATGCCATTCGCTGTAAGGCGCCAGCTCGGAACCCATGAACAGCAAGACCTTGCCGGGGCGGGTGTACTGGTACGTCAACAGCAGGCGAAGGTTGGCGAATTTCTGCCAGTCGTCGCCCGGCATCTTGCTCAGCAACGATCCCTTCCCATGCACGACCTCATCGTGCGAGAGCGGCATGACGAAGCGCTCGCTGTACTCGTAGAGCATGGCGAAGGTCAGCTGATCCAGGTGCCATTTCCGATGCACGGGATCTTTCTTGAAGAACTCGAGCGTATCGTGCATCCAACCCATGTTCCACTTGAAGGCGAAGCCGAGGCCGCCCTCCGAGGTCGGGCGGCTCACTCCGGGCCAAGCAGTCGACTCCTCCGCGATCGTCAGACATCCGGGCTTTTCCGCCGCGATGATGCCGTTCAGGATCTTGAGGAACTCGACGGCTTCCAGGTTCTCCCTGCCGCCGTAGATGTTGGGTATCCACTCGCCCTCCTCGCGGCTGTAATCCAGATAGAGCATCGAGGCGACGGCATCGACGCGCAGTCCGTCGATGTGAAACTCGTCGAGCCAGTACAGGGCGTTGGCGATCAGGAAGTTCGGCACCTCGTTGCGCCCGTAGTTGAAGATCAGGGTCCCCCAGTCGGGGTGCTCGCCCAGCCGCGGGTCCTGGTGCTCGTACAGCGCGCTCCCGTCGAAACGTCGCAGGGCGAAGTCGTCTTTGGGAAAGTGAGCGGGGACCCAATCGAGGATCACGCCGATGTCGTTCTGATGACAGAGGTCGACCAGGTTTCGGAAATCGTCGGGCGTGCCGTAGCGCGATGTCGGCGCGTAGTATCCGCTGACCTGATAACCCCAGGAACCGGCAAACGGGTGCTCGCTGATGGGCAAGAGTTCTAGGTGGGTAAACCCGAGACGTTTGACGTGGTTTACCAGCTTCGGCGCGATCTCTCTGTAGCTGAGCGGTCGGTTGCCTTCCTCCGGAACACGGGCCCAGGAGCCGAGGTGGACCTCGTAGATCGCCATCGGCTCCTTCGCCTGGTCGCGTTGCGCGCGACGCGCGAGCCACTGAGCGTCACCCCAGCGGTAGCTGGACGAGTAAACCCGCGAGGCCGAACCCGGTGGCAGCTCCATGAAGCTGGCAAAGGGGTCGGTCTTTACGCGGATCGCGCCGTCCTGCGTCTTGATTTCGTATTTGTAGAGTGCGCCCGACTCGAGCTCGGGGATGAAGATCTCGAAGATACCGGAGCTCCCCATGGCCCGCATCGGAAACAAGCGGCCATCCCAACGACAAAAGTCACCGATCACGCTGACGCGGCGCGCGCTCGGCGCCCACACAGCAAACGCGACGCCATCGACCCCGTCGACGTTCCTGCGGTGGGCGCCGAGGCAGTCGTAAAGGCGACGATGCGTCCCTTCGTTGAAGAGGTGCAGGTCGACGTCACCTAGGGTGGGTGTAAACCGATAGGGATCACCCCGCTCCCAGCTCGCCCCGTCGGCAAACTTGAAACGCAGACGGTAGCGAATCGGCAGCTCCGTCTGTGCGAAGAACCCAGCGAACAGACCGCCCCTCCCCAGACGTTCGAGCGCGATCGCCTCTCCGCCAGGCAGAAGGCATTCGGCCGACACGGCGTCGGGGTGGAAGGCGCGGATAACCACCCCTGGCTGCCCCCTGTGGTCACGGGGGTGCGCACCCAAGATGCGGTGCGGATCATGATGGTCGCCCGCCAGCAACTGTTCGCGCTCATGGCGATCAACAGTGAGCAGATCGCGGGGACTTTGATGGCTCTCTCGCGGTTCACGGCTCATGTACGTCAGCTCTTTCGGTGTCTGCAGCGCAAGAGGATCAGCGAATGCGGCACGAGCTGCACGCCACCTCCACGCACAGTCCCACCACCGCGTCGCGCGGTGTTGATAAGAACGGTCCAGGTGCCCGCATTCTCTAATGTCGGAAGTGTGAAGTAGCGAGAACGATTGCTCCCATTCAGCAGCAACAGCAGCGTGTCGCCTTTGATCAGTCGGCCTCGTTCGTCGACCTCGTCGGTCGCCTCGCCTGATATCAGCATTCCCAGCACGCGATTCTCCGGCTCTTTCCAATCGTCGGCGTTCAGTTCGGTTCCATCGGGCTTCAGCCAGAAGAGATCCTTCATACCGTTTTCACCCACCGGCCGGCCGCTGAAAAAAGTTCGCCGTCGCAGCACCGGGTGACGAGACCTCAACGCGAAGACGTGACGTGTGAACTCGAGCAACCCGCGGTCTCTGTCGCCGAGGTCCCAGTCCACCCACGATATCTCATTGTCTTGGCAGTATGCGTTGTTGTTGCCGCGCTGCGTCCGCCCAAGCTCGTCGCCGTGAGGGATCATCGGCACGCCTTGTGAGAAGGCGAGGGTGGCGAGAAGGTTTCGCTTCATCCGATCTCGCATTCGGATGATGTGCTGGGATTCCGTGAGCCCCTCCGCACCCCAATTACGGCTGTAGTTCGCGTCTGTCCCGTCACGATTGTCTTCTCCGTTCGCTTCGTTGTGCTTCTGCTCGTAGCTGACGAGATCCTCGAGGGTGAAGCCGTCGTGACAGGTGACGAAGTTGATGCTGGCGTACGGGTTGCGACCCCCGCGGTTGTACAGGTCGCTGCTGCCCGAAAGCCGGTACGCCAACTCGGCGAGCTGGCCGGGGTCGCCGCGCCAGAACTGACGTACGGTGTCGCGATAGCGTCCGTTCCACTCGGCCCAGCCGGTGGGGAAGTTGCCCACCTGATAGCCGCCGGGCCCCAGATCCCAGGGCTCGGCGATCAGCTTGACCTGCGAGAGCACAGGGTCCTGCTGGATGATATCGAAAAACCAGGCGAGGCGGCCCAGCTCGTACAGCTCCCGAGCCAGAGCGGGTGCCAGATCGAAGCGAAACCCATCGACGTGCATCTCCTGAACCCAGTAGCGCAGGCTGTCCATCATCAGCTGCATGGCCCGGGCGTTCAGCATGTTCAGCATGTTTCCGGTGCCGGTGAAATCCACGTACTGGCGTCGGTTCTGCGGGTTCAGGTGGTAGTACGACAGGTTGTCGATTCCGCGGAAACATACGGTCGGACCGAGACGGCCGCCCTCGCCGGTGTGGTTGTAGACGACGTCGAGAATGACCTCGATCCCGACACGGTGCAGGGTCCTTACCATCATCTTGAACTCCTGGACCTGCTCGCCGAGGCACCCCGTGGCGTAGCGACAGTCGGGCGCGAAGTAGCCGATCGAGTTGTAGCCCCAATAGTTCACCAGCCCGCGCCGGGCGAGCTTCCGTTCGCTCAAGACGTGATGGACGGGCAGCAGCTCGACGGCCGTGACGCCGAGATCCAGCAAGTGGTCGATGATCGGCTCGGACGCGAGACCCAGATAGGTGCCCCGAAGCGGCTCGGGGACGCCCGGATGCTTGAGCGTGAGACCGCGCGTGTGGCACTCGTAGATCAGCGTGCGGTTCCAGGGCGTGCGCGGGGGCCGATCGTCGCCCCAGGTGAAGGCCGAGTCGACGACCACGCTCTTTGGAAGATCGCGAGCGCTGTCGCGCGGGTCCATCGAGAGATCTTCCTGCGGGTCGCCGACGGTATAGCCGAACAACGAATCACTGGAGCCGATCTGCCCACTGATGGCCCGGGCATAAGGGTCCAGCAGTAGCTTTGCCGGATTGAAGCGGAATCCGTCCTCGGGCCGATACGGGCCGTGCACGCGGTAACCGTACGCTTGACCGGGGCGTACATCGGGCAGATAGGCGTGCCAGACGTTGTTCGTCCGCTCGCGCAGCGGAATGCATGTCGATTCGTGCGTGGCATCGTGCGGCTCGAACAGGCAAAGCTCGACCCCGGTAGCGTGCTCCGAAAATAGTGTGAAGTTCACACCTTCGCCGTCCCAGGTGGCGCCCAACGGGTACGGTTCGCCCGGCCACACACGCATCACGACACCTCCCGAGAATAGAGTACCGAAACGTAGCCTGGCAGTTCGAGGGCCGCGGGCTCTCCGCCGACGGTCAGGCGGGCGGGTCCACTCGGCCCGGACCCACCGTACCGTCCATCGTCGGTTGCCAGTCGACGCAGCCACACCCCCGCCGGTACCGAAACCGGTAGCCCTCGAGGCTCGGACTGGAGATTGTGAGCGACGAAGAGGTCGGGATTCGCGCTCCCGTACGCGATCGTTAGCCAGCCGGCCTCGTCGTCGAAGTCGATGTTGAAGCTCGATTGGGCCGGTCGCAGGGACCGTTCGGACTTCCGCAGCCCGATCAGGTCCCGGTAGAGCAGGGCGACCTGCGAGTGTGGCGGTCGTTCTGCTCGCTCGGGCTCGAGGGTACAGCGTCGGAAGGTCTCATCCGAAGCGGGATCGGGTACCTCCTGGGTCCAACCGAAGGCCGCGAACTCACGCCGCCGCCCCTCGCGCACCGCTTCGAGCAGGGCCGGATTGCCGTGGTCGACGAAGTATTGGAACGGGTTCGCCTCGCCGTACTCCTCACCCATGAACAGGAGCGGTACGTAGGGAGACAGCAGGAGGAGCGCTGCCGCAAGCTTCAGCTCGTCCGGCCCCACGAGGTGGCCCAGACGCTCGCCCGCCGCGCGGTTTCCCACCTGATCGTGATTCTGGGTAAAGACCACGAACCGGTCGGCCGGAACGTCGGTCGCTGGCGCGCCATGTCGGCGTCGCCGGTAAGCTGAGTAGTGTCCGGACAGCACGAAGCGATCGCTCAGAGAACGGGCCACCGGCTCGATGCCGCCAAAATCGAGGTAGTACCCGTTCTGCTCTCCGGTCAGCGCGGTGTGGACGGCATGGTGAAAGTCGTCGTTCCACATACCGTCCAGCCCGTAACCGCCAAGGTCGCGGCGCCTCACGAGACGCGGGTCGTTGAGGTCGCTCTCGGCGATGACTTGAATCCGCCGTCCCGAGGACGCTGCCTCTCGGTGAACCGCCTCGGCAAGCTCATCGAGAATGTGAAACGCGCTGAAATCGAAGATCATCTGAACCGCGTCGAGGCGGAGCCCATCGATGTGGAATTCGGTGACCCAGTACAGCGCGTTGTCGATGAAATAGCGCCGCACCTCATCGCTTTCGGGACCGTCGAAGTTCACCGCATCACCCCACGGCGTGCCGTAGCGGTCGGTGAAGTAAGGGCCGTACTCGCCGAGATAATTGCCTTCGGGCCCGAGGTGGTTGTAGACGACGTCCAGAAGAACGGCGAGCCCCTCGCGGTGGGCCGCGTCGACCAGCCGGCGCAGCCCCTCGGGGCCGCCGTAACTGCTTTGCGGGGCGTAGGGGTGAACGCCGTCGTAGCCCCAGTTGCGGCGGCCCGGAAACTCGGCGACGGGCATGAGCTCGATCGCGGTCACGCCGAGCTCGCGAAGGTAGGGCAGGCGCTCGGCCAGCGCGTCGAAGGTGCCCTCCGCCGTGAAGGCTCCCACGTGCAACTCGTAGATCAGCAGATCGGCCGTGTCCACTCCCTGCCAGCCGGAGTCGGACCACTGGTAGGTCGTCGGATCGACCGTGCGGGACGGCCCGTGCACCCCCGCGGGCTGATGCCGGCTCACCGGATCGGGACGGTCCCTTTCGCCGTCGAGACGGTAGAAATAGTCCGTTCCGGCTCCTACGCCCGGAACGGTGGTCTCGAAGACACCGCCGGGCTGTCGGTCCAGAATATGCTCGCTGCGGCCGCCCGCGCCCAAGACAATCACATGTGCGGTCTCGACCCGTGGAGCCCAAACGGAAAAGCGCGTAGACCCATCCGCGAGCACGGTAGCGCCGCGTTCGAGAGACCAGCCGCTGGCCATCAACCGTCCTCGTTACCCTCGAAAAGGCTCGCAATCCCGCGCAGAGGTATGTGGACCCAGTCGGGTCGGTTGTTCAGTTCGTAGGCCAGCTCGTAGAGCGCCTTGTCGAGCAGGCAAAGGTCGAGCAGCGCCTCGAGCTGATCGCGGTTCTGAGGTAGGAATCCCGCGTCTTCCACTTCGTCTAGATAGGCTTTCAAGAAATCGACCGCGACCCAGAAGTACCAGAACTGCGCCCAGACCTCGAGGCGGGCCCTGTCCTCGGGACGGACGCCTCCCTGCATCACGGCCGCGACCGACGCGTAATGGAAAGAGCGCAGCATTCCGCCGACATCGCGGAGCGGCGTCCGCTTCAACCGTCGCTCGGTGATCGGCCGCGCGGGCTCACCCTCGAAGTCCATGATCGAAAAGTCGCGCCCCGTATAGAGGACCTGCCCCAGGTGGTAGTCGTTGTGGCAGCGGATGCGCATCCCGGCGACCTTCCTGTCTACGACCAACCGGAGTCGGCCTTCGATTCGCTCGGCCAAACTGAGGACCGATCGCGCCTCCGATCGCAGCTCGGTCGGCAGCTGGCTGATCCGTTTGCGCAGCAGTTCAAGCACCTGGTCAGCGCGTGAGCGCGTCGCCTGGTAGATCGACCGCCGGTACATGGCGTTGATCGTCTCGGGCGCGAAGTCACGGTCTTCAGGGTGAGATGCCAGCGCAAGGTGCAGCTCCGCCGTACGCTGACCCAGCAGCCGCGCAAACTCCATGTAGGCACCGATTAGATCACGCGCCTTTTCCGGAACCTCCCGCTCGGTGTTGGCGAGCAGCGAACCGGACGGTGCTTCGATGCGCTGCTCAGCGCCTGCAGGTTGAGCGATCGCTCGTTCGAAATAGCCGTCCAGCACGTCGAGCGTGTAGCTCCAGGCGTCACCCTCGTTGGGCACGAAGGCCTGGATCACAGCCAGGGTTCGCGTATCGCCTTGGGAGTCGTTGTACTCGATGGCACCAGCCACCGGCGGCGCGTGCTGGAAGCGGGTGCGTTCAGTAAGGAAGCGGCCAACCTCCAGGTCCGGATTGACACCGAGGTCGAGACGGCGGATGAGCTTGAGTATCAGCCGATCCCCGAACACGGCCGACGTGTTGCTCTGCTCGGCTCCGAGCAAGGTGGGCGCGAGCTCCGTGGCCTCATCGCCGCGCAAGGCCCGGAATTGCCGGGTGCGCACCGGTCGGATCGAGCCGTTGGACCCGGAACGTTTCCGTCGCCGGGTGACGATATCGAGAAGATTCTTGAGGAAGTTGGGCCCGACGGTGGCATCGTAGAGTACGCCCTCGACCTCGCCGCCCTCTAGGCGAACGCTCAGGCGCGCCACGGCGGCGTGTGGATAGTCTTCGCGAATCTCGTTCCCGGTCTCCCCGGGGGCGAAATCCAATGGGAGCTGATAAACCTCCGGATCTCCATCGCTGTAGGAGATCTCGACCAGTACCACAAAGGGTCCGCGACCGTTCGACTGAATGGGCAGCGTCTCGATGACCTCGGCCGAGAGAATCCGACGCGCCTTACCCGCGAACCAGCGCCGTCCCCTCAGGTAAGCCGGCAGGATCCGTTCGAGCGCGGTCTTACCCTTGCCCAGCAGCACTTCTTCCCAGCTGCCGGACACGTTGATGTGCGGCAGCGTTTCCGGAGTGATGGTGACCGCCTCGCCTGCGGACTCGGCCGACTCGAGCGTGAACCAGAAGAAGCTATGAGGTCCCAGC